>ERZ795053.4173-NODE-4173-length-15826-cov-5.235305_pt1 | contig 15826 bp, 8 predicted proteins | sample MGYA00375137_ERZ795053 | MGnify/ENA primary metagenome ERZ795053 (study PRJEB30182, sample SAMN05720284) | activated sludge metagenome | isolation source: Anaerobic digester | place: Hong Kong | collected 2014-12-17 ...
GACAACATTGGTGTTGTACAATCTTATTCCCAGTTATAGACATATGAATCTTTACTTCTCCATCTGCTAGAATGAATTATCGTCCAAAATGCAACAAATAGATCCTTTGCCATATTCTTCCCATAAACCATGAGCCACAAAATCATCACCAAATAACAGCACAGCTTCTCGTATAGTGATATCGGTGCTTGCCGAATCGTGGAGATGCCATCAACGAACTGAAGCCAATGTGGTAACGATATTTTTCCTTTCCACGATGGATTGAACCAAGCCATACGCGCACGCCAATCAAGATAGGTGTTTTTGGCATGGAATCGTTTGTAGAAAAGTGGCTCTGGAATCTCATAAAAGCGACCATGTAATGCGAGTCTGCCAAGAAAAATACGATCAGAGTCAGTGTAATTTCTCTGCAGTTCTATTTTTCGTAGTGTCTCTGCGCGAATCAGACCATAGGTCGGTTCACAGCTATGGTTACGAAAGATCAACTCTCCAAAACGTTGATGGGGATGTTTCGCCATTCCCCTACCCAGTTGCGATACACCCAGTAGCGTATTGGATTCGTCAATGAAGTTTGTCGTTGTATAGCATAGAATCACGTCTGCGTTAGAATCTAGTACATTGACCATTCGCTCAATCAATTCCGGTGCACATTTGTCATCGTGTGCAGCCAAACGTACATATTTCCCTTTCGCCATTGTGAGGGTGAGATTCTCGTTGTTAGCGCCGCCGATGTTGGTCTTATTGCGATGGTAGCGGATACGCTTGTCCTGCGCAGCATATTTTTGGCAGATTTGCGCTGTTTGATCAGTTGACGCGTTATCGGATATAATGAGTTCAAAGTCGTGATAAGTCTGGGCCAAAATCGATTCAATTGCTTCGGCCAAAAAGGTTTCACCGTTATATACCGCCAAACCGATACTAACTTTTGGAGAATTTGTTGATGCACTTTCTAACATGATGTCCTCACGTGACCCCCATAACGCAAAGGGCGATTGAATACTTCGTGTTTGTCGGAAACTTCTTTGTTCTCATTGGGCCACAACGAAACTTTCGAAGAAATTCTTAACAAAATATATAAAGGGAATCCTATAGCTTACGGTTTTGTTTGCATGTGCTTACAGAAACGAAGATTTACTTATATTGTCTTGTCAAATTGCGAAAAAAAAGCGCCTATTGTATAATAAAAATGGGTAAAGGAAACCCGCCGTTGCACAAAAGTTGCACAGCGGTTCTCAAGTCGGTTGATTCTCTGTCGGACGTTGCCAGCGCAGGCAGTAAATCAACTATAGCCCTGATAGGTCAGCTGACAATGTTTGGCTGACCTATTTTCTTTGGCTCAGATAGGTCTTTGGGTGAAATCTGGTGAATTCTTGGTGAGAGTGGTAGCGATTTCACCGTTTCGTCCCTATGAGCGTTTCATTTTGTCCATAAAAAAAAGGGTAAAAACAACCAACCAATGCATTCATTGCACTGTGATTCTCAATCAACTAAGTTACTGTCGGACGTTGCCAGCGCAGGCAGTAACTTAGCAGAGCCCTGTTCGGTTTGATTTTACCCTATTGCTACATTAAATGCCGTAGGTGGCTTCTATCATATCCGTAATATTCATAAATATGCCTGTCAATTCTCTGTCATCCTCTACTGTTATCCTCCACGAGTGTACTTCTAAGTATCATGGTAAAACTAATGGATAAATACCAGAGAATGCCCGTACCGTTGTGGTTGAATAAACACCCGTACAGCAGTGGACCAACTATAAAAGGTTAAAGGATTCACAGTTATCGTGTCTGTTGGATGGCAACAGGTATCAATTACATGTTGCAAAGGTTGAGTGAGTGAGAAGGATGTAATAAAAAATACCGCGCACGTACTGTAACATTATCTCCATTAGCAGCAGCATTGAGTGAGCCGCCACCACGATACTTCTACAGAACGAGGAGTGAAATCTTTCGTAAACAAACTGATTATTCTGTAAGCCACTTTTATTTAAGGCGATTTTCTGTATTTCGTCTACGAATTTCCTACGCGTTTTGTCGTAGAACGCTTGCGGTATAACATAGAAAACATTACTATGCAATACCCCCTGATTTGCTCATTTGCAAGGTAAAGTAGATACCTTCTGCTGTTTTGATTACGTTTCCGTAATCTTATGGCGGATAATATTGTTGTATGCCACGTTTTTGTTTACATTTTGGTAATTTTTGAGGATCAAATGTCCCTTTTTAGTGGAAAAAGTATAACAATTGGTATATACGCACTATTTGCTTGCATTATGCTTACAGTTGTTGCATTTTCTGTTCGTATGTATTTCATCAAGTTCCATACGCGTCTCATGTGCTTAAGGATGAATTTACATTTCTTGGCGGGTAGTTTATGTTAATGGCATGACTTACCATGGGGAACGGATGACCTGTGGAAGGCAATATCCAACTAGGCGCTCGTTCTCCGCGGTAAGTCTTCAATGGTATGAATTAGATAGCTTGGGAAACAATGATGGAACATTCTCTACACACCCGTAACAGCCAGGTTGATCGACAGACCAAGGAGACCCAGATTTCCGTTTCGATCAATCTGGACGGTAGCGGCCATGCTCAGGTTGATACTGGCATTGGCTTTCTAGATCATATGCTTACGCTCTTTGCCGGGCATGGCCTTTTTGATGTCTCTGTGTCTGCCGCTGGTGATCTCCATATTGATGATCATCACACAGCAGAGGATGTGATGATTTGCCTTGGCAAGGCCGTGGACCAAGCCCTTGGTACCCGACAGGGGATTACCCGCACTGCCCATAGCTTTGTCCCAATGGATGAATCCCTGGCACTTGTCGCTATTGACTTAAGCGGGCGTCCTTATTGTGTCTTTGAGGCTGACTTTGTGACCCCTGCGCTTGGCCAATTGAGCACCGATCTTCTTTTTCACCTCTTTGAGAGTTTTGCCATTCATGCTCGTATGAATCTTCATGCCAAAGTCTTTTATGGGCGCAACGATCATCATAAAGTGGAAGCACTCTTTAAAGCGCTGGCCCGTGCGCTCGATGCCGCTACCCAACTCGATCCGCGTCGGGGCGATGTCCCTAGCACCAAAGGCACCCTGACTGCATAATGGGGCTAAAGGATCCAGACTATGCTTTATCTTGTTGCGACACCGATCGGAAACCTCGATGACATCACTCTACGCGCGTTGGAGACACTGCGGTCTGTCGACTTTGTTGCCAGCGAAGACACCCGGAAAACCGGCCGTTTGCTACAACATTTTCAGATCAGTAAGCCGCAAATTGCTTTTCACGAACATAACGAGCACAAGGCCATTGAGCGGATTGTTGGGTTGCTACAGGAGGGAAAATCGGTGGCATTGGTGACCGATGCCGGAACACCCGGTATTGCCGACCCGGGTTTTGTCGCTGTACGACGGGTGCTGGAAGAAGCGTTGCCGGTGACCATGATTCCGGGGCCTGCCGGCTTTGTCATGGCGGTTGTGCTTTCCGGCTTGCCGCTGCACAGCTTCACTTTTCGCGGCTTCCCCCCCCGTAAATCCGGCCAGCGCCAACGTTTCCTGGCGATCGATCAGGAAACCCCCCATACCCTTGTCTTTTATGAAAGCCCCTATCGACTGGTGGCCTTCCTCCGCGACGCGCTGGCAGTTTATGGAGATCGGCCGGCTGCGGTTGCCAATGACTTGACGAAGCTCTACGAAGAGGTTCAGCGGGGCACGCTGTCAACATTGCTGGCATCCTATGAGGACAAAAAACTAAAAGGGGAATTTATCGTGGTGATTGAGGGCCAGCGCGCTCCTGCCACCGATCCCAAATAATCAAGGCCAGCGCAACCAGTGCCACTGCAGCAACACCCCAGAATGCCTCTTGTAAACCCGCAACCTGTGCCGGAATAGGCGCCAATGTCGCATCACCCCCATAGCTGGGACCACTGTGATAGCGAACCCGCTGCGCCCACAATGCCCCGAGAATGGCCACACCACTGCTGCGCCCCAGCGTACGGATCACTGATAAAAGGCTGGAAGCCATGCCCAGTCGCGATGACGGTACGGAACCCATAATTGCGCTGTTGTTTGGTGACTGAAAGATCCCCATCCCCAGGCCAAAGGGAATAACCCGTAGAACATAGCCCAAAATCGTTGTATCGGCATTCAGGGTGCTCACGGCAGCGGAGCCAAGCAGCAGCAACCCCAGTCCGAGCATGGCAACTGGTCGCACGCCCAATCGATCGGAGAGCGTGCCGGCGACCGGGGCAATTCCGCCAAAGCCAATGGGGATTACGGTAAGCAAAATGCCCACCATGCGCGGTTCAAAACCCAACATGTTTTGCAGGTAGAATGGTAGCAACAACGACACACTGACAAAGATGATGAAGCTAAGAAAGCGTAGCAGGAGATTGAGACTAAATTGCCGTTCGCGAAAGAGATGCAGGTCAACAACTGGCGCCGGTACTTTGCTTTCCACCAAAAGAAAGAGCAGAAAGAGCAGGAGTGCCCCTCCAAGCAAAAGCAGGATCGTTGGCTCCACAAAGCTCGTGCGCTGGCCGAAGGTCGTGGCGAGCAAAAAGGCTGCCAGACTCAAGAAAAAGATGAGGGAGCCTAAGTAGTCAAAACGGCCACCGCTGCCCTGTCGCCGATGAGGAATATTGCGCAGACCAATCGGCAGCGCCAGCAAGCCAAAGGGGACGTTGAGAAAGAGCAACCAACGCCATGATAGAAAATCGAGCAGCAGGCCGCCAACGATGGGGCCAATGACAACGCCAATCGATACAATCGCCCCAATCGTCCCCATCGCCATGCCTCGTTCTTCCGGTGGGAAGGCTTCAGCCACAATGCCAAACATCAAGGCCGCGGCCATGGCCACGCCGGCCGCTTGAATGACACGCAGCCCAATGAGCCAATAGATATCGGGGGCAAAGCCACAAAGGGTTGCCCCGATCATGGCAACGACAACGCCTATGAGAAAGATGGGTTTTTTGCCAAAGGTGTCGCCCAGCCGACCCATAACAAGCATGAGCGTTGCCTGCGTAAGCACAAAGGCCAACACCACCCACTGCACAAGCGCAAAATTGGCCTGAAAGACATTGACCATGGTTGGCAGTGCTAAGGTAATGGCGCTACTGTCAATCGTTTCCAGAAAGCTCGCAAACCCAATCGCTGTCATGACCAGCCATTTCCGGCTGTAATCAACTTCGTTCATCGGCATAACGTGCTAGTATCTCCTGTCGATCGCGGGGGACGCGTACCTCGCGCCATTCGCCTGGTTGTAAGGAATCGAGCGCCCACGGGCCAATGGCCCAACGGATAAGGCGAAGCGTGGGATAGCCTACTGCGGCCGTCATGCGGCGAATCTGGCGATTGCGTCCCTCGCTAATCGTGAGTTCCAACCACGAGTCGGGAATGCTTTTCCGCTCGCGGATAGGCGGATTCCGCGGCCACAGTTGTGGTGCTTCAATCCGTTGGGCACGAGCCGGCTGGGTTAACCCATCCTTCAAAGTCACACCTTGCGTCAACTGTGCCAGCGCTGCTGCGGTAGGGATACCTTCCACCTGCACGAGATAGGTTTTGGGCAACTTAAAGCGTGGATGGCTAACCGTGCTCTGGAGCCAACCCGCATCGGTGAGAAGCAGCAATCCCTCGCTGTCATAATCTAGCCGACCTGCCGGGTAAACACCAGAGACTGGAATATAGTCAGCCAGTGTGGCGCGACCTTCCCGGTCGGTGAACTTGGTGAGGACATGGTATGGTTTGTTGAATAGGATCAAATGACTCATGGTAATCATTACCATGCTGATTCAAGATCAGCTCATTTCTTGCGCCGCGCGCTGGATCACAAATTTATTGCATGTGATACCAAAGTAGGGGGCTTGACCAATAAATCTTAGCCCGGCTTTCTCCAACACCCGCTGCGATGCTCGATTGCCGAGTAGGGTTAAGCCAATAATTTCCGGAAGCCCATAGTGGGTGAGACCTTCATGAACGCATCGGGTTGCCGCTTCGGTGGCATAGCCCTTCCCCCAAAATGGTTCATCGTAAAGATAGAGCACTTCGACTTCGCCCGTTTCTTCGAGCGTACGCAACCCACACCAGCCCATCAATTGCCCCGCCACAGGTTCTTCTACGGCCCACCAACCGAAGTGATGCTCTTGCCAGTGGGCTGCTTGGCTGGCCATCCATCGTTGCACTCGTTCCAGCGGCCAGGGCTCCGTGCGCGGAAAGTAACGCAACACCTGTGGTTTGCTCAGAATGGTATGTAGTGGCGCTTCATCGGCAGGCGTGAAAGCACGCAAGAGCAGACGTTCAGTTTGAAGCGATGGAATTGGGGCTAGCGTTGTCATTGCGTCTTTGGTTCTTTCCGGGCGCAGGTGGCAAAGAAGGTCGGCATATAGTGGTCGAGAATGTGATCGGCCCAGCGATCCTCGTAAAACCCCGTCAAAACAAAGCCGGCATCTAGCTGACCGCCGAGTTGGTCCTCCACGGTATGGCTGTACTCGAGAGGCTGTTCGTCATCGAGATAACGTTGCAGTTCTGTGGGAGAAAGGCTTCCTACATCTGAGTAAGGTAAGGGATGGCGTACTTGCAATGTGCCTGCATCGGCGAGTTGCTGATCGAAGATGTAGTTGATCGGATTGCAAAAGCCCGCCAGGAGTAGACCCCCAAGGCGTAGCACGCGATAACATTCCTCCCAGACTGGACGAACTGCGGGCACAAAGAGATTTGAACAGGGGTGCACGATCAGGTCAAAGCTTTCATCGGCAAAAAACGACAGATCTGCCATGTCGCCTTCGACCGTGGTAAGCGTTAGCCCTTCGCGTTCGGCCACATAGCGATCCTGGGCAAGTTGCTGTGGCGAATTGTCAAAGATGGTGACCCGTGCACCGGCCGCGGCCAGGATAGGGCCTTGCTGACCGCCCCCCGAAGCTAGCCCGAGAAGTTCTTTCCCAGCTAGTGGCGGAAACCAATGCGCGGGTACTGGCTTGGTTGGGGTGAGAATGATCTGCCATCTCCCTTGACGCGCCGCCGCGATGACATCGGGTGAGACGGGGATCGTCCACTCGCTCCGATCGGCTACGGCGCGATCCCAGGCGTCACGGTTATAGGCGCGCAGAGAACGGCTGGCTTGCGGTAACAGGGTGGTCGAGGCCGTTGGCGTACCCTTTGTCGTCATACCCATTCGTGTCCGCTCGTTTCCGTCCACTCTGTGCGAAGGCGTTCAATCCTTGAGGTTGTTGCAGCCCCTTCTTCCTTCTCAACGACCACTGCCAACCACTCCTCGACGATCCAGTCATGCACTTCATGCAAGGTATCGACGACTCGAAACGCCCGTTCGGCAATATCCAGGCTGGGCTGGATGCGGTCAGGCACCATGAAGGTCATCATGCCCGCTGCGGTTGCTGCCTGTACACCGGCTTCCGAATCTTCGAGGGCCACACAATGTTGGGCATCGACACCCAAACGCTCGGCAGCCAACAAAAAGATGTCGGGTGCAGGCTTGCCATGTTGGATCTGATCCCCCGTGACGAGAATGGAAAACCGATCGGCGATGCCGGCGCGATCGAGCGTGTAGAGCGCCTCGGCCCGCGCACTGGAAGTGGCGACTGCTTTGGGGATCGCGTGGGCATCCAGCAAATTGAGCAGTTGATCCAGCCCAGCCTTGCGGGCAATGCCGTGGCGCTGGACGTGACGTGTCCAATAGTTCCACCACTGCTCTTGAAAGTGTTGCATGGGGAAGTCGGCACCCAACGCAGCCTGAATAATGGCATAACAATCGCTCATGCGGCGACCCGTTGTTGCTTTCAACATTGTTTGATCCAGGGTGTAACCGAGATCGGTGGCCAACTCTTGCCAAGCAATGTGATAGATACTCTCCGTGTCGACCATAGTGCCGTCCATGTCAAAGATGACGGCGGTCAGTTCCTTGGGATTGACAGTCATAGTTTGGGTGGTGCTTTCGAGTCGGATATCGTTACATGATGGCTTGGGGGCCATGCACAGTGGCGCCCTGACGCATGCAACTCGTGCGGGTTGATGTGTGCTGCTATGAATGTGCTTTGCGAACCTTGCGCAGTCAGTCCCAGGTTTCTACCACCGGCAAAAAGGCGGTGCCGACTCGTACAAAGAACAGCAAAGCAATGGCGATTAACACAATTCGTGCTATACCGCCAAAGCAAAGAGGCCAGGCATCGTTGCCTGACCTCTTTAGCCTATCACTGATACAATCGTTCCGTCAAAGCGAATTCTTGTGTTGTTGCGATTACGACGCATGGCCCGAGAACGGATTTACGCCGTAATGTGCTAGGGGGAAACGCCGCAGTTATTGATGAGCGATCCCTTAACGAATGACAACAGGTAACATGACTTTGAAGGTCGTCTGCTCAACGGGCACTGTGTCTTGCGTGTCGGCGTAGTCCGGAATGCCATCGTTGTCGGTATCAATCGTGGTGTCCTGATCCTTGGTCAGCGTACCGTCATTGTCGTCGTCGGTATCGAGGGCGTTGGCAATGCCATCGCCGTCGGTGTCATCATTGGCCGGGTTGCCGTCACCATCGAAATCTTCGTCTTTGGAGAGGACGCCATCACCATCATCGTCGTTGTCGAGGTAGTTCGGGATGCCGTCGCCGTCGGTATCATCGTCTGTGACATCGGTATCCGCCGGATCTAAGCCGGTGTTGTCCAACTTGGTGGGAATCCCATCACCGTCATCATCGCTGTCGAGATAGTTGCGAATCCCATCACCATCGGTGTCGCCATGGGCGATTTCGTTCTTGGTGAGGATGCCGTCACCATCGTCATCTTCATCACGGAAGTTCGGTATGCCATCGCCGTCTGTATCCGGGTAGGCGGTTCCACCGTTGGTACTGCTCGCTGCAACCTGGCCGGCAGCTTCCTTGTTCTCGTCGGCTGTGGAGATGGTATCATTGTCATCGTCGGTATCAACGGTATCCTTCTTGCCGTCGCCGTCGGTGTCGATATTGCCGTTGCCTTCATCGATGTCGAGGACGCCGTCGTTGTCATCATCAGTGTCGACGTTGTCCGGAATGCCGTCGCCATCGCTGTCGAGCGTGCTGTCGGTGTCGAGATAATTGGGTGTGCCGTCCTTGTCCGCGTCGTCGTTGGTTGGGTTGCCGTCACCATCAGCATCTTCATCCTTGGTCAAGATGCCGTCATTGTCGTCATCGGTGTCCAGGTAATTGGGCTTGTTGTCGCCATCGGTGTTGTCGTTGGTAACGTCGCCATCACCGTTGACATCTTCACTCTTGGTCGGCACCTTATCGCCGTCATCGTCGCTGTCGAGATAGTTGGGCTTGCTGTCACCGTCGCTGTCGTCGTTGGCCGGATTGCCGTCACCGTTGACATCTTCTAGCTTAGTGGCCAGCGAGTCGCCGTCATCGTCGCTGTCGAGATAGTTGGGCTTGCTGTCACCATCGGTGTCGCCGTTGGCCGTTTCATCCTTGGTTGGCACCTTGTCGCCATCGTCGTCGTCGTCGAGATAGTTGGGTGTGCCGTCGCCGTCGGTATCATCGTTGTGAATGTTGCCGTCACCGTTGACATCTTCATTGCCGGTGGTAACGCCATCGCCATCGTTGTCCGCGGCGAGGCCGTCCGTGTTGTTGCTGTCGAGATAATCCGGTTTGGTATCACCATCGGTGTCGAAGGCGTCAGCCGGGTTGCCGTCACCATTCAGGTCGGCCTGTTCGGTATTGGTTGCCTTGCCGTCACCATCATCATCGGCATCCATGTAGTTCGGTTTGCTATCACTGTCGCTATCATCCGGGCCCTGGCCGTCGCCATTGGGATCAAATTCAAACTTATCCTTGATACCGTCGCCGTCACTATCGCCACCGTTGCTGTTTTCCGGGGCATCGACTGGGTCAAGATAGTCGACAATCTTGTCGCCGTCGGCGTCGGCGGTGGCACCTTCCGCACGAGTCAGCTTGCCATCGTTGTCGTCATCCTTGTCCCGATAGTTGGGCAGGTTGTCGCCGTCGGTGTTCAGGGCATCGGCTGGATTGCCGTCGCCGTTCGGGTCGGCAAATTCCTGGTTCGTCGGGATGGTGTCGCCGTCATCGTCGGCATCCCAATAATTCGGTTTGCCATCTTGGTCGGTATCATCCGGGCCCTGGCTATCGCCATTGACATCATTTTCGAACTTATCACTGATGCCGTCGCCGTCACTGTCGCCACCATTGGTGTTGCCTGCATCATCATCCGGATCGAGATAGTCCATAATGCCATCGTTGTCGGCGTCAATGTTGCTTTCGGCAAAGGTATCAGTCCCGTCGTTGTCATCGTCCTTATCGAGGTAGTCGGGTTTGCCGTCACCGTCACGATCAACGGCATCATCCGGGCGTTTGTCGCCATTGGGGTCGGGCTGCTCATTTTTGGTCAGCACACCATCATCGTCGTCATCATCGTCACGGAAGTCGGGCTTGCTGTCCAGGTCGCTGTCATCGGGACCGATGCCATCATTGTTGACATCATATTCGGCGCCGTCGGCAATACCATCTTTGTCGCTGTCGTTGTCGAGATAATCCGGCGTGCCGTCGTTGTCGCTCTGCTGCGCATCATCCGGGTTCCCGTCACGGTTGGGATCGGCTGCTTCCATATCGGTTGGTAAGCCATCGCCATCATCGTCGTTGTCAAGATAGTTGGCCAGGCCATCACCGTCGGTATCATCGGGCTTGATGGAGTCGTTGTTGGCGTCGTATTCAAATTCATCGCGGACACCATCGTTGTCGCTGTCGCCACCATTCTGGCCGATGGTGCTGTCATCCGGGTCAAGATAATCCGGGATGTTGTCACCATCGTTGTCGGCAGGGGCAGCTTCGTCCTTCGTGAGCTTGGCATCATCGTCGTCGTCGCTATCACGGTAGTTCGGTGTGCCGTCCGTATCGGTGTCTACTGCATCATCCGGGTTGCCGTCGGCATTCGGGTCGGCAAATTCGGCGCTCGTCAGCACAGTGTCATTGTCATCGTCGTCATCGAGATAGTCCGGTTTTCCGTCGCCATCTGTGTTGTCCGGGCCAACCTGGTCACCATTGGCATCGAACTCGAAGGCGTCACTGATACCGTCGCCGTCACTGTCACCACCGTTGGTAACACCTTCGCTGTCGGACGGATCGAGATAATCCGGGATGCGATCTTGATCACGGTCAGTTGCATTGGTGGCCGGATTGTTGTCGCCGTCACCGTTGGCATCTTCGAGATTGGTCAAATCGCCGTCGTTGTCATCGTCGTTGTCAAGGTAGTTCGGTTTGCCGTCGCTGTCGGCATCGGGCAAAGATGGATCTTGGCCGGCGAAGTCGGCGTCAAAGGCGTCATCAAGACCGTCTTTATCGACATCGGCATTGGCAAAAGGCACATCCGGCAGACCGTCACCATTGGCGTCATGTCCTTCGATAGCGTCGGGAATGTTGTCGTTGTCGCTGTCGGTATCGAGCGAATCGGCAATCGTGTCGCTATCGGTGTCGTTCACTCCCTCAATCGCATCACTGATCCCATCGCCGTCATCATCTTGGTCAGTCGTATCTGGGATCAGATCGTGATCGGTGTCGTTGAGGATCGTGATGGTCTGGGCCGTTGCCTGATTGCTGGCGCCCGAGACACTGGCGATGTCCACCTGAACAGTCTCTGTCCCTTCGATTTCGTTGTCGATGTTGGCGAGGAAGGTCGCTGTGGCCGATTTTTGCCCACCAGGGATCACAATGGACAGGCCGCCTGTGTAATCGCTGCCGGCTGCTGTCCCGTCAGTGTAGACCAGGGTAACGTTCACTGGGTTCACGCTGAGTGTGGCCAGTGTAGCCGTCACGACCCCACTCTGTCCTTCAACCAGGGTGCTGCTGGCACTCAATGTAATGGCGGTAAAGTCGTTGTCTTTGATCGTCACCGTCTGCGCTGTGGCGTGGTTGGTCGCATTTTGGGCGCTGACAATGTTGACCGTAAAGGTCTCATCATTTTCCACGGTCGTGTCATCGGTCGCCGTGAAGGGGACGTTGGCGTGCAGTTTCCCCGCCGGAATTGTGATGGCCGTGGTCGTGCTGTAGTCGTTGTCGGCGGCTGATTGGTTGACAAAACCCAGCGTAACATCTACATCATTCAGGCTTGTGACACTAATGGTGGCGGTGATTTGGCCGCTCATGCCTTCTGTGATCGTCGGTGTTGCGCTCAATTTAACCGGCGTGTAGACGTAGGCGTTCTTGCTAAACTCGGAGGTGTTGCCATTGGCATCAATGAAGATAGCCGTGACATACTCACCACCAATAATATTGTGAACGCTGTTGAAGGTGTGGGCCGCAAAGGTGCCACCGCTGACGGCAAAGGAGCCAAGGTAGGCGTCGCCTTCACCATAGAGGGCGCTGTTGACAGTCTCACCGTTGCCGCTGGTGGCGGCCATCTTGTAAACCTCAACAGTACCACTGAGGCCGGCACAGGTGGAGCCTTCGATCTTGAGATCGGTGCCGTTGATTTCGGCCAGGGTAATGACCGGATAATCGACGGAGAAGTTCTGCTGGCCGGCTTCGGCACATTGCCCATTGTTGATGTTCACGTTGTCGGGCAGCAGGTTAATCGCCTGACCTTGGTTGTTGCCGAACTGATTCTGGCTAATGCGAACTTTAATTGCTGGTGTGGCACCCGCACCCGTACCATTGCGCAATTCGATGCCATCAGAGACCACGCTGCCGGTAATGCTGTTGTATTGGACCGTTAGATTTTCGCCGCCGACGATCTGAATGTTCTGGCGTTCGTCAATCGAAACGGACGAGCCGGCACCATTGCCCTGTAACGTGTTTTCCTTGATCGTCACACCGCGGCCGTAGTCAAGTTGAATTCCTTGGGCGCCGTTGGCGGTAATTAGATTCTTGTGAATGGCTACACTTTGCGCCGCGCCCGGCAAGGCATAGTTGTTGAGCTCGATACCGGCGCCCTGTGTATTGTTGGCCGGTGCCAAGCCGTTGCCGCGAATCTCGTTACCGCTAATTGTCACATTGGTGAGCGGGCTCATGCCATTCTTGGCATACTTGAGCAGACCGCTGTCACCGGCAAAGCCGATCAGGTTATCGGTGATGGTGATATTGCTGGCGCTACCCTCGAAGATCAGATTGCTGCCCTTGGTGCGGCTGCTGCCTGGATCGGTAAAGCTGGCCGCGCTGCTCCCGAGAACGCTGTTTTTCAGCGTGACGTTGTCAACATTGTTGCGCAGCACAATATTGCCGGTCTCGCCAAAGTGGGTGACACCTTGGGGCAAAGTGGCGGAGCCAAAGCCGTAGATGCCCAGATTTTGCATCGTGACATTGTTCGCATTGATATCGAGACCGTAGGCAATCGTTGATGTCCCTTTTACTGCAAACTCCGGACCACTCATGCCGGCAATTTGAGCCTCGTCACCACTGTTGGCGCGGCCATCTGCACCGACACCAACTTTACTTGTTGCACCAATCATCACTGGGTTGGTGTCGAGGATCGTGGCACCATCGGTATTGCTATAGGCAACGCCACTGATGGTGGTGTCGGCTGCCGTGACCTGAGGCAGCGCATCGGTGACATTGAGCTGCCACCACTTGTTGCCGTTGCTGCTCATATTGGGCACCTGAGCCGGCACAAAGCGCATGCTGTTGGGGCCACTCAACGTGTTGGCAAGTTTGAGGAAGCTGGCGAGAGTTCCTTGTGTATAACCGGTGCCGAGGTTGGTGACCACATTGGCACTAAAACCGAAGGCCACACCGCTCACATGATTATCGAGAACGGCAATGCGAATCACATGCTCACTCTTTGTAATTGGCGGGGCCGCGGTGTTGTCAAAGATGCTGGGATTGCTGGTGCGACCGCCGAAACAAGGGCCGGCAACTGTTGTGCCACCTTGCGCACCGAAGATCCATGCCGCCGGATTGGCCGATGATTGTTGCGTGTAAGTTGGTGCTGGGCCAACACAGATCGGACCGCTACCTGTGGCTGCGTTGCCGGCAGAACCGTAGGTCTGTTCGACCTGCAATGAGCCATCGCCCACGGAACCGGTCGCCAAGCCGCGGAAATCATTAATCGCGACGTAGTAGGTCCCATTGCTAATCCCGGTGAAGGTAAATTCACCGCTGGCGTCCAAGGTGGTTTTGGCCAGATGGACGCCCTGATCCGTGTAAAGATGGACATCCGCCAATGTAGAGCCAACAAAGGCCGGACCAGTTGCGGCTGCTGTCCCATCGACATCGTGGAAGACTTTGCCACTAATGTGTAGGCTCAAATCATAGTTGGCGCTAAACTCAGAGGTGTTGCCGGTAGCTCGGTCGATGAGTAGGGCCGTAATGTCATCGCCAATTTGCAAACCGACTGCGCCGGGGACTGTCATGGTCACATTGCTAAAGCTGCCGCCGCTGAGATTGCTCAAGGTGCCAATGTACGCTGTCCCTTCACCGGCATCGCGCCCATCCAAGCCGGTGTCGCCGGCGCTGAGGTGCGCTTTGTAGAGTTCAATATCAAAGGAACCGCTATTGCAGTAGCTGCCGCTAATGGTCAGTTCACTGCCCAGGTAGTTCGCATAGGTAATCACTGGGCGTCCCAGACCGCCGTTGGCACTGCCGGCGCCGGTACAGCTCGTATTGGTGGCAATGACGCTGTCATCACCCAAGTCGATGCCGTTGCCTTTGTTATCCTGGAAGGAATTCTGGCTGATTTTGTTGCCATTACCGCCGGCGGTCACACTAACGCCGGAGCCCTGTGACCCATGGAGGATATTATAGGTGATCATGTTGTTGTCCGCCTCGTAAAGGCGGATGATGTCACCCTTGGCACTCGTCAGCGTGTTGTCCGTGATGGCGTTGTTGCCGACTGCCGTGTTGACATTGGCACTTTGCGCCATAATGATGGCTTCGCTTGACTTGTTCCCACTAATGAGAATGCGGTTCGTGCCGGCACCGAGACGGATACCGCCAGTGACAATATTGTCTTCAATGCGCCAGTCGCCAAGGTTGGCGGCGACCACATTGCCGGCGCCACCCGTACCTTCGGAGAGCAAGATGGAATCAATATGGCTGGAGACATAATTGTGTCTGATGGTACCCAGACCGGTGGTCGATGTGCTGTACGCCACCTGGACACCATAGAGCGAGCGGCTGGTGGCGGTTGTATTGGTGCTCATGTCGTAACCGAAGACATTGTTCTCTACCATCAGATTCACGCCGGCATTTTGGCGGATATGGTAGGAGGCAATCGCCGGCAGATCATTTTGCGTGTTAAACGCGACCCCACGGATTGTGACATTGTCGGCTGCCACATCCAATGTCGATTCATTGATGTTGAGATTCTCAAAAATTTCCAGCTCGGGCCGGTTCACGGCTGCAATGTTATGTTGATTTACGCCCACTTGCGTCGCGCCAACGACCGTGCCCTGGTTTTTGTCGACAGTGGCTCCGGTGCGGTAGTAGTGCGCTTGGCCATCAATGACCGTGGCCGGGCCGGTGATTTCCGGAAAGGTCAGAGTGCTGGTCATCGGTAGGCGCCACCACTGCGTGGTTGTCCCAGTATTTTTGTTGGCTGCTACCACAGGGACAAAGCGCATGGCATTGGTACCACTGATGGCGTTGGCCGAGCGGATGAACATGCGCAAAGATCCAGGGCCTTCTTGCTTCATGTTCGTTACCACATTGTGGCTAAAGGCAAAGATAACGTCCTGCGTCTTGCCGGTGTCATAGACGGAGATACGAATGACGTGTTTGCGGGCGGTGAGGTTGGTGTTCCCGGTGAGATCGGTAAAGCCCATCTTGGCATCGCGTCCACCATAACAGGGGCCGCTGTAGTTGTCCTGATTCTGTGCGTCGGCGATCCAGGAGAAGGCATTGGTGGC
>ERZ795053.4179-NODE-4179-length-15814-cov-8.818199_pt1 | contig 15814 bp, 12 predicted proteins | sample MGYA00375137_ERZ795053 | MGnify/ENA primary metagenome ERZ795053 (study PRJEB30182, sample SAMN05720284) | activated sludge metagenome | isolation source: Anaerobic digester | place: Hong Kong | collected 2014-12-17 ...
ACGGGTGGGGAATTTCAATGAGCAGGTCTGGGGACTTTCAGATGAGCGCCATCAGGGTGCTGGTGACGTGGCAGGGCCAGCGGCCAGTAGAGGACCGAGCCGACACCGTCGAACGCCTCCCGCCACACGGCGTCCTCCTGGCGCACCGAGCCTCCCCCGCCCAGGAAGATGCTCATCGCGCTGTCCCGCAGGGACTTTGGCGCCGCTCCCGGTCCCTCAAGACGCCTCGCCCTGGGGGTAGCCGTGGGGGTTGTTGCTCTGCCACCGCCAGGTGTCGGCGCACATGTCGTCGACGGTGCGGGTGGCGCGCCAGCCGAGCTCGGCCTCGGCGCGGCTGGGGTCGGCGTACGAGGCGGCCACGTCGCCGGGGCGGCGGTCGACGATCTCGTAGGCGAGCTCGTGGCCGCAGGCACGCTCGAACGCGCGGAGCAGCTCGAGGACCGAGGTGCCCTGTCCGGTGCCGAGGTTCCAGGTCGAGACGGCCGCGTCGGTGGTGCCGAGCCGGTGCAGGGCGGCGATGTGGCCGGCGGCGAGGTCCTCGACGTGGATGTAGTCGCGCACGCCCGTGCCGTCGGGGGTGGGGTAGTCGCCCCCGAACACCGACAGCTTCTCGCGGCGGCCGACGGCGACCTGCGCGATGTACGGCATGAGGTTGTTCGGGATGTCGCTCGGGTCCTCGCCGATCGTGCCGGAGGCGTGGGCGCCGACCGGGTTGAAGTAGCGCAGGAGGGCGATCCGCCAGGTCGGGTCGGAGAAGGCGACGTCGCGCAGGACCTGCTCCTGCATGACCTTGGTCCACCCGTAGGGGTTGGTCGCCGAGGTCGGCAGGTCCTCGCCCATCGGGACCGGCGCCTCCGCGCCGTAGACCGTTGCGCTGGAGGAGAACACGAGCTTCTCGACGCCGTGCCGGCGCATCGCGCGCACGAGGGAGAAGGTCGACCCGAGGTTGTTCTCGTAGTACTCGAGCGGCTGCTCGACGCTCTCGCCGACGGCCTTAAACCCGGCGAAGTGGATGACGGCGTCGAACGGCTCGTGCGCGAACAGGTGCTCGGTCTGGTCGACGTCGGTGAGGTCGAACGAGCGCACGTCCAGGGGTGTGCCGGTCAGGGCCTCGAGCCGCTCGACCACCGACAGCTTGGCGTTGGCGAACGAGTCGACCACCACCACCTCGTGCCCGGCGGCGACGAGCTGGACGACCGTGTGGGACCCGATGTACCCGGCACCACCGGAGACGAGGACGCGGCCGGTGCCACTCATCCGGCCAGGTCTCGCAGGCGTGCGGCGATCGCCTCCGGCTGCGCGTCGTTCACCCAGCCGCCCACGCCGCTCTCGGAACCGGCCAGGTACTTCAGCTTGCCCGGTGCACGCAGGATCGTCATCAGCTGGAGGAAGAGGCGGGAGACGTCGCGTCCCTGCTTGGCAGGCGCCTGGTGCCAGGCCGCGATGTAGGGCATGGCGATGCCGTGGCCCCTCTCGTCGACGTGGTACCGGTCGAGACGGCGGAGCAGCTCGGGGTAGAAGGTGGCGAGCTCGTCGCGCTCGTCGTCGTCGAGAACGGCCAGGTCCGGGACGTCACGGCGCGGCACCAGGTGGAGCTCCATGGGCCAGCGCGCCGCGAAGGGGACGTAGGCCACCCAGTGGGTGCCCGTCGCGACGATCCGGGCGCCGTCGGCCAGCTCGTCGGCCAGCACGTCGGCACCGAGGAGGCGCCCGGTGCGGGCGTGGTGCTCGCGAGCGCGGGCCAGCATGATGGCGGTCCGCTCGGGGATGTAGGGGTAGGCGTAGATCTGGCCGTGGGGGTGGTGGAGCGTCACGCCGATCTCTTGGCCCCGGTTCTCGAAGCAGAAGACGTGGTCGACGCCGCCTCGCGCCCCCAGCTCGGCGGTGCGGTCGCCCCACGCGTCGATGACGGTCCGCACCCGTGTGGTGGGCAGGGTCGAGAAGCTCGCGTCGTGGTCGCTGGTGAAGCACACGACCTCCGTCCTCCCACCCGCGGCAGCGACCTCGAAGCCGGCGCCGACGACCGGCACCGGCTCGGTCACCGGGGCGTATGACGGGAACCGGTTCTCGAAGACGACGACGTCGTAGTCGCCGTCCGGGATCTCCGAGGGGGCGGACCCCCGACCGGTCGGGCAGAGCGGACACAGGTCCTTCGGCGGGAGGAAGGTCCGGTTCATCCGGTGTCCGGCGATCGCCACCCAGTCACCGGTCAGCACGTCGTGGCGGATGTGCCCTGCGGTCGAGCGAGCACCGAGCCGCCTGGTGTCCACGGCCTCGCGAGGTGCGACGGCCGTGTCGTCGAAGTAGATGATCTCCCGGCCGTCGGCGAGCGCACCTACGGTGCGGCGGACGGGGTGGCTCGCAGGGCTGGCGTGGGCTGGTGCGGTCGTCATGTCCGACCCTCCTCGGCGGTGACGTGGAACAGCAGGACCTGGTCGGGGTCCATGAGTGGCGGGGTGGTCCCGAGGTGCGCCAGGGCGGCCCCGGTGAGGACGGCTCCCGGGTAGACGGCGTCGGGCTGGACGGTTCGTTCGTGGCCCAGGTCCAGCGGGTCACGCCGACCTGCCCCCGAGGCCGGTGCCTGGCCCCACCAGTGCGGGGCGACCAGGCCCGATGGCGGTGTGCCGACGACGAGCGGTCGCACCCGGTAGCGGCGGTCCGGGTCGAGCCCTCGGAACCTCACCCGCGGACCGGGGAGGTGGAGCGGGTTGCCGACGGTGGCCAGCGCGAACATGGCCTCGCTGCGGTCGGGATCGACGACGCCGTGGACCAGGACGTTGTCGTCGCCGGTCTCGACCCGGACCAGGGTCCCGCTGAGCAGCAGGGCGCGGTGCGTCTTGAACGCCTCGACCCAGGCGGCGAGGTCGTCGAGGGTGGCCTGGTCGACGGAGGTGAGGTCCCACTCGATGCCGAGGTGGCCGAAGATGGCCGTCCCGGCGCGGAAGGAGAGGTGGTGCATCCGACCCGTCGAGTGCGACTGGCCTGAGGCGATGTGCGAGCCCAGGTACTCGGGGGGGACCAGCTGGGTCGTCCACCGCAGCATGTGCTGCCGTTCGAGGGGGTCGATGACGTCGGAGACCCAGACCCGGTCGGTGCGGTCGAGGATCCCGAGGTCGACGCGGGCCCCGCCCGAGGAGCACGACTCGATCTCGAGGTCGGGGTGCGCCGCCCTGATCTCGTCGATGAGGCGGTACACGGCGCGCGTCTGAGCGTGCACCGCCGGGCGGCCGTCGCGCACCTGGCTGCCGGCCTCGTGCAGGTCGCGGTTGTGGTCCCACTTGAGGTAGGCGATGTCGTACTCGTCGAGCAGGGCCAGCAGCTGGCCCCTGACGTGCTCGTACGCGTCGGGGTTCGTCAGGTCCATGACGTGCTGGTGCCGGGCCGGCACCGGGAGCCCCGAGCGTGCGGAGAGGACCCAGTCGGGATGGGCGCGGGCGACGTCGGAGTCGAGGTTGACCATCTCGGGCTCGACCCAGAGCCCGAACTGCATCCCGAGCCCGCGGACGTGGTCGACGAGCGGTCCGAGCCCGTCGGGCCACACCTCCGGGGAGACGACCCAGTCCCCGAGGCCGGCACGGTCGTGACGGCGCGAGCCGAACCAGCCGTCGTCGAGGACGTACCGCTCGACGCCGACCTGCGCGGCACGGTCGGCGAGCTCGACGAGCCGGTCGAGGCGGTGGTCGAAGTACACGGCCTCCCAGACGTTGAGGGTGACCGGTCGCGTCGTCGACACCGGCCGGGGACGGGACCTGAGGTGGCGGTGGAACTGGTGCGCGACGGCGTCGAGCCCCTGTGCCGCAGCGAAGTACACCCAGGGGGTGGTGTGGGCGGCGCCGCGGCCCAGGACGACCTCACTCGGGAGGAGGAGCTCACCACCGCCGATGACGGCGTCGCCGGTGAAGACCTTCTCGGCGTAGTGGACGTGGTTGCCGCTCCACCCCGCGTGGACGGCGCGGATGCTCCCGTCCCCGAACCCGAAACCCTTGGTCCCCGCGTGCAGGACGTACGCACTGTCGGCCCCTGTTCGACCCTTGCGTCCTTCGCGCAGGTGCGTGCCGAGGTTGAGGCGGCCGCGCTGCGGGGTGCGTTCCCGGCCCCACCGCCCCCCGAAGTCGAGCAGCTCGTCGTGGCCCGGAGGCAGCGGAAAGGCGAGCGTCACGCCATCCAGCGTGAAGTCGTCCTCGTCGAGGTTCGTCACCGTGGCGCGTGCCCGGGCCAGACCGGAGGCGTCGAGGCCGAGCTCGAGCCGGAGGGCGAGCCGCGCGTCCTCGTCGACGGCGCGGAGGTCGAGCAGTCCAGGACCGCCCACGTGGGAGCGTTCGACGGGCGCACCGTCGAGGGCGACGTGCTGGACGACGAACCTCGTGCTCCAGGCCCGCCCTGCGCGTGACCCCTGGAGGCCGGGTCGTCCCGTCCATCCGGTGTGCTGCTCGGGCAGGACGGCCAGCCGGCGCGGTGGGTCGATGTCGTTGGGGCCGTTGAGCGCAACCCCGGTCGAGACCAGGCCGGGCAGGTCCTCGACGACGAGCCCGGGGAGGTGCTCGCCCCAGTGCACGACCGCGGGGAGCGCGCCGCCGGACAGGTCGACGACAAGGGTGACCTCGTCGGTCGACAGGGCGACGGTCAGGGAGCGGTCGGAGGATGGCGTCACGGTGGTCTCCGTGTGGGTCGGATCGGGTCCGGGTGGTGGTGGGGACAGGTCGCCGTCAGACCGTGACGGCCTCGGCGTGGATGAGGACGAGAGTGTCGACCCGGAGGAAGGGGGCCTGGAGCCCGACGCTGTCGAGCACCGCGCCCGGCAGGGTGACGCCGTGACGAGCCCAGTCGGGGGCCACGGTGCTGGGGAGCGTCTCCCCCGTGGGGCTCAGCAGGGTCACGCGGTAGGGGGTGTCGGGTCGCAGGCCGGGGAGCGTGCACCGCCCCGCGGGCCAGACGAGGCTGTGCTCGAGGAGCGAGAGCTTGTAGAGCGCCTCGCTGCCGTCCTGCGCGACGACACCGTCGAGCTGGAGCGCGGTGTTCGGGGTCTCCGAGTGGACGACTACCCCGTGGTGGAGCAGGTGGCGGTGGCGCTTGTGGAGGTCGACCCAGGCCCCGAGCCGGGCCAGCTCGTCGGGATCGGCCGAGCTGAGGTCCCACTCGATGCCCATGTGGCCCCAGAACGCGGCGCCGGCGCGGAAGTCGAGGTCGAGGCGCCGCCCGGTCGAGTGGTCGGCACCGGAGCCGACGTGCATGCCCAGCAGCTCGGGCGGGGCGATCAGCCCGGTCGCGGTGTTGAGGCGGTGGCGTTCGTGCGCGTCGATGCAGTCCGACACCCAGAAGCGGTCGGCGACCTCGGCCATGGCGAGGTCGATGCGCCCTCCTCCCCCGGCGCAGGACTCGATCTCCAGCCCCGGGTGCCGGCCCTTGAGGTCACGCATGAGGCGGATCACGGCGAGGCTCTGCACGTGGGCACCGGGACGGCCGGTCGGCCAGTGTCCCGCGTCGATGAGCGGACGGTTGTGGTCCCACTTCAGGTACGCGATCTCGTGCTCGGAGACGAGGGCGCTGATCTGTTCCAGCACGTGCGCGTAGGCAGCGGGGTGACCGAGGTCGAGGACGTGCTGGTACCGCGAGGGGATACCCGGGCCGTGCGGGGTCTGGAAGAGCCACTCGGGGTGCTGCTCGGCGAGCTCGGAGTCGAGGCTGACCATCTCGGGCTCGAACCAGAGCCCGAACTCCATCCCCAGCTCGCGGACCCGTTCGACGAGCGGACGCAGGCCCGTGGGCCACGCGTCGCCGGAGACGACCCAGTCACCCAGGCCCTTCGTGTCGTCGCGACGCCGCCCGAACCAGCCGTCGTCGAGGACGAAGCGCTCCACGCCGAGTGTGGCCGCCCGCTCGGCCAGGTCCAGGAGGTGGTCGAGGTGGTGGTCGAAGTAGGTCGCCTCCCAAGTGTTGAGCAGGACCGGACGCGGACGCGTCGGGTGGCTCGGGCGCGCCCGGAGGGTCGCGTGGATGCGTGAGGAGGCCTCGTCGAGCCCGTCGCCCCAGGTTCCGACGAGCCACGGCGAGGTGTAGCTCTCGCCGGACTCCAGGATGATCTCGCCGGGCAGGAGCCGCTCGCCACCGCGCAGGAGTCGCCAGTCGGTCGTCGTGCGCTCGGCGTACGACACCTGGTTGCCCGGGCACGCCAGGTGCATCGCCCACACCCGGCCGCGGCGGTACCCGAAGTCGGTGGTCCCGGCGACGAGGAGCGTCGGCGCGTCGTGACCCGACCGACCGCCCCATCCCTCCCGCACCCACGCGCCGATGTCGAACGAGCGACGCTGGGGGTGGCGCTCGTTCGAGTGACGCCCGGTGAAGTCGAGCAGCTCGACCGCCGACGACGGGACGGCGAGGGCCGGCTCGAGCTGGGTCACCTCGAAGGGCTCGAGGGCAGTGTTGCGGACGCGCGCGCGGACCCGGAGCAGTCCGGTGTCGAGGAGCTCGATGTCGGTGTGCACCACCAGGTGGGAGGTGGTGTCGATGGCCTCGGACTCGAGCCGGAGGCGCCCGGGCGACGAGGTGTCATCCGTCATCAGGTGGTGCTGGACGACGTCGAAGCGCGGGCTCCAGTCGCGTCCCTGACGGTGCCCGAGGATGCCGGGCCGGCCGAGCCAGCCGCTGCTGTGGAGGGGGAGCACACTCACGTGCTCCTGCGTGGTGATGACCGAGTCGGTGACCGGGTAGTCCAGCGCGCGCAGCAGCTGGGCCGGGTCGACTCCGTCCGGCAGCTCGGGGCCCCAGTGCACGACGCCCGGCAATGTGCCGGGCCCCAACCGCAGGAGGACCGTCGTCCCGCCCCTGCTGAGCGCGAGCACGGTCTCGCGATCGTTCGCGACGGACGACGACGCCTCGGCGTCCGGCTGGATGGGCGACGGAACCTGGACGGTCACGGTCGGACGTGCCTTTCGTGGGTGCGAGAGAAGTGGTGTGGGGCCGGCCGGTGCGGAAAGGAGGAACCGCACCGGCCGGCCTGGCCGGTCCTGCTCGGGGACCGGCCCGATGTCGCCCGGGCCCCCCTCATCGGGCTCGAGCGGCGTCAGGTCACTTGAAGAGCGCGTTGACCTGGTCGTTGGCCGCCGTGAGCGAGCTGGCGTCGGCCTTGCCGGACAGCACCGAGTCCATCGCCGGCTGCATGATGGCGTTGACGTCGGCCGCGTTGTCGGTGATGGGGAAGAGGAAGGTCGTCTTCTCGTCGACCTGGGTCGTGAACGCGCTGACGTCGACGCCCTTGCCCTCGAAGGCCTTCTTCGCCGCGTCGACACCGGAGCCGATCGCCGGGAAGACGACGCCGGCCTCACCCACGAGGTTCTGGCAGTCGGCGGACCCGAGGAAGGCGACCCACTTGGCGGCGCCGTCCTTGTTGTCGGTGCCGGCGAAGATCGAGTCGGCGAGCCCGTTGAACATGCTGGCGCGCTTGCCCTCGGGGCCGACCGGGGTCGGGGCGATCCCGAGCTCGAGGTCCTTGTAGCCGCTGTACGAGCCGATCATCCAGGAGCCGTTGGCGTTGATCGCCGACTTCCCGGCGCCGAAGTTGTCGTTCATGCTGGCGCCCACGGTGCTCTCGAGCGTCGGCATGTAGCCCTTGTCGATGAGCCGCTTGAACCAGGTGATGGACTCCTGGAAGCGCGGGTCGTTGTAGTTGTACTTCGTGCCCCACGGGTTCTTGTCGGTGTGCGTCCAGCCGGTGGTCTCGGTGAAGTAGCTCCACTCGGTCTGGCCGTTGCCGGCGCCGGACCCGGCGAGGCCGAGGCCGTACACCGCGACGTTGCCCTTGTCGAAGCCGGCCTCGTCACCGTGCTTGCCGTTCTTGTCGACGGTGAGCTTGGCGATGACCTTCTCGTAGGTGCCGCCGTCCTGGGGGTTCCACGTGAGGTTCTTCATCTCGTCGTCGGTGATGCCGGCGTCCTTGGTCATCTTCTTGTTGTAGAAGAGCGCGATGGTGTCCCAGTCCTTCGGCAGGCCGTAGCGCTTGCCGTCCTGGGCGACCCAGAGGTCGGCCAGACCCGGCGCGTACTGCGAGGTGTCGGGGTTCTTGATGACGTCGTCGAGCGGCAGGAGCACCTTGTTCTTGACGAACTCGGGGTACTTCGACAGGTGGTCGGTGAAGACGTCGGGTGCGGTGTTCGACTGGAAGCCGGTGGTCAGCGTCGACCAGTAGTCGTCCCAGCCGCGCTGGGTGATCTTGATCTTGATGGTCGGGTTCTTCGCCGTGAAGGCGTCGGCGCACTTCTGGTACGCGGGCTGCTGGTTGGCGTCCCAGAGCCAGTAGTCGATGGTTCCACCGCCCCCACTGGAGCTGCTGTCGTTGCCCCCGCCGCCACACGCGGCCACGGCGAGGAGAGGGAGAGCTGCCACGGCGGCGAGCACTCGGGTCGTCTTGCGGATCATTGTGGTTCCTTCCTGGCCGGACATCGCTGTCCGAGAGAGGGTTTGATGCAGTGCTGGACTTGCGTTACTTGATGCCGGTGAAGCCGATGGAGTTCACGATCCGGCGCCCGAAGATGGCGTAGAGGACCATGATCGGAAGAGCGGCGACGAGGGTTGCGGCCATGAGGCCGGCCCAGTCGGGAGAGCCCTGGGGTGTCTGGGACTTGAACACCCCCAGGGCGACGGTGAGGACACGGGACTCCTCGGTCTGGCCGACGAGCAGGGGCCAGAAGTAGTCGTTCCAGGCGGCGATGAACTGGAGGATGCCGAGCGTGATGATGGGGGGCATCGACATCGGCATGATGATGCGGAAGAAGATCCGCAGGTGCCCGGCGCCGTCGATGAGGGCCGCCTCGTCGATCTCCCGGGGAATGCCGAGGAAGAACTGCCGCAGGAAGTACACGGCGAACGGCGTCATGAAGAACGAGGGCAGGACGATCCCCGGCAGCGTGTTCAGGAGACCGAGCTGCTTGATCGTGAGGAAGTTGGGCAGCGCCGTGAAGATCGGCGGCACGAGCAGCGCGGTGAGGAACAACGTGAACACGGCGTCACGCCCGCGCCAGCGCAACCGGGCGAAGGCGTAGGCAGCGGCCGCGCTGAACACGACCTGGCCCACCGTGATGGCCGTGGCGACGAAGAACGAGTTGCGCAGGTACAGCCAGAAGCTGATCGATGCGCCCGAACCGCCCTCGGCCAGGGCCTCCTCCACGGAGGCCAACCCGAACACGCGCTTGAAGCCGCCGAGGCTGAAGTCGGCCGGAAGCAAGGAGCCTGACGCGCCGGCGAGCGCCCTGTTGTTCGACAGCGCAGTCCGCAGCGTCCAGTAGAACGGCAGGAGCGTGAGGAGGATGAAGAGCCACAGGACGACCCAGGCGGCCAACCGGCCCCAGTTGATGCGGCTCAGGAACGACGGGTTGTCATCCGTGCGACGCCGCGTGGGCGTCTTGGCGCGGGTGCTCGGTGCGGTGGTGGTTGCCATCTCAGCTCCTCAGGCCAGGTCCGACTGGTTGCCGCCGAGGAACCGGTTCTGGGCCCAGGCGACGATCGCGAGAATGACGAACAGCACCGCGGACAACGCTGCGGCGTAACCGAAGTCGCTGCGCTCGAAGGCACGTTCGACGATGTAGACCTGGATGACGCGGGAGGCGTTGATCGGGCCACCACCGGTGGTCACGGCCACGGTGTCGAACACCTGGAACGAACCGGTCACCGTGATGATGAGCACGAGGACGAGGACCGGCCGCAGGAGCGGAAGGGTGATCTTCCAGAACGTCTTCCACTCGTTGGCGCCGTCGACGGCGGCGGCCTCGTACACGGTGGCGGGGATGGTCTGGAGACCGGCGAAGATCAGCAGCGCCGTGTAGCCCATGTGGCGCCACACGTTGACGAAGGCGATCGTCGGAATGGCCCAGTCCTCGCCGCCGAAGAACGGGATCCGGCCGATGCCGACCCACTCGAGGAACGAGTTGACGATGCCGATCTGGTAGTCGAGCATCCAGAACCACAGCAGCGCGACGATGACGTTGGCGATGAGGTACGGCAGCAGGATCGACCCACGGATCAGACCGGACTTGGTCAGCCGGTGCATGAGCACGGCGAGCCCGAGGGCGATCGTGGTCTGGAAGCCGATGTTCAGCACGACGTACTCGAGCGTCACCTTCATCGAGTTCCAGAACAGGTCGTCGTCCGCGATGGCCTTGTAGTTGTCGAGGCCGATGAACTCGGGCGACCCGAACAGGCTGAACTCGGTGAAGCTGAGATAGATGCCGCGCAACGTGGGCCACAGGTAGAAGACCCCGAAGCCGACGAGGGCGGGGGCGATGAACATCAGCGCGAAACCGAGGTCACCCCTGCCCGTCTCAGGAGGCGGCTTGCGAGCCTTGCGGCGCAACGCTCTCGCCGGGGCGGGAACCACCGGTGGTGCGGTCATCTGGCCCTCCTCAGGGTCCTGGCGACCCCGAGTGAGGACGAGCCGCCATTGGCTTTCGCACTTTAACGAAACAGTGCTTTAACGAAACATGACAGAATGGCCCCCATGACGTCAAGGACCCTTCGACAACAGAACGGAAACGTCTCGCCGACCGGACCTGCGGTGGTCGATGCCGTGGTGGGCGTCGCTACGCTGGCCCCTCGACGGCCGAACCCAGCGCCGCCTACGAGCAGTGACGGAGTGGCGGGCATGGCAGCGAACCGGTCGGGGAAGCGTCCGCGGATCGTCGACGTCGCCAAGGTCGCCGGCGTCTCCGCGCAGACCGTCTCGAACGTCATCAACGGGCGCGGCGGGTTCACCGAGCCGACGCGCGCCAAGGTCGAGAAGGCCATCGACAAGCTGGGTTTCCAACCGAACCGGTACGCGCAGAGCCTGCGCTCCCAGCGCACGGGGCTCATCGGCTTCGACCTCGTCCGCCGCCAGCTCGACGTGTCCAACCCGTTCACCCTGGGCCTACTCCACGCGCTGGTCCCAGCAGCGAGCCACCACGACCGCAGGGTTCTGGTGTTCACGCATGACGAGGAGCAGCCCGAGGAGTTCCGTGCCACCGCCTCGGCGGGACTCGTCGACGGGTTCATCCTCTCCGACTCCACTGCCGGCGACGTCCGAGCCCGGATCCTCGAGGACCTCGGGGTTCCCTACGTCGTCATGGGCCGTCCGGAGACGGGGTCCGAGGTCGTCGCCCTCGACATCGACAACGCCATCGCCATGCACGACGCGGTCGACCACGTGGTCGACCAGGGATGCCGCGACATCGCCTACGTCGGCTACAGCCAGCCCGCGCACTGGAACGTCGACCGACGCAGGGGCGTGAGAGAGGCGCTGGCGGCGAGAGGTCTCACCCTCCCGCGCCACCGGGTCATGACGGCGGCCAGCCTCAAGGCCATCCGTGCCCGCCTTCCCGAGTTCCTCACCCACCACGGTGTCCCCGATGCCGTCATCACCTCCAGCGACTCCATCGCCGTCGGGACGGTCGCGATCGCCCAGATGCTCGGCATCACCGTCGGAAAGGACCTCGCCGTCACCGGGTTCGACGACAGCCCGCTCGCGACGATGGTGAGTCCGGAGATCACCAGCGTCGCAGTGCCCGTGGAGCCGATCGCCGAGCAGCTGCTCGACCTGTTCGACCAGCTGCTGCAGGGCGTGCCCGCACCGCCCACGCGGCCCGTCGGAACACGCCTCGTGGTGCGGGGCAGCAGCGGCTTCAGGCCGCGGGTCCGTTGACCCCGGTGACTTCGGCGTCCGGTGCTGCGGACGTCGCCGACGCACACCATCGGGTCTTCGACCAGCAGGCGGCCGGCGTGTGGTCGGCCCCGGGGCGGGTCAACCTCATCGGAGAGCACACCGACTACAACGACGGCCTGGTCCTCCCGATCGCCTTGCCGCAGAGGACGGTTGCTGCGGCGACTCCTCGCAGTGACCGGCTGCTACGGGTGCACTCGATGCAGGTGGGCGAGACGGTCGAGACCGATCTCGACACGGTCGCACCGGGCCATCCGGTGGGGTGGGCCTCCTACGTCGCGGGTGTGCTCTGGGCCCTGCGCCAGGACGGTCACGAGGTGCACGGTCTCGACCTCACGGTGAGCAGCTCGGTGCCGCTGGGGGCCGGCCTGTCGTCGTCGGCAGCCCTCGAGTGCGCGGTCGGCGCGGCCGCGAGCGACCTGTTCGGCCTCGACCTGCTCGCGACCGACACCGGCCGGGCCCGGCTTGCCCAGGCGTGCATCCGGGCCGAGAACGAGATCGCCGGAGCCGCGACCGGCGGGATGGACCAGTCGGCCTCGCTGCTGTGCCGCGAGGGCCACGCACTGCTCCTCGACTGCCGCAGCGGCGCCACCCGACAGGTGCCGTTCGACCTGGCCGCCCACGATCTTGCCCTCCTCGTCACCGACTCGCGTGCCGCGCACGCCCTCAACGACGGCCAGTACGAGTCGCGCCGGCGGGCCTCGGAGGAGGCGGCGACCCGGCTCGGCCTGCCGTCGCTGCGCGACCTCGAGCCGAGCGGGCTGGCCGATGCCGAAGGCCTCCTCGACGACGAGCAGATCCGTCGAGCGCGCCACGTCGTCACCGAGATCGACCGGGTCCGGTCGACCGTCGAGGCCCTGCGTGCCGACGACTTCGAGGCCGTCGGGCACCTGTTCGACGCCTCTCACGCGTCGCTCCGCGACGACTACGAGGTCAGCTGCGCCGAGCTCGACGTGTCGGTGGAGGCCGCACGGGCCGCCGGCGCGCTCGGAGCCCGGATGACCGGCGGAGGGTTCGGCGGGTCGAGCATCGCCCTGGTCCGCGCCGACGCCGTCGCGACGACGACGTCCGCCATCACCGCCGCGTTCGACCAGCGTGGATGGGCGGCACCCTCGTCCTTCGCCGTCACCCCTTCACGGGCTGCAGCTCGCGACCTCTGACGGTCACGGCACGGCCGGTACCGGGGCAGGCAGCCGCCGCACGGCGTCGACCGGGGGCGGGGCGCCGTCCTGCGCCAGCCTCGCCACGACGAGCACCGCCGTCGAGACGGCGGCGACGGCCGCGAGCGCGGCCGAGGTCTCGAGGGGAAGGATCTCCACCCCGCGGAGGTACCCCACGTAGGTCGTGACGCTGGCCGCCTCGAGGCAGAGCGCCGGGATCACCAGGCGCGGCACCACGGCCACCGCCACGACGAGCAGGACCTCGGCGAGGTAGAAGTAGCGCTCGTGCATCTCCGGAAGGAGCCACGGGACGACGAAGGTCACGGCCGCCGCCACGAGCACCACGTCGGAGGGTGCCAACCGGCGGCGCCGGAGCAGGAGCCACACCGCGAACGTCACCCCCACGGCCACCGCGACGCCGATCCCCGTCGCCTTCCAGATCTCTCCAGCGTCGGCGGGGAGCCAGGCGTACGGGGTGGGCGCGTTGTACGTGAAGGCGTGCCCGGTCCACACGGAACCTCCGCCATCTCCCCCGCCGCTGATCGACGGCGGCCCACCGTCGAGCCCGAGCTGACGTCCGAACGCTTCCGGCGCACCTCCCGACCGCGTGGACGCGACGGCGCCGCTGGCGTTGCCCACCTGCTCCGGGTACACCCGCAGCTGGTCCGCGAGCCCCCGGCCGGCCAGCGCCGCCGGCACCAGCGCCGCGAAGAACGTCGCCGGCACGGCGAGGAGGCCGCGCCACCTCAGCCGGTTCAGCAGGACGACGAGACCGAGCACGGGGAGGAAGAACACGGCCTGCAGCTTGAACGCGAACGCCAGCCCGAACAAGCCTGCGGCCCAGGCGAGCCGGCGCTCCATCAGGAAGGACAGGCTGCCCAGCAGGAGCGACGCGTAGATCGCGTCACACTGCGCCCACGCGGCGCCGTTCATGACCACAGTCGGAAGCAGGGCAACGGCGGACGCCGCACCCACCGGCCACCACCTCGACCCAGGTCGAGCAAGCCGGACGATCCGGTACGAGAAGTAGACGAGTAGCCCGTCGAAGACCACTGACAAGGCCTTGATCGCGTACAGCTCGGGGAGAGGCAGCTTCGTCGCCGCCCAGAGAAGGACGAGGTAGGGCGTGTTGTAGTTGGAGAAGTCATCCGCGAGTCCGGAGAACCCGTCCTGCGCCAGGTGGGTGTACCACCCGTCCATAAAAGCGTGGAAGTCCCCACTCTGAACGGGAAGGAGCAGCCACCGGGCGATCGCCCCGACGAGGAGGGCCACGCCCAGCACGAGTCGAGGCACCACTGCGGGCCGGATGAGCCTGTTCAGCACAGGGCGATGGTGGTTCGTCGGGGCGTGCAGGCCGCTGGGGTCCGCCTGTGGGTACCGTGTGGACTCTTTCGTCACACCCTCTGGGGCGCGGCTGCGCAGGCGTCGTCACGGTCTCGTATCGCCGACGCGGAGAACCTCGCGTGACGGGCTGACCCGTGGAGAAGGTCCGGCACCACCATGGAGCTGGCGGGGGGACTCGAACCCCCAACCCCCTGTTTACAAAGGTTGGCCAGCGTGGAACTGCAGGCCTGTGACCTGCAAAAACAGAGAGTACCCCCCCGCGCCTATCCGCGTGCGACAGGAACGTCATGCCATGGCGTGCCTTGCCTGCAAACACGCAGGGACGAAGTGCCCCTGTGAAGCCAGCAGCGACACTCTGATTTGAGGGCCTCTCGCGCGAGCTAGTTACCCATGAGCGTCGCATGCCTTGCCGCGATGTCACGCAGCCCGTTCGGATCCGATTGTGTCGAGAGCCATTCGCAGTTCTGGTGCGGTGAGCGCCTGCCCGAAGATGGCGGATTCGGCCTCGAGGATGTTGCTGCTGGACAGTCCGCCTGCTTCGACGGGGTCAAAACCGAGGTCGTCGATGAGGGTGCTGACGACGCCCATGGCCAAGCGGTCGTCGCCGGAGATGGCGAGTGCCGTGCGTTCGGGCTCTCCGCGCTTGTGAGCGAGCTCTTCGATCTGGTGATAGCCCAGGTGGTTGAACGTCTTGACGACGCGGGCCGTGTCCGGCAGGGCCGCTCGGACAACCTCCGTGGTGGGCCGGCCGTCCTCGAACTCAGCCAGGGTTCCGTTGATGGGAGGCCAGTAGTTCATGACGTCGACAACGATGTGGCGGTCCAGGTCCAGCAATGGCAGGGTGCGAAACCGGTGCAACGGGACTGCGAGTACGACGACATCGGCAAGGCCGACGTGGTCGTGGCTGTCAGCCGGGATGGCCCCGGGCGCGAAGTAGCGGGTGATTTGGGCGGTGTCGCTCGCCGACCCCGAGGTCGCGATGTGGACGGTGTATCCGGCCGCCAGGGCGAGGCGAGCGATCGCGATCCCGACCTTGCCGGCCCCGAAAATCCCGACGACGGGTCGCGCGGGTGCACTGCTCACGATCTGCTCCTTCAGCAAAGGTGGATGGCGACCGGGGGTCACCGGGTGGGTGTCAGAGCCAGCCGCGCATGGTGGTGTCGAGCGGTTCGGTGGGGTGGCCGATGAGCCGCTGGAGGTCTCCGGGGGTGTGCTCGAGCGCACCGTTGCGCATGTCGGCATGGAGGCCGACGAGGAAGCCGGCGGTGGCCTCGTCGACGCCGAGGGAGGCCAGGTGGGAGTGTTCCTCCTCGCCGGTCAGAGGCCGGTAGACCACTGGGGCGCCGAGGATGTCTTGTGCCGTCTGGGCGAACTCCGTGTAGTTCCACGCGGTGTCTCCGGACAGCTCGTACGCCCTACCTTCGTGGCCGGGGGTGGTGAGGACCACTGCTGCTGCCTCGGCGTAGTCCTTGCGCGCGGCTGTGGCCAAGCGTCCTTCGGTGACGCTGTTGGCGACAGCGCCGTGCTGGCGCGCAGCATTGAAGTCCTGCAGGTGGTTCTCGGTGTACCAGCCGTTGCGCAGGAACGTTGCGGGGATGCGCGAAGCGTGGACGAGTTCCTCGGTGGC
>ERZ795053.4183-NODE-4183-length-15800-cov-8.629787_pt1 | contig 15800 bp, 11 predicted proteins | sample MGYA00375137_ERZ795053 | MGnify/ENA primary metagenome ERZ795053 (study PRJEB30182, sample SAMN05720284) | activated sludge metagenome | isolation source: Anaerobic digester | place: Hong Kong | collected 2014-12-17 ...
AGCGGGTACGGGGCGACGCCGAACGGCAGCCCGAGCCGCTTGAATTCCGGCACGCTGTAGGAGCCGGATAGTATGAACGCGGCCTTGCCCGAGGCGAAGTAGGCCATCATCGCGTCGCGTTCCATCGGTTCCAGGAAGCCGCTCGCGACCGAGTCGCGAAGGAAGCCGAGGGCCGCGGCGTACGCGGGATGCCGCACGTCCATCCGGCCGTCGGCGCCGACGACGCCGTCCTTGCCGAAGCCGACGACGAAGGGCAGGAACCAGTAGGCCGAGTACGCGTTCCAGGCGGCGCCGACGCGCGCGCCCGAGGCGGCGGCCGTACGGGCCATGTCGGCGAGGCACCAGTCGGCCGGCGGGGCGGACCTTACTAGCTCGGTGGAGTAGTAGACGAGCTGGGCGTCGCAGTAGAACGGCGCGGCCAGCAGGCGGCCGTCCAGCCTGAAGGCCCCCGAGCCTTTGCCCGAGGCATCGGGCAGGCGCAGGCCGTCGATCGGCTGTAGGGCCCCGGCCGCGGCGAGGTCCGGCAGGTAGTCGGACTGGACCATGGCTAGGTCGGGCATCCTGCCCCCTCCCCGGAGCACGGTGACGAGCTTGCTCTTGATGGACGGCACGTCGACGACCTTGGCGGCGACGCCCGCGCGCCGGGCCCACGCGGCGATCTCCGCCTTGAGCTCCGGTACGCCCTCCCACGAGACCCATACCTCCAGCGAGCCCTCCGGGCAGCGATCGCCGTACAGCCCCAGGCGGCTGACGCCGCGTATCCGTTCCGGCTTCCCCGGCGCGGCGCGGTCGAGCAGCAGGTCCCAGCCGCCGTCCGCGGCGACGAGCCTGATCCCGTAGAGCCGCTCGCCCAGGTCGTCGGCCTCGACGGATCCCGGGCCGGAACGGCCGTCGTACTCGAGCCGCCACGCCTCGAGCTGCGGCGGGAACAGCTCCCCGAGGCCGTAGCCGAGGGCGGCCGGCGCGGCCGCCGAGCCGGTCGGTACCGCCCGCGGAGCCGAGGCCGGGGCGGGCAGGGCCGTGCCGTTGAACGACAACGCCACCGTCCAGGCCGCGCCCGACGCCGGCGCCGCCGCGGACGGCGCGGCGAAGGGCCCCGGCGCGGACGCGGGGCAGAGTACGCAGGCGTATATGAACGCCGCTATCGCGGATATGGCACGGCCCACCGGTCGTCCTCCTTTTCAAGCGCGGAAGGTCGGGGCGTTTCCGCCGCCGGCCCGATGGCCCGGCCGCCGTGGACCGCGGCGACATGGCCGCGCCGGTAGGCGAAGGGGCTCGAAGGAACGGTATCGGGCCATTCTCCGGGCCATTCCGGATATTGTCAAGGCGAGGCTCTCCGGCTTCGTTTGACAATTCGCCGGAACGCCCGTACACTGGCCCCATAATATAGCCTCTAGAAGGGGAGGGCCAATGGCCAAGGTAATTCTGAAGGACGTCACCAAGATCTACGACGGTGACGTGAAGGCGGTCGATTCCGCCAACATCGTGATCGAGGACAAGGAGTTCGTCGTATTCGTCGGCCCGTCGGGCTGCGGCAAGTCGACGACGCTCCGCATGGTCGCCGGCCTGGAGGACATCTCCGGCGGCGAGATCAGCATCGACGGCCAGGTCGTCAACGACGTGCCGCCCAAGGACAGGAACATCGCGATGGTGTTCCAGAACTACGCGCTGTACCCGCACATGTCGGTCTACGACAACATGGCCTTCGGCCTCAAGATCCGCAAGCTGCCCAAGGCCGAGATCGACCAGCGCGTGCGCGAGGCGGCCAAGATCCTGGATATCGAGAAGTACCTCGACCGCAAGCCCAAGCAGCTGTCCGGCGGACAGCGCCAGCGCGTCGCGGTCGGCCGCGCCATCGTGCGTAACCCGAAGGTCTTCCTGTTCGACGAGCCGCTGTCCAACCTGGACGCCAAGCTGCGCGTCCAGATGCGCGCCGAGATCATCGACCTGCACCAGCGCCTGCAGGCGACGATGATCTACGTGACCCACGACCAGGTCGAGGCCATGACGATGGGCGACAAGATCGTCGTGATGAAGGACGGCCTCGTACAGCAGATAGGCTCCCCGCTCTATCTGTACAACCACCCGATCAACAAGTTCGTAGCCGGCTTCATCGGCTCGCCGCCGATGAATTTCGTCACGGTCAAGGTGCTCGAGGAGGGCGGCAAGCTCGTGCTCGACGAGGGCTCGAGCAGGATGACGCCGTCGGCCGAGCACGCCCCGTCGCTCAAGGCCTTCGTCGGCAAGGAGGTCGTGCTCGGCCTGCGCCCGGAGGACCTGCCCTACGACGAGACCGGCGCCGGCTTCAAGACGACGATCAGCGTCGTCGAGCCGCTCGGCGCCGAGATCCACCTCTGGGCCAAGACCAACTCCAGCCAGATCGTGTCCAAGGTGCCCCCGCACCATAGCTTCAAGATCGGCGAGACGGTCTGCTTCGCGCCGGTTATGGAGAAGGCCCGCTACTTCGACCCGGTCAGCGAGCGCTCGATACTGCCGGTGGCCGAGGTCGAGGGCCCGTCGTCGGACTGAGCAGCGCCTTAAGCCTATTTCGACGGGCCGCCCTCCGGGGCGGCCCGTTCTTGTAACTGGAGCCCGGATTCTCTATAGTAGGTGCATGATGCGATCCGAGGTTGATTCGATAATCGGCCTGGTAGACAGGATAGACTCGATAGAGCGCGAGACGGAGGATATATACCTCCGCCTGGGCAAGGTATTCCACTCTATCATGATGGCGGTGGACGCGAGCGCCTCCTCGGCCGAGCAGACCATCGCGGCCGTCCTGAGCCAGCATCGCGGCGGCCTGAGCGCCGACGCGGCCAAGCGCCGCTCCGATGACTACATCGACGACGCTACCCGCTATTTCAAGAAGACCTCCGACGTCGAGCGTACCTTCCTCGACAGCGTCGAGACCGGCATCCGTAGCCTTTCCGCCCTCGAGGAGATCATAGACCGCATACGCTCCGATTCCGAGGAGATGGAGCTCGTATCGCTCAACGCGATGACCGTGGCCCTCAAGTCCGGCGCGGCCGGCCGCGCGTTCTCGGTGATCACCGACGAGCTCAAGCGGCTGTCCGGACGCACCATCCGCCACGCCGACAACCTGTCGATGGCCGGTTCCCTGCTCCTCGAGCGCCTCGACGCGCTCAAGCTGACCCTGGACGAGCTGTCCGCCGCCCAGGCGTCGTTCTTCGACGCCGCCAAGCGGGCGCTCGAGGACGGCTTCGTCGCGCTTGACCGCGAGGTGGACGACTCCGCGAGCGACCTCCGCGAGCTGGCCGAGTCCGCGTCGCGGGTGCGCTCCCCGATAGCGGACATCATGCAGGAGGTCCAGCTCCAGGACATCATCCGGCAGTCTCTCGACCACGTGCGGCTGTCTCTCAAGGCGGCCAGGCCCGAGGCCGGCCCCGCCCGGTCGGCTACCTCGGTGGCCGCCGCGCTCGCCTCCGCGGCGGTCGGCGGGCCCGCGGACGACGACATAAGCGCCGGTTTCTTCGAGGACATAAGCCCCGACGAGGAACGGGCCTTCCTGGTCGAGATATCGAGGCTGTCGGCCTCGCTGCTCGACGACGTCAGCTCCCAGGTCCGGGCCAGCCTCGAGCGCTTCCGGGCCGGCATCGCCGGCGTCAACGCCGTCGTCGCGTCGGTCGATTCGAGCCGCTCGGCAATCGTAGCGGGCAGGCGATCGATAGAGCGCGACGACTTCCGCGACCGGACGCTCGCCTACATGGCCGCCAAGGAGAAGGCCGTGCTCGAGGCCTCGGAGATAAGCGACTCGGTGCGCAAGCTCGACGAGCGGTTCAAGGAGATGGACGCGATCCTGGCCAGGTTCAAGAGCATCGTCACCGCCTCGAGGATAGAGACCGCGCGCAACAAGGCGCTGGCCATCGTCGCCAATACCGTGGGCGGCATGATGGACCTGACCGAGCGCCTGGCGGCCGACGTCTCCTCCGCGGGAACGGTCACGCGGTCGTTCGGCAAGACCTTCGGCGCCGGCATGGCGGATTACCTGTTCAACGCGTCCGAGGGCGTCGAGACGCTCAAGGAAGAGATAGCCAGCCTCGAGGACGAGGGTAAGCGCATCGTCGAGTCGCGTCAGCGCCTCTGGGAGACCGAATCCGAATTCAAGCCGTTCTCCGACGATTTCATGCTGTCGATCGACGAGGCCTCGGGCTCCGTCGATCGCATCGACTCGCTCGCCAGCGAGCTCGAGGGCATGCGCGACGCCATCGTCGCCCAGGTCGCCGCGTCGGTCTCCGAGGGGGACGGTCCGTCCGCCGAGCGGCCGTCGTCCGCGGAGGCGAGCATACACAGCGCCAGGCTCAAGTCGATCGTCGACCGCTTCACGATCTTCGCCCATAAGCAGACCGCGGCCCGAGTCACCAGGCTGGACGCGGGAGCCGATGAATCGAGCGCGGAATCCGGCGAGGTCACGCTGTTCTGATGCGCGCCCGTCTAGCCCGGAGGCCTCGTGTACGAGCATAAGCTGAGCCGTTTCGACCAGAGCGTCATCACCATACACCCGGGCGAGTACCACGTCTCGGGCGACGATATCATCATATCGACCGTGCTCGGCTCCTGCGTCTCCGTGGCGTTCTGGGATCGCCGCCTCCAGCAGGGCGGCATGAACCACTTCATGCTGCCCGGCGACGTCTCGGACGCCGACCTGGTGCGCAACCCGAACGCCAAGTACGGCATGTTCGCGATCGAGCTCCTGTACAACGAGCTGATGAAGGCCGGCTCGATGAAGCGCGACCTCGTGGCCAAGGTGTTCGGCGGCGCGTCGGTGCTCAAGCTCGAGTCCGGGCCGACCAAGGTGCCCAAGGGCAACGTCGACTTCGCCCTCGCGTACCTGCACGCCGAGGGCATCCCTATCATCGCCAACGATACCGGCGGCATCCTGCCGCGCAAGCTCTTCTTCTTCGCCCAGACCGGCAAGGTGCTCCTCAAGCGCATCGCCGGCGCCACGGCCTCCGAGGTCGAGCGCGAGGAGGCGCTCTACCTAGACAGGATCAAGCGGGCGGAGAGCGGCAAGGTCACCCTGTTCTGACGGCCCCGCCCGAGGAGACGGCCCTACTCGGGACGCCGGCTCTATTCGAGACGATCCTCGACCACGATGTCTCCCTGCGGCATGTACGCCCTCGAGCCGGGCGGCAGCGACGAGGTCAGCCACACGTTGCCGCCTATCACGCTGCCCGCGCCTATAGTGGTGTCGCCGCCGAGTATCGTCGCGCCCGAGTATACGGTCACGCCGTCGCCGATGGTCGGGTGCCGCTTCCGTCCGCTCTCGCCCTTGCGCACCGATAGCGCGCCGAGCGTGACGCCCTGGTAAATCTTGACGTCGCGGCCGATCACGGTCGTCTCGCCTATCACGACGCCGGTGCCGTGATCGATGAAGAATCGCTCGCCTATGCTCGCCCCCGGGTGGATGTCGATGCCGGTCTTGGCGTGCACGTACTCGCTCATCATCCGCGGCAGCAGCGGCAGGCGCCTCTCCCACAGCCAGTGGGCGAAGCGGTGCACGGTCAGCGCCTCGAGGCCGGGGTAGGCTAGGATGACCTCCTCGGCAGACGTCGCGGCCGGGTCGCCGTCGACCGCGGCCTCGACGTCGAGCATCAGGGTCTTCCTGATGCCCGGTAGCGCCTCCATCAGGTCCTGGGTCAGTTCCATCGCCTCGAGGTGGCAGGCCGCGGGGCAGCCCGACCGGCCGGCGGAGCGGTAGCCGAACTCGAGGCTCTTGGCCGCCTCGTTGACCAGGGCCCTGGCGCAGCGCAGGGCCAGCTCGCCGATGACGAAGGGGGCGTTCAGGTCGTCGATGCCGTCCTCCTGGCGGTAGCCGGGGAAGGCGAGGGTCTCGAGGTCGGCCACGATAGCGCGGACGGCCTCCTTGGACGGCAGGTTCTGGCCGCTCCGGTGGTTGATGCCGCCGGTCGAGCCGTACGACTCTATGAGCGCCTCGATGGCGCGGGATAGCGATTCCATGGCTAGTAACGTACTGCTTCGGGGGGCGTTCCGTGAAGGTCGAGGTCGACGATAGACCGTAAAAAAACGGGCCCCCGCCGAGGGCGGGGGCCCGCCGGCCTTACGGCCGGCTCCGGCTAGGCCTTGGCCGGCTCGTCGGCCACGTCGTCCGGCTCGCCCTTGCGCACCTTGGCCATCACTAAGAACGCCGCCACCTGCAGCACGCAGGCGAACGCGAAGATGCCCGTGTACTGGTACTCGGGCGCCGGCTTGAACATCATCGTCAGGTCGATGATGAAGCCGGTGATGGGCGGCGCCAGGATGTTCGCCGTCTGCGAGAAGGTGTAGTACAGCCCGGTGAAGATGCCGATGTTGCCGAACGTCGACATCTGCCACAGCATCGGGAAGGAGTTCGTGATCACCGAGCCCCAGAACACGCCGTAGACGAGCATCAGGCCCATGAACAGGTAGAAGGCCGGCGCCCCGGTCAGCCCTATCGACGGGCCTATCAGGTTGAGCAGCGTGAACAGGCCGGTCAGCGAGAACAGGCCGATCAGGCAGGCGCGTATCGTCGTCCGGCGGCCGTACTTGTGGGCGACGTATCCCATCGGCACCGCGGTCAGCGCGTAGGAGATGCCTGCGACGCCCTGGGGCAGGGCCATCTGGCCTGAGCTGGCGCCGAGCACGTCGCGGACGTAGAGGCCGAGGAACAGCACGACGCCGGCGTGGGCCGAGAACCACAGGAACAGGGATATAAGGATGTAGAGAGCGCTCTTGTCCTTCTGCGCGACGACCGCCTTGATCGAGGCGATCACCGGCACGTGCTCATCCGTCGCCTCGCCGTCGTGGTTGCGCTCGCGCACGAACAGCGCCAGGACGACCACCGCGAGTATCACGAACAGGCCGGCCAGCGGGAACGGCAGCACGTCCTTGGTGCGGCCGATGATGGGCAGCACGACGTCGAGGTCCATCAGGCGGGCCAGCGCGAGCGTGCCGATGATCGTGCCGATGCCGCCCATCGTGTTGATCACGCCGTTCGCCTCGGAGCGGTACTCGCCGGGGATGGTGTCGGGCATCAGCGCGACGACGGGGCCGCGCACGCTCGTCTTGAACAGGTTCAGGAGGAAGATCATCGTGATCAGCGCGCCGAGCGACACGCCGGCGGACCACGGTATCAGGCCGAAGAACACCGCCGAGGCGGGCAGCATCACGAGGATGAACGGCATGCGCCGGCCTATCCTGGTCCGCGTACGGTCGCTCCATACCGCGACGATCGGTATCAGGAACAGCTGTAGCACGTTGTCGAGCGTCATCACCGCGCCGACGAGGGTCTTGGACGAGATGTACCTGCCGAGGAAGGCCGGCAGGTAGGTGTCGTACAGCGGGTCCATCAGGCCCATCGTGAAGAACCCGAAGCCGATCAGGAAGGTCAGGCCCATGTAGTTCCTGAAGCCCTCTTTCTTTTCTTTCATACATTCGCCTCTCCGGCCCCGTCGGGCCTTATATGAACTATGCTGGTAGCCCCGGCGCCGAAGCGGGCGTCCATGTACTCGGCGTACTCGGGGGCGCGGTCGATGGGCACGTAGGCCTGGATGGTGCCGGCGAAGCCGCCGCCGTGCACCCTTGCCGCGCCTTCCTTGCCGACGAAGGCGTTCGACAGCTCGATGGCCGCCGCCAGGGACTGGTCGCGCACCGCCCCGACCGGCGTCACGTTCTGCAGGAGCCTCCACGACGAGTCGCCGGATTTCCTGACGAGCTTCAGGTACTTCTTCATCTTGCCGGCCTCGAGGGCGGCCGCCATGTCGCCGGCGCGCTCGTTCTCCGCGACGAAGTGCATCGCCCTCAGCAGGGCCCGGTCGCCGAGGCGCTCGCGTATCTCGGCCGCCTTCCTGACTATCTTGTCCATCGTCAGCCTGCGCAGGCTCGGCAGGCCGTACAGCTCGGCGACGGCGCGCATCTCCGTCGGTATGCTCGCGTAGTCTTCGGTCAGGTCGGCGTGGCTGCCCCCGGCGTTGACGATGGCTATCGCGTAGCCGGCCTTCTCGAAGTCGAAGGGCACGCCGGACCAGGTCGGCCGCCCGGGCACGCCGAAGTCTATCGCCGAGACGCCGCCGAGCGCGCAGGCCATCTGGTCCATCAGCCCGCAGGGCTTGCCGAAGTGCAGGTTCTCGGCCTCCTTGCCGGCCATCGCCAGCTCGACCGGCTCGAGGCGGTTGCCGTTGTATAGAGCGTTCTGGATCTGTCCGAACAGCAGCTCCACCGACGCCGAGCTCGACAGGCCCGAGCCGGCCGGCACCGACGAGCACATCCGCCCGGAGAAGCCGCCTATCGAGCCTCCGCGCCTCGCGATCGCGGCGGCGACGCCGCGTATCAGCGCCTCGGGCCTGCCGCGTTCGGCCGGCGCCGGCTCGAGCGAGCCCAGGTCGAGCTCGAACGGGGCGTCCCAGCCCTCGGAGCGCAGCTCGACGACGAGGTCGCGTCGCGGCGCCACGCAGGCGAGCGAGTCGAGGTGGACCGACGCGCATAGCACGCGGCCGTCGTTGTGGTCGGTATGGTTGCCGCCGAGCTCGGTGCGGCCCGGGCTCGACACGAAGGTCGCCTCGCGCGGGTCGAACAGCGCGAGCGTCGACTCGGCCAGCCGCTCCCATCGGTCCCGCTGCTCGGAGACCCTCGAGTCTCCGTACCACCTGGCCAGCAGCCGTTGGCCCTCGCGCGATCGCGGCAGCCGTAATAGCGAATCGGGGTCGTGCACGTTGTCTCCCTGGGCCGGCGCTGCGCGTCCGGCGCTACGATTTTCTGGGTAGAGGACAGCGCCATCACGATAGCACGGTTTCGCGCCTTGGAAAAGCGAAGGCCGCCCCTAAGGGCGGCCTCCTGCCGTAGCGGCCGACGGGTCGGGCGCTAGGCCGACATTTCGTAGATATAGCCGGTGCGCATGCAGGTGTCGAACAGCTCGCGGGTCATGAACTCCTCGCTGACGTCTTCCCAGTCGTCGCGATGCCTGACGATGCGTACCACGTAGCCGTCTTCGATCTCCCCGACGAGCTCGAGCACCGAAGGCGCGCGATCGGTGCTCTTTATGGCGAATGTCTTCATCTTCATCCTCCGATCGACGCTGTTGCGTCCCTGCCTATAATGTCGGCGCGCCGGGCGCGGCGGTTTACGCCAATTCGGCGCCCGGCGCTCTGGACTATCGGACCCCGAAGCGCTATAGTCGTACCATCCCGCGGGACGGGCTTCCACTCGTCGATTCGCAGCTCGCCGAAGATTCGCCCACGAGACCATTCGTTACACACAAGGACACCGATGCCTTCTCAAACCTTCTCCGATTTCGGTTTCTCGTCGCCCGTGCTCGAGGCGCTCGCCCGCAAGGGCTTCGAGGAGCCCACCCCGATCCAGGCGCTCGCCATCCCGGTACTGCTCTCGGGCTCGTCCCACCTCGTCGCCCGCGCCAGGACCGGCACCGGCAAGACCGCCGCGTTCGGCCTCCCGCTGGTCGAGCGCCTGTCGTCGCCCGCGCCTAAGGTCCGCGCCCTCGTCCTCGTGCCGACCCGCGAGCTGGCCGTCCAGGTGTCCGGCGAGATAGCCAGCTTCGCCCCGGGGCCGGCGCCGCGCATCGCCACGGTCTACGGCGGCGCGTCGATGGGCGAGCAGCTCAGGCGCCTGTCGCGCGGCGTCGACATCGTCGTCGGCACCCCCGGCCGCGTGCTCGACCATATCGACCGCAAGACCCTCGACCTGTCGGCGCTCGAGTGGCTCGTGCTCGACGAGGCCGACGAGATGCTGGACATGGGCTTCATCGAGGACATCGAGAAGGTGATGGACGCGTCCAACCCGGAGCGCCGCGTCGTGCTGTTCTCCGCGACGATGCCCCACCCGATAGTGCGCATCGTCCGCGACCGGCTCGGCTCCTTCGAGACGGTCGAGGACTCGACCAACCCGGTGCAGGCCGGCCTGACCGATCAGATCTGGCTCGAGGTACGCTCCCGCGACAAGCTCGAGGCGCTGTGCCGCATCGTCGACGCCGAGGACGAGTTCTACGGCCTGGTGTTCTGCCATACCAAGATAGAGACCGATTCGGTCGCCCGCGCGCTGTCCGAGCGCGGCTACGCGGCCGAGGCCCTGCACGGCGACGTGTCCCAGGACATGCGCGAGCGCACCCTTTCCCGTTTCCGCGACAAGAAGACGCTGATCCTGGTCGCCACCGACGTGGCCGCGCGCGGCATCGACGTCGAGCGGCTGACCCACGTGGTCAACTTCAACCTGCCCTTCGACCCGGAGTCGTACACGCACCGCATCGGCCGCACCGGCCGCGCCGGCAACAAGGGCACGGCTATCACCTTCGTGACGCCGGAGGAGTACCGCCGCCTGTTCGCGCTGAGGCGCGCCTCGGGCGACGGCCTCCACAAGGGTAGCGTGCCCACCGTAAGCGACGTGATCGAGGCCAAGCGCTCGCGCATCCTGGCCAAGGCCGCCGGCGCCGCCCGCGAGACCCTCGGGCTCGAGCCGGCGAGCGGCGACGAGGCCGACGAGGCCGCCGCGGTCGATCCCGGCGTCGTCGGGGCCGCGGACGACCTGCGGGCCGAGGGGCCGGCTGGGCTCGAGCCGGCCGAGGCGACCGGCGACGAGATCGCCGCCGAAGAACCCGCCGAGCCCGTCGCCGCCAAACCCAAGCGCAAGGCCAAGGCTAAGGCCGACCCCGCCGTCGCGTCGTTCTACGCGCTGGCCGACGAGCTGCTCGCGATGCTGCCGCCGAGGGAGGCCCTCGCCTCGCTCGCCGCCGCGGCCTACTCGGGCGACCTCGACCCGAGGCGCTACGGCGAGGTCCGCGACGTCTCTGTCGACTCGGCGGCTACCGCCCGCCTGTACGTCGGCATCGGCAAGCAGGACGGAGCCTGGCCCAAGGACGTCGCGGCCGTCGTCAAGCGCCTGACCGGATTGCCGGATCGGTTGGTGGACGATATAGAGGTGCTCGAGCGCTTCTCGTTCGCGAGCGTGCCGTTCGAGGCCGCCGAGAAGGCTATAGCCGAGGCCAGGAAGCATCGCGGGGCGCCGCCGATCAGGATGGCCACGCCCAAGGGCGGGCCGGGCGGCCCGCACGGCGGCAAGAGGGGCTACGGCCCCAGGCCCTCGTACGGCTCGAAGGGCGGCTACGACCGACCCAAGCCGTACAAGAAGCCCCGCCCGCGCGACTAGGACGCGGCGCGGCTGCCGATAGCCCGTCGTCGGCTCATGCCAGCGACAGGGCCTTGTCCATCGTCGCCTGGAGCGTCCGCTTGATGAAGGCGCGCAGCTTGGCGCGCTTGTCGTCGCCGACGCTCGCCGGCTCGAACATGATCACCGATATGACGCCTACGCCCGGCGCCTCGTGATTGCCGATCACGACGCCGTTCAGGATGACCCGGACGCCCTTCAGGTTCAGCTGCATGTCCTTGAGCCGCGAGCCCTGCCGCGGCGAGGCGCCGCCGGTGAACGCGACCGACATGCCGACCGAGCTCAGGTCCCGGATCCAGCCGCGCAGCACGCCCTCGTCGGTCGGGCAGCTGAGCTCGGTCGAGTCCGGGGGGCAGGCCGCGCGCACGTAGCGCCTGCGGCCGCGCGCCTCGTTGGCCTCGAGCATGCGCAGCAGTATCTCGGTGGTCTTGGCCACGCCTATCTTGACGACGACGAAGCCGCACTCGACGCCGAGGTCCATCAGGTAGTAGGACTTCTTGTCCTCGTCGTCGAGCATCGTGATGATGCCGAAGGCCGCGCCCTTGGAGGCCTCGTCGTCCTTGATCGACTTGATCCACGAGCGCCAGACGCCCTCGTCGTCGCCCTCGTCGATGTTGACGAAGGTCAGGCACTCGGGCTCCTTGCGCAGGAAGCGCGCGAGCTTGGCGTGGTCGCGGGTGGCGTAGACCTCGAACTCGGCCTCGGCCAGGGCGTTCGCCACGTCGCCGATCACCCCGGGCGGGTTCAGGAAGAAGACCTTCTTGCCGAACAGTTCCTTACGGTCCGGCGACGGCCTATCCGGCGACGGACCCGATTCGATTTCCATGCGTAGAAGAGTACCGCCGCGGAGCGGCGAGCGCAAGGGAGCGCGCTACACCCCGCCGTCGACGCGGCGGTAGGACGCCGTCTCCCGGGCCATCGCCACGTACTCGAGCCCGTTGCGGCGTATCCGCTCGAGCTCCTCGTCGCTTACCTCGCGGACGGCCTTGGCCGGGCTGCCCATGATCATCGAGCGGGGCGGGAAGGACTTGCCCTGGGTGACGAGGGAGCCGGCGGCGACTATGGAGCCGGGACCTATCCTCGAGCCATTGAGCAGCGTCGCGCCCATGCCGACGAGGCAGTCGTCGCCTACCTCGCAGCCGTGCAGGATGACCCCGTGCCCGACGGTCACGCGGTCGCCGACGACGCAGGGCGTCTCGTGGGCCACGTGCACGACCGCGCCGTCCTGGATGTTGGTGCCCGAGCCGATGCGGATCGGCGCCATGTCGGCCCTGACCGTCACGCCGAACCAAATGGAAGAATCCTCGCCTATGGTCGCGTCGCCGGCCACCTCGGCGTTCCACGCCACGAAGGCTCCCTTCGCGACGCGCGGCTCGGCGTCCCCTATAGCGTGCAGCATCGTACCTCCGATCAGGCCGCTAGTATCGCCGCCCGGCCGGAGCTTGTCAAAAGGGGGGCGAAACGATCTTTTTCCTTTGCATCGACGGATGATAGTCGATAAGGTATAGTAGAGACACAAGGAGATGCGATGGCCCCCGAGCTCGACGATGTCCACGAAATAATCCAAATCGATTCCGAGCTGAATAAGATCCGCGATTACGACATCCTGCTCGAACGCGTCCTGCTCGAGGCCAGGCGCGTCGTCCACGCCGACGCGGGGTCCATCTACGTCAAGGAAGGCGACGTCATCTCCATCAAGTACGCCCATAACGACACCAAGCAGAGGAGCCTGCCGCCGGGCGAGAAGCAGGCCTACCCGCACTTCAGCATACCGATAGACGACAAGAGCATCTCCGGCTACGTCGCGATGACCGGCGAGCTCCTCAACATCCCCGACGTGTACAACCTGCCGCCGGGCCTGCCGTTCAGCTACAACACCGCCTACGACGCCAAGGTCGACTACAAGACCACCTCGATGCTCACCGTGCCGCTCAAGAGCCAGAACAACGTGGTCCTCGGCGTCATCCAGATCATCAACGCGATGGGGCCGGACGGCAAGGTCGAGGCCTTCACCGAGCAGGACGAGTCCCTCGTCACCCACTTCGCCGCCAACGCGACGGTCGCCCTGCAGCGCGCCTACATGACCCGCGCGATGATCATCCGGATGATACGGATGGCCGAGCTGCGCGACCCCAAGGAGACCGGCGCCCACGTCAACCGCGTGGCCGGCTACGCCGTCGAGATCTACGAGCGCTGGGCCTACAAGCACGGCGTCGACAAGGACCAGGTCGACAAGAACAAGGACCTCCTCAAGCTGGCCGCCATGCTCCACGACGTCGGCAAGGTGGCCATCAGCGACGTGATACTCAAGAAGCCGGCCCGCTTCACCCCCGAGGAGTACGCCATCATGCAGACCCACACCTGCTCCGGCGCCCGCCTCTTCGACGACCCCCAGTCCGACTTCGACACGATAGCGGCCGAGGTCGCGCTGACCCACCACGAGAACTGGGACGGCTCGGGCTACCCCGGCTGGGTCGACCCGGTGAGCGGCGAGACGCTCAAGCCCGACGCCGAGGGCAAGCCCCTGCGGCGCAGGGGCGACGAGATACCGATCTGGGGCCGCATCGTCGCGATAGCCGACGTCTACGACGCCCTGATGTCCAGGCGCGTGTACAAGGAAGCCTGGACCGAGGACAACGTGCTCGCCGAGATACGCTCGTGCTCGGGCGGCAAGTTCGACCCAGACCTCGTCGAGTCCTTCTTCGAGGTCCTCCCCCGCATCCACGACATCCGCGAGCGCCACCCGGACGAGGAATAGTCGCGCCAGTAGGCGCGGCCTCGGTAGAGGCGGCGAGTCTCCGTCCGGAGCGATTGACCAGCGGCGCGCCTCCTTATTACTATCGTCCCACTATGATCACACCCGACCAGCTTCGTTCCAAATATCTTGATTTCTTCAAGTCGAAGAACCACGCCGTCATCTCCGGCAAGTCGCTCATCCCCGAGAACGACCCGACCGTGCTGTTCACCACCGCCGGCATGCACCCCCTCGTGCCCTACCTCCTCGGCGAGCCTCATCCCGCCGGCGCCCGCCTGGTCGACTACCAGAAGTGCGTGCGCACCGGCGACATCGACGAGGTAGGCGACCCCGCCCACCTGACCTGCTTCGAGATGCTCGGCAACTGGTCCCTGGGCGACTACTTCAAGAAGGACTCGATCGCGTACTCCTGGGAGTTCCTGACCAGCCCCGACTGGCTCGCCCTCGACCCGGGCAAGCTGTCGGTCACCGTGTTCAAGGGCGACGACAACGCCCCCCGCGACGACGAGTCGGCCGGCTACTGGAAGGCCGTCGGGGTACCCGAGGACCGCATCGCCTACCTGCCGGCCTCGGACAACTGGTGGGCCGCCGGCCCGACCGGCCCCTGCGGCCCCGACACCGAGATCTTCTACTGGGTGGGCGAGGGCGTTCCCCCGGCCGGCTCCAACAAGGGCAGCGATCCGGCCAACTGGATGGAGATCTGGAACAATGTCTTCATGCAGTTCAACCGGATCGACGAGAAGACCCTCGTCAAGCTGCCCAAGCAGAACGTCGACACCGGCATGGGCCTCGAGCGCACCGTCTGCGTGCTCAACGGTAAGACCAGCGTCTACCAGACCGAGAGCTTCCAGCCCATCATCGCCGCCGTCGAGGCCGTCTCCGGCTACGCCTACGGGACCGACCCCGCCAGGGACCCGTCCGTCCGCATCATCGCCGACCACGTCCGCTCCGCGACGATGATACTCGGCGACCCCAAGGGCGTCACCCCGTCCAACGTCGGCGCAGGCTACGTGCTCAGGCGCCTGATACGCCGCGCCGTCCGCCACGCCAGGAAGCTCGGCATCGAGGGCGGCTTCCTCGGCAAGCCCGCCGCCGTCGTCGTCGACCTGCTGTCCGGGGCCTACCCCGAGCTCGCCGACAACCGCTCCAAGATCATCGACGAGCTCGCCCGCGAGGAGGCCAAGTTCCTCGAGACCCTGCAGAAGGGCGAGCACGAGTACGAGAAGATGCTCCCGAACCTGCTGCGCAACCCGCAGAAGGTCATGTCCGGCCGGCTCGCCTTCAAGCTGTACGACACCTACGGCTTCCCGATCGAGCTGACCCAGGAGCTCGCCGCCGAGAGCGGCATGACCGTCAACCTCGAGGAATTCGACGCCGCCTTCAAGAAGCACCAGGACCTGTCCCGCGCCGGCGCCGAGCAGACCTTCAAGGGCGGCCTCGCCGACCAGTCCGAGCAGGCGACCAAGTACCACACCGCCACGCACCTCCTCCACAAGGCCCTGCGCATGGTCCTCGGCGACCACGTCGCCCAGAAAGGCTCGAACATCACCGCCGAGCGCCTGCGCTTCGACTTCTCCCATCCCGCCCCGATGACGCCTGACGAGGTGGCCAGGGTGCAGTCCATCGTCAACGAGCAGATCGCCCGCGACCTGCCGGTCACCATGGAGATGATGAAGCTCGAGGACGCCAAGGCCTCCGGAGCGATGGCCCTCTTCGGCGAGAAGTACGAGTCGGTCGTCAAGGTCTACACCATCGGCGACTTCTCCAAGGAAGTCTGCGGCGGCCCCCACGTCGAGCGCATCGGCACGCTGGGCAAGTTCGTCATCCAGAAGGAGCAGAGTTCGTCCGCCGGCGTGCGGCGGATACGAGCCGT
>ERZ795053.4184-NODE-4184-length-15799-cov-5.225610_pt1 | contig 15799 bp, 13 predicted proteins | sample MGYA00375137_ERZ795053 | MGnify/ENA primary metagenome ERZ795053 (study PRJEB30182, sample SAMN05720284) | activated sludge metagenome | isolation source: Anaerobic digester | place: Hong Kong | collected 2014-12-17 ...
GTTCAACAACGGCAACGGTGATGCAGTTCTTGATCAAGGTGAAACCTGGCTTTATTCAGCCGGCTACTATATCCCTCTGACTTCACCGGCAACGATCACTAACACTGCTTTTGTCACGGCTGCCTACATTAGTACAACCGTTACCGCTAGCGATACCCATGTAACCAGCGTTACCGGCTTCGAACCGGTTTTAAGCCTAATTAAAAGCGGGCCGGCCACGGCCAGTGTCGGCGATACTGTGGTGTTCAGCTTTACGGTCAGTCACGCACCTACCAGTGATCGAACCCCTATTCACAACATCATAGTCAATGACAACGTTGCCGGCCCGGCTACCCGCATCAGTGGCGATGACGGCGATGATCTATTGGAAGATGGCGAAAATTGGCTCTACCTCGCCCCTTACACCATTAAAGCCAATACGTCCAATCCGCTCATTAACATCGGGACCGTTTCAGGCACGGACACCGAAGGCACTACCCTGGTAGCCACTGATACCCACCAAACCGACCTAAACAGTTTTTACCCCGTCCTATTTGTCGCCAAAGATGGGCCGGCCACGGCTCGGATCGGCCAAACAACCATCTATACTATCACCGTCCTAAACTATGTTAAGATGAGCCAATTAACGGCGCTCGATCTTGATATTGATTTGGCGCTCTTGGCGACCATTAATCCGGGTGATGGTGCTCCGATTTCGATTACCTCGATTATCGATAATGTTGCCGGTACGCCTGTCTTAGTACGGGGGGATATTAACCAAAACGGCAAACTTGACGGCGGCGAAGCCTGGATTTACAAGGCCAGCCACGTTATTAAAGAATCTGATCAAGATCCCCTAGTCAACACAGTTATTGTTAGTGCCAGAGATCCGGATAACGATCTGCTTACAGCTACGGCCAAACATAGTACCGATCTCGCCCAGAGCAGCAGTCTTTTTTACATTCAGTATTTCCCGGTCCTGAAAAAAAACTCTAGCCTTAAATGATTTTTCGAAGACCCCCGCATCTTGAATAAGTGAAGTCATATCGAATGGTCTCTTGATTATCGAACTTATAAAAAAAGGCCGGTGTATTAGACACCGGCCTTTTTTTGTTACGACTTAGGCAAGACCTTAATTGATCCCATCATACGCTTCCCGTTCGACCGCCGTTTGATTGTCGCGATTGATCACAATTACATCATAACTACCGGTTTGGGTCAACTGGTTAGCCCTGATGATGGCTCTTAAACTTGAGGCGGTTGCCGTCGAAGTCTCAACATCAAGTTCATAGGTAGTCCCGCCTCCGATCGATCGCTGCAATTGAACTCGAATATCTCGGGGAATGAAATTCTGACCCGTAATAGTCAATGTTACCTGGTCCGTGATACGGCCCGAACTGGGACTGACGTCAAAAATATCAGGCGGCGGCGGCGTTGGGGTTGGCGTTCCGCGTGGATAGACGCCGTTAGCAATATCGCTACGGCCATCTGGATTGGTAATAATTAAATCGTACGTACCCGGTACCAGCCCGGTCACCAGACTTTCTGACACCAATTTGGTGGCTCTGATGCTGGTGTTCGATGAGGAGAGATCAACATTTAACCGGATTAACGTGGGGCCGGTAAGTTCAGCTTTAAATCCCGCTTCTCTTGGTCTAAAATTTCGACCAACTGCCACGACTATTATTTGTCGAATAGCCGGATCATTGGTCGCCACATCTCTGGCATCCACTTCATCGATAATCGGTGCGATTGGCGTAGGGGTGCTTGGACGGGTACTGGTTGGCGTGGGCAGCGGTGTGGTGGTGTTGGTCACGGTCGCCACGGGGGGGATGAAGGGCAGGTAAATGGTTTGCCCCGGTACCACCACCGACGAGGCCAGACAGTTGATTTGCTGCAAATCCGTCTGTCCCATGTTGACTATCTGCCCCAATGTACTAAGCGTGTCACCGGGCTGAACGACATATTCAACCCACCCTTGTGGTGGCGCGCACGGGTTAGGGGTGAAGGTAGGCGGCACGGGCGTAGCCGTGACAATAATAACCGCTTGCGTAGGTATTTCTACAGGCGGAACCGGGGTGGGGGGCAGCGCCGGAGTATTGGTTGGGGTCGATGTAGCGGTTGGCGTGTCAGTCGGTTCGACCGCCTCGGTGGTGGGCTGCTCCAACGTAGCCGTTGGCGTCGATGTCTCAATTGCCGGCGACGGCGTCAGCGTGAATGTAGCCGTAAATAATGGCTGAACATTCACTACAGTTGTCGCCGGTGGAACGGTAGGTGTCTCTGACCGTGGGATGGCTAAGAAAATAGCGGCAGCAACGGTCAGAATAATTACAATTAACGTGGCGGCTCCAATGAGCAAGCGCTGCATCGTTGAGGATGTTTCACTTCCATTTGACATTAACTATCACTCACTTTATTGATTTTTGGTAACTACTCAGCCGGCCGGGAAATATAAGACTTGACAGGGTTTCAAACATTACTTCTGATCTAAACCATATCCCCACCGGACAGGTTCTTTCGGACAAACATAAGTTAGAAACCTGTCAGGTCTGGGCTGAGTTGTTATAAATTTTGGTAACTATGACCGAGTTAGGGTTGTGAGAGATCGAGGGGAGGGATGTCGATTTCTAGCCAGGGATTGTCATTATAATGCTCACTGATGGGCAACAAGAAGCGAAAGGTAGACCCTTCGCCAATTTCAGTATCAACCCACACACGCCCACCATGCGCTTCTACCAATGATTTCACAATCGATAAACCTACGCCGGTTTCGCCTAAGCCCTCGATCAGCGGGCGGTCGGCGCGATAAAACCGTTCAAAAACGCGCTCAATATCCTTATCGGCAATGCCTCCGCCAGAGTCTTTAACTGAAATCATCACGTAAGGCGGGGCCTCGGCGGCGGTAGGTAAAGCGCCGTTTTCTTCATAGACGCTGGTGGTAATTCCAATCGAGCCGCCCGCCGGAGTCGATTTGATAGCATTTCCCAGTAAATTGTTCATAATTTGTCGAACCGAGTCGGGGTCGGCCTCAACCGGGGGCAAATCCTCAGGAATCTCCATTTCCACCGAGATTTCATTTTCTTCTAATTGAGCACGCGCGCCAATAAGGGTATCTTCAATAATTTCAGCCATATCAACCGGTGAAGGCCGAAGTTCTAACTGCCCGGCATCGATGGCCGTGACGCCAATCAGGTCGCTGAGCATGACACTCATCCGCTCAATATTCGCCTTGATGCGTTGGAGAAACTTGCGTTGCATCTCACCCAACGCCCCAACCGACTCCCCTACCAATAAATCGGTATAACCGGTGATCGAGGTCATCGGCGTACGCAGTTCTTGCGAAAGGGAGGCGATGAATTCGTCGCGGGCGCGCTGGCTTTCGGCTTCAGCAGTAATATCATACAGAATGGTCAATAACCCTTCTTTTTCTTTGCCGTCAGAGGCCATCGGGCTAATGGTGGCGCGCAGCACGCTGTTGCCCACATGCAGTGTTGTGGTGACCATATCGTGGCCCGCCTGAAGTTGCGCCAGCGCTTTTTGCCAGTGATCATCGGCAATAATTTGTTGCAAATCACTCCCTACCATCTGCCGGCTCGGCTTTTGGAGCATTTGACTTGTGGCCGCATTGACTCGAAATATCTTCTGTTGGGCATCGCTAATGATCACCCCACAGCTTAAATCTTCAAGCTGAGTGCTGGCTTCCGCACTCGATAAAGCTGCCGGCACTGGCGAAGCCTGCTGAGCATGCAGCCGGGACTGTTTTAGCGCGCGAGCCAACTTGCGGGCGCGCGAGTTGCTGGCGGCCAGGGCCTCATTTAAACGTTCGGTCTCCGCAGCATCTTGCTCTAACTGCTCGATAGTCGCTGACAACCGACCGATCTCATCTTCCAGGCCGGCTGCTTTTTGCCGGTAGGTTTCAGCCTCAGTTGTCAGCGATTCAAGCGCCTGTTCTTTTTGCTGGGCTTTCTCAACCTCGGCTTTGGCTCGCTCCACCGCTTTTTGGAGAATCACAATTCTATCGCGAGACTGCTTCAGACTCTCTTCTTTGACCTGCTGATCCGTTTCATATTGCTGGAGGCGTTGGGCAAAAAGAGCCACTTCTTCTCGACTCTTGCGTAGTTCGGTTTCCATTGCCGCCAGCCGCTTGCCTGAGTCTAGCTCCTGGTTCCGCAGAGTCCAGGAAAGCGTTTGGGCTTTGGTCGAGACCGAAGCGTGTTCTCGGGCATGGCTAATGGCCATCGAAATTTGATCGGCAATCGTTTTACAAAGTTCCGCTTCGGTATCGGTGAAAACCCGTTTTGAGATGGCATTACCTAAAATCAGAACGCCTATCGGTTCACCTTTTTCCAGCAGCGGCTGAATGATCAGCGGTCCAACATCATGCGCGCCCATCAAGGTAAAAAGAATCCGAATCTGGCTGTTATCCCGATACTCTTCGCTTCTGACCTGGTATTTCCGTTTCAAAGCATGTTTGATAATTTGCTGATCATTAAGGGGAAACATCACCGACTCGCCGCGCCCTTTCCGGCTGGGGTTGTAGATGGCTACCAGGCGGAGTTGGGTCATATCGTTATCATTTTCCGGCAGAGCAATGGCGGCTTGATCGGCTTCCAGGGCCTGAGCGACGCTTTGGGCCGCGCCATCCAAGATATCCGATAATTCCAGCGATGAGGTGATCTTTTTAGTCGCTTCAAATAGACTGATCAACCCTTTAATCTGATCGATAGAAATTTCGCTTAGATTTTGCAACTCCCGACTGCGGGTGCTAAGTGAGTGGATCGCGCCTTGATAGATAGCCACCGCAAAAAGCGGATAAGCAATCATCTCGGCAATGCGGACCCACACCGGGTTGTGTGGTTGGGCGTAACTTGAGGCAAAGAAAATGTGCAGCAGGTATCCGAAAAAAATCGTTACAAAACTAAATAGAGCAAAGGCCCGTTCATCGTCTAACTTCATAGCGGAGTTCACCGCCCCAAACATCACCAGCAATACCGCCCAGGCCACAAAGAAAACCTCAGCGCTGCTCTGATTGAAATCAGGCCCATGCCACACGCTGATAATCACAAAGTAGGCGATAAACGCCAACACCGTGTTGGTGGCCAGCAGCGTGGTGCCGAAAAATCCAAACCCTTTTTCCCTAAAATAGGGCGTAAAGCCCCATATCAAAAATCCCAGGCTGGAAACCGCCACTACTCGCTCAAACGGAGGCAGCCAGACATTGGCGATTTCTGGGGAATTACTACCAATTGCCGCCAGCAGAAAAAACACAACCCGCAAAATGATCAGGCTGGCAAAGACAATGGTTAACCGGTAACCATTGAAGGAGTCGCTGCGCTGCCAATGCCCCCAAGCAAGAACTAAGGCGGCCAGGATTCCAAAGAATGTAAATAAGTAATAGGCGAATGTGATAGCCGGACTACCGAGGAACTCGATAAACACGTTTGACAGTCCTACTTGGTCAAAAATTAGACATAAAATACGGACACCTACCAATGTTCAATTATACCATGACTAAAATGGATACGACAATAAGATATCGAGGCTATTTTGCAGGTATTTAAAGAGTATACAGGGTTAAAAAGTAGTGATTTGGCTTACTTGACTTGGTTGTAAGCCTCAAGAGCACGTTGCCGAGCCGATTTATGATCCACAATGGGTTGGGGATAATCCCGACCGATGAGACAATTCACTTTTTGCTGAAGCTGAGTGGGCATTTGCCAGGGGGTGTGGCTAAATTTGGCGGGTAGTTGCGCCAGTTCCGGCACCCACCGCCGCACATACTCACCTTCGGGATCAAATTTTTGCCCTTGCCGTGTGGGATTGAACACTCTGAAATAAGGCGCGGCATCGGTGCCGGTGCCGGCGGTCCACTGCCAGCCGCCATTGTTAGCCGCCGGATCGCCATCGACCAAATGCATCATAAAAAAGCGTTCGCCCCAGCGCCAGTCAATCAGCAGGTGTTTAACCAGAAAGGATGCCACAATCATTCGAGTGCGATTGTGCATCCAGCCGCTCTCAACCAACTGCCGCATCGCGGCATCGACGATGGGATAGCCGGTTTGGCCTTGACACCAAGCCGAAAAATCCGCCTCATCGTTAAGCCAGGGCAGACGATCATACTTCTCTCGAAAGCTGTAGCCTCTTACCCGGGGGAAGTGGTAGAGAATGGCCATATAAAATTCTCGCCAGATGAGTTCATTGAGCCAGACGGCGGCGCTGTCGGCAGCGGGGTGGTTGGAGGCCTTGTCCGCTGCCTCGATCGCGGCCACCACAGCTTGGCGCGCGGACAGCATGCCAAAGCGCAGGTACGGCGATAGGCAAGACGTCCCATCCAGGTCGGGCCGGTCCCGCTCTTCGGCGTAACTATAAATCGGTTTTTGTTGCTTTTTTGATGTTTTAGAAACTAAATGGAGTTGGGCTTGAAGTTGTCCGGTAAAATTTTGCAGCCGTTTTTGCGCTTCCGCTTCAGAAGCGGGAAATGGAACGGTGTCCGGCAGTGATGGCTCAGTGGGGATTGGTAGGCTGCGCAGGCCTTGAGGGGTAGGAATCCGCTCCGGAACAGGCAGTAAATCTTTAGGTTGAGGCAGCGGCTGTTTTTTCCAGGTTCGGCTGTAAGGGGTAAAGACCGTATAGGGCTTGCCATCGGCTTTGAGAACGGCTGTCGGGTGGCGGACAGTCAGGCCAGGAATTAGCCGCAAGGGTAAGCTTTCAGCAATGTGGCTATCGCGCCGGCGAGCATAGGGCGAAACGTCTTCTTGAGCATAAATGGCGTCGGCCCCGGTTTCCGATAAAAGCGTCTTCAATTCGGTCCGGACATCGCCGTGGCGAACGGTTAAGTAGCTACCTTTAGCTTTCAACTGCGCTGACAGATGACGCAGCCCATCAAATAGAAAGGCCAGCCGCTTCTGCCCTACATAGGCCGACTCTAGAAGATTAGGGTCTAAAATGAAAATGGGGTAGATATGGTCGGCCTGGGATAAGGCGGTGACCAACGTCTGGTTGTCAGCCAGGCGAAGATCCCGCCTTATCCACCACAGCGCTTTGGTCATTGCAGATAGCTATGATTGACCGAGTTTGAGATGAGGCTAAGGGTTGTCATCATCGAAGCCGGAACGAACATGGCCTGTTCATTACAGCTAAGTACCGACCTGAGCGTACTATCATTATGATCTGTCGAACCATCAATCAGCGTATACTCATTAACATTTTCTAATGGCGAAATGATGGGGACGTAATATTTGTGGTCGATGGGTGAGGTGAGTAGATTGATTACGTATTTCCAGGAACGTACCGGATTAGATTTGGAAAAATAGTTGGGCTTTGCCAGCGCCGGGAACAAATCGTTGGATGAACAGATTTGGTCAGCCGGAGCCGAATCGTCCTCCAGAAGATGGTAATTAGGGACTAGCTTTTCAGACGCCGTCTCGACAGCCATCTCCGGCCGGTGGGTGTCGGTGTTAAGCCAAATTGTGGGCGCCGCCTGGGCGCTTTGCATAAGCTGCTTGGCTGTTTGGGAATCGGTTGGGGTTTCCGAGTTAAGCGGCTGTGTCGCTAAGATTGAGGTTTGGTCATAGGCCGAGCCGATTATTTCAATTTGCCTAAAAACAAGCGACCCCATAAAAAAAGCGATGACGATGATAAGTAAACTGGTCACGTATAAAATAGGCTGGTGGCGCACGAGTTACCCCCTCGTTTATTTAGAAAACATTTGGGTTAGATCAATGATTTCGGTTTGCCTCTGGTCGTAAAGGTGGAGAACTTGCTCTGTGATTAACTGGGGCGAGGCAACCCCGTTAGCTAAGCGCATTAGTACTTTCTGTCATAGAGGTGTATCAACCGCACTTGGTCCAACATGTATGACGCTATGTTGTCGTTATTCCTTACGTAAAAATTCGAGAAAAGTTTCAATCTTTAAATTTAGCCTCAACTATCACTCAAGCCGATTCAACCAAGTTCCCCAACCATTCAACAATTGGCCTACCCTTTTCATCAAGATGGTATTGGGCCGCCTGGTAGTAAGCTCTGAAGTAACGCACTAACTGCGGCTTGCTGAATTCATCGGCTATAAACAGCCCCTTTACCCAAGCAAAGGAAGCGCCGATAAATTTGATGTCACCCAGAATTAAAGCGGCGCGGATATTGCGCCCTATGATCGTATTGGCGTTAACCAGGTGCTCGTAGGCCATATCCTCGGTTTTCAGCATATCCCAAACCAAACTTTCGATTTTTAGGCGTTGGTCTTGAAAATGATCGAGCGCCTGTTGCCAGATTTCAGGCAGCGGTTCGGCTTGAGGCATTGCGCCCAACAGGCTCATCTGTTTTTCAATACTTTGCAGAATCGTGTCCAGCCGTTCCCCTAAGAAATAGGCCGGAATCCGGCGACGAATAGCCGGCCACAAATTAAATATGAGGCCGCCATAAGCCACGTGGACATGGGTCTGCCGGAGCAGCAGCGCCATCTCTCTAAGGTTGGCGGCCGTAGCAAGCTGCTGCGCAGTCAGAATGACCAACTGCGGCTTCGTTTGAGCCACGGTTAGTTCCATTGTGTGAGCCGGAACATCGGCACCCAGGTATAACGCCTCCCAGCCGTGACGGCGTAGCAGAAAGCTGATCAACAGGGGGTTAAAGCTGTGTTCTTCGCCCGGCGCGCAGGCCACAATAAATCGTCCGGAACGGCTGGGGGGCGGCGTGGCCGCCACTAAACCTTCTAGTTTACGCCGAGCCAACGCCGAAGCGAAATGCTCTTGCTGGACGGTAATTTTACCTTTGTGCCAGCCGTCGCCGATTTCGATCAACCCTCTTTGCAAAATCTCAAAGCAGACCACCTCTTGCGAAAAGATAGCAAACGCCTGGTTCAGAATCTGTTCGGCGCGCTGCTCATCAAAATCTAGACAGGCATTGACCCAACCTATACAAACCTCTCTTGTTTTTTCGCCGCCGGTAAATACCGGCGGCGGTATATTGGATGACGACTCGCCTAACGCATCGATCAGCAGTGGGTCTTTACCCTCAGCTTCAAGTTGATTCCACAAATTAATCGCCCGGCTGATGCTCATGCCTTCATCCTGACGAGCCACCAGCCACTTCAGAATCTCTATGTCTCGCTGAGAATAGAGCCGATGCCCGCCTTCCGTGCGTTCAGGTTGGGGCAAGCCGTACCGTCTCTCCCAAGCGCGAAGGGTATCAGGCTTTAAGCCGGTTTCTTGAACCACGGCTTTGAGGTTAAATGTCGCGTGTTGTCCGTTACCCGGTGAACTCATTGAATGATCTTTCTGCTCTACCCAAATACATTTTAACTGGCTGTCGGAACGATTCAACCGATAGCCGCTCATTGCTTAGCCTTAGCCTCAGCCTGATTTTATTATCTTAGTACAAAGACGCCTATATGTCAATGTTTTATCTACAAAATATAGACAAATCATCGAAAGTGAAATGGTAAAGATATCGAATTATCAACTAAGCTTTTTGCCAGTCCCCAACCTGTGGTAAAATATCGGCACTATGCCGTCCCCCAAAATTGAGCAAATTCTAAAAACATTACCGTCCAAACCCGGCGTCTACCTGCATAAAAATGTCCACGGCAAAGTGATTTACGTGGGCAAGGCCGTCAACCTGAAAAGCCGAGTGCGATCGTACTTCCACCAATCGGCTCAGCACAACGCCAAGACACGCCGCCTGGTGGAGGAGATCGCCGATATCGAATTCATCGTCGCCGAAAGCGAACTCGAAGCGCTGCTGTTGGAAAACACGCTGATCAAAAAGAACCAGCCGCGTTTCAATGTGCGCCTTAAGGACGATAAGCGCTACCCTTACATCAAAGTTCACTGGCAAGATCCATTCCCGCGTGTTACCACCACTCGCCGCCTGCAAAACGACGGCGCCCGCTATTTTGGCCCCTACACCGCCGCCTGGGCCGCCTACCAAACGCTCGATCTGGTCCGTAAGATGTTTCCTTACCTGACTTGCACCCGCACCATCGACGGTAACGACAGCCGGGCTTGTCTCTACTATCACATCGGCCGCTGCGCTGCGCCGTGTATTGGCGTAGTCAATCAGGCCGAATATCGGGCCATCATCGATCAACTCTGCGACTTTCTCAACGGCAACACCGAGCCGGTGGTGGCCGACCTGCGCCGCCAGATGGACACCGCTGCCGAAAATCTGGATTTCGAGCGAGCCGCCCAGATTCGCGACCAAATCAAGGCCATCGACCAGATTGTGGAGAAGCAAAAGGTAATCAACGCCAGCACCATCGATGAGGATGTGATCGCCTTTGCCCAGGCCGAAGGCGACGCCTGTGTCCAGGTTTTTTTCATTCGCAACGGCAAACTGGTTGGACGCGATTACTTTGTGCTGGAAGGCAGCGCCGACGAGAATCAGGCTGAAATCATGACGTCCTTCCTCAAGCAGTTCTATGACCAGGCTACCACCATTCCTCCCAAAATTTTGCTACCGCAGGACGTCGATGAGTTGATGATCATCCGCGACTGGCTCAAGAGCAAACGCGGAGCTGATGTCGTCTTGAAAGTGCCGCGTCGAGGGAAGCAGAGGGAACTGCTCGATATGGCCACCCAAAACGCTGTCGAGACCCTCAATCATCTTCAGGCCCAATGGGCCGTCGATGAGACCAAACAGAGCGACGCCTTGGCCGAACTACAACAGGCGCTCGACCTACCCGATCCGCCGCTGCGGATCGAGTGTTACGATATCAGCACCCTGCAAGGCACCAACACCGTCGGTTCGATGGTGGTCTTTGCCAAAGGTATCCCGCGCAAAAGCGACTATCGCCGCTTCAAAATCAAATCGGTGGTCGGCCAGGACGATTTTGCCAGCATGCAGGAGATGCTGCGCCGCCGCTTCAAACGCTTCCAGGACGGCGGCTACACCGATCCCAACCAAATCAAGGCCGACAGCGACAACAGTTGGGCCTTATTGCCGGATCTGATTATCATCGACGGCGGCAAAGGCCAGCTCAACGCTGCCCTGGAAGTCCTCGATGAATTTGAACTGCGCGACGCCGTGCCGATTGTCGGCCTGGCCAAGCGCGAGGAAGAGATTTTTCTGCCCGGCCAATCTGAGCCGGTGATTTTACCGCCCAAATCTCAAGGGCTGTTTCTGGTTCAGCGCGTGCGCGACGAGGCCCATCGTTTTGGCGTCACCTACCACCGCAATCTCCGTGGCAAAGGCGCTATCCGCTCCACCCTCGATGATGTGGACGGCATCGGTCCCAAACGGCGCAAAGCCCTGCTCCGGCAGTTCGGCTCCTTGGACGGCATTCGGGCCGCGACGATTGAGGAACTGGCCGCCGTACCGGGCATGACTCGCCGCGCCGCTGAAGATTTGAAGGCTCAACTGTAACGACTCCTTCTATGAAAATAAAGCTCTGGAGCATCAAAGTAAAGCTGTGGAGCATCAAAGCTTGCTTTGATCCGTTGCGAGTTTCAAGAACAGCGCGTCGTACTGTTGACTTTGCTCCTGCCAATCATAACCGGCGACCACCGAGCGCAAGTTGCGTTGGCGAGTCTGCTCGATATTCACAATCGCCTTATGCAGCCGCGCGACCAGATCATCGAAATCCTCATAGAAACAGTCAGCGTGATTTTTGATGGGAATGATGTCCGGATAGGCCAGCCGCTTAGGCAGTAGCGGAAAACAGTGGCAGTACAGAGCCTCGACCACACTGGCCCCAAAGAAATCCTGATGGGACGTCACCGGAATAATATCGGCCCGCCACAGCCATTGGGCATACTTGGTGAACGAATCGACGTAGCCGAATTGAACCATATGCCGGGCCAGCCGCTTCTGTGCGTTGAGAAATAGCTTCGGCTGCTGTTTGAAATTCTCCCCTAACACCGCTAAATTAAAATCCACCCCCTGTTCCGACAATATAGTGAGTGCTCTAAAGAACTCTTTGGGATTCTTATCGAATTCCCAGCGATGCCCCCACAACAGCAGCGGCTTTTCCGGCGGCTGGTTGGGTCTAAACGGATCGAACCGCTGTAAGTCCAGCCCCAGCGCTAAAACCCGGCTTTTGTCTCGAATGCGTTGGACGCTGTCGAGTTCGTTGTAATCGGGAAAATGCTTTAATAACTGGGGCAGCGCCGTCAAAAAGCTGTCCTGATGATATCGCGAGTTAAATAGAACAGTGTCCGCGGTCAGAGCCGATACAAAATTGATAAATCCATAATGTTTTTCTCGCCGCTGGGCAATGTCGCGATCGGTCGGCGACCAAGGATAGGTGAGCTGGTTCTCATGGAAGTAGATGGCGGTGGGGATGTGGGCCGTGCGTTGTCGGGTTAAGGCCATAAACGTGGTCAGATCGAGCATATCGGTGGTCAAAATGAGATCGGGTGTCAGTGACGAGGCCAAAAATTGACGGGCCAGAGTCACTGCGCCGCCGTGCATCCGCCATTTCCAATACCGGCCCGGCAGGCTCAGAATATCGACCTGGTGCTGGCTGTATCGAGCATAACCTTTGGCCCAGGCGGCGTGGGAGCCGGTGTAATAGGGGGCAATGAGCAAAATTTTCATAACAACGCAGGCAAAACCATCCAATTGGTGTCACCTATCATGCTAAAATATGCTCAGGAGACAAATGGGGTCTCTTCTTTTTTTTGATATCCTATTGAAGTGTTGGAAGAATTCGATTTGAGGCGTAATATATTCGATATAAAAGTGTATCTAGAAATTACTGGGCCGCACAGTACGAATCCCGCTTTGAAAATGAAAAGTAATAGCGATTGACAGGATTAACGGCTCGCGTTATCATTTCTTTATGATTAGAAGTTTTGCCGATAAAGAAGCTGAAAAGCTGTTCAATCGTCAATTCTCCAGAAAACTACCACCTGAAATTCAACATACCGCTCGCTATAAACTTGAAATTTTGGATGCCGCAGAACGGTTGGATGATTTGCGTGTTCCGCCCTCAAACCGTTTGGAAAAGTTGTCAGGTGACAGAGCCGGTCAGTACAGTATTCGCATTAACAAACAGTGGCGGATTTGTTTTGAATGGCGTGATAATGGTTCGTATGACGTGGAGATAGTGGATTATCATTGAGAGGTAAAAAGCAATGAACGAAGAAAAACTACCGCCGATTCATCCGGGTGAAATCTTACTGGAAGAATTTTTGAAACCGATGGAACTCAGTCAGTATCGGTTAGCCAAAGATATTAGCGTTCCGGCTCGACGGATTAATGAGATCGTCCATGGGAAAAGAGGCATTAGTCCTGATACCGCCTTGAGACTATCGCGATACTTTGGATTGTCAGAACGCTTTTGGCTGAATTTGCAAACCCGGTACGATTTGGAGATGGAGAAAGACCGTTTAGCGGGACGTTTGGAAGAAGAAGTAAGGATTTATGCGGCGTAGAAGAAGTCTTTAAATCCACCTAAAATCTATCTAGCGTCCCAACAAATTAATCCATGCGAATTGATACTGCCCATTTTTACAACATTTACACGCCAGGAAACAAGCAGGTAATTGTGGTGACTCTTGCCAATCCGCAATCGTGTGATTTCCTGCGTTAACTGCCATTTAAGCAAAGGAAGCCAATGTACATACCGAAAAATATGGAAATAACCGATGGTGATGTCATATCAGACTTCATCGCCAGTAATGGCTTTGGGCTTTTGGTTTCATCGAGATTAGAAGCAACGCATTTGCCGCTGATATATAAAGTTGGGGAAAATTGCCAAGGCGTTTTGTATGGTCACTTTGCCAGGGCAAACAAACACTGGGAAACTTTAGAAAATGAACGGGTTCTGATCATTTTTAGTGGTCCCCATAGTTATATTTCGCCGACATGGTATGACCGTAAACCCGCCGTTCCAACGTGGAATTATGTATCAGTTCATTGCTACGGTCGGGTGACACTCCTGGACAAATCGGAAACTTTGGCATCAATAGATGAACTAATATCAAAATATGAGCCGGAGCTTTTAGTTAATGACGAGTTGCTGCCTGAGGAGTTTAAGCTGCGCTTAAGCCAAGGCGTGGTTGGCTTCAAAATCGACATCGATGAAATTCAGGCCAAAGAGAAACTGGGGCAACATCGTACCCGTGAAGACCAAACAGGCGTCTATTTAGCCCTGAAAGGCAGCCATAATCTCGATGCCCAAGCGTTGTCTAGGTACATGGAAAAACGGGGTATCGGGACAGGCAGTTAACAAACAAGATGGATTTTAATGCCAACGCAAGCGTTGGCATTAAAATCCATTGAGCCATGGCGTGCATTCTCGTCCCGACCAACGATCTAGCCTGGAGCGAGGGCGATTGGCAAGATCACTCCTTAACTCACCGCTTTCTTCACAAGCTCAACGATCCTGGCTTCTTCGGTGGCCGTCAACCCCTTCAACGCGAAGGCGACCGGCCACATGTCGCCTTCGTCGAGGTTCGCTGTGTCGCTGAAGCCGAGCGTCGCGTACCTCGTGTTGAACTTCTGCGCGCTTTGGAAGAAGCAGACGACCTTGCCGTCCTGGGCATACGCGGGCATTCCATACCAGGTTTTCGGGAAGAGGGCCGGCGCGTTGGCTTTGATGATCGCGTGAAGCCGCTCGGCCATGACGCGATCCGGTTCCGGCATCTCGGCGATCTTCGCCAGTACGTCGCTTTCTCCGTCGGCCTTTTTCTTGTTCGCGCGGGCTTCCGCCTTCAGCTCCTTGCTGCGCTCCTTCATCGCGGCTCGTTCCTCGGCCGTGAATCCCTCGGATTTCTTGTTGTTCGCGACGGTGCTCTTAGCCGATTTTTGCGAATCCTTCTTTAGACTCATAGCAATCTCCTTTAATCATTTAATCCCTTTCCATCGAGAATTTGCGGTATACACTTTTCAACCCTCGACGTCCGGGTTTTGGATTGTTTGGCTGAAGAAAAATAAAGAAGGTAGCCTCTTTGCCGGCCCGGCGTCAAGGCTTCAAAAGCCGTTTTCAAGGCCGGGTTTTCATCTAACTTCTTTTGAAACTCTTCAGGCATGTCGAAGTCGGAAGTCTCTTTAAAATTCACTTCCAAACCGGCTATTTCCACTTCAATGGCTTCCTGTATATAGGCTTTCAAGATAGGTTCCATCTCATCGATTTCGTCAACATGGGTGAACCGAATCTGGCGCGCCGCCTGTGTATTCTTCGTTTGTTGGATGAGAATACCAATGGGGTCTTTTAATAAGGCGCCTTTGAAAAACAAAAGCGCACAGTATTCTTTAAATACATGGATTAAAACGATGTTACTGTCCTCAAACATGTAACAAGGCGATTTCCACTTCACGTCTTCGGTCAGCCCACAGTCAAGAACGATCGTTCTCAATTTCTCCAGTTCTGCCAGCCACCTTTTGTTCTTACGGATGTAGCCATCAACCTTCGGATTCATGCTGTTCATTTGTTCATACCTCTGAATTCACCTTTATATCGATCAGTTGGTGCGTCGCCCACTGCGCCACTTGGGGGCATACGGCAGCATGAACAAATACAGACCGGTAAACAGGAGCAAGAAGAGCGGGAGCAGTGTTAACAGGCCCACCCAGAGCGTAAGCGTTTCCTGTTTCACGGGGGCGACGTTGATGACGATATTAACGATGACAAGCACCGTAAAGACAATCGACAGCCAGCGGTGGGTCTGTCGAACCCATTTGTTCCAGTTCATTGCGATCTCCTCTAAGGACTGAGAATTAAATAACTTTCCCATTTGAGTTGGGGTAATTGGTAAATGGTAATGGATTATTCAAGCGCTAATGACCATTTACCAATTACTAATTACCCTTGAGGCATTGGCTCGCCGGTCTCCAGCAGCGTCTTCATATTGCTGAGGATCCACGTCCAGCCGCCGCTCTG
>ERZ795053.4186-NODE-4186-length-15792-cov-5.715384_pt1 | contig 15792 bp, 8 predicted proteins | sample MGYA00375137_ERZ795053 | MGnify/ENA primary metagenome ERZ795053 (study PRJEB30182, sample SAMN05720284) | activated sludge metagenome | isolation source: Anaerobic digester | place: Hong Kong | collected 2014-12-17 ...
GAGAACAACCGCGGGCTGGCCGCCCTCCGACGCCGTCCCGCGCTTCAGCGCCGGCGCCAGCGACACGTCCGCGATCTGTCCGATTGTGATCGGTACGCCCGCGTCGTATCGCACAATGGTCGATCGGATGTCCTCGGCGCTCTGCACGCGTCCCGTCTGCCGAAGCGGAATCTCCAGACCGTCGACATTCGTCAGGTATCCGGCGCCCGCCGTGCTGTGCGCCTCCGACGCCGATGCGACGACGTCCTTGATCGTCAGTCCGTAGAGCCGCAGGCGATCCTGGTCGACGTTGATCTGGTACTCCGGCAACTCGCCGCCGATGGCCACAACCTGCGAGACGCCCGGCACACTGAGCAGCCGATTCCGCAATTCAAACTCGCCGAACGCCCGAAGGTCCAGCGGACTCACGTGGCCATCCGCTGATCGCAGCGAAATGAGCATGATTTCGCCCGTGATGCTTGTCACGGGCGTGATCTGCGTATGCGTGTCCCGCGGCAGTCGTTCCTCGGCGAGCGTCAGGCGTTCGGACACGAGATAGCGCGCCCGATAGATGTCTACGCCCCAGTCGAATTCGACCCACACGATCGACAGACCGATCGCGCTCGCGCTGCGCACGCGCCGAACACCTGGCAGGCCATTTACCGACGTCTCAATCGGAAACGAAATGTACTGTTCAACCTCGTCCGCCGCGTAGCCCGGCGACTCCGTGATGATCACGACCGTCGGCGCATTCAGCTCGGGAAAAACGTCGACCGCCATCTTCGGCGCGAGGTACACGGCCGCGGCAATGACAAGGACCGCCATCATCGCGACCAGCGCCGCGTTGTCGATCGAGAAGCGGATCAGTTTCTGCAGCATCGCTCCGCCTCCTAATCGTCGTTCGCGTGGAACGTTCCATCCGGATGGAAATGCCCACCGCTCTGACGAGCGCCGGACGTCGAGCTCGCCAGCATGAGCGGATATACGCCACCCAGCACGATCTCATCTCCCACGCGCACGCCGCTCTTGACCTGCACCCAGCGACCATCTGACGCCCCCAGATCCGCCGTCACGCGAATGACGACATCCGGGGTCTTCGGATCACGTCGAAAGAACACCCGCTCCAGCCCGTCACGCACAACCGCCGATTCGGGGATGGCGTTGACCGGCGTCTCGGATCCGTCCGTGAACACTTCCAGGTAGGCCGTCATGCCCGCTTTCGCCCATTGGGGATTCCGTTCCGACAGGTGCAGGATCGAGATCGTCCGCCGTTCGGGATGCGCTTCAACACCCATGTGAATGTGGCCCTCGGCGTAATCCTGAAGGTCAAATCCACCTCCCGGCGGAGGAACAACACGAGCCAGCTGTTCGTTTCGAAACTTGCTGACATCCGTCTGCAGCGCCTCCGCGTGAAAACACAGCATCGTCGGCTGCACGGTATCCAGCACGAGATCACCCGTCTCCACCCAGCCTCGATTCGTGATCGGGAGCCGATCGACGACACCGTCCGCCTCGGCCCGAATCGTCAGACGTCGAATCGAGCGCCAGGGCGGTTCCCGATCCGCGAGATGGGAGTGGGCTTCATCCGATTCATCCGGATCCAGCGCTTCGGCCGGAACGCCGGCGAAGGACGCCGCCCGGTTCAGCGTCACTTCATAACTCGAGTGCGCCGCGTTGAAACCGACCTTCGCCGCTCCCAGCTCCGCCTCGACGCGGGGAAGCGCATTCCGCTTGTCGGCAAGCTGCGCTTCGAGTTCCACCTGTCGCATCTGCGCCTTCGCGAAATTGGCCAGCCGCTGCTCGATGAACTCGATCGATTGCTTCAGCTCATTCAGGTTCGCTTCGGCCACCGCCAGATCGGCGTGACTTCGCTTCATGCCGTTGAGCGATGTGACGAGCTCCTTCTGCATCTCCAGCCAGCCCGGCGAGTCCAGGTAGAAGAGCGGATCCCCTTTCGACACCTGCTGATGACGCGTCACCAGCAGCTCGATGCGCCCCGCCAGCATCACGTGGTAGTCGCGTCGCGCTTCCGGTCGAAGCTCGTACTGCCCCGGAATGCGAATCGTGCTGCGAACGGGTCGGCGCTCCACTGCAACGAATGTCACGCCCAGGTTCTGGCGCACACTCGCCGGTACATCGATCCGGTTTGACGGAGCGTTGTCGGTATGCGATTCCGCATGTTTCCCCTCTGAACGCCCCGGAGCGTCCTGCGACTGCGAATCGTCGCGACACGCCGCGACGCCCGATCCGAAAAGGACCGCGGCGCCGAGTCCGATCATCGTCAGCCAGTTTCCACGCCTGCGCATCATCATTCCGAATCCTCCGCGCGATCCGCACGCGACGCCGCGACCCAGCGCGGCGCCAGCATCTGTTCCAACGCGTTGGCGGCCTGCGCTCGAGCCAATGTGGCGTCGAGAATGTCCAGTTTCGCTTCCAAAGACGCCCGCAGCGCTTCACGCAGCACGAGGACATCGATTTCCCCCAGGTCCAGCAGCGTCCGCGTTTCGGAGATCTGTCGATCCACCAGCGGCGCCAGCTCCGTCTTCAGGAGCGTGAGGCGTTCATCCGCGTAAGCCAGTCGCGTCTCCACACTGGCGAGTTCCCCGATCACCTTCTGCACGACACGCTCGCTCCGCGCCTGCGCCGCTTCACGCTCCGCATACGCCTCGGCAATCCCCTGTCGATTCCTGTTCCAGAGTGGCAGAGGCAACCCGATGCCCAGCCCCGCCCGGGAGAGTCCCTCCTCGATCGAGAAGCTCGGCCCCAGATTCAGATCCGGGTACTGACGCCGAATTTCCAGTCGCAGCGATTGTTCGGCCGCCTCGTAGGCCGCCTTCGCCGACAAAACGCGCGGGTGCTTTGCGAGCAGCGCCGCCTCCCGATCCGGCCTGGCAACGTCCACATCCGTCTGAAATATGGCGGGCACAAGCTGCGCCGGGGCGTTCGGCGCCACACCCATCATCGCAAGCAGCTCCAGCCGTTGTTGCGCCAACGTGTTCTCAAGCGCCTGAATCGTTGTGCGAATCCGGGCGCGCTCGATCTCCAGCACCCGGGCGTCGGTCGTCTTGAGCTCTCCGACTGACGCCAGCCGATTCGCGATCTCCGCGGCCGCGCCGATGCGTTCCGCATAGTCACGGCTCAGCGCCAGCCGCTCCTCGGTAACGGACCACGCGAACCACGCCGATCGCAACTCGACCAGCAGCGCCCATTCCGCAATCGCGACGTCACGCCACGCGACGGTGTAATCCGCCCAGCGCGCGTCCTGCTCGACCGCCAGGCGTCCCGAGATCGGAAGGGTCACGCTCAGACTCGCGTTCACAATCCACGGATTGTTGACGTAGTTGCCGCCGTCGATGCGCCGAAACCCCGGGGGTGTCCGTTCGACGCTGTTGTTGTTCAGGCCACCTGTCGCCAGGGCCCGCGAATTCACGCCGTCGAACGATCCGTTGTCGAACTTGAACCCGCCGGGCCGGCCGCCACGATTGACGAATCGCAGAACGCCCGCCTGAAACTGCGGATCCGGCCACCAGCCCGCTTCCTCGGCGCTCGCCAGCGGAACACCGGCCGCCGCCCGCGACTGACGGAGATCCGGATTGAAATGAAGCGCTATCGCCTCGGCCTCCGCCAGCGACACGCCGTCGTCCACGTCGAACGAGGCGATGTGCTGCGCCCCACGCCGTTCCGGCAGCGCGCCGTAATAGGCGCGAACCGTCGGGACATCGAGGGCCTGTCCCGGCCAGGACTCGGCGAAACGCTCCAGAGTCAGCTCGCGCCGCTCATAGTGCGCACAGCCCGTCAGAAGACCGGCGACGCAGGGCGCCGCCCAGATCGAATGTAGAATGAGCCGTCTCACAGGTATCCCGTCGTGAGTAAAGAGAATGAACCCGCCAGCCAACACAGCGCGCACAGGAGCCTGCGCGCAATGTCACGATGCCATCGCCTGCACAAAGCAGTTGTGGCTAGACCAGTAGCGGCGTATTGATGGGATGAATCTCGCATGGCGCCGACCGATCGATCGGCGGACCACCTTCAAGCGAGAATGGCGAGACAACGGAAGGCGCCTGCGAAATCACGGGAACAGGAACGACCATGTCGTCGAAACACACGGCGAACTCGACGGGATCCTGCCCGGCGCCTCGCGCCGTCACGTCCACACGGCATGGATCGCTCGAGCAATCCCCCTCATGGGAACAGGGCGCGTCATGGTCGTCGCAGGCGCAGCTCATTTCGGCGCATTCGCAGGAAGCCGCTATCGTACGGTCGTCGTGCGGAGCGCACGCGTGCGAAATCACACCACCCACGCAGAGCATGGGCGATACGATCAGCGCCCAAAGCGCTGTCAGCGAGATTGCGTACGTCCGAATCACGTCAGGGTATCGTATCGGGCGACCCGCCCGAGTCAACAAATTCACCCGTAACGCCCGCGCAATGTCCGAGATAGAAGCGCTTCCACAGGAGAATGAGGCCGCCGCGCGACTGTCACACACCGTATGACATTGACGGACGTCGCCAGGTGGACTCGCCATCCTCCACGGTTCGTTGAGCGCAACAGTTCGTCATCAGCCCAGCGCCATCCGTGTCTGCCGCACAGCTCGCAGCAAATCCCGCATGCCGATCAGCCCGCAGACGGCAAACAGCGTCAGGCCCGCGCCGAGACCGATCATCAGCGCCAGACAAACATCATCACTGCGTTCCGACAGTGGAAAGGCTGATGATATGGATGAGAAGACGCAGGCGACGATCGACAGCAGGAGCGCCACAACACTCATGACAACTGAAACGCTCGACAGACAGCTTACGACAATCATGGCGCCCCAGCGGGTTCGACCGCTCAGGTCTTCAATCGTCTCGACAATCAGTCCACCCACAAAGATCTGAAAGAGAACCCAGATACACGCCAACTCAATTCCCACCTCCACGGCCACGGCCTGAAACGGCGCCGACAGCGCCGAACCGCCAATCGTCACCGAAAGTCCCAGCAACGCCGACGAAACAGCCACGACGAAATAGAAGTAGCGCCGCTCGAGCCGTGGGCGCCGACGAATCGAGAGGGTTCGGAAATAGTCAGGATTCCGCGTCGTGTCGACAAGCGTGGACACGAAACCTGTCATCATCGCTCGCAAACCAGACGCCATGGCAAAGGCCATCGGACGCCGCAGACTCGGGTACATCTCCGCGATGGGCCGGCCGCACTCCGGGCACCTGGATGTCAACGGCAGCATCCCGATCTGGTATCCGCATCCTTCGCACGTGAGCTCACGCGCCTTCCACGCGGGACCATCCGCGGGTCCGTCATATCGATCGAGGGAACGAAGATAGACGACAGTCCACCACAGCAGGACAAGGCACTCGATCAGGGGGCCTTTCGGCGCATTCGTTGTCGTGAGCCCCAGCGCGCGATACAGCGCGGGCGCCAGCGCCCACGCGACGCCGAGCGGTATCGCGATCGTCGTGCTCCAGAGCAGCGACTGGCCGCATCGAACGAGCAGCAGGCCAGTCCGCTCCCCCGCAGTCCCCCACGTCCCGACCGGCAGCACAATCAGCATGAGGACGAGTTCGAGAATCAATCCTCCGCCGGCGATCGGCGCCCAGTTGTCGAACGACCGCGCGCGCACTGCATCGTGAAACCACGCGGCCAGGGCTGCAAATGGCGCCATGACAACTTCCCTCGCCGACATTTGCGGCGGCGGTGAGACCATCACGAAGGTCGCGCCATCGTCTTTGCATTCAACAGGCGTCAATCCCGCCGGGTTGTAAATTGCATAACGCGTCGAAAGGATGTAGAAACTCGCCGCGACGACCAGACTGATCAGGTGTGCGACAATCGCCGCACTCCACCCCGATGAGACCAGACGCGCGCCCATCGACTTCGGAAAAAACCAAAGCAACGGGACACAGAGAAACGCCGACATCGCCCCAAGGCGCCGCCCCGCGACAGGCGCATCCGATCGCAGCGCCGGAAATTCACCCGGCGTGTATGCAATGTCCTCCTGGGGCGCGATTGTCGGTTGGGCGATCATTTCGTGGCGTCCATGAGAACCGGATCCATTCGCGCGTCGGGTCGTCGCGCGTCAAGCAACAGGTCACCAATGAGTTTGTTTCCTCCATCTGCGAGGCGCCACGTTGCGTCGGCGCCCCCGTCGTCATCGCCATCGACATACACGGCGTATAGCAGGTAGGCGTCCTCTTCCGGCAGACGCCGGTATCGCAGAATTTCGCCGTCATACGGATCCATCGGACGTTCAGAAAGCCATCCGTCGCCCGCATCAGAGAGTCGCTCCGGCCAGGCCCCGTGTTCACGTCGATAGTCCGACAGCGCGATGGCCGCCGTCGCCGCAGAATGAGACGCGCAATATTGCAGCAGCCGGAGGTAGAGGCCGTACGCCCTCGTAGAGTCGGCCAGGCCGCCGAGCGGTCCATCGAGAAACGAAAATCGCCGTCCCAGCGCTTTGATGTTTTCAGCGCTTCTCATGCCTTCCGCCCGCTCGACAGATCGCACGACGGCCTCGATCTTGGCGAGGACCGTCCTTCGATCGTTGAAGAACACGGAAAGCAGATTCCAGGCGCCTGTCCGACGCGGTGTCTCAGCATTCACTTCCCATTTCGTGATGTAGGGCAGCGCGCTCAGCACAAGCCATCCGTTCCCGTTGGCGTCCCGAGTGAAGCTTCGATCCAGTTTCAGCGTCCACGCCGCCAGCAGCGCGCTCGCAAGATGCTCGCGCGCCGCGACGGCGTCCTGCCGCCGCCAGGCCATCCCTTCAATCGCGCGAGCGGCCTGTGAATGCGTCAGCCGCCGCTCAAAGGCCATTCGCCGTCGCTCGACGTCGACAGCAATGCGGCATCGGATTCCCACATCCCATTGGATCCAATTGCCGGATTCGACGAGCATCGCCCCTAGACGATCGGCTGCGTCGAGATCCGCCAGCGCGGCGTCGACGTCGCCCTGTGATGCGATACGGAGTCTTGCGCGCGCACACAGCAGCGTCGCAGACTCCTCGAGCCGCCACGCGCCGCCGCCTGAGAGGTGAACGCCGCCCCATTCGATCGACGCCAACTGATCCAGCGCCGCATTCGTATCCTCGCGCTGCAGGAATGCGATCACCGCCTCAAGATGCCCGCGTCGCCCCGGATCCCAGGCGCCCCGGAGGGCGTCCGCCGGCGCGATCGTCTGCGGCCATGGCCGTGACCAGACTTTTCCCTCCGGCGCGGCGGGCCAATGGACGGTTGGCGGCGGCGGAATCGCCGCCAGCGCGGACGCAACCCTCTCGGATCGATCGAAGGCCGGCGACAGCGAATACGCAAACGCCATGTCGTCGACGGTAGGTTGTGTTGTGGCCTCTCGACTCAGACGCGACGCCGCCGGCGCCCCATCCCAACGCGTCAAGGCGACGTAGCCGATCCACCCTGCGCACACCGCCAGCGCACCGAGCCATCCAGCAACCCGCCTCGAACACGCGCCCCGCATACCAATGTCTCCCAGGCCTCTGAGGACTCCTCCCCCGCTCCCATCCTATCGAGCCCCAAGTGGCCATCGTCGCCCATCACTTCCCAGACCATTGGTCTCCGGCGCCTCGCGTCCGGTTCCCGGATGCGGATCAATATTGAAGGGCGAAGGTTGAGTCGCGAGTCCTGAGAGGTGAGATGTGACAGATGAAAGCTGAAGCGTGAGATTCGATCGCTGAAAGGTAAAGGGTGAGATCTGAGCGGTGGGTCCTGAGCCTTGGGCCTTGGGCCGTGAGGGTTGGGCCTGAAGTTCTAATATTGGATTTTGGATTCTGGATTCTGGTTTTTGTTTTTTGGATTTTGGAATTTGGAATTTGGGTCTTGGGTCTCAATTCCCAGTCCCGAATCCTGCGCCCGCCGATCCGCCTCCGACTCTCCAATAAAAAAAACCGGCCGCCCTCGGAAACGAGGACGGCCGGCCGATGCAAAGGGTTGCGGTCAGAGTTTCTGCCGCCCGGGTTTACGGGCAGGCGGGTCCGACCGTCAGGAGGTTGGTGACGAAGTCGTCGATGTCACCGACATCGGCGCCGTTCATACCGTCCACGTCGGCGCAGCTGCAGTCGCCGCCGCCACCGAGCAGACAATCGACGAAGCCCTGGATGTCGGCGCCGTCAATCATGTTGTCGCCACTGACGTCGCCCGCACAGGTGCAGCCCTGCGACGTCGGCTGGTAGTAGCTCGCCGCGATGATCGCGCATCCGGCGTCCACACCACCCACATAGTTGTCGAACATGATCGATTCCAGCTGCTTGCCGGTCACGTCGAATCCGAGACCACTGATCAGCGACGTGTACGAAACCACGGCCTCGATCGTGTTCAGCGGCGCGTCAGGGCTGCTGGCGCGATCGTTGTCCGCGGCGCCGTGGAAACCGTCGCCGGCCGACAGCGGTCCGGGCAGCTTGACCTGCGTCGCGACGCCGGCCGCCGGGGCCGTCGGCGAACCGTTGTTGTTCGCGTACCAGTCAGGTGACTGGATCGTCACGGTGACCGTCGTTGCGTCCGTGAAGCCGAGCGTCATGTTGACGGTACCGCCACCATTGCCGCTCTGGTAAAGGACACCGAGCTCGAAGTTCGTGTCCAGCGCCGGTGTCGCCGGGAAGGTCGAGAGCGAGGAAACAACCGTCTGGCCGGTTCCCGTGCTCGGATCCCACAGCGGCTGGATGCCGATGTTGTCACCATCCGGTGTCGCATCCCACGCATTGCGGCGCTTGCCGACATGGATGATGTCGAGCGACGGCTTGCCCTTCGGATTGACCCAGTACGTCAGATTGCCACGCGTCAGGACACCTGCGGCGCCGCCAAGCGAGTTGACGTTGCCGAAGATCAGACCACGGTCGGAAATCGATCGATAGCCGACAGGATCATCCTGGGCGTTCGCTTCCCCTGGATGCAGGATGCCGTTCCAGTTGTAGTCGAGCGCGACGTAGCCTTCGCCCGGACAGGTCAGTCCGTTGCAGTCCGTGCAGTCACCGTAGTACACGCCTTCGGCGGCTTCACAATCAAAGGGCGTCTGCAGCGAGCAGAAGCCATCGACACAGCAGGCGCCGACCATGCTCGGATCCGGCGTCTCGCACTCGTCAAGGATGAGGTTGCCGTCGCAGTCCGTCGAATCCGACAGATCGAAGACGTCGATGACGCTGTTTTCGTTGCAGTCGCAACCGAAATCACACGTCGTTCCGTCACCCAGGTAGGCGCCGCCGCTGTTGAGACAGACCGTCTCGAACTGGATCGAGCACGCCAGGCCGATGTCACAGCAGCCGCCGGTCGGCGGGCAGGTGATCGTCGAGCACATCGTGCCGGAACCCTGGAAGAATCCGGACTCGGACTCGCACTGCGGGGCCGTGTAGTTGTCCTGGCAGGAACCGTCCGTGAAGCAGCAGGCGCCGATGACACAATCGCCGCCGGACGTCATGCAGTCCGTGCCGTCACCCTGATAGACGCCGCCCGCGCTGACGCAGTCCGATCGGAGGCCTTCCGAGCAGCTGCCATCTGAGAGACAGCAGGCGCCCGGAATCGCGATACTGGCGGCGTAGATGCCACCGCCGGATCGAGTGTCACTGCCCGTCCACAGCGAGAACGTGATCGTCTCGAGGCTCTTGCCGGCGATATCAATCGCGAAGCTGTTCAGGATGGAGTCGCGCGTCACGACGGCCTGAACGAGGTTCAGCGGCGCCGCCGGGACCAGCTGGGCGTCCGTGTCTTCCGTTGCGTCGAAACCGTCGCCGGCGCTCAGCGGAGCGGGCGTCAGCAGCGCCTGCGACGCCACGCCCGCGCTCGGCGGATTCGGGGCGCCGTTGCCGTTCGCGAACCAGTCCGGAACGTGCAGAATCACATTGACACTCGACGCGTCGGTGAAGCCGAGCGTCATCTGGTAGAGACCACCGCCGTACGTGCCGTGGCTCAGGACACCGAGCTGGAAGTCGGCGCCGACCGCTCGCGGCGGATTCAGCGTCGTCGTCGACGAATCGACCACGCCAACGCCATCCGTCGGATCCCAGATCGGCTGAATGCCGAAGGCGTCCGTGTCAATGACATCATCCCATGGCGGCGTGATCTCGCCACGCTTGCCGACGAGGATCGTATCCAGAACAAACGGCCGACCTTCGAACGTGTACAGGAAGTTGCCCGACTGGACCTGGTTCGTGCCGCCACCGACCGAATCCGAAGTCTCGAGAATCAGACTGCGGTCGCCGATCGAGCGATAGCCGAACAGGTCATTGACATCGATCCGCTCGTCGGGATTCGAAATACCGTTCCAGTTGTAGTTGAGCTGAATGAAGCCGTCGCCCGGACAGGCGATCTCTTCGCACGTGGAACCCGGTCCGAAGAAGTACTCACCCGCGTTCACGCAATCCGTCTGGCTTTCGATCGTGCAGGAAGAACCCGAGCAGCAGGCGCCGTCACAGGCGTTCGCGTCGCAGATCGTTCCTTCGCCCTTGAACTGGCCACCGCCGTCGATGCAGTCGCTGTAGAAGGCGACGGTGCAGACGCCGGCCGTGCAGCACGCGCCCGCCGGCTCGCAGATCGTCGTCGAGCATTCCGTCGCGCCACCGTAGTAGCGGCCGTTCGCCAGAAGACAATCATTTTCGGAGACGCCGTCAGAGCAGGTGCCGTCCAGATTGCAGCACGCGCCCGTCGAGCACGTGGCGCCATCCGTCATGCAGTCCGTGTCAGCGCCGAGGAAGAGGCCGCCGGCCGCCGCACACTGCGTCTCGAAGTAGTCGAAGCACATTTCGTTCAGACAGCAGGCGCCCGTGTCGCTCGAGCAGGTCAGCGTGAATTCGCTCAGGCCACCCGCGTCCGGAATGGAGCCCTGCTGACCACCCTGGAACCAGTAGGTCTTGCCCGCCTCGGCAAAGAATGTCGACGATTCGGCGATACCCGGATCCGGGCAGCTTTCCGTTCCGTCCGTGCACTCCTGGCAGTCGAGCTGATTCGGTCCGGGGACACCCGGCGTCGATTGGAACGCCGCGTTGATGCAGTCGTCATCCGGATTCACCGAGAAGCTGACCCAGACGATCAGAACGTTGTCCTGACCCTCCAGCGGCGCCCAGGAGGCCGTGGCCTCACAGTCCGTCGCCGGCGTCCAGCGATACCAGACGTCCTTCGCGACCACCGTCACGCCGCCGTCACAGCTGCCGATGTGACCGGCCGGGCTGTTGTTGGCGCCGAAGTTGTCCACCTGGTTCGAGTACGGAACCGCGCCGACAACCGTCGCCGTGATGCAGTCGTCGTTGCAGACGAAGTCCGTGCAGGTCGTGCCCGCGCCGTAGTACGTTCCGCTCATCAGGCTGCAGTCGTTGGCGCTCAGATCCTGGCAGCCCGACGACATCGTGCAGCAGGCGCCCGTGGCGCACACGAGACCCTCGACGGCGCACGTCGTCGAATCGCCGAGGTAATTGCCGCCGACGCCGTTGCAGTCATTCAGCGTCAGCTCGGTGCAGCTGTTGTCGTTGAAGCCGCAGCACGCGCCAAAAGCGGGACAGGTCACGCCGGCACACGTCGTGCCGCCGCCCTGATAAGCGCCGCCGGCGTTCATGCAGTCGATGCTGCCCATGACGTCCGAGCAGCCGCTCGGCGTGCAGCACGCGCCGAAGGAGCATTCCGTGCCGCTGCAGTCCGTGCCGTCGCCCAGGAACACGCCCAGGCTCGCAAGGCACTGATCTTCAGTCTGGTCCGGGAAGCAGGTCTCGCCGAAACAACAGCCGCCAATGGGCGGACAGGTGACGACGATCGTGTAGTTGCCCGTCGCGCCGTTAACGCCGGCAACGCGGAACAGGTAGGTCGTTCCCTGCGTCGCCGAGAAGATCAACTGGGACTGCAGGCCGCAACTGTCGTCGTTGCAGCCGAAGTCCACCATGTTGATGTCGCAGGGCGGCAGGTAGACCGCCAGCGTTGTGTCGAACGAGCTTCCGCACGTGGAGACCGTGACATCCGCCGTGCACGTGGCCGTCCACGAGAACCAGACGTCGTTCGTGTCGGGATTGTCAAAACAGAGCTGACTGACGTCGGAGCCCGTCGCATTGACCGTCGTCCCGATGACCGGAATTCCGGTCGTCAATGACGTCGCCGCCGAACAATCATTGTTCGCCGGCTGCGCCTGCGCCGATTTCTGGCTCATGCCGATTGCGCACACGACGCTTAGCGCAACCGCGATCTGTCGGGCCACGAATCGCACGTACGATTGCTTCGTACAGCGGCCGCTGACCACTCGCTTCCCTCTCAACATCATTCTCTCCTTCTTTCTCAACCTCCGAGCCCTGACGCCGGCTTGACGCCCCGCTCGGTTCCTACGATGAATTCGCCGCCATCGCCTCGCGCCGGACGCGGGCCGATGAACGGTTTACGAAATACGCTTTGGACTGACAGACGCTGAACTATCGCCGCGCCTGCGCACTGATGATCTGGCGCCCGCCGACGGTATCCCCCCAACTTTGGCGCCGATGATTCATGAACCGACGCCACGCGAAGGTCCCCATCCACCGATCCCCGGGCCGACGCGATGAGACAGTCATCAAACCCGGCATTCACACAACCGCCAGAGAGCGGCGTGTTAATTCCACTTGAAGTTTTGCGGAGGCTGGCGCCCGCGCCCGCATCCGCTTCGTCCGCACAACAGGAAACTGGCGAAACCCATAAGAAAGGCGCCCGCGCTGACGGCGGACCGCACGGTTTCAACCGTGAAAAGGCGCTTGATTTTTTCAAGCTGAGCCTCCTCCCTGACCCGTTTCGCGATCATCGACCGGCAGGAACCGCCGTCGAGGGTCGCGCTACGATTCTCACATTCTACAGAGATGTCGGCTTCATTATTCGTGTAAAATACGACCTGGGCATGTAAAATTGTAACAACGCAGCCAACACACGATACAACCTTCCGGCAGGATTGCATTACCAGCGCGCTTTTGAATCAAAAGTGCAATCGTCGAATTCCCGCCGACATGGTCCGTGCGCCGTCGAACATCCCGGGCCGCGCACGAGGTTCCCGGCGGACAACCCACATTCGGCACAAACCCGAGAGATTCTACGGTCCGCGCAAGCTCGCTTTCCCGCGGGTTCCCAGTCGCCTGAAACGTCGCCGCGCCGGAGTGGCTGGCGCGAATTCTGTTCCGCCGTTACCGGACAATACGGACATGCTCGAGACGATAATACCGAACCTTGCGCGAATCCTTCGGATATGAGACGTGTCGTCGTCAGTCGCCCGCGACACTATGCGTTTGCGATTCGCGTCGAGACGACGGCGCTTCGAAACCACCGACACGATCGGAGTGACAGGATCGCGCCGACCGCGCCACTGCAGAGCGCCATCAATGCGGCGCCGATCACGAGTTCGTCGGCTTCACCATTGACGACAACAAGGACGCCGCATCCACAAACCGCAAGCGCGCAGGCAGCAACGATCAGACGCTGAACGATCGGAAGACAGTGGATTGAGAAGATCGCCGACGACTGCATGGATCGTCGCCCCGTCAGGGCGAGGACAACGGCGACGCCGCCCGACAGGATCACCTGCAGGACAACAAGGGCGACAAACGCAACGATGTACATTGACAGCATCGCGCCCTCGAGTGGATGCAGGAGCATTACCGACAGAATCGCGACAACGCCTGCGCTGGGGATCGCAAAGACCGCCGCGGAGATAAAGAAATACAGTCGATCCCGCTCGCCCGATCGATGGATCGCGAGCGTCCTGAAATAATCCCGCTCCCTGATCAGCGCGAGCTGCATGCGCCGCCAGGCGACGAATGTCGCTTTCACACCGCGGGCGCCGTCAATCACCGGCGGCTGTCGTCGATTCGGCGCCGACAGCTCGACCGGCTGACCGCACTCCGGGCAGTTGCTCGACATGGGAATCAGGGCGATGCGGTAGCCACATTCCTCGCAGAGGGGCGTCCTCGGTTCCCAGCCAGGGCCCTCCGCAGGCCCGACGTATCGCATCGCCGAACGAATCAGAACGACAAACCACCAGAGCGCGACGAGCGAGATGCCGGCGATGTTCGCCGTCATCATGGTTGTGGAAGGCTCCGTCCCGGATTGCCAGAGCGGCGCCAGCATGAAGCCGACGCCAAGCGGTAACCCCATCGTCGTGCTCCACATCACCAGGCGCAGGCAGCGCCCGAACAACCGCCCCGTCCGCTCCCCCGCCGCCGCGAACGGCGCCAGCGCCAGCGCAAACAGCAGGACGCCTCCTTCGATTGCGACAACAACTCCAATGACGCTGGATCCCCATCCGAGCGCAGTCCACGTATGGACCTCAGTCACGCAGATCGTCATCGGCGTAAGCCGGATCTCTCGCACCGATTGCAGCGGGGGTGGCGCGTCGTGACTCAGCTCCATGGCGCTCTGATGAAAACGGACGACGGGATTGGCGTTCGGATACGACGTCGCCCACAGCATCAGACCAACGGCGTAGACGACACTCAGCAGGTGGGCCGCGATCGCGGGGCCCCAGCCCGCCGACGCCATCCGCCAGCCCATCGTCCTGGGGAAGAACCACAGAACGGGCGCCAGCGGCAGCGAGAACCAGCCCAGCCTGCTGCCGGCGGACGGCGGGACAGCGTCACAGACCGGCGGAAGCTCAGCCGGGACCAGTTCGCCATTGCCCTGAGAATCTTGCGGCGTGTCAGTCATGTTTCTGCAGGAGTTCGACTTCTGAAAACGGTTTTCGCCGCGCGTGATGAATCACTACATCGCCATCGCGATCCTCCGCCGCGACGTTGAATCGCCTCGATGGCTCAGCGCCCCCGTCATCCACGCCATTGGGCCCAACACCATACAACAAATAGTCCTCCCCATCTGAAGTCAGACGATATCGAAGCGGCCCTCCGCTGTCAGGATCCCTCGGGATCTCAGCCAGGTATTTGCCGGCGACCAAATCGTCCAGCGAATCCGGAAGTCGGCCGGTTTCGAATTTGTACGCCGATAGCGCAAACTCAGTCATGCCCGCGCTGCGACTCACCGCAATGCGGAAGACCATGCGATGGTAAAAGCCGGAACTGTCAGCCCACAGTTTGAACATCGGACCGTCAAGGATGCCGAACGCCGCCGCCGCCTCGCGCGTTCGCCGCACCGCCTGGCGCGCCTCCGGATACGTCATCGGTCCAAGCGCTTCGATCGCCGCACGATAGCGCGCGATCTTCGATTCGATCGTCCGCCGATCGTTATAGAAAATCGAGAGCGCATTCCACGCCCCGCAGCGCGGTGGTTCCGCGTCACTCAGCGCAAACCATCCGTTACCCGCCCCATCATTCGAATAGGTCTGATCGAGCAGCCGCGTCAGCACATCAACCTGCACGGAAACGACAGCTTCCCACATCGCCGGCGCCTCCAGCGTCGTCTGTCTGATGATCGCAATTGCGGCGGCGGCGTCCGCCCTTGAGACTTGACGCTCGAACGCCATCAGATGGACTTCCTCCAACAGCGCCGATGTGAATGCAACACTGCGCAGTAAGTTCCCCGGATCCCTGTACCGCATCAGCATCTTCGTCAGCTTCAGCCCTGTCGCCAGATCCGCCGTGGCCGCCGCAACGTCGCCTCGCCCCGCGTGATTGAGGCGCGCCCGAACCATCAGCAACTCGATGGCCGTACGCATATTCGGCGTGATCGCGATGGCTTGCCCCACGTCGCCGGGTTCGATCGCCGACAGCTGCGCCAGCATTTGCGTCACGGCCGGCGACTCGATGAACTGAATCACGGATCGTTGATTGGGCCGCTTTTCGGGCGCCCATTCGCCGTACGCGGCATCCGGAATATCGACAAGACCGCCGGTCGTGCTGACGCCGCCCCACGCCATCCCCGCGGGCGGCTCAAAGA
>ERZ795053.4187-NODE-4187-length-15785-cov-9.114685_pt1 | contig 15785 bp, 13 predicted proteins | sample MGYA00375137_ERZ795053 | MGnify/ENA primary metagenome ERZ795053 (study PRJEB30182, sample SAMN05720284) | activated sludge metagenome | isolation source: Anaerobic digester | place: Hong Kong | collected 2014-12-17 ...
TGCCGCGCAGCGTGTTGATCTCGCCATTGTGCGCGATCATGCGGAACGGCTGGGCGAGCGCCCATTGCGGGAACGTGTTGGTCGAATAGCGCTGGTGATAGATCGCGAAGGCCGAGACGAAGCGCTCGTCCTGGAGGTCCAGGTAGAAGCGGTCGATGTCCTGCGCAAGGAACATGCCCTTGTAGATGAGCGACGCGTTGCTCAGCGAGCAGATATAGAAGCCCGGGATCGAGGCTTCGCGGGCGCGACGCTCGATGCGGCGGCGGCAGATATAGAGCGCGCGTTCCAGCTCTTCCTTGGACCGGCCTCGCGCATCGCGGAACATGATCTGTTCGATCGCGGGACGCGTATCCTTGGCTTTCTGACCGATGACGGAAACGTCGATCGGCGGCTGGCGCCAGCCATAGATATAGAAGCCGAAGTGCAGCACTTCGGTTTCCACCAGCGTGCGGGCCGTTTCCTGCGCGGCAAAATCCGTGCGCGGCATGAAGATCTGGCCGACGCAGATCGGATCATCCGTCGGCTTGTGCCCGGTGCGCGTGACGTGCTCGCGGAAGAAATCCTGCGGGACCTCGACGCGGATGCCCGCACCGTCGCCGGTCTTTCCGTCGGCATCGACCGCGCCGCGGTGCCAGACGTTCTTCAGCGCCTTGATGCCCATTTCCACGATTTCGCGGCGCGGCTTTCCATCAAGCGCCGCCACGAGACCGACGCCACAGGCATCGCGCTCGAATTCCGGATCGTAGGCGCCTGCCTCGATGAGACGCTGGCGATTGGCTTCGTACTGTTTCACATAATCTGACATCTGATTACTCCGCCGCTACTTTTGCGGCATCTGCGGCCGTTTTCATGGCCTTGTGCATGGCTTCGGCGGCATCACGGCCGTCCTTGATGGCCCAGACGACAAGCGAGGCGCCGCGAACGATGTCGCCGGCCGCGTAGACGCCCGGCAGGCTCGTTTCCATCGTTGCATAGTCCACCTTCACAGCGCCCCAGCGGTTCACGGCAAGCGCCGGCTCGTCGAACAGGGCGGGCAGGTCTTCCGGGTCGAAGCCGAGGGCCTTGATCACCATGTCGGCCTTCAGGTTGAAGGTCTCGCCGGTCTTCACCGGGCTCTGGCGGCCGGACGCATCCGGTTCACCGAGTTTCATGCGCGCGGCGCGAACGCCCTTCGCCTTGCCCTTGGTGTCGAGAATGGCTTCCGGATTGGCGAGCCATTCGAAGACGACGCCCTCCTCTTCCGCATTCTGAACTTCGCGCTGGCTGCCCGGCATGTTCGCCCGGTCGCGGCGATAGAGACAGGTCACGGACTTCGCGCCCTGGCGGATCGCCGTGCGCACGCAGTCCATGGCCGTATCGCCGCCGCCGATCACGACGACCTTCTTGTCGTTCGCATCCAGCGTACCGTCATCGAAAGCCGGCACGGCGTCGCCGAAGCTCTTGCGATTGGACGCGGTCAGGTAGTCGAGCGCGGCATGCACGCCTTCGGCGCCGGAACCCGGGCATTTCAGGTCCTTCGCCGCATAGACGCCGGTCGCGATCAGGACCGTGTCATGCGTGTCGCGCAGTTTCTGCAGCGTCACCTTCTGGCCGACGCGCGTATTGAACCTGAACTTGATGCCGGAGTCTTCCAGCCGCTTGATCCGGCGCTCGACGACATCCTTCTCCAGCTTGAAGCCGGGAATACCATAGACGAGCAGGCCGCCGCCGCGGTCATAGGCGTCATACACCGTGACCTGGTAGCCCTTGCGGCGAAGCTGTTCGGCGGCGGCGAGGCCGCCCGGGCCAGCGCCGATGATGCCGGCCGACTGCTTGCGCTCGCGCACCGGCTTGATCGGCTGAACCCAGCCTTCGGCCCAGGCGTTGTCGGTGATGAATTTCTCGATCGAGCCGATCGTCACCGTGCCGTGGCCCGATTGCTCGATCGTGCAGATGCCTTCGCAGAGACGGTCCTGCGGGCAGATTCGGCCGCAGATTTCCGGCATGTTGTTGGTGGAGGACGAGACCCGCCACGCTTCTTCGAGCCGGCCTTCGGCCGCCAGGCGCAGCCAGTCGGGAATATTGTTCGAGAGCGGGCAGCCCTGCTGGCAAAACGGCACACCGCATTGCGAACAGCGCGAGGCCTGCGTCTCCGCTGCTTCGAGGCTGAAGGCATCGTAGATCTCGCGGAAATCCGAGGCGCGCTGTTTCGCCCCGCGCTTATCCGGCATGCTGCGCGGCACGTGCGTGAACTTCAGCATTTTCTCCGCCATTCCGGCCTCCTCAAATACTGGCACGGGCATAAGGGCTGAGCGTCCCGGCATCAAGACGATTCTGCATTTTCAAATATCATAATGATATTTAGACAGTTCTTTTTGCTTTTTGGAGACGTGTCGCAGACCTTGCGGATGTCTAATAAATATCGTTTTGATATTGAGAAAAATCCGTGCCTCCCGGATCAAACCTGACTATGCCTCACAGACCTGCATTGAAAGGCGCTTCCGTTGTCCCTTCTACAGCTTGCCATTATCGCGACCCTGCAGGGCATCACGGAATGGCTGCCCATCTCGTCTTCCGCCCATGTCCTGCTCGCCTCCGACACGTTCGGCGTCACTGGCCGGGACGAGCTGCTGATCAACGCAGTCTCGAACCTCGGTACGCTCGCGGCCATGCTGATCTATTTCCGGAAAGACGTGATGGCCGCCATCATCGGCGGGTTCGAACTGCTCGCCTCTCCGGTGACGAAGAAGCCGCTGTCGCAGGGCGCGCGCCTTGCCGCCTGCGTGATCGTGGCGACCCCCATCGCGCTGATTGCCGGCCTTCTCTACGAGGCCGTCCTGCCACAAGGCGTGCAGGACGCTCTGCGAAGCGTTTACACGGTCGCCGGCGCGACCATCGTGTTCGGCGCCCTGCTCTGGTGGGCGGACGCTGCCGGTCCGCGCACCCGCAAGGAAGAGGACATGACCCTTGCGCATGCGACGCTGATCGGGGCGACGCAGGCCATTGCCGCGATCATTCCCGGCACCAGCCGCTCGGGCATCACGATGACGGCCGCACGCGCACTCGGCTATGAGCGGACCGAGGCGGCGCGCATCTCCATGCTGATCGGTGCGCCGATCCTGGCCGCCGCCGGACTCTATGGCGCCTACGGCCTGCTCGATGCCGATCCTGACGGCAGCGCGCTGCTGACCTTCAAGGACGGCATGATCGTCGCCGCCATTGCCTTCGTGACGGGCCTTGCCTCCATCTGGGGACTGATGGCCCTGCTGCGCCGGATGAGCTTCCTGCCCTTCGTGCTCTACCGGTTCCTGCTGGGCGCGGCGCTGCTGCTGGGCTCGCCCCTGGCCGGCGCCTTCTAGGCCTCCTCCCCGCGATCCGGCGGCAAAGAAAAAGGCCGGCAGCCTGATCGGACTGCCGGCCTTTTCATTTCAGCGATCCTGCCTCAGGCTTCGGATGCCTTGTGGAACTCGCCATAGGGCCGGAAGCGCCAGAGATAGGTCGGCGTGATCGCCTCGACCGATTCCAGGCTCGTCACACCGAGATCCCGGATCGTCAGCGCGTCATCTGCCACGACATTGTCAGCCTTCAGCAGTTCGACCTGGTCGCCGGTCACCGGCGGCTCACCCAGGAAGCCCCAGCAGAACGGCGGAATGAAGCGCCAGACCGCGCCGGTCAGATAGCCGATGGGCTTCGCCAGGAAGAAAGGAAGCGAAATCTTGAACCGCGGCCGGTCGATGGTGCGGAAGATATGATCGTAGAGCTCGTTCATCGTGTAGACGCGCGGGCCGCCGAGCTCATAGGTCTTGCCGGCCGTTTCCGGCGTATCGACGGCAACTGCAATCGCCTCGGCCACATCGCCGGCATAGACCGGCTGCATCTTCGTCTTGCCGCCACCGATGGCCGGCATCAGCGGGGCGAACCGCGTCATCTGGGCGAACTTGTTGAAGAAGCCGTCTTCCGGGCCGAACACGATAGAAGGGCGCAGGAGGATTGCATCGGGAATGGCCGCGCGCACAGCGGCTTCGCCCTCACCCTTGGTTTTCGCATAGACCGAGGCCGACTCCGGATCGGCGCCGATGGCCGAGACATGGACGAACCGGGTGATGCCTTTCTCAGCGGCGACTTCCGCCACCAGCGCGGCGCCCTCGGCCTGCGTCGCTTCGAAGGTCTGCTTGCCCTTCTCGATCAGGACGCCGACAAGGTTCACCACCGCGTCCGCACCTTCCAGCGCACGCTCGATCGAGGCGCGGTCGCGGATATTGGCCTGGACGAGGTCGACCCAGCCCGGCGCCCCGGCAAGGCGGACATCGCCGGCAAGGTTCACACGCCGGCAGGCCACGCGGACGCGCCAGCCCTTTTTCACGAGTTCGCGGGCCGCATAGCGCCCGACAAAGCCCGATCCGCCGAAAATGGTCACCAAGCCCTTGGTCATGCTGTCAAACCCTGCCTGAACGGTTGATCTGTCGCCTTTCACCACACGCCGCCGGGCGTGTCCATGGGGCCTGTGCGGGGCCGATCCGCGCACGCGCAGGCGCCCGGAAGTGCAGCAGGACGGCGCAGCAGCACCTCGCCGATTGACACCGCGGCGCCGTTCGCTCTATGACGCGCCTTCGCCGCTCCTCGGAGCGGTCACCCATCGGCCCAGATGGCGGAATTGGTAGACGCGCACGGTTCAGGTCCGTGTGCCGCAAGGCGTGGAGGTTCGAGTCCTCTTCTGGGCACCAAGCCCCGCTCCGGCGGGGTTTTTTCTTGTCCAAAACCAACGTAAAAACAATGAACTACCAGAACTTCGGCGCGTCCGCGCGTCCGAAGGGGTGCGGGTATGTCCGTTCACATCCGGGTATTTTGCGGGCATCTTTGGGGGTATCGGGTAGCGAGTACCCGCACTTTTGGCCCCGGATACCCCCACCCAGGACGCATATGCCCCTCACAGATACCCAGGTTCGCCAACTGAAGCCCCGGGACAAGGCCTACAAGGTGGCCGATGGTGGCGGCCTATACCTGCAGGTCACGGAACACGGCTCGAAGCTGTGGCGCATGCGCTACCGGGTTGACGGCCGGGAGAAGCTACTGGCGTTCGGCGCTTATCCGGATGTGAGCCTCTTGCGGGCACGGGAGAGGCGGCAAGCGGCGAGGGCCATGCTTGCGGACGGCATCGACCCATCTGCACAGGCCAAGGCCGAAAAAGCGGATCACGCCGCCCGCCATGAGCACACGTTCGCGAACATTGCAGAAGAGCTGATGGAGAAGCTTCGCCGGGAGGGAAAGGCGGAAACGACGCTCTCCAAGAAGCAGTGGTTGATCGACATGGCCAATGCCGACTTTGGCACCACGCCCATTCGCGCCATCGACGCGCCGACAATCTTGAAGACCCTTCGAAAGGTGGAGGCGAAGGGGAACTATGAAACCGCCAAGCGCCTCCGATCCACCATCGGGCAGGTGTTTCGCTTTGCGATCGCCACGGCGCGGGCGGAAGTGGAACCCACCTACGCGCTGCGAGGTGCGCTGATCGCGCCGAAAGTCTCCCACATGGCTGCGGCGACAGACCGGGAAGCTTTTGCTCAGATCGTGCGGGCCATCTGGGCCTACGACGGCGGTTCGCCGCCGACGCGGGCCGCACTTAAGCTGATGGCGCTTCTGTATACCCGCCCCGGCGAATTGCGTCTTGCACTGTGGGAAGAGTTCGACCTGGAAAAGGCGATCTGGACGATCCCGGCCGAGCGAATGAAAATGCGCCGCGAACATGTGAAGCCGCTTCCTGCGCTGGCGGTGAAGATCCTGCGCGAACTGCAGGCGGAAACCGGCAGCAACTACCGCGCCTTCCCGTCCCTGATCGCGCGCGACAAACCGATCAGCGAAAACACGCTGAACCAAGCGCTCCGCCGCATGGGGTTTGATAAGAACGAACATACATCACACGGTTTCCGGGCCAGCGCGTCCAGCCTTCTGAATGAAAGCGGCCTGTGGAACGAGGACGCGATCGAAACTGAACTCGCACATGTCGGCGCGGATCAGGTGCGCCGCGCATACCAGCGCGCGCGATTCTGGGACGAACGTGTGCGCATGGCGGACTGGTGGGCCGGGGAGATCCAAAAAATGCTAATGAAATCCGACTGACTCAGGGCAGTTGCTATGAAGGTTAATTTTCAACAAGGTTAGGCGTGGCTTGTGGGCACCGGCGGCTGAAGGAACGACGATGACTGTGCCTGACCCTCCCGAGCTGAAGAAGCGCCGCCAAGCGGCAGGCGCCAAGAAGCCGATTCCTGAATCTTTCTGCCCGTCGCCCGCAAATGATGCGGGCGAATTTGTTTTCGGTGGTGTGTATCAACCGGCCGAGCTTGAACGATGGGCAACGTTTCCTCGCTGGGAAGCCATGGAAGCGGCCTGCGTCACATGCGGATTTGAACCTGAACCCATCCAGAAAGCGGCTTCGGAAGCACTTGAAACACAACCGGAAGCACTGGCTGAAATCGGGTACCGAAAGAGCCTGTTTCAGAGGTCGATCAAGGCCGGGATGATCGAAGAGTATTTCGAGCCCTTGGATGCGCTTCAGATTCTCGAAGACCGGAACTGCAGGTATCCAGAGAAACTGAAAGAGGTGGCTTCAGGAATACCCCTGTTCGCACGTCCTGAATCCCATGCATTCGCCGCTCACTCAGGAAGTTCGGGGGCAAACGACAATCAGGAAATTCTTCCCGATCCCGATTGCCGCTTCACGAGCGAGAGCGGCCGAACCAAAGTCATCAAACTTTACCAGCAGATGCTGTTCGCACTGTCGCGGGAGTATCTGGGCCTGGTGCCGGAACGCCCACAGAACCCAACCGCAAAGCTGATACTCCGGGCCATGGAGAAGCACTTCGAGAAGCTTCCTCATGAAGATACGGTTCGGGACCACATTGGCCACTGGATCAACGACGCTATGGAATGACGGCCGCAATGTGGAAAACCGTATACGGGTTTCTAAAGCCGTATTCGGGCAAAAGCGGTAATCCGACATGATAGCACCGGCTCACCTTCAAACAGACGAGGTGAACCCATGTACGACTATCCCGATTTTCCCCGCACCGGATTTGTCCGCCTGCGGTCTATCCTTGCCCCCGAAGGGCCGATCCCGGTTTCGAAGAGCACCTGGTGGCAGGGTGTCAAAGACGGCCGGTTTCCGAAGCCACGGAAACTGGGCGCGGGCACGACCGTCTGGCGGGCGGAAGAGATCCGCGCGCTCTACGAGGCGGAGAACAACGATGCCCGGTAACGTCATTCCCATCAGTGAAGCAGGAAGCGGCGTCCGCTATCTGGATGCGGGCGCGGCGCATGCGCGCTTCTATGCAGAGTGGCGCAATCTGGATGCCTTCACCACACTGACACCCCTGCAGCGCTGTATCCTCCAGGACGCTTTGATGGAGTTCACGAAAGCGGCAGGCAACACGGTCCGCCTGACCTGCAAGGGCATCATGCGGAAGTACCATGTTGGCCACAAAACGGCCTGCACGGCGATTGCCGGCCTGGAAGAGCGCGGATGGATCGAGCGCTTCGGCTTTTCCCCGGGGCCGACAGGCCAGGCAGGTGGCAATTATGAGTTGAGGTGTCTCGCGCCAAATGGCGGACGGGTCGCCGGGCCTTACATGACCTGGCTCGCACCTCGCCCCGCCAAGCGAGATAGGGGGTCCACATGATCGCATCAGGGGTTTCCGTGAAATCCGATAGGGGTTCAGAGCGGCCGAAACGCGGCATGTACGCGAGTGCCCACAAATTCCAGAAAATGGTTTCGCATCCGCTGCTTAAGCCCCGGCTTCATTGCGGGCCGCTACAGGCCACTACCCACATACAGAACTCTATGCAGCTACCTCTCCAGAGGCATGCAAAGAGGCTGCGGAAAGCGGGATGGCCGGGTGCGCGAAGCTTCCCCATAGCGAAAGCGTGCCCGGCCATCCTGCGCTCGGGCAGAAGCACGCCAGAGGTAAAAAACGTGATCCATTTGCATCCGGCGAAATCCAGTTCCCACATGATTGCGAAAAAGCCGGAGTGACCGATGGGCGGCTACGGTTCCGGCTCGCGCAATCGGTGGGCGTCAAAGACGGACGAGTTTCACCAGCTGGATCTCGCGACGTTTAAGCGGCGCTGGTTTGAGCGCGGCTTTTCCGGAACCCTGCGCTGGTCTCGGGGCGACAATCCGACCGGCAGTATCGGCTACCGCCTTTCGCACGATTGCATGTGGCTCACTTACGCCGTCACGCGCCAGGGCGAAAAGGTGCAGATCAATGAGCGCTTCGACTTCAGCTTCACCGAACAGCCCTTTGGCGGTGAGCGCCGCTGGATCGTGTGCCGATCGTGCAAACGCCGATGCCGCGTCCTTTATGGTGGCACCTATTTCCGCTGCAGGCGGTGCTATGATGCAACCTATGCCAGCCAGTACGAAAGCATCAGGCTGCCCGGGCTGGCGAGGGCGGATCGGGTCAGAGACCGCCTGGGCGGCGATCCGGGCCTCGCCCACGCATTCCCGCCTAAACCGAAGGGCATGCACTGGCGGACCTATCTGAAGCTACAGGCCGAAGACTGGGCCGCGGCCGAAAGGATAGAGCGGGCGCTGTACACCTGGTCCCGCAGAACCGGTTGACGAGTCCGGCAGGTTCACGTCTGTATCGTCATGTCCGATTCAATCCGGCTGGTTGAATGCCCTCCCGTCCCGGTAGAGGGCGTTCGCCGGCCTCAGAGAGCCTACCAATGAACGCCATTGAGATCGAAGAAGCCATTTCCGACCTCGCCGCCGCGCCTTTTGAGCGCGACGAGTTCGCGTTCCGGTTCCTTCAGGCCTTCGGGAACAAGGAAACGGCGATTCGGCGTCTGCGCAGCAATCCGAACAGCGACATTCCCGGCGCGGTCCTGCAGAAGAACAATATCCATATCGCCGTCTGTGATCCCGGCTGCACCGCCGAAACCCTGGAGGCCCTGCGCCAACACCCGAAGACGGCCCGCAATAAGTGCAAGTTTATCCTGGTGACGGATGGCGAAACGCTGGAAGCCGAGGACATGTCCAGCGGCGAGCATGTCGCCTGCGCCTTGCCGGAGCTGCCGAATCATTTTGGGTTCCTTCTGCCGCTTGCAGGCATCACTGCCGTTGAGCAGATCAAGAATGACCCGATCGATATTCGGGCGACCCGCCACCTCAACAAGCTCTACATTGCGCTGCTGCAGGAAAATCCGGACTGGGCGACACCCGAACGCCGTCATGACCTCAACCAGTTCATGGCGCGGTTGATCTTCTGCTTCTTCGCGGAAGATACAGGCATCTTCTTCGGGGAGAACCTGTTCACTAAGACGCTGATGCAATACAGCGCGCCTGACTCCTCAAACACCCACGAGGTGATCAGCGAACTTTTCCGTGCGATGGACATGCCGACAGAGGCGCGCGCCAGGGGTGAAGTCAAGAACTGGGCGAACCAGTTCCCCTATGTGAATGGTGGCCTCTTTGCGGGCACGCGAGATGTGCCGAAATTCTCGAAGATGGCGCGTGCAACACTACTGGCCGCGGGCGGCCTGAAGTGGACGCATATCAACCCAGACATTTTCGGTTCGATGATTCAGGCCGTAGCCGATGAAGACGAGCGCGGCGCGCTTGGTATGCACTACACGTCCGTGCCGAACATCATGAAGGTTCTGGGGCCACTCTTCCTGGACGATCTGAATGCGGCGCTGGAAGAGGCGGGCGACAATCCCCGCAAGCTTCTGAACCTGCGCAGGCGTCTTTCCCGCATCCGCGTGTTTGACCCCGCCTGCGGGTCGGGTAACTTCTTGGTCATCGCATACATCCGCATGCGGGAAGTCGAGCACGAAATCATCCGCCGGCGGAAGGATGATCCGAAATCGGTGATCAAGCTTACCCAATTCTATGGCATCGAGATCAAGTCCTTCCCGGCCGAGATCGCACGCCTCGCCCTGCTGGTCGCGGAGTTCCAGTGCAATGTCCGCATGATAGGCCAGCAGGAAGCCATCCTCGACATCCTGCCGCTGCACCAGACGGGCAACATTCATTGTGGCAATGCGCTGCGGATGGATTGGCTTGAGCTTTGCCCACCGCCGAAGGCTTCTCTGGTTGAGGAAGATCTGGCGGGGCCGACAGGAAGGCTGGCGCTGGAAAGTGGCGCCGAAGAGGTTTGGGAAACATTCATTTGCGGGAATCCACCTTACAAGGGCAGTCAAACTCAATCGAAAGATCAGAAGTCAGACCTTGAACAGCTAGTTAGGCCATATGGCGCTTCTTCAAAGCAGCTGGACTATGTAGCTGGATGGTTTGTAAAGGCCGCGGAGTACGGACAATCCGTCAAAGCAATCTCGGCCTTTGTCAGCACCAATTCTATTTGTCAGGGGCGCATCGTCCCCATTTTGTGGCCGGTGTTGGAAGGTCTGGGTGCGGAGATCGTGTTTGCCCACACGTCATTCAAATGGGCCAATCTTGCAAGTCACAATGCGGGTGTCACGGTTGTTGTGGTGGGCATCTCAGCGCCGAGGTCTAACCGGAGATTGTTCGATGAGGAAGGTGACGGCAGAGTAGTCGAACGACAAGTTGATTTCATCAACTCGTATCTCATTCCATCTCGGTCTGGCGTTGTTACCAAACGCTCTCAGACTTCCTTTGGCGGCGCTCACATGGCCTTTGGCAATATGCCGATTGATGGAGGCCATCTTTTGCTCAATCGTGACGAGGTTCACGCGCTTTCACTCCCCGATGTCGTTCGAGAAAAAATTGTTCGACCGATTTTCGGTTCGGCAGAGTTCATACGGGGCGGTGACCGGCACTGTTTGTGGATTGAGGATGGAGACCTCCAGCAAGCGACAAGGTATGAATCGGTAGCATCGAGAATTGATGCTGTTCGCCAAATGCGACTTAACAGCCGTGATGCGGGAACAAATGCTATGGCGGCAACGCCTCATCGCTTTCGAGAGATGCATACATCGGAAAAGCATACTGTGATAGTGCCACGGGTGTCCTCAGAGAGGCGTCCATTTATTCCCGTAGGTGTTCTTCCAGCAGAGGCAGTTGTCTCTGATAGTGCCTTCGCCCTCTACGATGCCCCTCTCTGGAATATGGCGCTGATTGCTTCGCGCCTGCACCTGGTCTGGATCGCAACGGTCTGCGGAAAGCTGAAAACCGACTTCCGCTATTCCAACACGCTTGGCTGGAACACTTTCCCGGTGCCGAAATTGACCGAAGCAAACAAAGCAGACCTGACGCGGTGTGCGGAAGACATCCTTCTGGCGCGTGAGGCGCATTTCCCGGCGACGATTGCCGACCTCTACGATCCCGAGAAGATGCCCGAAAACCTCCGCGTTGCGCATGAGCGCAACGATACCGTTCTCGAAGAAATCTACATCGGCCGCCGCTTCCGAAACGACACTGAACGCCTCGAAAAGCTGTTCGACATGTACACCAGGATGACAAAGAAGGGCGCTGCGTGAAAAATGTTCGAGAGAATTGATTACCGCGAGCTGAACTCGCGCCAACAAGAAAATTACAACTTCCAGAAGGTCGCCGGTCAACTTGCAGACTACGGGTACAATTGCCTAAGACTTAACGACGATTGGCAGGGCGCGGACTTCCTCGCGTGCCATGTCAATGGCAACACATTTCTGAAGGTTCAGCTCAAGGGCCGCTTCACAATCGACTCCAAGTACATTGGCCGCGATGTTCACATCGCGTTTCTCGACGGCGACGAATGTTACGTTTATCCGCACGATTCCACGTTGGAAGCTGTCCTCGCGAAGAACATCATCAACGCATCCAGAGCTTGGCAGACGACAAGGGCCTATTCCTGGCCTCGATTGTCGAAATGGGCGAGCGCACTTCTGGAAGAATACAGAATATGAGGACCGGTATTTGGCACATTTCGACAATTGCGAAGGTCCACTCTAACTGCGGAGTCAATTGGAGTAGAAGATGCCCATTCCGGCAAAAACATTGCTTCTCGATTGGATGTCATTCGCAAATTGTAGGTCGGGTTTCGAATGCCTGAGTTCGAATGGGATTCTAACAAGAACGCACTCAACCTGCAAAAGCATGGTATCAGCTTTGAAGAAGCTTCCCATATCTTCAATGGTTCCGGTCCAATCGTTACGAACTACGACGAGAACTTTCATGAGGAAGACCGAGAAATATCATTCGGCTTGTTGAATGGCGTCGTTGTTGTTTGCGTCGTTCACACTGAAAGAAATGGGAAAATTCGGCTGATAAGTGCCCGCTTGGCCACGAAAAGAGAACGAGAGAAATACTATGAGTGTATCGGATAAACGGCTAGCCGAACTGAAGGCATTGTCCGAGCAACGTATAGACACGTCCGACATCCCGGAAGTGTCCGACAAGTTCTTCGAAACAGCCAAGGTGACCCGGCCGAACCGCATCACGTCAACTACGATGCGGCAGCCGTCAGTTGTAACGTACTACAAGCGAACTGGCGCTTCGACTAAATCCAACGAGTTTGGCATGCGTGTCATGCAAGAGCGAGCTTATGCCAAACGCGGTTATCAATACCTGCTCATCAAGTCGCCGCCGGCATCCGGTAAGTCGCGAGCGCTGATGTTCATAGCGCTCGACAAGCTCTACGAGCAGGGGCTGAAGCAGGCGATTGTTGCTGTGCCCGAGCGTAGCATTGGCGGCAGCTTTTCTGACGAGCCGCTGAGCAAGTTTGGCTTTTCGCGCGACTGGAAGGTCGAGCCCCGTTGGAACCTTTGTAATGCTCCGGGGCCGGATGATGAGCCGCATGGATCGAAGGTAAACGCCGTCGGAAAGTTTCTGGTAAGCGATGACAAGGTGCTGGTCTGCACGCATGCGACCTTCCGCTTCGCTGTTGAGGAGCTTGGCATCGAAGCCTTTGATGACCGACTCATCGCGATTGACGAGTTCCACCATGTCAGCGCAGCTGACAATAGCGTGCTTGGCCGTCAACTCGGCCAGTTAATCGCGCGCGACAAGACCCATATGGTGGCGATGACCGGCAGCTACTTCCGGGGCGACGCGGTGCCCGTGCTGCTGCCCGAAGAAGAGGCAAAATTCGAGACCGTCACCTACACCTATTTTGAGCAGCTGAACGGCTACGAACATCTGAAGGCGCTCGACATTGGGTACTATTTCTATTCGGGGTCTTATCTCAACACGATCATGAAGGTGCTCGATCCGAGTAAGAAGACCATTCTACACATCCCGAATGTCAATTCGCGTGAAAGCACGGGTGACAAGTACCGAGAAGTGAATGAGATCCTTCAAGCGCTGGGCGACTGGGAAGGCCGCGAGGAATCAACAGGATTCCACAAGGTCAGGCGACCGGACGGCGCAGTTCTCAAAATTGCCGACCTTGTTGAAGATGACGGTAAGGAGCGCACCAAGGTCATCAATGCGCTGAAGGATCCAGCACAAAAGAACAATCGCGACCTGGTGGACATCATCATCGCGCTCGGCATGGCGAAGGAGGGGTTTGACTGGATTTGGTGCGAACACGCACTGACCGTCGGCTATCGGTCCAGTCTGACGGAAATCATCCAAATCATCGGCCGCGCGACGCGTGATGCACCGGGCAAGAGCGTTGCGCGATTCACCAACCTGATTGCCGAGCCGGATGCGAGCGAAAATGCCGTGACCGAAGCGGTGAACGATACGCTGAAGGCCATAGCCGCCAGTCTGCTTATGGAACAAGTGCTCGCACCACGTTTCAACTTCACGCCAAAGAATGCCGGACCGATGAAGGACTTCGACTATGGCGAAGGCGGTTACGACAAGAATAAACCGAATGTCGGCTTCAACGAAGAGACCGGCCAGGTTCACATCGAAATTAAAGGGCTCGCTGATCCGAAAAGCGAGGCAGCAAGCCGTATCTGTCGCGAGGATCTGAACGAAGTAATCACAGCTTTTGTCCAGGACACACCGGCCATTGAGAAGGGGCTGTTTGATGACGCGCTTGTGCCGCAGGAACTCACCTTGCAGCGCATGGGCAAGATCGTACGTGACAAATTTCCCGATCTGGATGCCGAAGATCAGGAGGCAGTGCGCCAGCATGCGATCGCCGCACTAAATTTGACACAAAAGGCGCGTGAAATGGATGAGGGCCGTGGCGGCGGACCGGGAGAAAAGTTAAACACAGCCCTCGTGGATGGTATTCGAAAGTTTGCCATGGACGTGCGTGAGCTGGAGATTGATCTAATCGACAGCATCAATCCGTTTGCGGCGGCCTATAGTGTTCTTGCTAAGTCGATGGACGAGAAGCGCCTTCGAGCCATTGCGGAGCGCATCGCGACGAGACGCGTTCAGCTAAGCTATGAAGAGGCTAGGGAACTTGCCCTGCGCGCGCTTCAATTCCAGAAAGAGCGCGGTGTTGCACCAACTCTGACTTCTCAGGATGCCTGGGAGCGGCGTATGGCGGAAGGCGTTGCTGCCCTCAAGCGCTTCAAGGAACAGGAACTCAAACATGGCGAATGACGACATCAGCGATGACGAGCTTCTCGCTGCACTCGGCGCTTCGCCGGAACCAATGTCGAAGAAATCGCATACGCCACGCGAGGCGCGCATCATTGCGGGGTTTGAGGATATTCAGCGGTTTTTCGCTAAGCACGAGCGTCTGCCGCAACATGGTGCTGAACGGGGTATTTTTGAGCGGATCTATGCGGCGAGGCTGGATGCTTTGCGCAAGCAATCCGACTGCCGGACGGTGCTGGCCGAACTGGACAGCCATGGTTGGCTGGCCGGACCAGTGGATTCTGAAGATGTGGATGAGCTGGACGATGGCGACCTGCTGAATGCCTTGGGTGTAGAGGTTGAAGATGCGGGCGACGACATTTCAACGCTCCGCTATGTTAGATCTCGTGAAGAGGTGCGCGCGGCGGAGGAGATCGCAACTCGAAAGCCTTGCCCGGACTTCAAGAAATTTGAGCCCCTGTTCGAGACTGTGCGCGAGCAGATCCGAACAGGTGAAAGAGAGACGAGAAGGTTCGAGCGGAAGTCCGAAATTGAGGTTGGGCGCTTCTTCATCGTATCCGGATTGATGGCCTATGTGGCCAGCGCCGGAGAAGCCTTCGTGAATGATTCCGGCAATCGAGATCAGAGATTGCGAGTAATCTTCGACAATGGCACAGAAAGCGACTTACTCGCACGCTCGCTTCAGAAAGCGCTTACGCAAGATGAGGCCGGACGGCGAATAACGGACCCGAACGCCGGGCCGCTGTTCAGCGGTGAAGCCGGGGACGGAGATCTTGAAAGCGGGCTGATCTACGTGTTGCGAAGCCTCTCCAATCATCCGGAGATCATCGCCAGACGGAACATCGTGCACAAGATTGGCGTGACTGGAAATGACCTTAAATCCCGGATCGCCAATGCCCCGAATGAGGCCACTTATCTCCTAGCCGGTGTGGAGATTGCCGCCACCTATCGCCTTTACAACATCGATCGCACAAAGCTGGAGAACCTGATCCACCGGATTTTTGGCGTCGCACGGCTCGACATAGAGATCGAAGACAGGTTCGGAAAGTCGGTTCGTCCGCGAGAATGGTTTTTGGTGCCGCTCGCGGCGATTGATCGTGCTGTGGAGCTTATCCAGACTGGCGAGATTGACCGTTGGCATTACAATCCCGCTACGGCGATGTTCGAACGCTGAAAGGGCTAATTGTTGGCAATTCGGGCGCCCTGTGAGAGCGATTGCGGGTACATTTGCGGGTATTCGGAAAGTGCGTTTGGTATTTAGTCAATAAAAACAATAGTATAAAGAGTGCATTTGAGTCCTCTTCTGGGCACCAAGCCCCGCTCCGGCGGGGTTTTTTCTTGTCCAAAA
>ERZ795053.4188-NODE-4188-length-15784-cov-4.675504_pt1 | contig 15784 bp, 9 predicted proteins | sample MGYA00375137_ERZ795053 | MGnify/ENA primary metagenome ERZ795053 (study PRJEB30182, sample SAMN05720284) | activated sludge metagenome | isolation source: Anaerobic digester | place: Hong Kong | collected 2014-12-17 ...
GGATCGACCTAACTGGTGGGGCCAGTGCAGTCGATCCGGGGGTGTACGCCGCGCGCCGGGTGAGAGGGTCCGTCGTACGTCGTAACTGCGCAGGCCATTGTGCCAGATCTGGCACGTACTGCGAAATTGCCTGCACCTTCGTTAACCAAACTTGCATGGCCTTATGGCTGCAACTCCGGGTCCACACTGATGCACAGCGATGACACGAACTGAGCGAAATCGGCGCCCACCGAATCTAGCTGGGAGCCCAGGCAAATTAGGCGAGCCACAACGCAGGTATCGCGGTAGCCCTCCAATGGCGCCTTCCAACCAAGCACGGCTTCGGCAACTCGAAGTTCTCCCAAAGGTTCAGCAGTGGCTGAAATCAATTGCGTGACAGAACTCTCGGTCTCCGCCTTCTCTAGAAGCACGGCAGTTGGGCCAGCATCCATCAGAGTCTGCTCGGAGACTTGGCTGAGTACACCCGGCATATCGAACCTCCCGATTGAGATGCTCGGCTTGTACTCTTCGCCAGGCAGCGCACATAAGAAGAGCGCCTCGGCGTCAACCCCGCGCGCCTCGGGATCAACCGCAGTCCATCTCTCAGGCAGTTGATCTGCCTGCATCGGCAAAAGATCCATGGATTCACCTATGAACTCAGACATTAGAATCGCCCACCCAACCATCCTGCAAGAGTCTTGCCTGCTGAATCGGCCACTTTTCCGGCCTCTTTCGCGGCATCAAGCACTGGTGCGACATTGACTTCCATCCCGAAAGAGACCTTACCTCCGATGCCAAGCGCGCCACCGATCTTCGCTCCAAACTTCAACTTGCCATCCTCGATCTTGCCTTCAGCCTTCCCCTCGAATCCAATGCCCGCAGATACCTCGGCTCCGCCCTTGATCCGAGCATTGTTGTCCCCGACCTGACCTTCAACACCAGCACTGACCCCAGCAAATGCTTGCGCATTCAGCGAAGCGCCAGAGGGCCCGACCTTCACCCCGCCAGAGGCCTTCGCGCCAGCCCACACGTTGGCTTCTGCTTTAGCGTGTTCACCAAAACCACGCTGATAAGTGGCCCCGAAAGCAGTAGCAGTCATCCCCCCGGCAACCACAAGCCCGTCCTTGCCAAGGGTCGCTTTATGTTCCTCCTTCAAAGACATGGCTTCCAAATGCAAATTGCCACCAGCAAGTTCACTGTCTCGCTGGAATCCCTCAACAAAAGTCTTCTTACCTTCAAAAAACGTCACTTTGGGGTCCGAGGGGTCAATCCACACCCCTTCAGGGTTTCCCCTCGTCATCCCGCTTGAGCCTTGATGACCGCTGTTTCCTTGCCCACTCGCCTGCTCTTGCTCAGCAACCTGTTGACGCAACTTGACACAAGCAGCGTGAAGTTCCTTCACAACAGCAGACAGACTGGGCCGATGTTGCCCAACCCACCACTGCTGAAAATCCGCAACATCAGCACCCTGCCAATGCTGACCCGCATTACGGCTCAAACCATCAACAGTCGTAACCACCTGCTCCAACGACACCGCCTGACGCTCAAGACCATCCGCCACCTGGCGAACCAATACTGGATCAAGACCTTGAAAACTCATCGCTCACCCTCTCTAACGCCAAGCGACTGGGGGCCACCAACCCAATAGGGAAGTGACCACCCAGCCGACAGCATTCATACAGTTCAGCGGTTGGAAACACCCTCTTGCTCATCAGCATTGTTCATAGCGCTCTGCCCAAGACCCTCGACAGCCTCCGCGGCCCTGCTCATAGCGGGGCGGTGCTGCTGGTTCCACCAATCCCGGAACTGGTTAGCATCATTACCCTGCCATGCACCAATCGCCTGGTTAATCAAGTTATCAATCTGAGTGATGATGGTCTCGATGTCATTGGCCTTGTTCTTGAGCTGATTGCCAATCCCTCTTACGAGATCAACGTCCATACCGACTTGCGCCATGATTCTTCCCTTTCTCTGGCCGGGCCTTTACCCCCGGAGTTGATGAATAGGAGCATAGAACAACCCCCACCTACAAGGAATGGGCAGAACTACCCGCTCCCCGAAGACACCAGCGCCACCTGAACCACACCCACCCGACCGCCGCTTACAAGGAATCCCCGTCCCACCGGGAAATCCGCTCGATTTGCTCGGGGGAAGGGCGTATTGAACATGGCAAGACCGCTCTCTTGATCCGGCTGCAGCACCAAGCCACGTCGACTGCTCTTCACCACGCCAAGGAATCCCATGCTCGACCTAAGCGTGCTGACTTCGCCCTCGACAACGAACCACTGTTCCTCCGCAATACATGCTTTGGCGAGGTCCTGGAGAGCCATATCTGCGGGGCTTCCCACGAACTCACCCGCGGCTTCCACGATCACAACTACCTTGGGGCTCCCCGCCAGCCGCTGAGGAAGCATCATTGCCAGTTCGCTCGCAGTGGCAGTGATGCCATCCACGTCAGTCTGGGTGCTCGACCAGAATGGTAGCCCTGCAAGTTCGGATCTACGAACTCCGAAGTAGTGCAACTCCACCTTCGGATGACTTTGCCGCACCGCTGCAATCAGGGTTGCGAGAGCCTCGCTGCGCCCACTGGCAGGAGGTCCTGTGACGATAAAGGCTCCGCTTGGCTCAACTGCAAACCCTGACAATGTCGACGAGTCCAGACCAAGCACCACTGCGGGGGGGCGGGGAGTCAGAGAATCCAACCGGATCTCGGTGGGAAGACTCCTAATCTGCGGAGCAACTTCGACACCAAATTCTCGGAGGGCGAGCGCAAATTCTTTGATGTGCTCGGCTTGGACCACCACGTCGCTGTCACCCCCGAGGAGCGCTATCTGGATCTCCCGTTCCCTATCAATGCCGCGCCCTGGTGGCGAATACTGCGACAAGACATCCGTTGGCACGCTTAACATGGAGTATTCATCCTCAGTCGACATACGCAGGACTATTCTGCGCTGGATCGCTGATGCGAGGGCTGTGTGGATACCTGAGCGGTGCTCCGAGGACAAGACCAAGTGGATCCCCACAGGTCTACCTTCACTCGCGATGCTGGTGAGTATGTCCACATAGCGTTGACGATCAGTCGCTTCATAGGCTTGACGGAAGGCTGCCATGCCATCTACCAACACCATGATTCTGGGTTCTTTGGGTCGATTGGCGATTCGACGATAGTCGGTGATGGTTGCTGCACTGACCGTGGAGTACCGCTCAGCGCGACCATCAAGCTCATCTCGAAGCCAGGTAATCAGCCTGACCACCCGTTCGTGGTCTGCCCCATTGATAATGCTTCCCACGTGTGGAAGATCTTCCAACATGGCCAGACCACGTGACCCGAAGTCGAGCCCATAGACATGGGTTGGGCCTCCTCTCGAGGCTAACCCTGCAGAAACCGCGACGGAACGCAAGAAGGTGCTCTTTCCCGAACCACCCGTGCCGTAGACCGCTAGGTTTCCTTCTCGATCTGGCCGAAAGTTGACCGTGGGTTGAGCTTGCCTATCCGGGTCGTCGGCCACTGCAAGCACTAGCTCATCGTCACGACGTCGACTCGGGAGAAGCGCTAGGTCATAGGCAGACTTCAGCTCGGGCAGCCAAGCCTTTCTGGGAGTTGGTAGCCCAGCTGCATCATTCGCATCAAGGATGCTGCGCACCAAACGCTTGATATCGGTAGCATCACGGTCCTTTGGACCTGACGCTTCCACCGCTGGCAATTCCCAGCGTGTCGGAGCGGCTAGGTCGAGCGACTCGACCACCAGTTCTGGGGGTTCAGGCACATCGCTCGTCCATCCCCCGGCATATGCGGCTTGGAAAGGAACCAGTCGGCGGGGACCCGACTTTGACATAGCCCGACCGGGGATCGCTGGGTCAAAGTCCGCTGCATCCGTGGAACCCAAGACATCTGCAGAATCTGCCTCATCGGCCATCCGAAGAGCCAATCGCAAGTTGGTATTTGCTCTCAGATTGTCCTTGATCACACCCGCAGGTCGTTGGGTCGCGAGGATCAGGTGGATACCTAGCGAACGCCCACGCTGCGCAACATTGACAACTCCATCGACGAACTCAGGCACTTCTTGCACGAGCGCCGCAAACTCATCCACAACAAGAATCAGGCTTGGGGGTGCCCCTGCCACCCCATGACTTTCTAACTCCACCAGATCCTTCGCGCCATGCTCGGCGAGGAGTTCTTCTCGATAACGAAGCTCAGCAGAAAGCGATGTCAAGGCACGGCGCACATGGTGCGGACTCAAGTCCGTAACCAACCCGATCGTGTGGGGAAGATGCTCACACGACGAGAATGCGGATCCTCCTTTGTAGTCCACGAGAAGGAAAGTGACGCGTTCGGGGCTGTGCGCGGCAGCCAATGCAAGGATCCACGACTGGAGCAACTCGCTCTTGCCAGATCCAGTTGTACCGCCAACGAGCGCGTGGGGGCCGTCCATACGTAGATCGAGGGTATGGGGCCCGCCCGATGCCTGCCCGAGCACGGCCCTTAGGTTGCCGGCTCGTTTGGGCAAGGGCTGCGGCGCGTAGGGACCCGAAAGAATCGAACTGCTGGCCTGCCATCGCTCCAAGACGGCTTCGGCTTGCGAGCCAAGCTCCGGACCCAAGAGAGTGAACTGCGAGACCGACCGAGGCAAGTCACTTGAATCTGCTACCCGAGCTCCTGCATCCATCAGCGGAGCCAAACCCCGCGCTACTCGATCCGCGGCTGCTGCGTCGAGTGTCTCCGACTGGACTGGCGCGATGTTCTCACCTCTAGTGACATAGCCAGCCCGGCCTTCGGCAGATGACGGCGGCACATCCAAGAAGACCTTGCAGGCAGCAGGCAAATGGCTGGTTCCAGAGGCCATCCAGATGACATATATGCCTCTGCTTGGACCTTCCTCTGCGATGGAGACCAACCTGCTGTGTTCGACCGGTGCTCCATGTTCCACGATGAACAACACTGCGGGCAGTGTTTCCGCATCCTTGTCTTCGCGTTCGTCCAGCAATCGCTCAAGTTCACCCACGAGCGTCGCGGCAGAGCTTGGGCTGGATGCAAGATGCACAGAATCGATGGGGCTGTGTGGGGATGAGACATGAGGCAGCCAATTCAGCCAACTCCAGTCACCGGTTCCTTCCGATGACAGGACTCCCGTGACAACTAACTCAGATGGGGCATGAAGTATCGCTGCCGCCATGATCTGTGCGCGCGCACAAGCCAGCATCGTCGCACGCGGACCAGCGATTCCCAGCGCCGTGGCCTTGAGATCAACCACAACAGGCACAGGAGATACTTCACTCACCGCAGAGATCAAAGCCTGTCCCTTGGCCACTAGCTCATGGGGAGCCTTGTTTCTGGAGGCTGGCTTGATCTGCGATCTAGTCGGAAGCGATCCGAGCCCAAGCCTCAACTGCCCAAAAGCCTCTTGATCAGGGCGCCGGCACCACAGCCACTCCCAACGCTGTGTTGCTGCATCAACTAGCCAAGGTGTGCTGAGGTGTTCGATCTGGCGAAGTTCAACCTCATGAGCCTGCTCGAGTGCGATGTCGTTTGCCAAGGCCGCTAGATCACTTTCGTATTCTTCCACAGCCTGCTTAAACTCAATCTTCGCCGCCCTACGTCCTTCAACCACCGCACCAATCATCATTATCGGACTGAGCGCGATGAACAGCACCGAGGCAGGGTTCTTAGTAATGGCAAAGAGCACCACACCCATCAAGAGTGGAGCGATCAAAGCAATCATCGGGAAGCGTTGCGGACGTGGGCGCTCTGGGGCTTGCGGGAGTTCAAACTCAAGACCATCGTGACGCGGAACCACCACCGGGGGACGAATGAACTCAACCGGCCCCTTCGTGCTGCGCCCTGCACCTTGCAGCAAGGTGACTTGAAAAGCGCTGTCCCCCACTGTGACGACTTCACCGGATCGCAAGGTCAATCTTGGTACGGCCATCCCTGCGACCAGCACCCCATTAGCCGAGCCTTGGTCAATGATCTCGATGGTGTCACTGACATTGATCCGCGCGTGGCGTCTGGAGACCATGGGGTCGTCAAGGACCAAATCGCAATCCGGGTCACGACCAAGCATCGTGGAACCGATAGCGAGGCCAAACTCTCTGCCCTGTTCGGGGCCCGAAAGCACTCGCAACACCGCGGCTGCGTCGCGGCCAGTGCCTCCGCGCTCATAACTTTCGCTGGCCATCGACACAGAGACCTGGACACCAGATGCCAAGGGGGAGTCCGCTACCAGTTCACGCGGATTCAAAAGGGTCCCGTCATCAAGAACCAAGGTCAATGATGAATCCGCTGATGCTGCGATTCCGTGAGAAGGATTGGGATCAGCCTTGGTGATGTGCGTCGCCAAGTCACCAATTGTCGCGGTCGCATCAAATTGGGCAGACAGATCTACCCCAGTTCCTCCTGGGCGTTTCAGAGTGAACTTAAGTCTCATCTGGCTTCGGCTTCCTTGGGTAGTGGCCTAAAGGAAGCCAAGTTCACCGCAAACTGAAGTCGCCGCCAACGGCTCAGATCCTTGGTCATGCCTGTACGCATCGCATCTACATGACCCCAGTACTCTTCAGCATCTGCCTCTGTCGGGTCTCCGGCTCCAAAGACCCCGGCATCTGCCGCTTTGGCCATCTCCATGTAGCCGGGCATCGCTACGGAATCTGCTTGTTCCCTGCGCGTGCTTCGTCCTGGCACCACCCTGCCGAGATCGCGTGCATGATCCAATAGCTCCAGATAACCGCGAGCCAAACGGCGATCCGGAGAGCCTGTGGTACGGCGATTGCGTCTACGACGAGACTTGAGCAGCACGATCCCCCAAAGGACGGCAGCTATCAACACCAGTGGGAGCCCGACATATTTGAAGAAGGCCACGACATACCAAGGGATGGTGAAATTCCAAAGCCGTTTGTCGGTCGAGTGTCGACTTTGGGAGTCCGAGACCGGGTCACCAACAGTCGCTGGTGGGCGCACGGGCACCGGCGGCGGAACCGTAATGCCTGCTTCCAAGTCGGGTTCCTTCTGGCGATGCTGCTCGGGAGGCCGCTCGGTGCTCATGAAGTCGCTGGTGGGCATGGTCAGCCAAGTGCCATCCTCGGCGCGCATCTCGACCCAGGCATGCACGTCACTGCCTCTGATCTCGCCACTGGCAGGCAGGGCCGCACCCAAGACGACTCGTGTGGGCACGCCCAACTGATTCGCGAGCAATGCCATGGCCGCTGCATATTGCTCGTCATCCCCGGCAGGCTCACGATCGGTGGCCAAGAAGTCCCGCATCCTCTTCGAGGAATGCCCGGCAGGGTAGCTGGCATCAGCAATGCCACCGTGCGTGAATGCCCCAGTCGTCTGGAGTTGTCGCGCCACTGCCTGCGCTTGTGCCATGGGCGTCTCCGCCTGTCCACCAAGCCGGACGGCATCCGCTTGGAACACTGCGGCTTCAGGGCTATTCACAAGGGGGGCGCCAGCAGTTGCAGTGTTCGCTTGGAGTTTGGTCGGCTTGGTTAGCACCGCGTCAAAGGAATAGCTATCCCCCGGCTGCAGCCCCGCTGGCACCACCGCAGTTGCTGAAGAGATGTTGTAGCGGAAGTTGTCCGCCTCAGAGCGCAGTCGGGCAGACTGGAAATTGATCCCGCGAAGCGTCCCGATCGTCGGCATCCAAACACCGCGGTATGCCTCATTGATGGTGACCTCAGCGCTCACCACGTCTCCTGTGGCCGTGCTGTCGATCGTTGAACCCACCTTTTGGAAGGTGTCCGCAGGCCCGGATTCTGTACTGGCGTCATTTGCTGCACCCCAGGTCGTGCCGTCGTAGGCATTCAGTGCAGCAAAACGCACCAAGGTGCCGGGCTTGGGTCCGCTAACAGTCATCAAGACCTTGTCCTTGAGGCTGGCATGCTCAGAAACACCGTCGGTGTACTTGCGGAAACCCGCCAATGGACTGGGATACTGACCCACATCAAACGGCGGTTCCACATGACTGCGCAAAACCGTCCGATCGTCGCTCACTCCGGGAAGGCGCGGGCCCACAACAAAGGCAGCAGCAGCAGCGCCGAGGCACAACGCCGTAGCGATGACGCGCTGTCGAGTACGGCGTCGAGTAAATCGTGTCGTAGTTCGCAAACGGCGCGCTCGGACCATTGTCCATCCCAGTGCCAGCACGCCAAAGACAGCGCCAAGCAGCATCGTCGCATTTGGTGTCTGTACGCCGAGCAGGATTACCGCCGAGAGCAGGGCCAAGAGTACGACCACAGGGGCAACAGGGCGCTTGAATCGCAAGGCAACAGCAAAGCCTGTTGCTCCCGCGACGAGTCCCAGCAAATAGGGCAATGCCACCAATGGCGTGCTGTCAACGGGCGGAAGGGTTGTCAACAATTCCTTCCAGCCACGCACACTCTGCTCAGCCAGCCTCAACAAGGTGTCGGGCAACGGGAGTGCGCCAAGTACCCCGTGGTCGTGCATTGCGATAGCGCCACCTAGCAAGAAGAAGGCGACGACTGTCATGACCACTGTCACTACGGAAGGGAGACCCAACACTTGGCTGGCATGGGCGACAAGGATCCCGATCACCAAGCCGGTCGTTCCAGCAATCAAGAAGAGCCAGTTTGCGAAGGTGTCGTGGAATCCGTAAAACGCGACCACACCCAGCGTCAGCACCATTGCCATGTCAACCGCGGCTGTGCGCGTAGGCATCCATGACTTCATGTTGGCGCCAGCTCGCACCCCATCGGTTGACATCACAAGCCCCACTTCATTAGTCGCGGCAAGTCCTCAAGGCGTCCCAAGGTCAACAACGGCAAATCTCCCGCTGCACGCAGTGAAGACCGCTCTCGTCCATCAACGCGGACAGCCACAGTCGTGACATCCACAGGAAACTGGGCAGCAGCCCTTTGCAAAGTGACGAAATCCACTCTTGGTCCAGTGATCAAGAAGGCAATACTCGTGTCTGGAGCCAGCCTCACACCGCGCCCGGCGACTGCAGTCAGAGACTCAGAGCCAACTTCGGCACGTGAGCAAGCATCGAGCGTCGACTTGCCACTCCCCCTGGACATGGAGTGAGCACCTGACAGGAAGCTGGCGTCGTAGCCGTCGAGGATCGCCCTGACCAGCAATGAAGCAGCGACACTAATGGCGAGTTCGTAGTCTTCCTCGGACTCATATGAATCCAGTCTTTGATCGACGATCGCATTCAGGTGTGAGCGACGGGTGTCAAGGAATTGGCGCACCAGGAGTTGCCCGTGTTTAGCTGAAGACCGCCAATGCACGTGTCTGATGTCATCACCAGGCACATACTCACGCAAGGCATGGAAGGCAAGGTCACTCACTGAGATGGTCTGGGCCGTATTGCCTTCTAGGTCACGCATGATGCCGGCGCCGAGTGGTTCCAAGGACGTGACCTTGGGATGCACGAATATCTCCACTGACTCGGTCCAGGTCACTTCACGCCGGAATAGCCCCAGCGCATCACCTCGGGCTGTGATCACCGGGCCCACATCGATCACTCCGCGGCGATCTGTTGGCACCACGAAAATCTCTGAATGTGTACTTCCCGGCAAGAGGGTCGGCAGGTCAAAGGCGACTCCCCCACCACCTACCGGGAGCTCCAAAACAACTGGCAACAGCGGGGTCTTTGCCCGGTTGGTCACCTCTATCTCACCCGTCACGGCGTCACCGACTGTGACCCGGACCGGCTCCACTGTCAGGCGCGCCAACAAATTCGTGGAGCCGAGCATGAAGAGAGCAGCCAAGCCCAGTAGCACCGCTGCCGCGCCAGCCAGCACAGCCATTTCCATCCAGTCAAATCGCCACGCAAGAGCCCACGCAATGACACCAACCAGAAGCACAGCGCGACCGACCGGAGTGACCGTCTGCCAAGCACGACCCACTCGGGTCGTCACTGGCAAACTCAGGGTCCGTGCCGAACCCCAATAGCCAGCGGCTCTGGCGGCCCAGTGCCCAGTACGGCTTACGACACCATGGCGCAGCTTCGCTAAATGGGGCTCGCGAGTTGCGCTCCGAGCTCCCCCGTGACGGGACACCTAGGCCACTCGCTCTGTTGGCGGAGCCACGTCTTCGAGGAGTTGGCTGATCACCTGCTCGACGGTCACTCCATTGAACTGTGCTTCAGCATCGAGCAGCAGACGATGACACAAGACCGGCACGGACAAATCCTTGATGTCATCTGGGACAACGTGATTGCGTCCGTCAGACAAGGCCCAAGTCTTAGCAGTCCGGACAAAGGCAAGGCATCCCCGAGCAGATAGGCCAACCTTGACTTGCGGATGGCGACGTGACTCCTCAGCGATCTGGGAAACATAACCGAGGATTGCAGGGTCTACATGCACTTGGTCAGCAAACTCACCCATCTGGGCCACGGTGGCCGCGGTGATGATCGGCTCGACCAATGCAGCCCGATCTCGGATTGCGGAATTCATCAGCATCTCGACCGTCGACTCATGGTCTGGATAACCCACCGAGGTCTTCATCAAGAACCGATCAAGTTGAGCTTCGGGCAATCGATAGGTCCCAGCCTGCTCGATCGGGTTCTGAGTAGCGATCACCATGAATGGCCTACCCACCGGGTGGGTAACCCCATCAACAGTGACTCGCCCTTCCTCCATCACCTCAAGAAGCGCCGACTGGGTCTTGGGCGAGGCTCGGTTGATCTCGTCTGCCAAAACGATCGTATGGAAGATGGGACCTGGGTGAAACTCAAACGCGCCCTTGTGCTGGTCATAGATCGTCACACCAGTGACATCGGAGGGCAGCAGGTCGGGGGTGAACTGGATCCGCGCATGGGAGCCCTGCACAGTGTTGGCCAGTGCCCGAGCCATTTGCGTCTTGCCGGTGCCTGGATAGTCCTCGAGCAGCAGGTGCCCTTCAGAGAGAAGACAGGTCAGGGCCAAGCGGACAATATGACGCTTGCCCAGCACCGCCCTCTCCACGTTGTCGGCCATTCTGTCAAAGGTCTGCGCAAACCAATTCGTCTGCTCAGCGGTCATGCTCATTTGATTCTTCCTTAGAAACTAGATCAGGATGTTCGGTCTTGATGGGCGCTACTCACCATGTCGTACTCCCACTCACAGCATCACATTCCACAGTGATCCCCTTACCTGGGAAACCGTAATAATTTGGCGACTGCTTGGTCTCATTGCCACCCTGGGTCCACGTAAGGAAGCCATTGGTGTTCGGATAGGCCTGAGTGATCTGACAGGTCACACTCCCAGGGAAGTTCTCCGTCGTCACCACCACAAACCGACACGCAGCCACCGTGCAACCCGCTTGCCCCTGCGCAGGCGCACCCTTACCCACAGAAACCGACGGCGGAGGCGGAGATGTCGTGACCGATTTCGTAGGCGACGGTGTCGTGGAACGCTTGCCGCCCGACGAACACGCCACCAATACCATCCCAGACGCCAACAAGACCGCAAGCAGGCACGCGCCTCTCACCCTGAGCGAGTTAACCACACTCCTCATCTGGAGTTCCTTCCCAACGCGAGCACACGGGTGAGCCGCATGTCTGCTAACCCAGCCCGGACGTAGCGTCGAGAAGACCCCATCGTGCCGCCAGTCAGCTCCGGACTCGTCACGAAACTACTCATATCCGGATACACGTCCATCACCTGGCGGACCACGCTCCCAGAGAAGTTCGCAGCCACCACGCTGTGCTCACCCGCCGCATTCTCTACGGCCCGCGCACACCAGTCGGTCTGCTCGACGGTCATGCTCATTTGATCCTTCCTTAGAAACTAGATCAGGATGTTCGGTCTTGATGGGCGCTACTCACCATGTCGTACTCCCACTCACAGCATCACATTCCACAGTGATCCCCTTACCTGGGAAACCGTAATAATTTGGCGACTGCTTGGTCTCATTGCCACCCTGGGTCCACGTAAGGAAGCCATTGGTGTTCGGATAGGCCTGAGTGATCTGACAGGTCACACTCCCAGGGAAGTTCTCCGTCGTCACCACCACAAACCGACACGCAGCCACCGTGCAACCCGCTTGCCCTTGCGCAGAAGCACCCTTGCTCACAGAAACCGACGGAGGAGGTGGCGGCGTGGTCACGCTCCTGTTGGCGGACTTCTGGGCACGCGGCGATCCGGCCTGACTACCGCTGTTGGCGGTGTCGGAGACCGTGATCACATAGTTGCCAGTCTGGCTGTATCCGATGGCGTCACCACCAGAATGAGAGCCGCTGCCGGTGCTGTTGCTCGACCACAACGTGTTGCCGTTGCGAGTGATCACGACCCTGACATTCTTGCCATTTGCATTCCAAGACGCTGACCAATTCACCGAATTGCCATTAGCCGACGCACTGATCGACGGATTGCCAATCGGCCCATACGGATTGGCCGAGGCATTAGCCCACGCCGAGCAGGATGATCCGGATTGAGAGCCACCTGAACTGCCATTGCATGCACGCAATTGCACGTTCGCAGTGCCGCCATTGTTCACTGAGGTCGACAGCGTGCGGATGTCGCTGGCACCGCCTAGTGCGTAGTTCCACGAGCCACAACTGGCGCCATTGACTTGACACTCCACGGTGTTCTTCTTGCCGTGGGATGCTCCCGAAGCAAAGTCAATGCGCACCTGGCGATCAACACCTGTGGATACAAGTGAGTTGATCCGCACAGGGTCTGGCGTCGCCGCAAATTCCATCGTGCCTGCAGGTGATGCGGCTGAGACATATTCCGCCTTTGAGCCAGCACGAGGCGAAGTCGCCTCCGCATTGCGTGCCATTACTGTATAGCTATGGGTAGCTCCATCGAGCGGTAGATCGTCAGCACAGGTCAACCCAGTCTGCCAGTCGCACAAAGGTCGACCAAGCCCTGCGCGAGACACCTGGTATTCCACCGGGTTAGGCCCGTTGGCTGCGACCTGTCCCCACTTGATTACGACCGCGCGTTGGTTGCTTCCTGCGCGGTCCGTCTGGGTGAAGTCCGGCTTGCCCGGGGCCTCTGGCCGCCCAGCGCCCATCCCGACTGTTGTCGCTGGGGCTCCGGGTAGTTGGGTGTCATTGATGGCTACAACCGTGAAGTTGTAATTGTCACCATTGCTGCTCACCGGGAGATCTGCCTGAGTACTGCTTGTCTCATTGCTGCCACCTGGCCAACGGATCTGGTAGCGCTTGGCTGAGCTGGCATTGCTATTAGCGGGTTTGTCCCAAGCCAAGGTCACGTGACGATCCCATTGACGAGTCACCCTCAGGTTGCCAACTGCTTCACTCAGGGCATCCGGTTTCGCAGAGGCGCTATTGCTCCAGTCGCTCTCACCCTCAGCATTCACCGCTTTGACCGCGAAGGTGTACTGCTCGCCATTGGTCAACCCCGTAATCCGGCAAGGTGATGCGCCGCAGGTTTGCTCTCCACTAGATCCGCCGGAGTACTTCACGACATACTTGGTGATGGGCGCACCATTGGGATTTGGGGCCCGCCAACTCAGAGCCGCCGTGTTGCTCAGCAACTCCGGACTCGTGGACAGCCCACTTGGGGCATCGGGGCGAGTGGCAACTGAGACCTTCACCAGACCCGTTGCTCGAGGACGCGACGAAGTCTTGCCCATGTCACTGACTTCAACCCGATAGGACAGAACCCCAAAGGAGTCCTCCCCCGGTGTCACGGTGAGCACGGACCCACTGCTGGAAGCCCGGGACTGAGGTCCACTGACTTGCTTGGCCGAAACCAACTGGATGTCGCGAGATGAGGGTGTCACCTTGGTCTGAAGGTACTTGGCCAAATCGATCTTCACCGGGTCACCCCCGTGAGCGTCGACACTGATTGCAGACAGCGTCGGCGCAGGGAGCTTGGTCACGAGCACATTGAGCTTGGCTGTCGGCTCGTCGCCTGACACGGCCACGTTGATCTGCCCACGTGACCCAGCCTTGGCGCCATTGCCCGTGCGCAACCTGATCTTGCTACCGGAATTCGACAAGTCGATGCCGGGAGGTTGTTCGGCCCACGAGCCCTTGAATTCGAGGCCCTTCGCTGCGGCCGGATCAGCGGTCCAGACATGGCAGACAGAGGCTACATCAATATCGAGATCGCGCCCGCCTTCGGCAACTCGAAGCGGAGCGGACGGGCAGGTGATCACTGGCTTGTCACTGCCAACCTGCACAGGCACGGTGAGCATTGCGACATTCGCCTCAGGATCTGCGAGTTTCTCTCTGTCTGAGACTGTGAATGTCACAGTGCCAGGGCCAGTCTGCTTTGCCGCAGTCAACTTCAAAGTGGTACCGCTCGCCGACGCCCTGAGCCTCCCCTCAGGGGCCGCAAAGAACGCATTGGCATCCAGCGTGGTGAAAACCACCTTGTCACCCTCTGGGTCTTCCACCAAGTCGGCAAGCTCAACGGTCTTTGTCGCCCCCGGATCCAACTTGATCAACGCATCTGGCTTCAGGTATGGCGTGCCGGACGCAATGGGTGACACTCGAATCGCTGCAACCGCCACGGCTCCAGCTGGGTCGGTGACCTGATAGGGCAGGACCTGCGCCTTGTCAGTCACCTTGATGCGTAGTCGGCCCTTACCTAGATCTTCAGCTCCTTTGACCGGATCAAGCTCCAAGTCGCTGGTGGCATCATCAATGTCGTAGACGTGCTTGAGCACGTCAACCGTGACCGTGTCGTCATTGCCCTTCGGCGCTGCCAAGATGTCGTCTGCAACTGGGGGGTTGTCGAATCCCTTTTGGGTACGCACCCGAAGCACGGCCTTCGAAGAATCAATGCCATTGGTGGCGACGTAAGGGATCTCCATGGACTCGTTGTTACCGCTTGGGCTGGTCAACTTGATCAACCCGGTCTCCTCATCGAGGCTGACGCCTTCAGGCGCATTTTCAAGTGGTTCGACCGTCAAACGGGTTCCGCTGGTGCGCAGATCATTGGTCAAGACGTCAACCTCGAGATCACGCCCAGTGTCTGCCGTCACCAGATCGTCAACGGCCGTCGGTGGCTGTGGTGGCCCTGGAGGCACCACAGCCACCGAGACAATGCCTGTCGCGTGCTTGCCAAAAGGGTCCTCGACCGTGTAACTGAAGCGGTCAGTGCCCGTCGATCCGGGGAAGGCCTGATAGGTGATGGAGGCACCATTGATCTCAGTGACCCGTCCCAACTTCGGCGCACCACGCTCGGTATCGCCGATGGACACGATCGTGACCGGATCACCATCTGGATCAAGCCCAGTCGGGGGAAGGCGAAGCGCCACAGTGTCGCCTTGGACCACTCGGCCCTCCACAGCCCGCGGAGTTGGGTCTTGATTGGGGTTGTTCTTGTCAGGCTCTCCTGTGATGTGCACATAGACCAAGCCCATCGCAGCCGGCGCCATCGGGTCACCAGTGTTGGCGACCGCATATTGAATACGCACATCTCTGGGCAAAGTGCCGTCGTCATCTGGAGCCAGGAAACGCACTCGACGGCCTGCCATGACTGCCTGGCCGGATTTATCGCCTGCTGGCAAGACCGAATATTCACCCACAGATAGCTCGCGTTCCTTGTCTTCAGGAACTGGCACAAGCGCGACTGGGTCTCCTGAGGGCGTCGTATCATTGTCGAGCACAGGGATTTCAATCACGCTGCCTGCACGCACGGTCACCTTGTCGTCTTCAGGGACGGGCGAGTTCTGCTCTGCAGGAAGTGGCTCCTCTTGGGTCAGAGTTAGCGAGCCAACGCCAGAGGTCGAGCCGTTGCTCACCGTATAGGTGATTGCTTGCACTGGATCGACAAGTTGTGGATCTGTCGAACTGACGCGGAGCCACCGGCCTTCGATGACGGCAACTTGCAGCCGGGAGTCTTCAGCGACAGGTGAGGCTTCAGTGACCGCAAGCAACCCACCCAA
>ERZ795053.4190-NODE-4190-length-15771-cov-16.069674_pt1 | contig 15771 bp, 15 predicted proteins | sample MGYA00375137_ERZ795053 | MGnify/ENA primary metagenome ERZ795053 (study PRJEB30182, sample SAMN05720284) | activated sludge metagenome | isolation source: Anaerobic digester | place: Hong Kong | collected 2014-12-17 ...
GGTTTTATTTGATATAATAGGGAATTATTTTTTTACAGAAACGGAGTCCCGGAGAAGGGTAGAGTGTATCCGTAATTATATTATGGCGGCGATTGAAATTATATGATCGACAGTCTTTTTTTATGGCTCCTTATAGATCTTCAGATATCGGTATTTATTCATATACTTTTCATTGTCTCGTACATTTCTGAAAAGAGCAATTTCAGTTTCAGGGGGTTCCTTCTTACTACAGTTACAAATTTCGCCATAGGTATGGGTATTCTCATTGTAATGATGCAGGATCCTGATGTTATCCGCAGGTTCAGTCTCGGGCCGGTACTTTTTATTGAATCCGGTGTGGTCTTTTCTCTACTGATATTTTTAAAAGTAATTATCACTGTGAGGATATTCAGGCGAATGAAAAACCCTGAGAACTGGGATATTAGTTTTTTCGGGAAGAGGGTCTACAAGCAGGACGTGGTAAAAAAGGGGGAGCTGGCTACATATTTTCTTACTCTCCCTTTTACTTTAATGAGCGGAGCATACTTCCTGGTCAACCTATTCAGCAGTTGACGCATCCTCCTTTTTGCTTGTGAAATTCTTAACAAGCATTACATGGTTCCCTTTGCGGCTGTATATTATCTCATCAAAGGCATTTTTTGTCATCATTATTCCCCTGCCGTGAGAGAGGAACGATTCATCGGGGTTCCCCGATGTCCCATCAAGATAGGTTTCAAAATTAAATCCCGCGCCTTCATCAGACACAATATACATCACTTTTTCTTTTGAAACAGAATATTCAATTATAACCTTTTTGTTGATATTCTGCGGTTCAAACTGCCGCTGGCGTATCAGTTCAAAATAGCGGTCTTCAATGAGAGCCTGGGTCTTTTCCTCGAATGAAATGTCGAGGTTGCCATGTTCAATGGCGTTTATGATTATCTCCCTCAGGGCAATCTGGAGCATCTTGATCTCCCCGGGTTCAAGGTATTTTATAAGATTCCTGGTTATCCTGTGAGTAATTTCATCGGCGGTAATCAGATAGTTCCCGATTGTGTATTTCTGTTTTTCATATTCGAAATATTTCATCAGTGAGTCGTCGCCCATGTTATAGGCTTTTCCGAGAATTTCGTTTTTACCCTGAATATTGACATACTCAAGCTGTACATTCATCTCTTTCGGTTCTGTAATTATTGATGATATGAACTGCGCCCTGAACTGCACCGGTTTTTTTGTTTTAACGAATTCTTCAAGCTTCTCCAGCACAAGGAGTTTGGTGATCTGCGGTTCAATGTTGTTATCATAAAGAAGTTCATGAAAGGGGAGGCCGCCGATTTTTTTCGGGTCAAGTTTAAGTTCATTTGCTATGGCGTAATTCGCAGTTATGAAGTTCAGGTTTTCATCAAGTGAAAAAATTATATCACTGGAGCCTTCAACAAGGAGCCTGTATTTCTCTTCTGAAAGGGAGAGGAGCCTGTGCGCCTCTTCGATCTCCTGTTTGGATCTGTTGAGGTTGTCAACAACCTCCTGCTGTGTTGTAATAACTTTCTGCTGTGCCTCCTCCTTTTCCTTCTTCATTATATTTATCCTGTCAGCAAGGGCAATTGAGAGGAGAACCATCTCAAAACCGGATCCTATCTGGAGTCCGTGCTCGGTCAGCAGGTTGTGGGGGATGAGCCCCATGACCCTGAGGGTGGATAGTATAACACCGATAAAAAAAGTAATCCAGGCTATCAGGTAGAACCTTGCTGCATGGTTCCCCCGGATAATACTGAGGTAAGCGGCAGGGAGAGCGATGAATATCATGGCAAGGGGGAGTATCTGCCCTGCGATTATTGTTATTGAATACGGCACAAAGAAAGAAGCTGCAGCAAGTATCCCCCCGGCGATCATCAGGCCTGTCATTATTCTGCTGAATACAGGGGTGTATTTAGGCATATCAAGAAATCTGAGTGAGAAGAGCGCTGCAAGGAAACAGCTCATCCCTATGAGAAACGGATTGGCATGCTTCCCCCACCAGATATAGTCGGGCCAGAGGTACTGGAATGCCAAACCGTTCATCGACATCTGGAACATCCCGAAAAAAGAGATATATAGTATATAGCTCAGATAGTTTCTGTCCCTTGTGAAGATAAGGAGGAAGAAGTTGTAAAAGAGCATGGCAATAATAATGCCGTAGTAAATTCCGAAAAGGAAATTCTCCATCTGCATCTTGTCATTAAAAGTAGTAATATCCCAGAATGTAACAGGGAAGATCATACCGTCATCAGTTTCAACACGCATGTAAAAAGTTCTTTCGCTCCCGGAGGGGAAATGTACAGGGAAGACGAAGTTGCGGTGTTTTATAGTCCTGTTAATAAATGAAAAATCCCGGCCGGTTGTGTCCTGCTGCAGAAGGTCAAGCCCCCCACCCGGGTTTTTACCGAAAGTGTAAAGCTCAATCCTGTCAAGCAGCGGAAAGCCGATTTCAATATAGCGCGTTATATCTGATGAGGTGCTGTTTTCTGCTGAAAACCTTACCCAGTAGACAGATTTGGTAAAACCGAAATTAGGTATATCGGAGGAGACAGGTTTGAACTGGCCGGAATAATTTTCAGATATTACAGAGTACAGGGTAAGCCTGCCATCCGGGTCCTCCAGGATTTCACAGGATCTCCCCATTGTAAATGATTTGATCGATTTATCAATCTGTCCCGGCTGAAGAGCATAGCCTGTTTTTACTGATGCCGCAGTAAGCAGTATGAAAAGAGCGGAAACCAGTAACGGTTTCGCAATATAATAGTTAACAGAATGAATAATTTTCATTGTTTATTCCGGCTTGTACCCTCATAAAATACCGCTTTTCGTTTGTTTTGTAAAGAAAAATTTATTCTATTTAACTGTATCAATAATTGAGAGCGCCAGTTTTGTTCCTGCCACCAGATCTTTGATAAGAATAAATTCCCCGGTACTGTGTATGTTCTGCATTCCGCATGCGAGGTTTATAGCCTTAACTTTAGAGCTGTTGATTATATTGGTATCGCTCCCCCCTCCCATTGCGACGAATTCCGGTTTAAGGCTTATTTTCTTCATTGCATCTGCAGTGAGGAGAGATATCGGATCTTCCGGTGAAATGCTGAAACCGGCGTATTCAAGGGATCTGTCTATAGTCCCCTTTGCCTTATATTTCGCGCAGGTTTTTTTTACAATATCACGCACCTGCTTTTCAACATTAAGCATCTTCTTATTATTTATTGATCTTACTTCAAGTTCACATTGCGCCTCTTCAGCAACAATATTTGTCGCCCTGCCGCCGGAAATAATTCCCACGTTGATTGTTGTTTCATCATCGATTCTTCCGTTGGGGAGCTCTGCTATAATCTCTGAAAGGACCCTGATTGCGCTAATCCCCTTTTCAGGGGCCATGCCGGCGTGCGAGGCCTTCCCTTTTATTTTTATGGTCATGTTTGAGTGGTATGGAGCCTTTACAACTATTCTCCCTATTGCACCGCTGCTGTCGAATACAAACCCGTATTTCGATTTAAGTATTGAAAGGTCAAACCCCTTGATTCCTTTTAATCCAAGCTCCTCCGCGCATGTGAGCAGAATCTCAACAGGGCCGTGAGGAATTTTGTTTTCTTTAATATATTCAAAAGCTTCAATAAATATTGCAATGGCTGCCTTGTCATCCCCCCCTAAAACCGTTGTTCCGTCTGACATTATCTTTGTGTCAGTTACAACTGTCTTTACATTGTCGCATGGAATTACAGTATCCATGTGCCCTGAGAAAAGTATGGTGTTTCTTTTTTCGGTGCCCTCAAAATTTACAAGGAGGTTAAATGACTCCCCGCACCTGTGCATTGAACACTCACCGCCGAGTTTATTAAATCTTCTGATTATATACTTCATCACATCTTTCTCTTTCCATGATGGTGATGAGATCTCCGCAAGTTCAGTGAATGTTTTTATAACTCTTTCTCTGTTTATTTTATACATGTAATCATCCTTTTTCTATTCTATTGTATCTGGTTAAGTCTGAACTGTCTTATCTTTTCCGAGTAGTTCTGTATAAGCATGTCCCTCTCCCTGACAGATTCCCCTTCTGCATATACATGGATAAGGGGCTGCGACGCGTCGGGCATAAGGAGTATCCATGAGCTGCTGTTTATAATTTTAACTCCGTCGATGAGTTCAACACTCTTGCCGTCAGATTCAGTGGAGAGCATCCCCATGATAGAAGCTTTCTCCTCCGGTGCACACTGGATCGTGGTACTGGCAAGGTTTATTTTGGGGAGCTGTTCCTTCACTTCGCAGAGTTCTTTTTTCTCCAGTGTAAGGTATTCAAGTATCCTTAAAAATGAGATCATGGGGTCAGTTCTCTGCTCAAGGTACGGGTACCTGCATTTCCCGCCGTAGAAGAGGTCTATGCTGTCATCCGGGTTGCGGAGTTTAGTTGTTACCCATCTTATATTGCCGCCATTGCATTCAATTAGTCTGCTCACAGCGTTTGATGTGTTAACAGGGATGCAGATGGTCTCTGCTTCTGCGTACTTGAGATAGTGCATGCTTAAGATTGAGCTTATGTCATCAGTAGTGAGAACGTTCCCTGTTTCATCAATAATCGTGATATTTGTACCGTGAGGCCCGATAATCACACCGATCTCCCGGTTCATCTTAGACATGTTCACCACATTGTAAATCGATTTTATGGTGCCTGTCATTATGTCATACTCGGAGAGTGTTTCTTTCATCTGCCCGCGAAGAACAGTTGTTTCAATATTCATCGATTCAAGAAGTTCGGGGAAGATATATGACGCAGTGCCGTTAAGGCAGTCCAGTATTACCTTCCATCCTCCGGAGCTTATCTTGTCACGGTTGACATAGTTGAATACATTGGTTACATATGATCCGATCTGGTGAGAAGGGTAGATCAGTTCACCTGTTTCAAAGACATCTTTCCTGGGGTAATCCCCTCTGAAGAAGATCTTCTCTATCCTTTTTTCTTCACTCAAAGGAATCTGGAATCCGTTCCTGTTAAAAAAATTGATGGCGATATTCTGAAGGCCCGTAAGGTGGGTAACCTGAATATATATCCCCATATCCGCGTTGAAAAATTTTGTACAGTACCTGTTCAGGGGAACTGACTCAAGCTCCATATCGTAGACATCAACGCCCATGGAAAGGAGTCCTGCTGTCATGGCATGGCTTATAAGTGCCGCAGCCTTGGTGACATCACGGCTTAAAACAACCTTCGAATGTTTTCCTAAATGCGCGCCTATTGCAGACCCTAACTTGGAGGCAAACTCAGGTGTAATTTTAACATTGAAGGTTCCGGAAATCCCCTCTGAACCGAAGAGCGATTTTTTTTCCGTCTCACCCCATATGAGGTCAGCGGATATACGTGTCCACTGTTCAATAGATTTGTCGGGCCAGACCCTTATCCCGGCCTGAATAACAGCGCCTGAACCTATTGTACAGTCATCAGCAACAACAGCGTCTTCATATATTGAAACGCCCTCCCCGAGAACGCACCTTTTCCCGACAATTGCACCTCTGAGTTCGCACTTGCGCCCTATAACCGTGTTGTGGAAAATCACGCTTTTTTTAATAGAGGCATTCTCTTCTATGAGGCAGTTATCCCCGATGACGGAATACTCCGAAACCTCGGCTCCTTTTTTTATACGCGCAAAATTACCTATAATAATTGGGCCCTTAATCCTTGCTTCCGGGTCTATCTCCACATCGCGCCCTACCCATATATCATGGGCTATTTTTTTCCCGGGAATATCGATTTTTACTTTGCCGTCAAGTATATCCTTGTGGACATTGCTGTACATTGACAGGTTCCCCACGTCGCACCAGTAATCATCAGTGATAAATCCGTACATCGGTATTTTTTTTCTGCGGAGAAGGGGAAACAGGTCAAGGGAGAAGTCAAACTTGTCATCTTCCGGAATATGTTTTGTTATGCGGGGAGGTTCAATTATATACATCCCTGTGTTTACGGTGTCAGTGAAAACCTCGCTCCAGGATGGTTTCTCCAGAAATTTTTCGATGCGGCCGTCGTTGTCAGTGATGACTATTCCGTAATCAGTGGGTTTTCTTGTTCTTTTCAGCACAATGGTTAGAGCGGATTTTTTCTCTCTATGGTATGCCAGAATATTTGTTATGTCAAAATCAATTATCCCGTCACCGCTCAGTATAATTGATGTCTCAGTTGTGTCACCCAGAGCTTTCTTGACGCCCCCGGCGGTTCCGAGAGGTTTCTCTTCAACTGAATAGGATATTTTTACACCGAGTTCCGATCCGTCGCCAAAGTAGTTCTGGAAATTTTCAGGGAGGGCATATATACTGAGGATTATATCAGTGATGCCGTGATTTCTCAGTAGTCTGACAGAGTGTTCAATTGCCGGCCTGTTTATAACAGGAACCATCGGTTTAGCCCTGATGCAGGTGAGCGGGCGGAGTCTTGTACCTTCCCCTCCTGCCATAATTATAGCTCTTGTCATAAACTTTCCCCTTTTTTAAATCATTAAAAAATTACCATTTGTATATAATACGCCCTTCAATGAGCCCTTCCGGTACAGCTCCGATAATTCTGCTGTCATAGCTTGAGTCAAAGTTGTCTCCAAGCAGGAAGTATTCATCTTTCCCTAATTTCACAGGGGGCATGTTGTCCCTGCATGTGAATTTCATCGGGTATATAAGGCTCTCTTTTCTGATAGTATTCCATTTGAAATCAGCTGCGGTGTCATTTATGTAAACAACTCTGTTTCGTATTTCAACAGTTTCAAATTCGGAGGCTATTATCCTTGAAAGAATAAGCCTTCCTTCATCAGCAGGGCTTTCAACTGCCACAATATCCCCTTTTCCCGCTGATGCAAACCTGCTTATGACGACCCTGTCACCTGTTTTAAGGGAGGGACTCATAGATTCGGTTTCAACTTTCATTATGAAAAAGAAAAGTCTTGAGAGTATAAGTCCAAGCAGCAGTCCGGCGGACAGCATGACGATTTTGTACATCAGGGGATGGTCAACGTTATTTTTTCTGCTCAATTATATCACCGGTGTGAATTTTTTTATTATTATTTAGCCTTAAACGGCATACGTTTTTTATCAATATTTTTTTTGTTTTAACATAAAACAGTGCATTTTGAGGTGCCGGTAAGCGTCTTTATGTCACATGATATGATTTTTTTCTAATAATTTTATGCAACTTTTGCTATTCAGTATTTTCCTTGACAAAGGATTGTGTTATATTTAAATTTAAATGAAGGATTACAGATTTTTCATAAGAGATTCATATTAATTTTTAAATATTTCGTTTTTTTGTACCGACAATAAAAACAGTCAGGTATAATAATACAATTATATTGGCATATTGTTTAATTAATCAATATTGATTAAAGGAGTTTACGATGAACAGGAAGTTGAAAGTGGCTGCATTGTCGATTCTGATCGGAACCCTTGTCCTTTTTATCGGCAATGGTGCTTCCAGTTTGCTGGCCCAGGATGCCGGGACCGGAACGAATCAGGCGACAGGGGATAATACTAAAGCCAAACCTGAGGGTCTGGTTACTGACTGGCTGAATGATTTCGAGGAGAGTGAAGACTGGAGAGCTGATGCTACCTGTCCGCTTGGCGAAACCAAGATACGAAAATATCCGGGCAAACCGAGGCCTACAAAGGACGGCCAGCCTGTTAATGAAAATAATGAAGTCGGAAAAGAATTTGCCGATAAGACAGAGCCTGATGAAAATGGAATATCACATGAGAATAAATATGTTCTCGGCGTGAAGAGCTATTTTATGGACAGGGGCTTTGACAGGGTAGAAGTTTTCCCTCCGAATGAATATATAATAAGAGGTAAAGCGAAAGAGGTGAAGGTCTGGGTTCTCGGAAGAAAATTCAGGCATACATTATATGTAAAGTTGAGAGATTACAGGGGTCATATACATAAACTGAAAATCGGCAGGCTTGATTTCTGGGGATGGAGAGAGATGTCCGTGATTATACCGGGATGGCTCCCTCAATCATCAAATTATGCTGTCATGGATAAAAATCTTCACTTTGTCTCATTCTTTGTTGAGTGCGATAAATTTGAAGCTCCCGGTCCATTCTATTTTTACCTTGACCAGTTCAGGGTTGTAACAGACCTGTCAGAGTTTACTGGTGATGAATATATTAAGGATAACTGGTAACAGTTGAGGATAATGGAGGCCGGAAAATGAATAGCATAAGAAATAGAATCTTTATAGTAACGATCTGCCTGACAGCGGCTTTTATAGTCGCTTTCGGGATAAACGGGTATTCCAGGATCGAGACCAATGTCCCTGCTGACCTCTCCGGAGAGGAGACACGGGCAATAGTTATCGAGGATTTTGAAGCCAGCAAGATAGCAGGAAGTGTTGAAGAGGACGGCTGGTATCTTACATCAAATCCGAAAGTTTATACAAAAGCGAAAGATGAAGAGACGCTTAAAAAGAAGAACCCGGTAATGGCTCTTGATCTTAAATATGTAGATGGCGGTCCCAATGACATGAAGGTTGAAGATGCCTTCTCAATCACCGGACTTGGAAAAGAGAAGAAGAAAATCCTTGGCCTTAAATTCAGGTTCAGATACCCCGGATCAAACGTGGTAACTATTGAAGCGCCAAAGGAAGTTGACTGGAAAGAGAGGAATCCTGTAGTTACTTATGATCAGGCTTTAAGACAGGATGTTCAGGAGAGAGGCCTTCAGATCCCCGGTAGAGCAAAAGCAATTTCTCTATGGGTTCATGGCAGGGGCTTCCCCTACACACTTGAGCTATGGATTAAAGATTTCAGGGGCGATGTTCATATCCTTGAAAAACAGTCTATAAATTTTGTGGGATGGAGGCCGATGATTTTTGATATTCCGCAGAATATCCCGCAGTCTACTGATTCATACCCTGTTACAAGAACTTCAAAGCTTGTCAGGCTTGTGATAAGAGAGGTTACTTCAGTAAGCGGTGAACATTCAAGAACAAGCTCAAGAAATGCTTCTGATGTATATGTGTTTTTTGACCAGATAAAAGTACTTACAGATACTTATGAAGTATTCTTCGACGGTCAGGATATGCATAAGGCATTTGAAGGCGGAAGCAGTTCAAATCAGAAAACACAGTAAAACAGCCTTTTCAGCTTTTAAATAATCCGGTTTAAAAGCCGGAAAACAGCGAAAATACCCATCGCAGAGCACAGGATGGGTATTTTCTATTTTTCAATACTTAAAAATCAGGTTAACGGGATAAGAATATGTCAAAGAATAAAATAATGGAAAAGCTTTCATCTCTTTTTAAGGAGGAGTCCTGGGGAAGAATGGAACCGAAAGATATCGGGATCTCCAGGTTCAAGATCCTTGATGACATTCTGAATTCCATAATTGCCGAAAATGTAACAGATGACGCGCTTGCACTTTGTAAAACTCATCTTGAAGAGCAGCCCGGTTCAATAACAGCAGCTTATATCTCCGGACTCATGGGGTATCAGCTTGAAAAGATTGATGAAAAGAAACACCTCCGTAAGCTGATAGAAAAATTCACTGAGAATCATAAATGGGCCGTTGTGGAGCTCCTTTCTGAAAAGATTCTTGAATACGGGGAGAGCAGTTTCGCGCTAAGATCCCTTGCAACAAGCTTAGAGAGGCTCGGGAGGAGCAAAGAGGCTATACCGGTATGGGACAATCTTCTTAAAATTGACAGATTTGATGCGCAGGTGGCAAAAAAACTGGCTCTTGCAATAGTAAATCAGGATCAGGAAAAAAGTATCCAGTACATGAAGCTTTCAATTGAGGGCTTTATCAAGTCAAAGGGGTTTGATGAGATTACACCTCTCTGGCAGAAACTTGTTGTTGTTTCATGGAAAGATATTCAGTTTTTTGAAAGGATTGAGCGTATGCTGGTTGATGCCAAACAGCAGGAGCTCGCGGCTGACCTTCTTAAGATACTGCTTCATAAGTACAGGGATGATGAAAATCCGGACAGGGCAATTGAATTACTTAAAAAGATTTTATACTACAGACCGGAGGATCTTCATTCAAGAAGGGAACTTGTTAAGTTGTATGAGGCGAAATACAGCGGACATTCACAATTCGCCCAGTTCCTCAAGCTGTCAAAGCTGAATAACTTCAAAGCTCCTGTAAAATTTGCGATCCAGGATTTTGAAAAGAATATTGTTTTTGATAAGGGAAACTATGTGTTTCATAATTCATGGGGACTCGGTAAAATTGAAGAGATAGATGGTGAAACAATTAAGGTGGATTTCAGGGAGAAACCGGGGCACAGTATGTCTATACAGATGGCTCTTCAGTCCCTGAAGCCTGTTGCCAAGGATCATATTTATGTGATGAAATATGAAGACCCTGAAACTCTTAAGGAGATGTTCAGTAAGGATTTTATGCAGTTTTTTGAAATTCTTATCAAGTCTTATGGAGGGGAGATTGACAATAGTACAATTAAAGATGAACTTGTGCCCTTCTTCCTTGAAGAGAAAAACTGGACCAAGTGGTGGAGCAAAGCCAGGACCCAGATAAAGAAAGATCCCCTCTTCGGAGTTTCTGATAAAAAGAAAAACCTGGTATATATGAGAGATAAACCGGTTACATTTGCCGACGAACTTCTCGGGAAATTCACCGCCAGTTCATCCTTTACTGAAAAGCTTGATATTGCCATAGAGTTTATAAACAATATAGATGCGAAAGAGGGGGAGGGGGTAGCGCCTTATCTTGTGGATTTTTTCTCAGAGCAGGTTAAGGGTGATTCCAATACCCGGCAGATACTCTCATACTTTATCCTTTCAGACCTGTCAAAGTATTCCGAATCTTCCAAAGTGAAGCTTGACCAGAGCAGGGATAAAGTTATTGAGTTTATTAAGAGCAGCAGTGAACTCCCGATTCTCTCAATGAAAATAGGATCTTACGATTATAAGAAGCATTTTGTGAACCTTATCGTACAGAACAGGGAGGACTGGCCCTCAGTGCTCTTTGAACTTCTGTTTGAAACGCCGGTGCGGATTCACAAGTATATAATTACTATTCTGCTGCGTGCTCATGAGTATAAGACAATAAACCTGTTTATTGACAGGGTTATACCAGGGGCGAAACAGTATCCGGATATTTTTATATGGGTTGCCCGTAATATCTTTACAGGGGCATGGAAATACGACTGGCTCGATTATCCCGAGGACAACCTTGTGCTGACTTATTTCAGGCTGATGAACGAGCTTAAGAAGATCGAGGTTGATGGGAACAGGCTTAAGAATATAATGTTCGAGATAATCTTCGATGATAATGCTGAAGTCCTGAAAAGGATTGTAAACAGGCTGGACAGGTCTGTTGTTGAAAAGATATTCGACATTTTTGAAAACCTGTCATATGTTGAAGATTCCCAGCTCGAAAAATTCGAAGAGATTGTTAAGAGCCGTTATGAAAATATTCAGGAACATCATGCCCATGTTGAAGATGAGTGGAAAATTGATGTAGAAAAACTCATTGTCACTAAAGAGGGGCATGAAAGAAAGAAAGCTGAACTGGAGCATATGGTTAATGTGGAGATGGTGAATCTTTCAAAAGAACTCTCAGCTGTCTCAGAGGCTTCCGGTGATATCAGGGAAAACGTGGACTATAATGCGCTTATGGAAAAGCAGGGGGTGCTTAAACTCGCTATATCAAGGCTTGATGATGAGATGAAGAGGGCTGATGTGCTTGATGTTTCAAAGATCAGTATTGAAAGCGTAAACATAGGGACAAGGGTAAATCTTGAGGATGTGGAAACAGGGAAGGCCTGGAGCTATACAATCCTTGGCCCATGGGATGCTGATTTTGAACAAGGGATACTCTCCTACAGGTCCCCTATAGCAAAAGCAATGATGGGAAAAAAGACCGGAGAAAACGTCAGCCTTAAAATAGATGACGAGGATAGAAAATTCAGAATAGTAAGAATTGAAAAGTATATTTGATTTAATAAGTAAAAGCAAGGGGCTGCAGCCCCTTGCTTTTACTGCCCATTGCTGGAACTTCGTTGTTCTTGAATGGGGTACAGGGGTGATAACCCCTGTAAAGCCCCCCGCAGGGGCCCACTGCGATGCAATAGATATAATAAAAACTATGTTTTTATTATATCTCCCTAAAATTGTTTGACAAATACCGGTATAAATTTGTATTAAATCATATCTTGGCCGCGATGGCGGAATTGGTAGACGCGCTAGGTTCAGGGTCTAGTAGGCGAACGCCTGTGAGGGTTCGAGTCCCTCTCGCGGCAGATATTTTTTATCTTCGCAACAGCCATCTAATTATACTTAATCATTTTACCTGTTATGCCGATTATATCTTCAGAGATAACTCTATTGATGGAGATTACCTATGCAGGGCTATGACAAAAAAACAGAAGAACTTCTTATTAATATAAAAGCCAGGATTGAAGAGATTACTACAGGTGAGATCGGAATGCTTGTTTACCTTAAGGAGGTGGTTTTTCCGGAAGGAAACAGCAGGGGGGCCTCCCAGAGTATGATAACAGTAAGCTGTCTGTTTCTTGGAGATGATGGTGTAATTTGTGCTGATCTTTTCAGGACAGGTACAGCGGGATTTATGGAGTGTGTTTACGGCAGCATGATTAGCGGTATAGGGAAAAGGGGGCTTGAGGAGATAAATTCCGCACTTATGGATGGGAGATGGTATATATCTGAAACACCGGGAAAAGGGGAGGAAAAAGATAAAAAGAAAACCTCCAGGAAAAAAAGCCTTCATGTCCCGTTTAAGCTCTCTATGCTTATGAGGGGCGTGTAGTATAGACGGCTGAGTTACTGATGGATAAAGACAGATTTGATCACAAGATGATAGATATTGAACAGAAATCTTTTGAGCTTGGTATGCTGATGTCGGTATTCGCATTTGAAATACTTGAGACTTTTGAAAACGGCAGGGCGGAGATATCGGCGTATATTAACTTTATTAATGAGGATGGATTAGTTGTTCAGCTGGAAACAGAAGAGGTTTCCCTGAACAGGGATACAGGAGTAATTTTAATAAAATGCATTAACAGGGAAGATGGGCTGTCGTGGGATGACCTTGATCTCTCCGCAAAAAATACAATAATAAATGAACTGCATTTCAGGTATAAATCTGACAATATATTTAACGGCCTTTCCGATGACGGCGGGATTCATTAAAAATCCAGCAATTTTTCCACGTTTTCAACAAACTGCTCAAGCTCGCTTTTCCCGGGAATTTTATAGGTAATATCAATTATTTTTCCGTCACGGCTTATAAGCATGATAACTGTTTTACCCTCTGTGTCAGCGATTCTCCATTTTGTCTGTAACGACCTGCTGCTGTCTATCAGGAAAACAATATCTTTGTATTGAGACTCTCTCCGTCTGAAATAAATATTTATCAGGGGAGAGGGGATGTACCATGCCGGTGCAGCATTTGAGATATATACCAGTTTTATTTTATTGTGAAAACCGGGCTTTTCAAGGGATTTCAGGTAGAGTTCCCTTGTGCTCCCCGCGTTTCTGAAGTCTTCATAAACAACGACAACAGGGTGCTCACCAATATAAGGGAGCCATGCCTTGCGTCCCTCTGTGTCAGAGAGCTGAATAGTGTATACCTCTTTCAGTCCGGTATCTTCTGAATATGCTGATGTACAGAACAGAAGAAGGGTCAGCGTGATTATAATTACTGTTTTTTTACATGTTGACATTTTTCTGATCCGGTGTTTCTGATGAAAGTCTGCATTCTGAATTCATGGAGTTATATTATGAAATCTTTGCCGGTAATTATCAATATTTTTTTTGCAGCAGTTATTATTCTTTCGCCGGCCTGCGGTAAAAAGATCGAAGCGGGCTCACCTGAGGAGGTGCTGTTTCTCCTTAAAGAGAAAGGGGGAACTTCGCAAGTGATGAACCTATACACGGATGGGACTGTGAGTTCATTAAGAAGATACATGAAACTTACAAATATGAGTGAGGAGTCTGCTGCTGATGTGCTTGGATTTATACCCTCTGATTCCTCATACGAAATAACAGGTAAAAAGATTGAAGCTGAGAAGGCAATTTTAACATTGAGGTTTACGAAACATCATACAGAAAATCTTGCAGGGTATACCATGGAGATAAAGATGGTGAAAGATGGAAAATCCTGGAAGATTGACAGGGAGTCTGATTTTCAAAAACTGGTTAAAGCTTATGAAAGCGGCGGAGCAGAAAGGTATCTGAAAAATATCAGATAATTGAAATTCCGAGGTTAAGGATTATATCGTCGCGGAGAGCAAGGGCCTCCTCGTTATCAGGGAATTGTTCAATAAACCTGCCGCATGTAATAAGGGCCATAAAGAGCATCCCTGTCTCCATGTAGAGATTTATCAGGTTAAAAAAAGTCTCCTCTATTTCAGGGTCAAATTCAATAGATTTGCTGTAGTAGTAGATTGCGCTGTCGTAGTCACACTCCTCCCACATAACGCCAGCCATATTGGCGTAAATAATCGGATCATCGGGATTCTTTATAATAGCATATTCAAGTACCTTTTTTGCCTCGTTCAGAAGTCCCATTTCACAAAGAGCGATGCCGAGTCCGTTAAGGATATCAGGGTCTGCCCTGTCGATTTCAGCACCGGCTTTGAATAAATTGAAGGCTTTAGTGTATTCACATTTGTCGAGGTATTCATAACCGCGGTCTATCAGTTCAACGGGATTTTCGCGCAGCATCATAAGTTCATCAGAATCGTGAAGGTTCTCAAGGAGGAGCATATCTTTAAGGTTATATCTTTTCTTTTCAGTCATCAGTCTAATCTCTTTTTTCAGAGTTATTCAACGGTAGTTCACTGTCAAGTATATGTCACCAAATTTTTTTTGAGTTTTTTATCTTTTTTCTGCCCCTCTGTCACTGTGTGACATCTCCCCTATTTATGGGGGAGGAAATTTTCATTGACATTATTCTAAAATTGACCTAAATAAATAGCAGGTAACTATTGTGTTAAGTGAAACGAAAATAAACTCTATCAGGGATATCATAATTGAAAAATTTGATCCTGCAGCTATTTATCTTTTCGGGAGCTACGCAAAAGGTGAAGCCCGGGAGCAGAGCGATCTTGATCTTCTGATAATAAACCGGAGTTCGATTCCTGATGACAGAGTGGGAATTGAAATAAGTAAGGCACTGTTCCCGAGAGATTATTCATTAGATTTATTTGTACTCAATACGGATGAGATGAAAAAAAGACTGAAAAATGACTCGAAGTTCTGGAATAATATTCTTAAACACAGCAAAAAGATATATGTAAGAAAATGAAATAAACGATTGGCTTGAAGTGGCTTCTCACGATATTGATACAGCTCGGCTTCTTATTCGTGAAAAAGGTCATGCTGATATAATCATTTATCATCTTCATCAGGCTGTTGAAAAACTGTTAAAAGCTGTTTTAACAGGGCGTGATATTTCTTTTGAAAAGATACACAGACTTGATAAATTGCTAAATATTGCTATAAAAAGTTACCCTGATTTGATCAGTATTAAAGATGAAGTTCTTGAAATAGATTATTACCTTCCCAAATTACGCTATCCGGCTGGTGAAAAGATAACACTGGATACAGCTATAAGAGTTTATGAACAATTTCAAAAGATTGAACCGGTTCTTAATGAGTATGCCCGAGGTATTTTTTAGCAGATTCAGACATGTAAAAATAATGATTCCGGGAATAATCTTTATTATTCTATAATGAAACAAGAGGTCCTCTCTTGTTTTTTTTGATTGACGAAAAGCTGCACAATTGAGGTTTTCTGTGGTAAAAACATTT
>ERZ795053.4191-NODE-4191-length-15771-cov-4.390176_pt1 | contig 15771 bp, 8 predicted proteins | sample MGYA00375137_ERZ795053 | MGnify/ENA primary metagenome ERZ795053 (study PRJEB30182, sample SAMN05720284) | activated sludge metagenome | isolation source: Anaerobic digester | place: Hong Kong | collected 2014-12-17 ...
CATACAGCGCCTCAGTGCCGTCAGTCTCGGTGTAAACCGTCATGCCCCGAAAGCCGATGTCGCGCGATGTGTATTTTCCACTGGGCAGCAGCACGTCGTTGGGCGATTGGTAGACCCGCTGCCAGATGTTGGTTACGGGCGACCAGCGCCAGATTTCGGCCTGCGCCGGAATGTCTTCCGGGTCCTCCGGGCACTCGATATCCGGATCATCGGGCGGATAGACTACACTGCCGGGAAAGAGGTTGTGAAAAGACGCCGTCTCGGCGCAGTGCCAGGCACGATTGGTGCCGACGTAGAGATAGCCGTTCCACCACTGCATCGACCACGGCCAACTGTTCTGACGGTCGCCGAAACCCTGCGGCGCCATCGACACGAAGTCGTCTTCGCCTGGCGGATAGCCGGCCTGGGCCGACAACGGCAACATCAGCATCAACAGCAAGGCGGCCCCTACCAGCAGTCCACCCAACATCGCAAGACCCGATTTCTTCTTGATATCCATTCTGTATGACTCGTTCATGGTTCTACTTTCTTGGTGCAGCAAGGCGTCGCAGACGTCGCTGCTTACAAAGCGTCCTTGTTTAGTGCACCTGCCTGACAAAGAATGACACGGCGCTGTAGCTTGGCAAGCATGACTTGCAGATCGTCGACAATCGGCCACTCGGGCTGGCCAGGGGAAGCATCAGCCAGCTTGCTTGCCAACTGATCCAGTTGCTCCAGCGCGGCAGCCGCATCGCCCGATTGCAAGTGACGTTTTGCGGTGCCGACAAGTTCCTTGGAAACGCCCGCGTTCGCTGCCGGCAAACCGGCGATCCGGCCGGACAGGCTGTCAAAGGTAACAACTGGCGTAAGGAATGGAGCCGAGACTACGTTAGACGGCGTCGAAAGCGCGCCAGCGTCGTCTGCGGCCCGCACCAGATACTGGTAGCGCACGCCGGGCTGCGTGCCGCGGTCGATCCAGAACGGCTGGTCACACTGCGCAACCTCTTGATACTTGCCCGGCACCCAGAGTTCGTCGGGAACCGGCGGCACGTAGAGATCCGGCATGAAGAACAGAATCGTCTTCATGATGCGCATCATGCGCGTCATAAAGCTGTTGGACATCACCTGGTCGCGGATATTGTCGACCTCCGTCCGGTAAACGCGGTACCGGCCGGTCGCGCCGGGATCGTCCCACGAGAGAACTACCGAACCATCGACCGCCTCGGCTTCAAGACGTTGCGGTGCAGCCAGCGGCAGGCTGTCGATCAGTCCATCGGACTGCGCCGCGGCCAGCGGGACACCCTGCCAAACCCGCAAGCCCTCCCATTTGTTGGCCGTTCCGACGAACAGGCCATGGGGCGTGCTGGCAAAGGAGCGGACGCCGTTGGAATAGATGTCGCCGAAACCGTCTGTCGTGACCGGCGTGAAATGCCAGCCGTCGCTGGTCTCGAACAGATCGAACCCGTAGTGCGGGCGCAGGTACGCGTCGGCGCCAGCCACCCGGCGAAAGTCGGTGGCCATGTTCCAGGTGCCGATGTAAAGTCGCCCGTTGTACTCCTGCATACGCCAGATGTGCGCGTTGAGCCAGTTGCCAAAGCCGGTGTCCAGCCCGCTGAGGGGGTACTTCCAACCGTCGGGCGTCTCGCGCGGCGCGCCGCAAACCAGGTCCCATGTGTCGTCGGGGTTGATGCGGATGATCTCGCCCGGCCGGTCGGTGCCGACAAACAACCGGTCGCGGAAGACGAACATGCTGATCACGCTGAACGACGGGTTCTTGGCGAATGCGCCTGGCTCGACCACTGTCGTGAACTGATACGGTGCGGGGCCGGTGGCATCGGTCTTGCAAACGGAATAGCCCTTCTTCGGATCGCGCAGTCCTACGTACAGGTAGCCATTGTAGGTCACCATCTCGAACGCGCGCATGTCCTTGGGGCTGATCTGCTGGAAGCTATCATTGCCGCGCGCCGGGTCAGCTGACTCGAGGATGATCCCCTCGCCGCGCACCGATCCGACGTGAACGAACAGACGGTTCTTGTAGACGACCAGTGTGCGGAAGGAGCACTTGTCCAACGTGCCCATGAACGTCCCGGGGTCCTGGGGCAGCGGTTCGAAGGTTTTTCCATCCACTGATCGCAAGATGCGCGGCGACGGTACTGGGCGGAAGATGAACCGGGCATTGACGCCGGAGACGTAAAGCGCCTCGGTGCCGTCAGGTTCGGTAAACTTGGTCATGTAGCGATATCCGACCTCGCGTGCCGTCGACTTGCCCGATTTGCCGGGAATCGGCACATCTTTGGGCGACTGGTAGAGCCGTTCCCAGCTGTCGGTTTCCGGTGTCCAACTCCAGATTTCAGCCTGCAAAGGTAGTTCGGTCGGGTCCGGCGCGCATTCGGCGTCGGGGTCCTTAGGTGGATACTTGATGAACAGAGGAAAGGCTGAGTTCAGGCCGGCATGCTCGGCACAGTGCCAGGCGCGGTTGGTGCCGACATACAGCTTGTCTTTCCACCAGTACATGCTCCAGGCCCAGCTGTTTTGCCGGTCGCCAAATCCCTGCGGGGCCGCCTCTCGGAACAGCAGGTCATTGGCAACGCGCGGGGTGTCGTGCAGCGTTGATGGGGAAGGCGGTGGCGCGGTCGCAACCGCGGCTTCCGGTCGATCTGTCATACGAAATCTCCAAATTCTTTTCCAAACAAGACTGCATAAGCCGGTCTTTGAGATGCTGCCCGACCTGTCGCGGCAGCGTCTTCGTAGACCGGCTGCTCGAAGGCGTCAGTTCCTACGCGGGAAGCTGATGCGGTCGAGTCTCGTTTATCTGGCCGGCGTGGTGATGCGCTTAACTACCTCACCGAAGTAGAAGCGCTCGAACAGTTCGCCGGGGATGTAGCGCCGCGCACTAATGACCAGCTTGGCGCGGGGGCCCACCACGTAGCGCCAGCGCGGCTTCGGCTCGCTGATGGCTCGGAAAACCGCGCCGGCTACATCCTCGACGGTGATCTTCGACGACTCCATCGCGTTGTAGAAGAGCGTCTGCGCCTGCTTGAACCACGCATAATACGGGCTGTCCGGGTTGGCAGCGTTTCTGCCTACGCCGGAGGCGGTGCCTCGTTGCCACGTCTCTGTCCTGGTGATGCCCGGCTCGATCAGACTGACGGTGACACCAAGCGGCTGCATTTCCTGCCGCAGCGACTCAGCGAAACCCTCCTGCGCAAAGCGGCAAGCGCTGTACGCGCTGCCTGATGGCGCCCCGATCTTGCCGGCCACCGACGAAATGATCACCACCCGGCCGCGCCTTGCCTGGCGCATGGCTGGTAAGACAGCGCGCGTCACTGCCAGCGCGCCGAAGAAATTGACGTTGAACAGATTGCGGATCTCGTCCTCTGCCAGATCCTCGAAGTAGCCGCGCAGCAGCACGCCGGCATTGTTGACAACAGCATAGATCGAGCCGCACTCCTCAAGGATTTTGTCTACAGCCGCGTCGATGGAGGACTGGTCAGTTACATCCATCTGCACCACCCGCAGGTCAGCGTTGCGTTTGACCGCCATTGCCTCCAGTTTGGGACGCAGACTCATATCGCGCACGGTGCCGTACACCGTATATCCTTTTTCGCCCAGCATCAGGGCAATCTCCTGGCCAAATCCGGTTGAAATGCCAGTCACCAAGACGGTATCAGTCACAAACCATTCTCCTATATTTGAGGGCCGGATGACAGTCCCGCTGGGATTGTCATCCTCCAGATAATCTACACGGCGGTGAACACCGCTGTGCGTGCGAAGTCGAGGTACGTTTCCTTGACGGATGTGAACCCTGCCCGGCGGAAGATGTCGTGCCACTCGGCACGGGTCGCCAGCCGCTGATTGGAGAGGCTGTGGAGCAGTTGGATCTCCATCACACCGCCTGGCTTCTGACGCAGCTCCTCCGGCGAGTGGCGGATCACCTCACACACATACAGCGGCACGCCGGGAAAGCGACTGCGATATTTGCGCAGCAACTCCAGCAAACGCTGGTTGTCGTCGCTCAAAAACTCATGCAGCGCATAGATGCAGGTCGTCGCGTCGATGTTGGCCACGTCTTGGAAGGAGCTTTCCATGGAAAACATGTCAGCTACCAGCAGACGGACACGATCTTGCAAACCGTGGCGCACCAACTCCTCGTTGCCTTCGGCGATAGCTTCGGGAGCGATATCGACGCCGTAGCCGGTGAAGCGCGGCTCGCTGGTGCACATGTTGATCAAAAACGCCGCGTCGCCGCAAGCCAGATCGAGGATGCGGGTGCGCCGGGCGTCCAGCAGCAGTTTGGTTACGACCGGGATGGCAAGCAGCTTGGCCGACAGCCCGCTACCAACGGCCACATATTTCGACCTGCGGTGCACATCTTTGCCGTAGACCATGTCGCGCCGCAGCAACGGCTCCAGGTTGGCAAAGATGTCAGCATAGGCGTACACCGACAGCAGCGCACCCTTCAAGATCTGATCGACCAGGCGACCCTTGTCGCTTAGCTTGTAGTTACTGCCGTTCTTGTCGAGATACTCCAGTTCAAAGGCATAGTCACACAAAGCCTGTAAAACGGTCTCGTCCAGGTCTTCTCGCCTGGCAAACGCCGCCGCCGAAATTTCATTGCCGGCCGCCAACTCGTCGATGAACCCGATGTTGGTCAGGGCCACCAAGACCTGTGTCGCGTAGTGTCCGCGAATCGTGTCTGCATTCAACTCCTTGCTCTTGCGCAGCTTGGCCGACTGGCTGGCTCCGAGCATACTTACCGCACGAAACTGTGAGACCATGACGTCCCTCCCATTCTGAGATGACTGCTACGGGCAACCGCATTTTGCGGTTGCCCGGGTTATGATCGGTCCGCGGCAGTCACTCGCCGCATCGCCTCGCCAAAATAGAACCGCTCGAACAGCTCGCCTGGCAGGTAGCGGCGCAACGTAACGACGAGCCGCGCTCGCTTGCCAACGATATAACGCAATTGCGGTCTGCCATCGGTCAACGCTCGATAGATTGCATCAGCGACCTGATCAGGCGTCGTGGGCGATGTGCGCACCAACTCATCGGCTATCTCTTCCTGGCGCTCAAACCACGCAAGGTATGGGCTGGAGGGATCTTTTGCACGGCGGGCGATGCCGCGGTGAACCGTCCAGCGCTCGGTGTTGATGATAGCCGGCTCGACGATGCTGACCTGAATACCCAACGGAATAACCTCCTGCATCAACGACTCTGCAAAACCCTCCAGTGCAAACTTGCTGGCGCAGTAGGCAGTCCTGCCCATTGATGCCACGCGTGCGCCGATGGAACTGACGAAGATCAGCCGGCCGAGGCCGGCCGCGCGCATGGTGGGCAACACCGCACGCGTGACGGTCATCGCGCCGATCAGGTTCACTTCAAAGACTCGTCTGATCTCATCATCGTCGCAGTCTTCGAAGTACCCCCGCAGACTGATGCCCGCGTTATGGACTACACCCAGCAGGGCGCCTGGAGCAGCCACGATGGCATCGATGGTTGCCTGTACAGACTCTTCGTCCGTCACGTCCATGATGGGCGTGTTCAAGGTGACGCCGCGCTGCGATGCTTCGCTTGCCACGCGGGCCTGTTGTTCTGCATCCAGAACGCTGGCGAAGACGGTAAAGCCACGTCCGGCCAGCGTAAGGGCCGTCTCGAGCCCCAAGCCGGTGCCGGCGCCGGTGATCAATACCTTATTTGTCATAGGATAGGAGCGGCTCCAGCGCGCGACCGTTGACTACAGCCCGGTCAGGGTTGCAGAAGTCATCGATATGGGCCGCCAGAATCTCCGGCTTCTCCAATGGGAAGAAGTGGCGCAGCCTGGTCGGTGGCAACAACACGGTTTCGTAGTTGGTGGCGTAATCACAGATCTCGTAGAAGGTGCCGAGGTAGGGCGATCCCTGCTCGTACATCAGCAGCTTGGGGTGCGGCACCGTGGCGATGTTTTCCAGGGTCAGCTCACCTACCACCTCGTAGTCCTCGACCAACGTCGTCGTGTCCAGCAACGCCTCGAACTTGTGTTGACGCCGCCGCGATTTTCCGGCTGACGGGCCGAACATGATCGGCACCTTGAGGCTTTGATGCAGCAAGTAGCGGTAATCGGTGCGGCTTTCCGGTGGAACCGGTTCGCCCGTATAGGTTTCAATCATCTCCGCCCAATAGGACCACCCGACCCAGCTTTCATCCTTGCGCGCCGCCACCAGTGCAGGCAGGCCCGCTTCGACCAGCACCAACCGATCGGCCCGTTCCGGGTAGCACATTGCAAAGTGCAACGACACATCAGCACCCATGCTGTGACCTGCCAGATGTGCCTTCTCTATTCCCAGTGCGTCCATCAGTCCGCGCACATCTTCCGCGATGTGACGCGTTGTGTAACCCGATTGCGGCATTCCGCTGCGGCCATGGCCGCGCATATCGAACGTCGTCAATCTGAACTTATCGCGCAGCAGTGGCACGACGTGCATGTGCCAGATGGCCAGGTTGCCGCCCAACCCATGCAACATGACGATGTCAGGTCCCTCTCCAACTGTCCAATAGTGCAGGTCAACGCCGTTGACTGACACATTACCCACGATTGCGTTCCTCCTCGCTGAGGCTATTCAACATAGCCCAGCTCTCTCATTCGAGCCATTAATACGGCCTCAGCTTCTTCGTCGTATATCACCTGGCCGGCCGACTTGGCCGGTTGAACCTTGCCAGCGTCGCCGCGTGTCACGACATCCACCGGCCGGTTTGCAAGGTATTCCGGTTCGTACAACCCTGTTGGCACATGTCCTTCCAGGTCATCACCCACCTGAATGCCAAGGCTGTGTAACAGAATCGGCGTCACATCCAACAGTGACATCTCCCCGATGGCAGCGCCCTGGCGAATTCCGGGGCCGGCCGCCATGAACACACCCAACGGTCGGTGGGTCCCAACCGGCTGCGGCCGCGGCGCCAGGATCGGATCGGCCGGCAGAATCGACACCAGTCCGCCGTCGCGCAAGGTCAGTGTCAGATCCGGCGCCAGCGCACCTGCCGGACCGTCGAAGGCATCCTCGCGAGTGGCAACGGCGGCGATGACCGGCTTACCATCCTCATCGACATAACTTAACAGCGCCTCGATCAGCTCAGCGCGGAAGGCCGCATAATCGGCAGCCGCCACGCCGCGTCCGTCATGTTGTTCGGCGCGCACGATGTGGATGCCGTTGCTGGTCGGCGTAGACACGTAGGCTTTGGTGCGATCCCAGTCCAGCCAGCGGCTGTGCCGGGACAGATGTCCCATTCCCAGGGTGTCCCCTTCGTTCAGTTCGTCGGACACATCCTGCGACCAGGCAAGATAGCCGGCTTGTTCCAGCCAGCTGTTGACATGAAACACTTCGGTAGTCGCTCCGAAGCCGTGATCCGAGACCATGACAACGGTCGCGTCGGGGCCAGCCTTCTCGACCAGCGCCGCCAGAATCGTGTCCAGTCGGCGGTAGTAGCCAATGCTTGCTTCACGGATTCGCGTTTCTTCCGCAGTCGGCTGCGCCGGCCAGAGCGCCGGGTCAAGAAAACGCCAGCACAGGTGTTGCACCTTGTCAGGGCCGTCCAGCAGAACGGCTGTCAGGTCGGTGGGGTCGTTGTCGCTCAGGTAGTTCAGTACTTCAAGCCAGCGCTCTTCGCGGCGGATATGCAGGCCGACCCACTCGACATACTCGTCTTCGTCACAACCCTCCGTCGCCCGGGCCTCCAACGCCATGTCCATGGCCAGCTCGCGCGGGTTGAAGTCAGGCAATTGCTTGAGCCGGTCGTACAAATCAGGCGGGTAGCATCCCAGCCGCAGTTGCCGCCACGGCATCCAACCGGCGATGACCGCACCGTCGATGGGCAGCGGGGGAAAATGAACCGGGAAATTGATGACGCTGGCACGCTGGCCTGCCCTGTTCACCAGCTCCGCGACGTGATCGACCTGGATGTCGCCCGACGTGGCCAGCCTGATTGTCGTGCTGCCCGGCCCGTCGGCCTGAAAGAAGTCGAAAATGCCGTGATGGCCTGGCGAGCGGCCGGTAAGCACCGTCGTCCATGCCGGCGGCGTCAGCGGCGGGGTTACACTGCGCAAGTCCGCGCGTACTCCCTGCTCGACAAATGACTTAAGAAACGGCATGACGCCCTGCTGCATAAACGGGTCCAGCAGCGTAAAGGTAGCGCCATCCAAACCAACCAATATAGTCTTCTTCGTCATGATCAGTTCACTGAGGTGGCAGCTTGCAGGCTCAGGGTGGTGAAATCTACCCACTCGTCGACTGTCACATCGTTGACCGAACGCTGTCCAATCTCGGTCAGCAACGTCGCAAAGGGAATCGGGCGGCCAAAACGTTCTTGCAGGGTATTGCCCAGAATGACGGCATCCAGGGACTGGAACCCCAAGTCTGTGAACAGCAACGTGTCGCCGGTGATTTCTTCACCGAAGTCCCAATCCTCTGCCAACTGTTCCAGGAGGCTTATCGTGGCTTCCCAAACGTCGTTTCTTGTAATCGTTTGTGTGTTGGTATTCATGCTCTTGTTTCGTATATGGGCGCAGCAGCGGACTGGTGCCTACTGCGCATTCTGGAGGCTATTGAGGACGCTGGCCAGTACATGGCCGTTCTCCAATGCCGTATAAGCCGCCACCTGCTCCCCGGTCAGGTTGGGAAACAGATCTGCCAGCGGGCCAGCCAGTGTCAGATAGACGTAGCCACTGCCGGCATCGATGCGATCCACGGTCACACTGTGGGGACCGGCGGCCAGGCCATAGCCCAGCGCTTTGCCCACAGCTTCCTTGGCACACCAGGCTCGCAATGCCCACGTAGCCGGTCGATCGCCTTCGACTTGCGCCAGCAGCGATTGTTCGTTCTGGCTGAATGCAACCCCGGCAAACGAAGACTCCAAACGTTTCACCGACTCCAGGTCGATGCCAATGCCGGGTAGTCCGCTGGTAGATGAGACAGGACCCGCCACTGCTACAGCAACCTCGCCGGTGTGGGCAATGCTCAGGACAACCGGTTGGTCAGCCGCCGCAACCAGGTCGCGAGATATATAAGGTTGACCCCGTTCGTCGCTCTTGATCTCGATGTCAGCAAGCTTGAGGGGGCGATCATACATCTCGAGGAACAGAATGGCCAATGCTTCCTTGGCGGCCACTCTGCCCAGCAGCCAGTCGATTCGCCGTTGATCCGCTCCGGTCATGGCGCGCCAGGCAGTGCGCTCAGCCGGCGCCAGTGCCAGATTGGCGATGACGCGTTCCCACAGGCGGTAATGCGCCTGGAGGAATGCCCGCGAATAGCCGCTGATCCGCCGCGCCCGGTATCGGGTACTGCCCTGACTTCCGTTGAACGGCGCAGTCCACGGCTCGCTCAGCCGGTTCTGGTCGGGGTTGAGGATGAAGCGATACAAGGCGCGCGGGATGTCAAAGCGCTTGTCGTCCCACGCCTGTAACCGCATTCGCAACACACCGGACTGGTCAAGGATGTCGATGTCAGACGTCATCACCAGATTTTCCAGCAGCGTACTGCGGATCTGGCAAGTCACCCGTTCTCCCGGCGGTACGGCCGGACCAAAGAAGGTCAGTTCCTTCAGTTGATAGGGAAACACCACAAAGCCGCGCTCCAGGGTCTCCATCGTCCAGAAACCGATCAACTGACCAGCCGCGTCCAGGATCACCGGCTCCGCAATGAAGCCAGGCGAGTCGTTGTCGCGCAGGAAAGCGTCTGCGGGCAGCGCTTCCAGCGTGGCAACAAGACCGTCGTTGCCGATTTGCTCGATGGAGCGAACGGCACGAAAGGCCGGCCCATGGAACATTCCCTCGCTGTAGAGCGTTTCCGGTTGCCACCGTGATGGGCGCGCATCCTGCAATGTGAGCGGCGTCACCTTAGGCGGCACGGGATAGTCGGGTGCGAACAGCATGGTTCCCTCGGCCACCGGTGACAAGATGCTGATGTCTGTCGCTTCCTCACCGCGCGGCAGCAGGCGTGCGGCTACGTCGAACTCGAGACCGGCAGCGTCTTTGCGTCGCTTGGCGGTCAGGTGCAGCGTCGCCGCGCCTTCCTCCAGCAGAATCCAGCGGCTGGCGCGCAGATTGCGCATTCCGACCAACACCTGGCCAGGAGCCAGTTCCGCCGCGGCCTCTGCCAGAATCTCCATGGTGACCGTCAAAGGTACGATTGGCAGCGCCAGAAGATCAGGATCGTGCCGGGAGATGTCGCGCCCCAGCGTGTGATCTTTCATGAACAGATCTGTTGCGATGTCCAGTGTACAACGGGCTTCCAGGGTTTCGCCTGGAACAAAAGCATGCACATCGCGCACGAAAGGCAGACGGGGAGAGAGGGTGTCAACCTCTGCCGACTGTGGCTGAAGCGGCCAGCCCGTTGGCATGCTGGGCATCGGGGTGGCCGTCAATTGAAAAAAATCCAGGATCGCTCTCAGCGTCTTCATCGATGAGACCTGCTCCATGGTATCGCCATCCACCAGACCAGTCTCCTGGTTGAACGCGCCCAGGATCTCGACCCGTTTGATGGAGTCGATCCCCAGATCGGCTTCCAGGTTTGCGTCCAGTGACAGCACTTCGACCGGATAGCCGGTCTTGTCGCTCACCAGGTTCAGGAGAATCTCCTGAAGGCGCTGTGGCTGGGTTGCGCTGGCATCGGGCAGCGTCCATGAAGGAACTACCGGAGTGGACTCCGCAACCAGCGCGGCCAGAGATGGCTCTGGCGCGGGCTGTGGCGGCGCGGAAACGGGCGGCGCCATTGCCGGGAGGGGCTGGGGCAGTGGGGCCTGCACCGGGCGCACGCTCGGTTGAATGGGCGCCTGGATGCGTGTCTGAAGCTGTTGCGGCGCCGATGTGCCGGTCAGGAACTGCTGTAGGAGCGCCTCCTGGGTTTTGAGGAACTGGTCCATCAACTGCAAATGGCCTTGCATGATCGCGGTGCGGCCATCGACATTGGGAGGTGCCATCTGTATGTTGGCATCCGGCGGCGCGGTGTGGGACCGGAGTCCGCCACCATTGGAGATTGGGTGGTGTTGCATATCGGTCGTCTTCTCTTCCTTGTCTTGCTGAGGCGGCGTAGCAGTTGTCGACTCACGCGTGCCAAGTTGTTTGTTGCCGAAGGTCTCGGCGGTCTTTTTAGCCAGTTGGCTGTGTAACCGGCCGGCGGCTTCGGCTGAGATTTCCATCCCCGCCCAGCCAGAGGCCAGTTTCATACTGCCCGTTCGTTTCTTGCCAGCCAGCCTCCCTTGATCGGAGGCCAGATCCACGGCTTGCGGATGGCGTCGCTCGTAGAGGGCATCCAGATCTACCGGCACCCCTTGCGCGCACAAGAGTGCAACCAGGTGGTTGATCTGCATGACGCCGGACCGCTGTTGGATGTTGGCGGGCACGGCCAGATGTGGCTGGCCGCGCAGCGTGTCACCCACGAAAGATGTCAGATTGCCGCGTGCACCCACTTCTACGAATATTCGCACGCCGTCATCGTACATTGCCTGAATCGTCTCGCGGAAACGCACCCGACTGACCCAGTTTGCAATAGCCAGCGTCCGAATATCGTCCGCGCCATCGCCGAACGGCGCAGCAGTGACGCATGAATAGGTTGTCACGCTGGGCGCGGCCAACGGCAATTGCGTGTAGAAATCCTGGAAGAGCTGGCTGTACGGCTGGAACATCGGCGTATGATAGGCCCGATCGAACGGCAGACTTTCAAAAATCAGCCCGTCGGCTTTCATTGCCGCAGTCAGACCCGCCCGCGCCGTCTCGTCGCCTACCAGCACCGACTGGTGCGGGCAGTTGTCCATGCCCACGAACACCCGGTTGCCTGCCTTTTCAACCAGCGGGGCGACCTTGTCCAGACCCGCGCCAACAGCCAGCATGAACGCGCGCGGCGCTTTGGTGTCCTGCGCCACCTCTTCATACATCTGGTTGAGGTTGCGCAGATGGTGGCCCACAAACTCATCCTCGCTCACCGGGATCATGCCCGACGCCAGCAGCGCCGAGTACTCCCCAGTGCTATGGCCGACCATGGCATCCGGCTGTATGCCAAGCTTGCGCAGTAGTGCGTGGATGGCGGCGTTGCCGGTCAACACCGCCTCTACTGCGCCGTCGATCTCCCAGAGCTGCTGGGCTATGTCGGAGTGGCCTGTCTGCCCCGGTGCGGGGAAGATGAAGTCGCTGGGGACATAGCCGCGCGGGTGCCCGGCGAAGATGTGGTCGATACGGTCGAATGCGGTGCGCACTTCCGGGAAATGCAGACACAGGTCGGCCAGCATGTTGGGATACTGGGACCCTTCGCCCGGGAATAGAAAGGCCAGCTTGCCCTCCGGGTGGAACGGATCGTCGAAGAAGTAGATGCCGCGCACGTCTTTGATGCGATGGGTCTTGGGTTTCTCCAGGCGTTCGATGGCCTGTACCAACTTGTCGCGTACGTCGGCTACCGAGGTTGCCACCAGCGCCAGCCGGCAGGGCTGATCGCCGGCCCGCTGGTTCACCGTCCAGGCCAGATCCAGCAGGCTGAACCCCGGCGCGGCCAGATCGGGCACGCTGTCCAGGTAGGCAACCAGCGCAGCGGCCGTCTTCAACAGTCCGTCGCGGTCAGCCGCAGCTACAATGACCACCTCGCTGTCCCAAAGATTCATGTGGCTCGGCTCACCGGCTGCGGCCTGTGGCTGCGCTTCTTCCAGCACTACATGGGCGTTGACGCCGCCGAAGCCGAAGGCGTTGACGCCAGCCCGCCGCGGTGTTTCGTCGCCCTGGATCCAGGGGCGGGTCTCGGAGTTGAGGTAGAAATTGGAACTTTCCAGCCCCAGCTTGGGGTTCGGGTTCTCACAGTGAATCGTGGGCGGCAACACCTTATGGTGCAGCGCCAGCGCCGCCTTGATGATCCCGGCCACGCCGGCAGCCGGCATCGTGTGGCCGATCATCGACTTGACGGTGCCCAGCGCGCAGTGAGGCACCTGGCCTTGACGTTGGCCGAACACAGTGGTCAACGCCTCAATCTCAGTGGCATCGCCCACCAGGGTTCCCGTGCCGTGAGCCTCGATCAAGCCAACGGTTGCAGGATCTATGCCAGCATTTTCATAGGCCATGCGCAGCGCCAGCACCTCACCCTCCAGCCGCGGCGTCAGCACACTCATGGCCCGGCCGTCGCTGGAAGATCCGACACCTTTGATGACCGCGTATATTCGATCCCCGTCGCGCAGGGCATCCTGCTCGCGTTTCAGCACCAACATGCCGATTCCCTCGGAGAGGATCGTGCCGTCGGCGCCTTCATCAAAGGGCCGTATCTGTTCCTGATGCGAGAGCGCGCCCAACTGTGAGAAGAGCGTCAGGATCGGAATCGGCGTGGTTACCTGTGCGCCGCCCACCAGCGCCAGGTCGTAGCGGCCCGTGAGCAAGTCTCGCAGCGCAATCTCCACAGCAATCAGCGACGAGGCGCAGGCCGCGTCCACGGTGTAGGAGGGTCCCATCAGATCAAGGCGGTTGGCGATGCGGCCTGCGGCGATATTTGGCACCAGACCGGGCGCGGTGGCGGCGTCGAAGGGCGGCAGCTTGCGCTTCAACTCATCGCGCACCAAGCGCATCTCGTCGTCGCCGTATTCCGGGTGTAGCGACTGCAACACCTGCAGCGTCTGGTCGACCACCAGACTGTGCTGCACCATGTTCAGGTTGCCGCGGTTGAGGTATGTCCCCTTGCCCAGAATCACCGCTGTGCGCCGCCGCTCTTCGTCGTTGCCCTTCAGGCGCTCCAGGTAACGGGCATCGGCCAGCGCGTCATAGGCCAGCTTGAGGCTCAGCCACTGGTCGGGTTCCCCGCCATCCAGTCCAATGGGCATGATCCCATAGTCCAGCGGATTGAATTCGGCCAGCGGGCCGAGAAATCCGCCCTTCTTGCAATAGACACGGTCGTTGGCGTCCGAAGCCGGGTCATAAAAGGTGTCTGAATCCCATGCTTCTGGCGGCGGGTCGGTCACAGCGTCCACTTTGTCGACGATGTTCTGCCAGAACGAATCCAGGTCCTTTGCGCCTGGAAACATGCAGGACATTCCGATGATTGCTACGCCTTGGCTGGTGGAAGAAGCTGCCTCGTCTTGTCGATGAAATTGTTGTGTCATATAAGCTCTGTCTTGCCACACGCGCTTTTGTGATTGATGGTTCTGTTAGCCTCCGCAGCAAAATGCAGTGACTCTGTGTTGAGACAATTTCAGCATCCAATGAAAGCTATCAGTCGCGCAGCTACTTACGTGCGGGGCCTTAGGTGCAGGTTAGGCCGAACGTTGCGAAAAGGGTGGGCATGAAAAAACAAGTTGGCTCGTTCTTTTCGATGCATCCAGCCTTGGGTAGCTGACGATGCTGTGGGGGTTACACTTACATTCAACGCAGCCAATCAACGGTTTTAGGCGCGTTTACCAGAGTTAGATACTAACAAACCAGGATTTTTTCTGATCTTGTGACCGATTTCGGGTTCAAGCTTACACGTGAAGGGTAACGTGATCCGGAGACCGGCCGAAACAACCAGGCTCTCGACGTTTAGCCGGCCGTATAGGCTGCATGAGCCATGACCTGGTTATCTTCGCCGCAGATCAGTACTTCCACCTCGCCCTTACTACCGGCGCTGAGTTCCTCTACCAGCCGCTGGCAACCTACGTCGATAGGCACCAGACTGACACCGCGCTGTTGGAACTGCCGCCGCAGTTCATCGGAGACCATGCCCGCATCCCACGGTCCCCAGTTGATGGAGACAACATGGCCCGGCCAATCGCGGTCTAACAGCACGGCCAGCTTGTTTAGAACCTCATTTGCGGCAGCATAGTCACCCTGGCCGCGGTTGCCAAAGCGACCGCTGACGGATGAGAAGAAGACCAGAAACTTGAGCGAATCGGGCCGCAGCATGCGGCTGAGCACAAACGCGCTGTCCACTTTGGTGCTTAGCACCCGTCGCAACGAGTCCACCGTCTTGTCCTTGATCAGCTTGTCTTCCACCACACCCGCGCCGTGGATCACGCCATCAAGCCGGTCAAACCGGCCGTATATGCCATCGATCAACGCTCCGAAGGCTGCCTCATCGCGGACGTCCACCGGGTGATACTCCACCGTTGCACCGGTGCGCCGCAGACGCTCCATATTGACGCGTATTTCGCGCTCTCGCAGCAGGCGCTGATAAGCCGCCTCGACCTCCGAGAGGGCCGCTGGCTTGCCATCACTGCTCAGGCTACGCAGCAGCGCCGCTTTGATTTCACGCGCCGAGGTCAGATCTGCGGTTTCCCGCGCTTCGCGCTCGGGCGGCAGCGGCGAGCGGCCGGCCAGCACCACCGTGGGGCGATAGCGCTGAGCCAACTCCTGTACCACGCTGGCTGTGATGCCGCGCGCACCGCCCGTGACCAGGATCACCGATTTGTCGTCGAGGGCAGGCACGTTCGCCCGGTGCGAGTCAACGGGTGCGTAATCCGTGGCGATCATGGTGCGTATGCCGTCGCGATAGCCTACCTCGATCAGGCTGTCGGCCGCGCCTGTCTCAGCCAGCACTGCCTGCGCCAGAGCTGCGAGGTCGTCTGGTTGGCCGAAATCTACCACCTTCGTCCGCACGCCGGGCATCTCGTGAGCGGCGGTTTTGAGGAGCCCGGCGATGCTGGCCTGGGCAGGCGAGAAGCTGCGTCTCTGTCCGCCGCCCACTGCGAAATCACCGCCCATCTGTGTCGCAGCCAGCAGACATGATCCGCCTGCCGTAGCCGCGCTGACCAGATCGGCCTGCAATCCCTGCACCAGGTTGAAAAAGCTCAGTAAATTGTCCTCCACGGCTTGCTGCCAACCGT
>ERZ795053.4195-NODE-4195-length-15760-cov-5.017510_pt1 | contig 15760 bp, 9 predicted proteins | sample MGYA00375137_ERZ795053 | MGnify/ENA primary metagenome ERZ795053 (study PRJEB30182, sample SAMN05720284) | activated sludge metagenome | isolation source: Anaerobic digester | place: Hong Kong | collected 2014-12-17 ...
CAGGGCTGGAATGGGCCGTTAGTGTACCGGGCACGGTCGGCGGTGCGGTGGTGGGCAATGCAGGAGCGCACGGTGGCGAAGTCAAGGATACGCTGGAATATGTGATGTTGATCGACAGCAATGGGGATGTCCAGGAGTACAAGGTGGCCGACTTTGCCTATGCGTACCGCGATAGCAGCCTCAAACGGCTCAAGCCTCTCGTGGCGGCGTTCAAACCGGTTGTCCTCAGTGCCAATTTTCGGCTCGAACGGGGCGAAACAGCAGAAAGCCACCAGCGGGCCGAGCAGTTTCTACAGCATCGCCGCCGCACACAGCCGGTTGCACCGAGCCTGGGCAGCACCTTTGTCAACCCGCCGGGCGATTACGCCGGCCGACTGATTGAGGCCGCCGGCCTAAAGGGCTTTCGGATCGGTGGCGTCGAGGTGAGCACGCAACATGCGAATTTCATTGTCAACCCCGGTGGGGTCGGCAGCGGCACGGCCACCGATATCATGCGACTTATTGCGCAGATCCAAGAACGCGTGGCAGAGGTTTGTGGTGTGCAACTGGAATGTGAAGTACAGCTAGTCGGCGAATGGTAGGGTGAAGTGTCGCCGGTTCATAGGAGCAAAACAACAATGAGTGAACAGGGATCAGTGGGACGGGCATTGCGGGTTGGTGTCCTTTTCGGAGGGCGCAGCGGTGAACATGAGGTATCGCTGGCCAGCGCCCGCAATGTGATGGAAGCGCTGGAACGGGCCGGCCACACGGTCGTGCCCCTGGGGATTACACCTCAAGGACAGTGGCTCACCCACAGTGATCCCATGCACCAACTCGCCAATGGTACCTATTCGGCACTGGCGAGTCCTGAAATGTCAATACATGGCCACCTCCCTCTCCCTGTTAACGGCTCTGCGTCGGCCAATGGGCAACAGTGCAACGGGGCGTACACTAGTGAGCAACATACTCAGCTAGCACGCGCGCATAACACCTGGTCGCTGTTGCCCCAGGCCACGCAGCAGGCGCCACTGCCGGAGATTGACATTATCTTTCCCGTCCTGCATGGCACCTATGGCGAAGATGGCACGGTTCAGGGACTTCTGGAGATGGCTAACATGCCTTACGTGGGTTGCGGTGTGCTGGCAAGTGCCGTGGCCATGGACAAGGTCGTGGCCAAGCAACTCTTTGCCCAAGCTGGATTGCGCCAGACCGCCTACCACGTGATGATGCGCCGCGAATGGCAGCGCCGGCCGGCGCAATGCCTTGACCGAATCGAAGCGAACTTTGCCTACCCGCTCTTCGTGAAGCCGGCCAATCTGGGCAGCAGTGTGGGGGTGAGCAAAGCACATGATCGGGAAGAACTTGGCGCCGCACTGGATCTAGCCTGCCAATACGACCGGAAGATCTTGGTCGAGGCCGCGGTGGCCAATGCTCGCGAACTGGAAGTGAGTGTGTTGGGCAACGACGATCCGCTGGTAAGTGTGGCCGGTGAAGTGGTGCCGGGCCATGAATTTTATGACTACACCGCCAAGTATCTCGATGAGTCGAGCAAACTGCTGATCCCAGCGGCGATTGATGCGGCGTTGCTCGCCGAAATACAAGCAATGGCCAAGCTGGCGTTCCAGGTTACCGATTGTACCGGCCTGGCGCGTGTCGATTTCTTATTGGATGGTCAGAGCCAGGTGCTCTACTTGAATGAAATCAACACCATGCCCGGCTTTACCCAGAGCAGCATGTATCCCAAATTATGGGAAGCCAGCGGCCTGAGCTACCCTGCCCTGGTGGATCGCTTGTTGGCGCTGGCACTTGAGCGCCACGAAGACCGAGCATGCAATAGCACGGTTCGTCACTAGGGCCTGTTGACATTTCAATTTTTCCCACTGTACGGACACGATATATCGTGTCCGTACGCCACTAGTGCAGTTGGGCGTAAATAAGTAGACAGTTTTCAGTGAGCAGTGAGCGCACAGACTGATCACTGTCTACTGACTTCTGCCCACTGGTATTAGTCGAATCACAAGTGGCAACGGAACCTAGTACAGCGCATCCTCGGCGCCCCATTCATCGCAAAGAAGTACAGGAGTCTCTATCGTGCGACGTACGACAGCCCCCAGGTCGTCCAAGACTGGACAGAGAAAGGCCCAAACGGCCCGACGGGGGAGAGAAGCGAACAAGAATCAAGACGCAACAGGCGTAGCGGAACTGCGCAAGCCGCAGCCTTCGTTGGTCTTGCCGACACCCCAACGGGTGAATGCCAGTCAACAGCAGGCACAACAGCAGGCACGCCGCCGGCGACGCACGGCGCGCCAGGTCCGTCGCTTTGAATCAGTTGTGGCACATGTGCCCGGCGCAGCGCTAGCCGACTACGATTGGCGGGCACGCGTTGGCCAAATGAAATGGCGCCCAAGCCACCTGCTCAGCCTCTGCCTGTTCGTGTTGGCCTTTGGCGGGATCGGCTGGGTTCATTACGACGAACAGTGGTATGTCTATCGGGAGTACGTTACTTTTCACAATACTACCCATCAAACGGCTGATGAACTGTATGAGTTGATTGAGGTTGACGGCTGGAATATCTTTTGGCTTTCCGCCTCCGCCATTCGCGATCGCCTGGTTGCTTTGCCCACCATTGCCGATGCACAGGTGCAAATCACACCGCCACACTGGATCACCATCGATATTACGGAGACAGAGCCGGTTGCTCTCTGGATCACCCAGGATGGCGATTTTTGGCTCCTTCCCGATGGCACGGCCTTAGCTCGCACCGACGAACGGTATGACCAACTCCCACGGATCATTGATCATTTGCGGGAAGCCAGTGCTTTGGGTGACATGCAACAGCAAGAAATCGACCCCGATGTACTGTCAAGTGCATTGGCCTTGCTGCAACGGGTGCCGGCCATTGAGAATCTCTACTACAATGCCGGCTATGGCCTCAACTTTCACATGCCGGGCAGCACCACTTGGGTCTATTGGGGTGACGGCAACAACGCTGATCAGAAGTACCAGAATCTCCTGACGATTGCGCAGGATCTGCGTACACAACAGCAAGCCGCGGAAATTGTTGATGTGCGCTTTGAAAAGCCAGTGATTAAGTAGTACCCATTGCGGTTGTGAAACGAATTACGCTACATTTACAAAGAGGTTACCTGTGCAAGAAGTTATTTCTGCGATTGATATCGGCACCACGAAGATCTGTGCGCTAACCGCCGAGGTTACTCATGACAGTTTGGGCAACCCAGCGCTGCGCGTGGTTGGGGAAGGGCAGGCCGCCAGCCGCGGAATTCGCCGGGGGGTCGTGGTCAATGTGCAAGAAGCGGCCAATGCCATTGCCGAAGCGGTAGAACTATGCGAACGCGACATGGGTCAGCAGGTCGTCAGTGCCTACGTGGGAATTGCCGGCAGCCATATTGGTACGCTGAACAGCAAAGGGGTCTCGCCGATTGACCGCCGTGAGGGGGTGACCCAGAACGATATGCAACGGGCGCTGGAAGGTGCGCGCGCCGTCGCCCTGCCCCAAAATCAGGAGGTGATCCACGCCATTGCCCGCCACTGGACAGTCGACGGTCAAAATGAGGTGCAACAGCCGCTGGGCATGAACGCCTATCGTCTCGAAGTCGACGCCCACATTGTTACCGGGAGCAGCACGGCGGTAAACAATCTGCTCCAGTGTGTGATGGCCCATGGCATCGAGGTCGATGAGTTGGTGTTGGAGCCACTGGCCAGCGACCGATCAGTGTTGCGCAATGAGGAGCGCCACATGGGCGTTGCGGTCGTTGATATGGGCGGCGGCACGACCGATATTGCGATCTTCGTAGACAACGGTCTCTGCCACACGCAGATCCTCGACCTGGGCGGCAACCATCTCAGCAACGATATCGCGGTTGGCCTGCATGCACCCTATGAGACAGCCGAGGAGTTAAAAATTCGTTATGGAACCGTCCTGCCTGAGCGAGTGGCGGACGATGAACAAGTATGGGCATCGGTCTTTGGGGAAAAGAGCGAACGGAGCTTTAGCCGCCGGTTTATCTGCGAAATTTTAGAGGCGCGGGCGGTGGAGATGTTCGAAATTATTCACAAACGGCTTGAGGCCACAAACTATCTGGACCGCTTACCGGCAGGTGTGGTTCTCACGGGTGGTGCGAGCCAGTTGCCGGGTATGGCGGAACTGGGACGGGAGATCCTACAGATGCCGGTGCGCATTGGCGCTCCAGCCGCCCATCTCCCGGTGACAGGATTGAGTCGCAAAATGATGGCTCCCAGTTATGCCACCAGCATCGGACTGTTGCTCTGGGGACTACAGGAAGATGAACGCTTGTGGCGACGCCACTATGCCTTGGATCAGAATGGTCAGCGCGAGTGGCTCGACACCACCGTGCGCTGGCTCAAGAATCTCTTGCCGGATTGATGATGGAGCATCTTTCTGAGATTGAATTCCAACCGCCGGCGGCAGTGCGTAGCAGAAAACCCGAGATCGGTCCACATGTGCGGTTGTGGCCCAGTGGGCACAGAGACCGTTCGGACAGACCGGAAAAAGACCAAATGCGATATAGTGCGGTCACTGGAAAGAGAAGCAGCCAACCTTGCTCACGCAGTACCTTTCAGATTGAATGCACTTTTATGTTTTGTTTGTAAATCCAGCAGTAGAACGTCCTGTAAATTGCACATCTTAGCTTAGGAGACAGACCATGACGCAAAAAGAGAACCCCCAATTTGTTGACAATTTTGCCAATATCAAAGTGATCGGTGTCGGTGGTGGTGGCCAGAATGCTGTCAATCGGATGATTGAAGAAGGCATTCATGGTGTTGAATTCATTGCGGTCAACACGGATTCCCAGGCCCTCATGTTATCGGCGGCACCCATTCGGCTGCGCATCGGTGACAAGCTGACAAAGGGCCTGGGATCCGGTGGCAATCCTGAGATTGGCCAACGGGCGGCGGAAGAGAGCCGGGAAGAGATCGCCGACATGCTCAAAGGTGCGGACATGGTCTTTGTCACGGCCGGTATGGGGGGTGGCACCGGCTCAGGGGCAGCGCCGGTTATTGCGCGGGTCGCACGAGATTTGGGGGCGCTCACGATTGGGGTAGTTACCCGTCCCTTTACCTTTGAGGGCAGCCACCGTCGGCGCACAGCAGAGAGTGCGCTACAGGAATTGAGCGATGGCGTCGATACACTCATCGAAATTCCCAACGACCGGTTGCTGCAAATTGTCGACAAGAAACTGGGGATCAATCAGGCCTTCCGCGCGGCCGATGATGTACTGCGCCAGGGCATTCAGGGCATCAGCGAATTGATCACCATTCCTGGGCTGGTCAATCTGGACTTTGCCGACGTTCGCTCGATTATGCTCGACGGCGGCGCGGCATTGATGTCTGTGGGACGTGCCACCGGTGAGAATCGTGCCAAGGAAGCCGCCGATATGGCGATCCACAGCGCCCTACTCGATGTCTCAATCGACGGTGCCCGCGCGATCCTCTTTAACATCAAGGGCGGTGATGAACTCAGCCTCTTCGAAGTGAATGAAGCCGCCGAAATTGTGCGGGCCAATGCTCACCCCGAAGCCAATATCATCTTTGGCGCCGTGGTGGATTCCGAGATGAAGGATGAGTTGCAACTGACCGTGATCGCGACCGGTTTTGATAAACCCAATGTCGACGAACAGAGCACGTTTAACCAGCGTGCCGCGGCCCCGCGGAATTACGAGCGCAGTACACCACAGCGCCAAGAACCGAGCCGCCCGGCCGGCGAATACAACAGCGTGCGTTCCTTTGATCGCGATGACCTTGATATTCCGGCGTTCCTGCGCCGAGCGCGTAACAATGGCCGGTAAAGCAGGCATCCACACCTGCGTGGACGGCAGATAATGTAACTTACATTGAGTAGACAATTGCCCGTTGGCATGTCACCCACCTGTGTCGAGGCCCGGATGACATCACCTGCAGATCAATAGAGCAGAAGCGCAGCGAAATGCGAGCAGGTCGTCGGCATTTCGCTGCGTTTCTTTTTTGCCTGCCTGCGACAGTCGGCGTGGGATAGAACAAAAATCCAGCTAACAGCACATCAATGCTGTTAGCTTTCAAACAAAAAGCTTACGAATTTACAACTTAAAATTTTGCGACTTTTACAGGTTTATTATATGTTTATAAAGATACTGCGTTGCACGGTATCGCTCTCCGCTATCCCTCACACCTATAAAACGACCACCACAAATGGATCCCCATTAAAATTTGCTTTTGTAGAACACACGTTTTGCATTTGCAGCCCCCTACGAAGTATGATATACTTCATCTAGAATCCCATATATAGTATTTTCAATTGTTAGGAATACTACATACAGGAACAATTCAACAAAAACTTGTAACGCTCACATGGGCGAAGAGGTGAAATGGCGTGCTTCTCTCTGAGAATTTTCGCAATTTCACCCGAAGACTTATATGAGCCAATTTGTAACGTTTTTGAACAAGATTCAAGCTGCACAAAATTACAAAACGAGCTATTCTTTCTCATATGCGATGCCCACATTGTAACGGCGAATCTCATAAAGTCATTGACACACGCGACACGGGCGATGCGATTCGGCGGCGACGGCAATGCGAAGTCTGCGGACAGCGCTTTACGACCTATGAGCATGTGGCAGCCAACCTCCTGGTCATCAAAAGTGACAACCATCGCGAGCCCTTTGATCGGCAGAAGCTCTTGTCCGGCATTCAGGTGGCCGCGACCAAACGCCCGATTAGCAGCGATACCATTGAAGACATCGTTGATCAAATTGTCGAGTCGCTGCAAACAATCGGCAAGAGCGAAGTTCACAGTAGCGTCATTGGCAACATGGTGCTCGATCATCTCTCAGATATTGACCAGGTGGCCTATATTCGTTTCGCCAGTGTCTATCTCGACATGAGCGATTTGGCCGAGTTACAGATAGAAATCGATCGCCTCATGGGGCGATCGTGATAAGGATTTCACAGCAACTAGAACAATCATAAGCACCTACGGCTCCCGCCTCAAAGACAACAGCGTGTCTTTTTTCGGCAACAATCGTCTTCAGTTTTGTCATACCTATTAGTTGAAATTTATCGCTTGCGAATTCGGCATCGAACACAGGGGTAGATGTTCGAGGTCTTTTTATTTTTTAGCACTGGAAATTATTAGTGCTTTTGATAGAATATTTACACAAAAAATCGCTAATCAACTACCCGTGGAAGATGTAGTCCGCAAAGTGGTACCCCAGAGATTTTCAAATTTGATTGACTATGCGATAGTTCATCAGATAAAATTGTACAACACGCTGGCGATTCAGCAGAAGCAAGTACCAGCGTACAATTTTCAGAAACAGTGATGAACCTTGTTGCTAAGCAAAGACGCTTGGCAATTCGCATTTTTCAATAGCACCACTCGTTCTGCAATTTTAGGAGCCATTCCGGCAACAATGTTTTATTTGTGTTTGCTCGAAAATTCCCTGTATGCGCTACGCCACACCAAACGCTGGTTTTGATAGCTGGAGTAAACCACAAAGAATTTTCGACTAGATTCTATGTGCAAGTGTGAGGAGAATGAAACATGACAACATCAATGGTCGCAGAGGCCGTGGGTTCTGTTGTGCCCCCCTTAGAGCGACCGGCACCCCGTACCGTAATCGAAAATGTCAAAGGGCAGCGCCAGATTCTTGAGGTTCCCAGCTATGTCAGCGATGAAGATATTGCGCTCAGCGAAAACAGCATCAAGGTGCTGGAAAAGCGCTACCTGCGGCGCGACATCGATGGGACGCTCCTCGAAACGCCGGCAGGGATGTTCTACCGCGTGGCCTATCACGTGGCCCAAGCGGAAAAGGAACACCGTGGCGATGTTGGCGCCATTACCCAAGCTTTTTATCACCTCTTAACCGAGCGTCGCTTCTTCCCCAATAGCCCCACCTTTACCGGTGCGGGAACGCCATTGGGGCAGCTCGCCGCCTGTTTTGTCTTGCCGATCGAGGATGATATGGGCAAGAGCAAGGATGGGATCTTTAGCACGTTGCGCGTCGCCGCCCTGATCCAGCAGACCGGCGGCGGCAATGGCTTTTCCTTTAGCCGCCTGCGCCCCAAGGATGATGTTGTCCACACCTCATCCGGTCGCGCAACCGGGCCCGTGGGCTTTTTGCGCGTCTATGATCAGGCCTTTGGTGAAATTGCCCAGGGTGGCTCGCGCCGTGGCGCCAACATGGGGGTGTTACGCGTCGATCACCCCGATATCGAAGACTTTATCACCTGCAAAGCCGAAGAAGGGAAGATCGCGAACTTTAATATCTCCGTTGCGGTCACCGATGAATTTATGCACGCCGTCGCCGATGACACCGACTTTGCGCTACGTAACCCGCGCGACGGCAAGGTATGGAAAGAGGTGCGCGCCCGCGATCTCTTTGATCAGATCGTGAAATATGCACACCACAACGGGGAACCAGGTACCCTTTTTATCGATGCGGCCAATCGCAGCAACCCGGTACCCCATCTCTACGCGTTAGAAGCGACCAACCCCTGTGGTGAACAGTGGCTTGGCCCCTACGAAAATTGCTGCTTGGGCTCGATCAACCTCAACGAACATGTGACAACCAACGTTGACGGTACGCCGGTTGTCGATTGGGAGCTGCTCCGCCGCTCCATTGCAGAGAGCACCCACTTCCTCGACAATGTGGTCTCCGCCAATGCCTATGTGCCGGTGGTACCGGAGGTGGCCGAAGCTGCCTACCGAGCACGCCGCATTGGTCTTGGCATTATGGGCTTAGGCGACATGATGTATAAGCTTGGCATTCGTTATGGCAGCGAAGAGGGGCAGGAGTTTGCCGCCCAGATCATGGAGTTTGTCCGCTACCATGCCATGCAAAAGAGCATTGAGTTGGCAGAAGAACGGGGACCGTTCCTGGCCTTTCGTGGCAGCATCTATGATGAGCAACAAGAGGGTGGGATGCAGTGGCAGCCGCCAACCCCCCTGAATCCCTACCAGCACGACTGGGTACGCCCCACGCTCAACTGGGACGCAATCGTTGCAGGGATTCAGACTCATGGCATTCGCAATGCCGCGCAGACCACCGTTGCCCCCACCGGTACCATTGCCACCGTCTGCGGCTGCGAAGGGTATGGTTGTGAGCCGGTCTTCGCCTTGGGCTATGTCCGCCACTTCAAAGATGGCGACCGCGACGTAGAGTTGGCCTACACCAGTCCACTCTTTGCACAGCGTCTCGACGAATTGGATCTCAGCGCGGCGCGCAAAGAGGCACTCAAACACCATGCCGCCACCTATGGCACGATCCAAGATATGGCGGACGCCCCCGCCGATCTGCGCAACACCTTTGTGGTGAGCAGCGATATCAGTGCCGAAGAACATGTGCGCATGCAGGCTGCCATTCAGGCCTTTGTCGACAACAGCATCAGCAAAACCTGTAACTTCCCGGAAGGCGCCACCGAAGAAGATGTTGCCAAGGCCTACCGCCTGGCCTGGGAATTGGGGTGCAAAGGGCTGACTGTGTACGTCACCGGCAGCCGCCAGCAGGTTGTTTTGGAGACCAAAGCAACGAAAGAGAAGAAAGGGGAAGCGGAAGAGGCACCCCACGCAACGAATGGCCATGTTGATCACTCGGCCAAGAAACAGAGCAGTGGCAATGTAAATGGTCATGCGAATGGCCACAGCAACGGTACTGCTCATGTCAACGGGTACACCAATGGCCACAAAGAGGATGCGGCCAATGTGCGCCCGCTTGTCACCAAGCGGCCCCGTCCGAAGCGGCTCTTGGGCAGCACCTATCGCAAAGATACACCCCTCGGTTCGGCGTATATTACGGTCAACAGCGACGAGCGCAATGAGCCCTTCGAGGTTTTCCTCAACGTTGGAAAAGCGGGCAGCGAAGTCTCAGCCGTCAGTGAGGCAATGGGCCGACTGATCAGTCTGGTCTTGCGCATGCCGGCCACGCTGCCACCATCGGAGCGCCTACGCTGGGTGATGGATGAAATGGCAGGCATTGGTGGCGGTCGACCTTTGGGCTTTGGCGCCAACCGAGTGCGCAGTCTACCAGATGGGATCGCCCAGGTGTTGGCGGAGCATTTGAGTGAGTTGCCGCCCAGTCGCGAAGAGGCTCACGCCGAACAGCTCGCCCTCCCGATCGCCCAACGGCCGATCGGCGACATCTGCCCCGACTGTGGTGAAGCCAGCTTCCTCAACATTGAGGGGTGCCGCAAGTGCCACGTCTGTGGGTACAGTGAATGCTAAAAATAGCGGTATAACACGACTTGTGTAGATCACCCAATCGCCCTCTGGCGTAATCTGCGATCTACACAAGTTTCAGCACAGCGCAAAAAAATGACCGGCTCGAATTCGAGCCGGTCATTTTTTGCATTGAGTAGTGCAGAACGTCTACACAAATGATGATTATAACGCTCCTAGGGGCAAAGAGGCGAAATCGTTCCCATTCTCAGCGAGAATCTAACGATTTCACCGCAGACCTATATGAGCCTTGTTGTAAACGTCTGCCTCCAAAATCAATTAGATCTTGCGCACCTCTGCGGCAGCGGGACCTTTCGGACCCTGTGTGATCGAAAATTCGACCCGTTCACCTTCTACCAGGCTGCGATACCCATCGGCAATGATTGCAGAATGGTGGACAAAGACATCATTGCCGCCTTCGCGCGCCAAAAAGCCATAGCCCTTCTGATCATTGAACCACTTGACTGTTCCGACTACACGTTGCTCGCTCATTGTTGGATTACTCCTTTTAAATCAAAAAACTGCTAATCTCCGCTAGATTCAAACTATCACAACCGTTAGCTAAAAAGATTGGGAAGACAAACGGTTACAACTTTTGAACTATCGCGGTATGATGCCACACTCAGGGCTTTCTGGTAGAACCGATCGTCTAAGCTTTCTGCGAGCCGGGGAACCATAAACGAAAAAGACCGAAAGTGCAGACTAGACCTGACAAAACGTCGTAACGTCCAACAAAAAAAGCGCCATCCAAACTGTAAATCTGGACAACGCTAGCTCGCAACTTGTTCAGAACTACAACATCTTGTACTGCCGCTACTATAGTCGAGGGTTTCATATCTGTCAAATCAGCAAATTGTTTGTTTACACTTATCACACTGCAAACTATATTGCGAAGGTTTGCAAGCCCTTTGGCAGAGGTTTGTAGCAGCTTTGCCGAAGGCAGAACAAAAAAGTGAGCTTTTGTCGAACCAGCCGGATAAAGATTCCGCATAGCTTCGACATTGCTCATTACTCTATTTGGCGACGGCAACAGCCAGCCATGGGCCTTACTTACGCCATGTACGCCGAGATTTACCAGGGCCTGTCGATATTTCGTGACGTTCAGAGATGACAGTCACTGTCCCGCGGCACATTGTTCGCCGAGAACCTTGTGGATGGTGACTGTCACCTGCGCAAGTTTCAACAGGCTCTAGCGGCAGTGCGGCTCTCCAACCACATCACTTGATAGGGATCGAGCCGGATCGGCTCGTTGGTGATGGTGAGCGGAGCATCGCTGATCAATTCGTGGAATTCATAGCCCAAGCCGTAGAGTCGCAGTTCATTGGGGGCAACCCGCTGTTCGCGCTCGGTGAAATTTGCCAGCACCAGCACGCGTTGCCGTTCATTGGTCCGCACAAAGGCAAAAATATGGTCCGAACCGATGGGAACCACCGCCATCTGGTTGCCGCCAAAACCGGGCGTGCTCTTGCGCAACACAATCAACTGCTGGAGCCGTTGGTAGATCTTGCCTTCGATCTGATCCGGGTCGTGGCGTCGTTCCATCTTTGCCCAGTCAATGAGCGGTCGATGCACCCAGCGACTATCCTCCACCTTGGCCGGATCGGTGCGATACCGGTAATCATTGAGCCAGCCCACTTCATCCCCCAAATAGATCAGTGGGATGCCCCCCATGCTGAAAATAATGGCATGCAGGAGCAGAATGCGCCGGATCGCCAGTTCAATCTCGGCAGCATCGTCTAGTTGCAACGCGTATTCAAGCCCGGCCAGCGAAGCCAGCGATCCAGAGATCCGTGCATCGCCCGTTTTGGGGTTCTCCTGAAAGGGCAGGCCGCGCGCGAAACTACCCGTAAAACGACCGGTGTAAAAGTTGTTCAGAAAGCGCCGGTGGTCATACCCATTGATCCCCAACGCACCGGCATCGCCATCATCAAAGGTCCAACCGATATCATCGTGACAGCGGATGTAGTTCACCCACGCACTTTCCGCCGGAATTTGGAAACGATAGCTCATGGCATGGCGCAATAGGCGTACTTCACGCGTCGCCAGGCTGTTCCAGAGCAGTGCCATCAAAAGCGGATTGTAAGACAGCTGGCACTCCTCCTTTCCAATGTATTTGGCTACCTCATCGGGATGAACAATGGCCTCCGATTTGAAGAGCAACGAGGGCGCGGCAATACGGAGCAGCGCGTTGAAAGCCTGGACCAATTGATGCGCTTTGGGTAAGCTCTCACAACTGGTCCCCAACTCTTTCCAGATAAAGGCCAGGGCATCCAGTCGCAACACCTCGCACCCCACATTGGCCAGAAAGAGCATCTCGCTGGCCATCTCGTAGAAGACCATGGGGTTCCGGTAATTGAGATCGAGTTGAAAGGTATTGAAGGTGGTCCAGACCCACTTATTGTTTTCGTCCCGATAGGAAAAGCTACCGGGATGTTGGTCAGGAAAAATTTCGCGCAGCGTTCGATCGTAGGCATCGGGCATGGTGCGGTCGGGAAAGAAGTAATAGTACTCTTCATGATCCGCATCACCGGCCAGCGCCGCCTGCGCCCACCGATGTTCGTCGGCGGTGTGGTTGAAGACGAAATCGAGCACGAGGCTAATGCCTGCTTTGCGCAGTGCGTCGGCCAATGCCTGGAGATCGGCCATTGTGCCCAACCGCGCATCGACGGTGCGGTAGTCACTGACCGCGTAACCACCGTCGCTATCCCCTTCCGGGGCCTTGAAGAGCGGCATGAGATGGAGATAGGTGAGGCCCAGCTCCTTGAAATAGGGAATCTTCTTGCGCAATGCTTGCAGATCGCCAGCAAAGAGATCAACGTAGCAGACCCCGCCTATCATCTTCTCCGATTGAAACCAGGTGGGATTGGCCTCGCGCTCACGGTCAAGCGCCTTGAGATCCGGTGAGCGTTCCAACCAGCTATGCGCGGCCAACGTCACCACCTGTGTCAGGTGGTAAAAGAGATCATAGTGATCGCCGTAGAGCGCAACGAGCAAATGAAACAGACGTGGAAAATGCGCAACCAACCGCTCCTCAAACTCCTGCCATGCCGGTGTTGAGAGGTGCTCGGCAAATTCATGGGCCAGCCACGGTCGAATTCGTGCCAGGGTACGGTTCGCTTCATCTAAATGGGTGGGCTGCTCGTGCATCGATCTGCTTTCTAGCTATTTATCAGGCGTGTGCCCATTTACTGGGCCGTCAGCTCATAGGAAGCGGGCTCTGTGCTGATGGGTGCCATGGCACTGATAGCCAGCACCGCCCGTGGGCCCCGCTCCCGGTTGGGCGTGGCCACCAAGGCTCGGCCATCATCGGCGACTGGCACACGATCAACCGCAACCAATTGATCATCGTCAAAGATCATGAGTTGGAGCAACCAATCTTGGTCCAGCGTATTATCCGTGAGCAGCCAGCCTTCACTTTCCCAGCCATCTAGATTTTCTTCAAAGTCGGTGGCGTAGTCAATCGCCGGGATCTGCAGATCATCAATAAACCAGCCACTTGCATTCGCCGCATCATCGGTAACATACTCAAAGCGGATCCAGATCTCCTCACCGGCATAGGGTGAGAGGTCAAAGCGCTCCGTTACCCAGCCGTCACTTTCGCCCGAATAGCCAATGCCAAAGTTGTTGCCGCTTGGATTGTCGCGCGTCATCCCGGCTCCTTCGAGCATTGTCCATTTCAACCCGTCGCGACTCACAAGTACATAACCATAATCATAGTCGACCTCAATGTTCCACCACATCGCAACGGTCATCGCCAGTGGCGTTGTAGCTGCTACATCGGCAGGCACTGCACGTAGATCAAACTTCCGGGTCAAACGGCTGTTCGAATCATCGCCTCGGTGGCTCCACCACGCCCGCTGCCCGCTGTGGGGGGCAGTGTTGGCCAGGCGAGTTTGCGTTTGTCCCTGGAAGAGGAAGCTTGCCGTGGGATCGTGCGGCAACTCCAGATAATCCGTGGCGTAATTATACACCGTCGACTGATGGGGCACTGCCGGATCAACCATGAGCACAGCATCGATGGGCGGTGTGGGTAGATCAAGGTTGCGATAGCCATAGACCCCATCAAGCCCCAGCGCATCGGGATCTTCGACATAGTTGGCGATCACCCAATCGGCAAAGAACGCATCGAAGGTGAGGTCGTGGCCCGTGGCTTGCAGCGCATCGGTCACACCGGCAATGCCATTGGCCGGCTGGGCAACCAACGCCTTTGTGGTCTCCTGGCCAAAGCGTTGCGTCAAATAGTTGACGAGCATATACGCGCTGCCATAGTGCTCAGCATTGCTGGCCGAATCGACACGCCACGTATTGAGTTGTGTGTCGGGTGTACGCACGAAACTGGCTGCAAAGACTGTGTCCGATCCATAGCCGGCCACCTCTTGGGCATACTCGCTGAGACCTTCATTGAGCCAGGACTCTTCGTTGCGATCTTTAAACCAATGAATCATATGTTGGAACTCGTGGGCCAACACAGTTTCATAATAGTCGTAAGCAGAGGAGCTATTGAGCCAACGCAGGTTGACGTAGAACATCTCTTTTTCGTTGGAATAGGGATTGGCCAGTCGGCTGTATTGGTCGGCACTGCTGTAGTAGCCGGCAACACCGCTGCCGACCCCGGCGGCGTGCAGTATGTGCAACCGCGGGTCATTGTCGACACCGGGATACCACTCGCTGCCAAAGAACGCCACCTCGGCAGGATAGCTCTGTTCGCTAAAGCGGTCAATTGAGCGCGTAATCGCCGCCTCGTCGAAATCCTGCCCCACTTCCACCCAGGCGTAGGCAACCGCCGTCTTGTAGATCAAGCGCGCGGTGATCCGAATGTTGCTGTTGGTATCCAGATTGTGAACCCAAAATTCGAGTTGATCCCCCACCTCATAATTCGGTGTTTCTCGATTGACCACGAGCGGGATCTCGTTGATGGCAGGATCGAGTCGCAAGGTCAGATCGCGCAGATCGCGAGTAGGCACAACCACCTGAGCAAGTTGTGCTTCTGTAGAAAGGGTCGACAATAACGTCGCGGGCATTGGTGTGCTCTGGGCAGGTGGCTCATGGTTGAGCGCCGTGCGGCTTGGCAAGGGCAAAGGGGTCAGCAGCGCCGTGGGGGTCGGTGCAATTTGCCCCCGCAAGCTCTGTAGATCCGCCGCGCAAGCACTTGCGATCACGCTCACGCCACAGCTCACCAGCAGCACCAGGCTAAGTTGCAGCACACGCCTTCCATACTGTTCTACCTGATATGGGCACTGAGTCCAAAGTCGGGAGATATTTTGCATTGTCCACTCTATTCTCTAGTTCGCAATCTCTAGTTCGCAATCTCTAGTTCGCAATCTCTAGTTCGCAATTGGGAAAGGAACGACTACGAAATGCCTATCTCAAAACTCACTGTTCCACTGGGATACCAGCAATTGTTCGGACCGTTTCTAACCCCACAACGAGATTTCGAGCAGTTCCAGGTGAGTGTCACTGCCCGGCGCGAAATCCTTGCTACCCGGCTACTCGTGGGCAGTGACACTCACCTTTGCAGAGTCTCGTTGTAGTCTAAGGTTGTAGTCTAAG
>ERZ795053.4198-NODE-4198-length-15752-cov-6.352679_pt1 | contig 15752 bp, 16 predicted proteins | sample MGYA00375137_ERZ795053 | MGnify/ENA primary metagenome ERZ795053 (study PRJEB30182, sample SAMN05720284) | activated sludge metagenome | isolation source: Anaerobic digester | place: Hong Kong | collected 2014-12-17 ...
GTCCCGCCGTAGATCTCACCGCACGGGAAGACGAAGCCCCTGCGCTTGCAGAGGCTGACAACGGTGTCGACGGTGGAGGTGCTGGCCATGAGGGACAGGCTATCGGGAGTGCGCGGGGGCCCCGACCGCGTCCCGTAGCCTTGGCCGCGTGAGTCTGCCCTTCCGCTCCCGGGTCGAGCACGCGTCCGCGCCGTGGATCGACAAGCTCAACGGTATGCCGCGCGTGCTGCCCTTCCTCGTCGTGCTCGCGCTCATGCTCGCCGGCGCCTTCGTGCCGAAGGTGGGCTTCCTCTTCACCCTGCTCATCGCCGTCTTCCTCGGCTGGATCCTCTTCCTCACCTGGCCGCGGCTCGGGCTGCCCGAGAAGCTGCTGCGGTTCGCGGTCCTCGGCATGGTGCTGGCCATGGTGGCCGTCCAGGCCTTCCCGCGCTGAGTTTGACAATCATTATCACTAGGTCCACAGTGGACCCATGCGCTCATCGTTGCCCTCGAACCGTCTGCTGCCCGCCGTCGCCCTGGTGGCCGCCGTCGCCCTGAGCTCCTGCAGCTCCGGGCCTGCGTCGGGCGCCGCGTCCCCCACCGGCTCCGGCGCCACCAGCAGCACCGCCGCACGCAGCACCACCGCAGCGGCCACGACGAGCGCAGCGAGCACGCCGACGAGCGCGCCGATCCCCGTCACCGCCGCCTTCTACCCGCTGGAGTACCTCCTCACCGAGATCGGCGGACCGCACGTCACGGTCACGACGCTCACCAAGCCGGGCGTCGAGCCGCACGACCTCGAGCTCACCCCCCAGGACGTCGCCGGGCTGAGCAAGGCCAAGCTCGTCGTCACGCTCAAGGGCTTCCAGCCGGCCGTCGACGCCGCCACGGCGCAGCAGGCTCCCACGACGACCTACGACGTCGCACCGGCAGCCGCGCTCGACCTCGCTGCCCCCGAGCACGACCACGAGGGCGGCGACACCCACGGTCAGGAGGCCAAGGACCCGCACTTCTGGCTCGACCCGGACCGCTACACCCGAGTGGGCTATGCCGTGACCGAGCGGCTCGTGCAGATCGACCCGGCGAACGCAGCGACCTACCGGCAGCGCGCCGACGCCTTCGCGGCCTCGCTCACGGCGCTCGACACGAGCTTCACGACCGGGACGACGACGTGTGCCAACCGCAAGCTCGTCACCAGCCATGCCGCCTTCGGCTACCTCGCCCGCAAGTACAGCTTCACCCAGGTGCCGATCGCCGGCCTGTCGCCTGAGCAGGAGCCCACCGCCAAGCAGCTGGCGGCGGTCGCCACGGTGGTCAAGGACAGCAAGGCGACGACGATCTACGCCGAGACGCTCGTCGACCCGAAGTTCGCGCAGACCGTGGCGACGAGCACCGGTGCCACGATCGCCGTCCTGGACCCCATCGAGGGGATCACGACGAGCTCGGCCGGCAAGGACTACCGTGAGGTCATGCAGGCCAACCTCACCGCATTGCGTGCCGGGCAGGGCTGCCAGTGAGCCACGCGTGACCGGGGGCTCCCCGGTGCTGTCGCTGCGGTCGGCGTCCTTCGGGTATGCCGACCGCGCGGTCGTCTCCGGCGTGACGCTCACCGTCGAGCCGGGCGAGGTGGTCGCCGTCCTCGGCCCCAACGGCTCGGGCAAGTCGACCCTCGTCAAGGGTGCGCTCGGCCTGGCTCAGCAGCTCGCCGGCTCGGTCGAGCTCTTCGGTATGCCGCGCGCCGACTTCCGCGAGCACGCCAGGCTCGGCTACGTGCCCCAGCGGCATACCCTCGCCTCGGCGGTCCGCTCGACGGTGACCGAGATCGTCGCCTCGGGCCGGATCCCCCGCCAGCATTGGCTGCGTGGACAGACCGCGCGCGATCGCGAGCAGATCGGCCGGGCCCTGGAGCTCGTCGGCCTCGCCGACCGGGCCCGCGCCGACGTCACGACGCTCTCCGGAGGCCAACAGCGGCGGGTGCTCATCGCCCGCGCGCTCGCCGGCGAGCCGGAGGTGCTCGTGATGGACGAGCCGATGGCCGGCGTCGACGCCTCGGCCCAGCACGTCCTCGCCGACGTGCTCACCCGGCTCGCCGCGACCGGCGTGACCATGCTCGTCGTCACCCACGAGCTCGTCGCGCTCGCCGACCTGGTCACCCGGGTCGTCGTCGTCGACGCCGGGCAGGTGAGCTTCGACGGGTCCAAGGCCGACTTCGAGGCCGCGGCCGGGCACGTCCTGCACGACCACGGCGCCCATCACCACGACCTCGAGCTGGCCACCACCCCCGCACTGCTCGGCAACCCGATCCCGGACCCGCCAGCCGAGGTCCGGCGTGGCTGACCTGCTCGCCCTCGACTTCATGCAGCGCGCGCTGCTCGCGGCGCTGCTCGTCGGCGCGGTCGCCCCGCTCGTCGGCGTCTTCCTCGTCCAGCGTCGGCTCGCGCTCATCGGCGACGGCATGGGTCACGTCGCGCTCGCCGGCGTCGCGGTCGGCGTGCTCACCGGCCAGTCGCCGGTGTGGACCGCGCTCGCGGCCGCCGTCGTCGCGGCCGTCGTCGCCGAGCTGATCCGCAGCTCGGGCCGCGCCCAGGGCGACGTCGCTCTCGCGATCATCTTCTACGGTGGCATCGCCGCCAGCGTCGTCATCATCGCGAAGTCGCCCAAGGGCACGCCGGCCAACCTCACGGCATACCTCTTCGGCGCGATCACCACGGTGCAGCCGAGCGACCTCGTCGTCTTCGCGGGGCTCAGCCTGGTCATCCTCGCGACCGTCGGGGTGCTGCGCTCGCGGCTCTTCGCGGTGGCCAACGACGAGGAGTGGTCGCGCGCGGCCGGGCTGCCGGTGACCGCGCTCAACCTCGCGCTCGCGCTGCTCACCGCCGTCACCGTCGTCGTGTCGATGCGGATCGTCGGGCTGCTGCTCATCAGCGCGCTGATGATCGTGCCCAATGCCGCGGCCCAGCTCATCGGCCGCTCGTTCCGCGCCTGCCTGCTGTGGGCCGTCGTCATCGGCGTCGTCTGCTCGGTCGGCGGCGTCATCGTGTCGTATGCCGCCGACACCCCCTCCGGCGGCACCATCGTCATGCTCGCCATCGGAGTCTTCGTCGTCGCGGCCGTCGGGTCGGCGATCGCCCAGCGGCTCGGCCGAGCGAGCCACCGCGAGACCGAGGCCCACCCGCACGAGCACGGCCCGGACTGCGGCCACGAGGTGCTCCCCCACGGCGACCACGTCGACTACCTGCATGACGGCCACCGGCACGCCCCCCACGGCGGCCACTACGACGAGCATGCCGAGGGCGGGCACGACCCGACGCACGCCCCCTCCGGCACCGGTCACCCCAGCGAGGCATCCCGATGACGACCACGACCCGCAAGCTCACCCGCCAGCAGACCGCGGTGCTCGAGGCACTGCAGTCCGGGGCTGACTTCGTCTCGGCCCAGGACCTGCACGCCCGGATGCGCGAGCAGGGCACGACCATCGGGCTGGCCACCGTCTATCGCGCGCTCACCACGCTCGCCGCCGACGGTGCCGTCGACAGCCTGCGCACCGACGACGGGCAGTCGGTCTACCGCCAGTGCTCGAGCGGTCACCACCACCATCTGGTATGCCGCGTGTGCGGCCGGACCGTCGAGGTCGACGGCCCGGCGGTGGAGACCTGGGCCGAGCGGGTGTCCGCCCAGCACGGCTACCGGGACGTGCGGCATACCCTCGAGATCGTCGGCACCTGCCCCACCTGCTGATCCAGCCGATCTGCTTGGCTGGAGGCATGGCAGACCGACCGATGACCCTGACCTTCCTCGGCGCGGCGGGGACGGTGACCGGCTCGAAGTACCTGCTCACCGTCGGCGAGCGCCGAGTCCTCGTCGACGGCGGGATGTTCCAGGGCGACAAGCGCTGGCGCGAGGTCAACTGGGCGAGCTTCCCCGTCGAGCCGACCTCGCTGTCGGACATCCTCGTCACGCACGCGCACATCGACCACGTCGGCTACCTCCCCGCGCTCGTCGCCGCCGGCTTTGCCGGCCCGATCTGGTGCACCGAGAGCACCAAGCGGCTGGCCGAGATCGTGCTGCTCGACGCGGCCCACCTGCAGGAGCGCGAGACCGAGCGGGCGATCGAGGGCGGCTACTCCAAGCACCTGGACCCCAAGCCGCTCTACACCGTCGCCGACGCCGAGGCGACCATCCCGCTGCTGCGGGTCATCCCCTTCGACAGCGACGTCGACCTCGGCCAGGGGCTGAGCGCGCGGTGGACCCGGGCAGGGCACATCCTCGGCTCGGCGAGCATCACGGTCACCGCCCGGCGTGCCGGGCAGACCGAGTCGGTGCTCTTCTCCGGCGACCTCGGCCGGCACGACCACCCGGTGCTGCGGCCGCGCGAGATCCCGCCGTCGGCTCCGGTGGCGCTGATCGAGTCGACCTACGGCGACCGAGAGCACCCCGAGCCGGCCGGGCTGCCGCACGAGGCGATGGCCGACGCGATCCGCCGCACCGTCGAGCGGGGCGGCTCGGTGCTCATCCCCGCCTTCGCCGTCGACCGCACCGAGGTCATCCTCGTCGCGCTGCAGGACATGCTGCAGGCCGGGCGGATCCCCAACGTGCCGATCTACCTCAACTCGCCGATGGCGGTGGCCGGGCTGGCCGTCTATCGCGAGGCCTATGCCAAGGGCGAGCTGCGCCGCGACCTCGATCCCGACGACCTCATGCACATTCCGGGCCTCAAGGAGGTCGCCGACGCCGAGCAGTCCAAGGCGCTCAACCGGCCGGCCCGCTCGTGCATCATCATCTCCTCCTCCGGGATGGCCACCGGCGGCCGGGTGGTCCACCACCTCGAGGCGATGCTGCCCGACCCGCGGCATACCGTCGTGTTCACCGGCTTCCAGGGCCCGGGCACTCGCGGGCGGATGCTGCTCGATGGCGAGCAGCAGATGAAGTTCCGCGGCCGCTATGTCATGGTCCGGGCCGAGATCGTCCAGGACACCGAGTTCTCGGTGCACGCCGACGCCTCCGACCTGCTCGACTGGCTGCGCGAGCTCTCGCCCCGGCCGCAGACCGTCTTCTGCGTGCACGGCGAGGACCGATCCCGGGCGGCGCTCGCCGAGCGGATCCGGGCCGAGCTCGGCATCGCGGCCGTCTGCCCGAGCTATGGGGAGGTCGTGACGATCGGGGCCGACGGGCAGTGGGGCGAGGCCGGCCAGGTCGCGGTCGGGCCGGCCGTCGGTGACGGGGTGGCCGGCGACGACGGTGGGGCCGGCGAGGGTGGCGGCTCGAGCATGCCGCCGGCACCCGGATCGCCGCCCGCGCCGCGACAGCCGTCCCCGCTGGCGCCGGCTGCGCCCCCGGAGCCCGAGGCCGACCCGATGCACGACCGGCTCGAGCAGGTCCAGGTCATCCTCGAGACCGCGCTGGGGCAGGTGCAGTTCGCCCCCGAGACGGCTCGCCCGGCGATGACCGAGACCCTGCAGGCGGCGCTCCGACTCGCCGAGGCGGGCGCCTACTCCCCCGCCGCGCTGCGGCGTGCCGTGGATGACGCGATGACCGCTGCGGTCGCCGCCGTGCAGACGCCGGGAGGGCAGTCGGTCGTCGCGTTGTTGGCCTCGATCCCGCGGATCATCGGCTGAACGGCCATCGCCGGTAGTCGTCGTCTGGGAGGACAGGTGTTCACCGGGTGCCGGTGGTCACCCGTCCTCCCAGACGACGACTACCGGCGATTCCTCGCCATACCGACACTCTTCGATTGGGAGAGGTGTCGTCGGGCGGGAGTTCCACAGTGTCGGTAGTGAGTCGGCGGACGGTTGCGGCCGGCCTCGCCTGGAGTGTGCCCACGATCGTGTTGACGGCCCAGGCCGTCGCCCACGCCGCATCCACGACGCCCACCCCCACGCTCACGGCGATCACGGGGTGCACGAGCAAGACCGGCACCAACGTCTACAACCTCACGATGACCTTCGACTCGTCCCTCGCCGGCCATACCCTCGTCATCACCGCGGTCTACATCGACACCACGAGTCCGCCGGTGAGTCAGGTGCAGAGCTTCACTCAGCCCTCGCCGACGCCGACCGGCGCCACGGCGACCTTCGCCGCCGTGAGCACCAACAACGCCGGCAACGTCTTCATCCGGATCGACTACACCATCGACGGCAAGCCGCGGACCTACACCACGACCGCCAAGGTCTCGGTCAACAGGACCTGCCCCTGAGCGAGCTCAGGGGGATTCGCCCGGGGCGTCGACGGCGCCGCCGTAGCGCCGGTCGCGGGCGGCATACTGCTGCACGGCCTGCCACAGGTGCCGTCGGTCGTAGTCGGGCCAGAGCGTGTCCTGGAAGACGAGCTCGGCGTAGGCGGACTGCCAGAGCAGGAAGTTGCTCGTGCGCTGCTCTCCCGAGCTGCGGACGAAGAGGTCGACGTCGGGCATGCTCGGCTCGTCGAGATAGCGCGCGATGGTCCGCTCGTCGATGCCGCTCGGCTTGAGCCGGCCGGCGCGGGCATCCTCGGCGATCCGCTGCACGGCGTCGGCGATCTCGGCCCGTCCGCCGTAGTTGACGCAGAAGTAGAGGGTGAGCCCGGTGTTGTGGCGGGTCAGCTCCTCGGCGACCTCGAGCTCGTGAATCACGCTGCGCCACAACCGTGGTCGTCGTCCGACCCACCGCATTCGCACGCCCCACGCGTGGAGCTGGTCGCGCCGGCGGCGGATGACGTCGCGGTTGAAGCCCATGAGGAAGCGGACCTCGTCGGGCGAGCGGCGCCAGTTCTCGGTCGAGAAGGCATAGGCCGACAGGTGCGGTATGCCGAGGTCGATGGCGCCGGCGACGACGTCGAGCAGTGCCGCCTCCCCGGCCTCGTGGCCCTTGGTGCGCGGCAGGCCGCGCTGGTTGGCCCAGCGGCCGTTGCCGTCCATGACGATCGCGACGTGCCGCGGCAGGATCTCGGCCGGGATGCGTGGCGGCTGGGCGCCACTCGGGTGGGCGAAGGGTCGCTCGTATGCCGCGCCGGCCCGGTTCGGGGTGCTCATCAGCTGGTCCGCTCCACGAGTCGCAACGATCGCACACCCCGCTCGAGATGCCACTGGAGGAAGGCCGCGACGAGGCCGCTGCCCTCCCGACGGTGATGTGCCGCAGCGAGATCCGCGGTCACCCAGTCGCCGGTGAGGAGCGCGCCGAGCAGCGCGAGCGTCTCCGGCGCCGGCGCGGCCGAGCCGGGCGGGCGGCATACCAGGCACACCGAGCCACCGGCCGCGACGTGGAAGAAGCGGTGCGGCCCCGGCTCGCCGCACTGCGCACAGTCGGCGAAGGACGGCGCCCAGCCGGCGACGGCGAGCGCGCGCAGGATGTAGGCGTCGAGGACGAGCAGCGGGTCGTGCTCGCGGGCGGCGAGCGCAGCGAGGGCTCCGGCGACGAGGAGGTACTGCTGGGTGGCGACCTCGTGCTCCTCGGTGAGCCGGTCGCACGTCTCGACGACCGCGGTAGCGGCGGTGTAGGCGGCGTAGTCGCGGCAGATGGCGTCGCCGTGGGCGGCGAGGGTCTCGACCTGGGTCACCGTGTCGAGGTTGCGGCCCTCGTAGCACTGCAGGTCGACGACCATGAACGGCTCGAGCCGGGCGCCGAAGCGGGAGGAGGTGCGGCGCACGCCCTTGGCGACGGTGCGGACCTTGCCGCGGCTGCGGGTGAGCACCGTGATGATCCGGTCGGCCTCGGCCAGCTGGTGGGTCCGCAGGACGACCGCCTCGTCACGGTAGGTCGGCATCGGTCCATTCTCTCCCCCGCGGGCCGGTCAGCCGGGCAGGCGCCCCGTGCCCGGATCGCGATCGGTGAGGCAGTAGACCTGACCGCCCGGGGCGCGGAGCACGGTCCACCGCGGCCCCTCGCCGACGACGGTCGCGCCGAGGTCGGTATGCCGCGTCGTCGCGGCGGCCCGGTCGGCACAGGCGAGGTCGGGGTGGGCCCGGACCGGGCCGGTGGGGTCGTCGAGCCGCTGCAGCAGGATGCGGGGGCCGACGTCGGCGCCCTGCAGCAGTGCGAGCTCGGGCCGTGACCCGATGAGCAGCTCACCGCCGAGCAGGTCCTGCCAGAAGCGGGTCTCGGTGTCCCACAGGGGTGCTGGGATGTCGATGGCGAGCTGGTCGAGGACGAGGTCAGAGGTCCTGGCCAGGGTGCCGCGCGGGCCGACGGTGTGGCAGAGCAGCAACCCGCCGGGCGAGCGGCATACCTCGACGTCGTGGTAGTGCCAGGCCGGCACGGCGCCGAGCGCGATCGAGCGGGCCACGGCCGCGGCGCGGTCGGTGGAGTCGAGGTCCAGGTGGGTGCGCGGCTGGGCACCCGTCTCGTCGAGCCGCTGCAGCTTGACCCACGGGTCGCCCTCGGCCGGCAGCAGCGTGACGAACTGGCCGGCCTCGCCTCGCGTGCTCGACAGGCTGGTGCCGGTCGCGGCCGGCCAGAAGGCCAGCGCCGCGTCCCACTGCGCCTCCGGCACGTCGAGGAACAGGTGCAGCCACGACGGAGCGGTCATCGCGCCACCCTAGATGGTCACGCGCCGAGCCGGATCGCGGTCTCGATGGCCCGCAGCGCACGCTCGTCCCCCGTGCGCGACCAGACGTCGAGCGCCGTGTCCGCGAGCTTGACGATGTGCTCGCCTCCATCGGCGACGGCGAGGTCCCACACCTCCTCCGCTCCCGGGTCGCGGCTGCTGCGCTGCTCGGCCGGCGCGAGCACATCGGGCCGGTATGCCGCGACGACGGCCGAGGTCGCCGTCCAGGCCGCGGCATACGCGTCGAGCCACCGCACCTGCGGCAGGCTCGGGAGCGCGAGCTGGACGGCGTTGGGGGCGGTGGCTGCGTGCACGAGCATGGTGGCGTTGCCGTGGGCGATCCGTGGGTATGCCGCGACGGTCGCGTCAACGAGCCGGGCCAGCGCGGCCGGCACGTCCTCGGCACTCGTGGGTCCGGCGGCCTGCGTGGCGTGGTGCGCCCAGCCCGGGGCCTCGCCGAGCTGGCGGAGTCGGTGGCGGATGCCCTTGCTGCGATCCGGGATCGGGGGCACGGCGAGGAGGGCGTCGCCGACGCCGAGCGTGCCCTGTGGTCGGATGAGCGGCACCGGCTGGAAGCGCGCGGCCCAGTAGGCCAGCGCGTGGGCGATCTCGTCGACGCGCGGCTCGGTGGGGTCGGTGCGGGCGGCCCGCAGCGCGTGCCCCAGCCGGATCACGCCGTGCGTGGCGCCGGCGGCGATCCCCGGCAGCAGCCGCGGCCACCAGGTGCCGACGACCTGCTGCCACGGGTGCTGCCGCACCTGCCGACGGAAGAAGTCGACCCAGTCGCCGGTGCGGGTGGGGTCGCCGAGCGGGTCGGACCAGCCGTCGTCGGCGATCGGAAAGCGACCCCGGGGCAGGTCGTCGAGCTGGCCGAGATAGTCGTCGGTCCAGGCCGACACTGCGGTCCCCGCGCCGCGGCGGGCCAGCGCCTCGACGGCCATCGGTCCGTGATTGGACAGCCAGCCCGCGAACTCGGGTCCGGTGCGGTGCAGGCGCTCCAGCGCCTCGTCATAGCTGCCGGCAGCAGGGCCGGCGATCGCCGCTGTCATCATGGCTCCGAGTAAAGAACCTCAAGTGAACTGGAGGTCAAGGCATGGCGCCCGAGGCCCTGCTCGCGATCGGCGAGGTGTCCGCGCGCAGTGGCGTCGCGGTGTCCGCGCTGCGCTACTACGAGACCCTGGGGCTGATCGCCAGTCGTCGCACCACCGGCAACCAGCGGCGCTACCGGCGGGCCGTGCTGCGCCGGATCGCGGTCATCCAGGCCGCCCAGCACGTCGGCCTGTCCCTCGACGAGGTGCGGGATGCCTTCGCCGCGCTCGACCCCGAGCATGCGCCGACCAAGCGCGACTGGGCGGCGTTGGCCAGGCGTTGGCGGCCGGTGCTCGACGCCCGCATCGAGGCACTGCAGCAGGTGCGCGACGGGCTGTCGCAGTGCGTCGGCTGCGGCTGCCTGTCGATGCGCCAGTGCGCGATCTACAACCCCCAGGACGAGCTCGCCGCCACCGGCCCCGGCGCTCGTCGCCGCTTCCCCATCCCGCCATCCCCGCCCGCCCGCTGACCTCCCGCGCGAAAGCCGCTTCCCTCCCGAAACCTGCGCGCGCGAGCGTGCGGTTAGCACATTCGTTCGATACTCTTTCGGTATGCCGCTCACCGTGCAGCAGTCGCTCCTCGACCTCGACGAGCCCATCGAGTTCGCTCCGCTGCGCGTCGAGCGGCACCACCTGCGCTTCGGCGCCTGGGTCGACATCCAGCCCGGCTGGCTCAGCGGCGCCGACCGGGTCTTCGACGAGATCCGCGCCGCCGTGCCCTGGCACGCCGAGCGGCGGCAGATGTACGACACGGTGGTCGACGTCCCCCGGCTCACCACGTTCTACGGCAGCGACGAGCCGCTCCCCTCGCCACTGCTCACCCAGGCGCGGGACCTCCTCTCGGCGCACTACCGGGGCGAGCTCGGCGAGGACTTCACCAGCGCCGGGCTGTGTCTCTACCGTGACGGCAAGGACAGCGTCGCGTGGCACGGCGACCGGATCGGGCGTGGCGCGACCCACGACACGATGGTGGCGATCCTCTCGCTCGGCTCGCCCCGCGTCCTCGCCCTCCGGCCGCGCGGAGGTGGTCAGACCGCGCTGCGCCTCCCCCTCGGGCACGGCGACCTCGCGGTCATGGGCGGCTCGTGCCAGCGCACCTGGGAGCACGCCATCCCGAAGACCGCCAAGCCGGTCGGCCCACGCATCTCGGTCCAGTTCCGCCCGCGCGGCGTCCGCTGACCCACGCGTGGAGGTATGCCGCGGGGTCCAGGACCCCGCGGCATACCTCCAGTCGGGTGGCGGGGGAAGCCAACCAGCTCAGTCGAGCACCTCGGTCACCGTGCCTGCGGCGACGGTCCGCCCACCCTCGCGCACGGCGAAGCCGAGCCCGGACTCCAGCGCCACCGGGGCACCGAGCTCGACGACGACCTCGGCCACCTCACCGGGCGAGATCCGGTCGCGGCCGAGCAGGTCCAGCCCACCGGACACGTCCGCCGTCCGCAGGTAGAACTGCGGACGGTAGTCGGCGCCGAAGGGGCTGCGGCGACCGCCCTCGGCCGCGGCCAGCGCGTGCAGCGTCGCCGCGAAGCGCCGCGACCCGACCGCCGAGCCGGCAGCGACCAGTACCTGCCCGCGCCGCACCTGCTCGCGCCGCACGCCGCGAAGCAGGACCGCGGCGTTGTCGCCGGCCTGGACCACCTCGAGCGTCTTGCCGAAGGTCTCCAGCCCCGTGGCGACCGACCCGACGACCGGGCCGAGGCCGACGACCTCGACCGCCTCGCCGAGGCGCAGCGACCCACGCTCGACGGCGCCGGTGACGACCGTGCCCCGACCGCTGATCGACAGCGCGCTCTCGATCGGCATGAGGAAGGGCCGGTCGAGCACCCGCACCGGCGTCGGCACCGAGCGGTCCACCGCGTCGAGCAGCTCGTGGATCGAGGCCACCCAGCGCGGGTCGCCCGCCAGCGCGCCCGTCGCCGACACTGGGACGATCGGCACGTCGTCACCCGGGAAGCCGTTGCGCCACAACAGCTCTCGCAGCTCCAGCTCGACGAGCTCGAGGATCTCCGGGTCGCCCACCCTGTCTGCCTTGGTGAGCGCCACGACGAGGTGGCGCACCCCGACCCGGCGTGCCAGCAGCAGGTGCTCGCGCGTCTGCGGCATCGCGCCGTCCTGCGCCGAGACCACGAGGATCGCGCCGTCGACCTGGGCGGCGCCGGTGATCATGTTCTTCACGAAGTCGGCGTGACCTGGCATGTCGACATGCGCGTAGTGCCGGTTCGCCGTCTCGTACTCGACGTGCGCGATGGTGATGGTGATGCCGCGCGCCTGCTCCTCCGGAGTCCGGTCGATGCCGTCGAAGGCGACGAACCGGTTGTGCATCGGGTCGGCGTCGGCGAGCACCCTGGTGATCGCGGCCGTGAGGGTGGTCTTGCCGTGGTCGACATGCCCCATCGTGCCGATGTTGAGGTGCGGCTTGCTGCGCACGAAGGCGGTCTTGCTCATGGTCTGTCCTTGCTCTCGGGCTGGTGCCCGGGACCGCTTGCGCCGCAACCCTGCTCACGCGCCGGTATGCCGCGGCAGGAGGGTGGCGGGCGGGCCACCCTCCTGCGCGGGTCCCGGTGGATGCGTGCGCAGGAGGGTCAGCGTCGGGCGCCGGTGAGCGCGTTCGCGTTCTCCGCGAGAGCGTCCGTCGCCAGGCATGCGGATCGGCCCGACAGGCGGTTGCCTGCCAGGCCGAGGGCATCGAGCAGACGGAGCATGCCGGTCAGGCTAGCTGCCTGACCGGCATGTCCGCCAACGGTTTTCGCTGTGGAGGGAGATCCGAGCCCTAGAGCGCTCGGGTTTACCTCCACTACCCCGCGCGGGCCGCCGACTCCCACTCGCGCAGGTCGACGATCCGCGGCGCATACGGCGTGCAGTGCAGCCGCTTCATGCCCGCCTCGAAGGGCGTGCGGTCGGCCTTGACGCTGTTGCAGTCCGAGCAGCAGGCAACGACGTTGAGCCACGTGTTCGTGCCTCCGCGCGAGCGCGGGCGAATGTGGTCGACCGTCGTCGCGCGCGCCCCGCAGAAGGCACACACGTGCCGGTCACGCAGCAGCACACCACGCCGGGAGAACCGGGCCGGCTGATACATCCAGGTGGTCCTGACGTAGCGCACCAGCCGCAGCACCGTCGGCCAGGGGTAGGGACCGACCGTCTTGTCGCCCAGCGACTCGTGGACGACGGCCACCCCGCGATAGAGCATGCGGAGCGCCTGCTTGAAGACGACGCCCCCGAGCGGCTCGTAGGACGCGTTGAGGACCATGACGCTCATCGGTGGCACCTCCTCGGCAGTCGCAGCGTACGTCACGGGTGGACGCATGTCGCGCCCCAGCGAGGGTAGGACGCGAACGGCATACACCTCCAACGCTTTTCACCGTGAGCAACCCCCATCAATGGGGAGGATTCGGGGCGCTGTCGCACCCTGGTTCCTCCCCGTTGACGGGGAACGACGCGCAGGTATGCCGCGTCAGGCCGGCAGGTGCGCGCCGTCGCGGACGGCCCGGTTGACTGCGGAGACGATCGCCGTGAGCGAGGCGGTGATGATCGAGGAGTCGATGCCGACGCCCCACAGCACCCGCTCCCCGACGGCGCACTCGACGTATGCCGCCGCCTTGGCGTCGCCACCGGCGCTCATCGCGTGCTCGGCATAGTCGAGGACGCGCACGTCGACGCCGAGCTGACCGAGCACGTCGACGAAGGCCGCGATCGGGCCGTTGCCGTGGCCGACGAGCTCGGTGACCTCGTGGCTGTCGGGCGAGACCATCCGGTCGCGCAGACCTACCTTGAGCGTGGTGTCGCCCTCCTCCTCGGCCTCGATCCTCGCCGCGGCGAGCCGGAAGCGACCCCACGGGTTGTCCGGGGTCGGAAGGTACTCGTCCTCGAACTTGGCCCAGAGCTCGCCGGGGGTGACCTCGCCACCGTCGGAGTCGGCATACCGTTGGACGACGCCGGAGAACTCGATCTGCAGGCGGCGCGGCAGGTCCATGCCCCGCTCGCTCTTCATGATGTAGGCGACGCCGCCCTTGCCGGACTGGCTGTTGACGCGCACGACCGCCTCGTAGGACCGGCCGAGATCGTGCGGGTCGATCGGCAGGTAGGGCACGGCCCACGGGATGCCGTTGATGTCGGTGCCGGCCGCTGCCGAATCCTTCTCCATCCACTCGAAGCCCTTCTTGATCGCATCCTGGTGCGACCCGGAGAAGGCGGTGAAGACGAGGTCGCCACCGTAGGGGTGGCGCTCGTGCACCGGCAGCTGGTTGCAGTGCTCGACGGTGCGGCGGATCTCGTCGATGTTGGAGAAGTCGATCTGCGGGTCGATGCCCTGGGAGTAGAGGTTCATCCCGAGGGTGACCAGGTCGACGTTGCCGGTCCGCTCGCCGTTGCCGAAGAGGCAGCCCTCGATCCGGTCGGCGCCGGCGAGGTAGCCCAGCTCGGCCGCCGCGACGCCGGTGCCGCGGTCGTTGTGCGGGTGCAGCGAGACGACGACCGAGTCGCGCCGGTCCAGGTGCCGGATCATCCACTCGATCGAGTCGGCATAGACGTTGGGGGTGATCATCTCGACGGTGGCCGGCAAGTTGATGATCATCTTGTGGTCCGGCGTCGGGTCGATGACGTCGATGACCTCGTTGCAGATCCGCACCGCGAAGTCGAGCTCGGTGCCGGTGTAGGACTCCGGGCTGTACTCGTAGTAGACGTCGGTCTCGGGGATGGTCTCCTCGAGCTTGCGGCACAGCCGGGCACCCTGCAGCGCGATGTCGACGATGCCGTCCTGGTCCAGGCCGAAGACGACCCGGCGCTGCAGGATCGAGGTCGAGTTGTAGAAGTGGACGATCGCCTGCTTGCTGCCGCGGATCGCGTCGAAGGTGCGCTCGATGAGGTGGTCGCGGCACTGGGTGAGCACCTGGATGGTGACGTCGTCGGGGATGTGCCCACCCTCGATGAGCTCGCGGCAGAAGGTGAAGTCGGTGTCGCTCGCGCTGGGGAAGCCGACCTCGATCTCCTTGTAGCCCATCCGGACCAGCAGGTCGAACATCCGCTTCTTGCGCTCGGAGTTCATCGGGTCGATGAGCGCCTGGTTGCCGTCGCGCAGGTCGACGGCGCACCAGCGCGGGGCCTTGGTGAGCCGGTTCGTCGGCCAGGTGCGGTCGGGCAGGTCGACAGCGAGCTGCTCGTGGAAGGGCACGTACTTGCCGAAGGGCATCGGGCTGGGGTGCTGGGGGTGGTGCATGTCGGGCCTCTCACTCCTCGTCGGGAAGGGGATGCGGCCGGGTCTCGCGACGCACGACGGACTCCGCGACGAGGGGGGCCGTCAGATCAGGCCTCGCCGCGGCGCAGAAGGAGGAGGCTCACTCCCAGCCATGCCACGAGCACAGAGTATGCCGTGTGGTCCCCACCCGTCCAACGGCGGGGCGCGTCCGGGTCGACATGGGTACGGCACACAACCGCGAGCCGGGCACGTCGCCATCATCCGCGCGGCGACCTAAGCTGAGCGCATGACCGGCCCGGCCAGCCAATCCCGTGAGGTGGTGTGGCGTGAACTGGTCGCGGCCGCGCTGACCCGCCGGGCGGATCAGACCGGTGGCTATCTCACCTGGTCCGAGCTGGCCGACTTCGCCATGCCCGACGGCAGCCGAGTGAGGTTGGTCGACCCCGGCCGTGGCGGCATCTGGAACCCAGCCGGCCTCACCGCCACGCTCACCATCGTCACCTCGCCCGACGGCCCATACCCCGATCGCGAGATCGACGGGGGCTTGCTCCAATACAGCTACCAGAAGGGACCTGAGGGCGGGAAGAACCTCAAGCTTCGCAGGGCCATGGAGCTTCGGCTGCCCCTCATCCGCCTCAACAAGATCGGACCCAACGCGTACAACCCGATCTACCCGGTTTTCGTCGTGGGCGACAACCCGATCACCCGCGAGTTCACCCTCACCGTCGATGAGGTCCTGCGTCTCGTGCCGGCGGGAGAGCTCAGCCCGATCGAACGGCTCTATGCGGCGCGCATCGTCCAACAGCGGGTGCACCAGCCAGCATTCCGAGCCAGAATCCTGCTGGCATACGACGGTCGATGCACTGTGTGCGCCCTCCGGCACCCGGAGCTGCTGGATGCCGCTCACATCATCGAGGACGGTCAGCCCGGTGGTGATCCTGTCGTGAGCAATGGGCTCAGCCTCTGCAAGATTCATC
>ERZ795053.4199-NODE-4199-length-15752-cov-5.469899_pt1 | contig 15752 bp, 15 predicted proteins | sample MGYA00375137_ERZ795053 | MGnify/ENA primary metagenome ERZ795053 (study PRJEB30182, sample SAMN05720284) | activated sludge metagenome | isolation source: Anaerobic digester | place: Hong Kong | collected 2014-12-17 ...
GTTCAATAATAAGGTCAATTCGCCCTTCCATAATGACATCTAAACGTTGAAGCGTTAAGCCAATTCTATGATCTGATACACGATTTTGTGGGTAATTATAGGTTCTAATCTTTTCACTGCGATCGCCACGACCAACTAAGGCTTTACGTTCAGCACCTTCTTTTTCTAATTGTTCTTGTAAGAACTTATCATAGATGCGTGCTTTTAATAAACGGAACGCTTTGTCACGATTTTCGTGTTGGCTCTTACCTTCTTGACAGTCAACAACCATACCTGTTGGTAAGTGAGTTAAACGAACAGCAGATTTTGTTGTATTAACCGATTGTCCACCTGGACCAGATGAGTTAAACGTATCAAAACGAATATCTTCCCATTTAACATCGACTTCAAGTTCTTCTGCTTCAGGCATAACTAAAACAGTTGCTGTTGATGTGTGAACTCTTCCCATTGATTCTGTCTCTGGAACGCGTTGAACACGATGAACACCTGATTCATATTTAAGCAGTGAATAAACGAGTTTACCTGAAACCATAAATTCAATGGATGTAAATCCACCCATCGCACCTTCAGATGCTGAAAGAATTTCAATCTTCCATCCTTTGGTTTCAGCATAACGTGAGTACATTCTAAAAAGATCGCCTGCGAAAATGTTACCTTCATCGCCACCGGCAGCTCCTTTGATTTCAACAATAACGTTTTTGTCATCGTTAGGATCTTTAGGCAGTAAAAGAATTTTTAACTTCTCTTCGGTTTCTTCTAATAAATGTTTTAATTCTTGAACTTCGTGCTTAGCCATCTCGATTAAATCATCATCTGTTTCTAATTCTAAAAGAGACTCCAAATCAGAGAGTTCCTCTTCCTTTGTTTTATAGAAACGATAAACTTCAACAGCATCTTCTAATGTGCTCGATTCCTTTAAAAGTTTTGTCATTTCTTTGACATCAAGTGTACCTGATGCCAGTATGTCTTGAATTTCTACATAACGTTTTTCCATTATTGATAAACGATCAAACATGTTATCACCCGTTAAAACATGTTACCATAAAATGGTAAATAATGCCACAGAATTGTGTGAATATCACCATATTCATTGATTTAAAAAGCGTCCTTTATGAAAAAAAGTTATAAATATGCTAAAATAGAAGTGTAAAAAGAAAAGGAGTGAATTAAATGGAAAAACTTTATAATGCTTTAAACAAACAGGTTGCAAACTTTAGTGTTTTATTCACCAAGTTGCACCACTTCCACTGGTACGTCACAGGCCCACAGTTTTATCAATTACATGCGAAATTTGAAGAATTTTATGATGAAGCTAACGAACTTTATGATGCATTTGCAGAAAGATTATTAATGATTGGTGGTTATCCAGTTTCTAATCTTAAAGGCTATTTAGCAATTACTTCCCTCAAGGAAGCAAGCGGTACTGAAAAACCTGAAGAAATGGTTAAACACATTTTAGATGATTTCAAACTCATTGCATTAGAACTTAAAGAAACTTTAAAGATTGCTCAAGATCTTGAAGATGAAGTGACAGCTGATCTCATCATCGGTACACTTTCTAGTTTTGAAAAGCACATTTGGATGCTTAATTTCACACTTAAATAAGACATATCCACTAACAAATTAAAAAAAATCACGCTCATCATGTGGCGTGATTTTTTGTTTATCGTGTTAATCTTTAAACGCTTCTTCTTCACGATCAGACTGTGCTGTAAAGCGTGAGAATTCAGTATCAAATCGGTATTTGAGGACAACCCCTGCCATACCTTGACGGTTTTTAGCAATCGATAGTTCAACTTCACCCGTTTTATTTTCTTGTTTTCTTTCGTAATAATCTTCACGGTATAAGAACATAACGATATCGGCATCCTGTTCAATAGAACCTGATTCACGTAAGTCAGCTAATAGCGGACGTTTATCTTCACGTTTTTCAACTTCACGTGATAACTGTGAAAGTGCAAGAATAGGAATTTTTAATTCTCTTGCCATCTGTTTTAATGAACGTGATATCTTCGCAACTTCTTCTTGTCTATTTCCTGAACGATCATCACCTTTAATGAGCTGTAAATAGTCAATGACAACAAAGTCTAAGCGACCTTCTTGTGAGAGTTTTCGGCATTTGGCTCTAATATCTGCAACTGATACAGATGCAGAGTCATCAAACATAATTTTTAAACGTGATAGTGATTGCATACCACCTTCTAAGAATTGCCATTCTCTACTGGTTAAATGTCCTGTTTTAATCTTGTTATTTTCAATGTTTGATTCTGCAGATAACATACGAGCTGCGAGTTGTTCATTACTCATTTCTAATGAGAAAATGGCAACTCCTGCTTGGCCATCAGCGTTTCTTTTAGCAACGTTAAGTGCTAAGTTCATCGCATAAGCTGATTTACCCATAGAAGGACGAGCAGCTAAAATGATGAGTTCTTCAGGCTGAAGACCTGCTGTAAGGTTATCCAAGTTTGAGAACCCTGTTCTTAAACCAGTAATACCACCTTTTTTATCTCTGTTAAGCTCTGTTTTTTCTTTAACTTCTCTGATGACTTCAGACAGTTCAGCAAACGCAGAAGTCTTTCTTTTTTGTGCAAGTGCAAAAATGGATTCTTCAGCGTATGTGACATAATCGCTTGCATCCATCTCACCCTGATAACCCTTTTCAAGAATTTCAGAAGCTAAACTAATCGTCTCTCTCTTTAGGGCACTATCTTTAACTAAATCAATATAGGTTTCTAAGTGTCTTGTAGAAGGAACAAATTCAGAGAGTTGTAAAAGATACTTGATACCACCGACTTTTGCGAGTTGCTGTGAAGCTTCAAGCTTCGCCGCAACCGATGTATAGTCGATTTTCATTTGATCCATTTGGAGATCTTTCATCGCTTGAAAGATGAGTTGATGTCCTTGGTCAAAAAAATCTTCATTATTCAATTGGTCGATCACGGTTAGAATTTCTTTAGGGTCGAGAAAAATCGTCCCTAGTACATTCATCTCCGCTTCTTGATGATGCGGTAAGCTCTTCGCCATAGTTAAACCCTACTTTTCAACAATGTGTACTTCAAATACTGCTTTTACATCTTTATGCAATTGAACAGATGCTGTATAGATACCTACTGAATTGATTTCAGAAGATAGTTCAACCTTTTTCTTATCGATGATAATATGATGTGCTGCATCAAATGCTTCTACGATTTGTTTGGTTGTAACAGCACCAAAGAGTTTACCATCTTGTCCAATTTGAATACCCAATGTGACTTTTTTACCATCGATTTCTGCTTTGAGTTTCTTCATGAGATCCAAGTGTCTTTGTTGTGCCTCAAAAGCTTCTTCTTTGGCTCTATTAAGCGCTGCAAGGTTTTCTTCGTTCGCGATTAATGCTTTCTTTTGTGTGACTAAAAATTGACCATATCCCGATGCAACTTCAATCACATCGTCTTTCTTTCCTTTTCCTTTAACATCCTCTAGTAATATAACTTTCACGATTTCTCCACCTCCACCATACTCGAGTTCAAGATAAGTTTTTAATTGTTCATAAACTTCAGCAACCGACTGGTTTTTCACCTGTGCAGCTGCACTATTTAAATGTCCACCGCCTCCTAATGCTTCCATGAGGAGTTGAACATTGACTTGCTGATAAGATCGTGCTGATACACCGACGGTATCATTGCCTAAACGGCTGATCATAAAGGCTGCATCTATACCATTGATGGATAGTAAAGCTTCAGCAACCTGTGCTAATAAGATGCGATCATCATAGACTTCTGTTGTGACAACAAAAGCAAATCTTTCTAGGAAAATATCAACCTTATTGAGCAAACGATTAATTTCTAATGTGCGTAGTAAATCACGTCTTAGCCATAACTTAGCTTCTGTGATATCAGCGCCTAATTCTTTTAGTTTAGATGCAACCTCAAACGTTCTAGAACTTGTTCGATAAGAGAAATTATTGGTATCCACGATGAGTCCACCATACATGATAGTCGCCTCAAGAGGTGTGATATCCATTTCATCTTCTAGGTTATAGAAGTTCAGTAATTCCATAACAAGTTCAATCGTCGATGATGCATAAGGTTCAATAAATGAAAAATCAGCATCAAATGATTCTTCACCGACACGGTGATGGTCAATGACGATCAGCTTCTGAGTTTTCTCTAAAACTTCAGGTGACATGACAATCTTGGGTGACTGAGAATCAACAACGATGAGCAGACTGTTTTCATTCATCATGCGTAACGCTTCTTCAGGTAACACATAGTTTTGTTGATATTCAGGTACTTCTTTTCTTAAAATATCAATGATTTTTTGAGTTGTTAAATCACATTTTTGTTCTTCTAAGACAAGTACTGCTTGTTTCTTGCTTGCTCTTGCCATGTGCATAACTGCAACCATCGAACCAAACGCATCAAGGTCTGCTTGATGGTGTCCCATGATTATAACATTGGATGACTTTTCAATAAAGTCTCTAATGGTTTGTGCGTTAATTCTAACACTGACGCGTGAACTTTTAGCTGAAGCGTTAGTCTTTGCTCCAAAGTACTGAATCTTTTGATCTTGGATGTTGACCACGACCTGGTCACCACCACGTTTTTCAGCAAGTTCAATCGCATTTTGTGCATAAATACCTAATTCTTCATAATCCACATCCCATGAAGCAATCCCCATCGAAATGGAAATACGTACTTGGTTTTGTGTTGAGATTTGTCTAACTTTATCTAAGATGTCAAACTTATCTTGAATCATCAAATTAAGCTGTTTACGATAAAGCATGACAACGAGTCGTTCATCATCATAAGGTTTCAAGAAGCCATCATATTTGTTTGCCCAGTCAGCTATGGCAGCTAAGTATTCACCTTTTAGTGATGATTGTTCTAAAACGTCTAATGATGAAATAGCTTCATCCAAATTATCTAAATAGATGATACCTAATGCAGGTAAATGATTTTGATAAAGTTCTTTAACGGTTTCTCTTTCTGTTTGATTAAACAAATAAAAGAATTTGAGTTCGGGACGATAAATGACATCATATGTTTCATTTTTCACCTGAATCATAAAGTTCACTTTATTATTCATCGCAAGCATATGGAGTTGTGGATGAATATCTTTTAAGAGTTTACCCGTCATTTTAGGATCAAAGATGATCTTCGCATGAGGATTTGCCCATTTGATTTCAAAATCATCATCCAATGCAATAATACCAATTGGTAATTCATTAAAGACTTCATCACCAACTTGGTTAACGTGATAAGACAGTTTTGTCCACATTGATAATCGGTTCTGAAGTGTTTTAATCTTTGTTCTTGTTTGGATATTAAGCATGATATAAAGCATGGCAAAAACGAATATCGTTGATCCAATCAAGAATAAAAGACGGACGAATTCATCGCCACCTTGAATATTAAAATAGGGGATATAAAGATAGACACTGATACCAAGAAGAATCAGTGCGATTCCAAAAAAAAGCCATCGCTTCATAGGTTCACCCACTTTAAAGATATTATATCATGATGATGACATGTTGATAAAGATTTTATCTTTAATCTCTAAAAAAACATATTTCAATCAAAAGTCGATAAAAAAACCCATATCGTTGATATGGGCTTATGTTGTTAGTCTTTTACGAATGGTAGCAATGCCATGTGGCGTGCACGTTTAATCGCAACAGCGAGTGGACGTTGCCATTTAGCAGATGTTCCTGTTACACGTCTTGGTAAAATCTTACCGCGATCAGTAATAAAACGCTTCAATAGTTCAACATCTTTGAAATCGATGTGTTCTACTTTATTTTGTGTAAAGTAGCAAACTTTCTTACGTCTTTTGAATCCGCCACCACGTTTGTAATTATTTTGCATGATGTTTCCTCCTTAGAATGGTAAATCTTCTTCTGCAGCGAGTTGCTTACTTGTTTCGTAGAACTCGTCATTGTCTGCAGTGGTTAAATCATCACGTGAAGTTGATTCATTAGAATCACCCTTAGATTCTAAAAATTGAACTGAATCACACACAACTTCAGTGACATAACGCATGCCGTTTTCCGCTTCATACTGACGTGTTTGAATGCGGCCTTCGACACCAAGTAATGCACCTTTCTTTACGAAACGTGCTAAATTTTCTGCTTGCTTACGCCAGACAACACACTGAATGAAATCAGCTTGTCTTTCGCCGGATTGATCCGCGAACTGACGGTTTACTGCAAGCGTAAAGGTTGCGACAGCAATATTAGATTGTGTCATTTTGACTTCTGGGTCTTTCGTGATACGACCGACCAGAATGACTCTGTTCATCATATTACTCGCCTTCCTTTACAACGATGTAGCGAATAACTTCTTCAGTGATTCGTACAACGCGGTTGAATTCAGCAATCGCTTCTGGAGTTGCTTGAACTAACAACCAAACGTAATAGCCTTTTTTATGATGCTCAATCTCGTAAGCTAAATCTTTTAGCCCCAACTCTTTGAGCTCTAGAACTTGGCTGTTGTAATTAACGAAGATGTCGTTAAAATGGTTAACAATTTGCTTGATGTTCTCGCTTTCTACAGTTGGACGGATGATATACATAATTTCGTACTTTTTCATCTGTTCCACCTCCTTTTGGTCTATGGTCTATATAAGACAAGGATTATCTTATGCCGTATCATTATAACATAATGAGTACTATATTACAATGATTTTTACAGGCTTTTATTTTATAAAATATCATCGAGTTTGAGATAGAGTGAAGCAATCGTTTGTTCGATAGCTTCGACCCTCGATAATCCCTCAAAGATCAGTTTCATATCATGGTATATTTCATCTTGATAAATGCTGATGTATGCCACAAGACCTTCATGCTCATCTTGTGTTGTAGGACCAGCATTACCGGTGATTCCAATACCTATGGAACTGTTTGTTTTTTGCTTAATGCTTAATGCCATCATCTGACTGACTTTTTCACTGACGACACCGTGGGCATTAATGATGGATGGATCGATATCTAACCAAGCTTCTTTTAAGCTCTTTTGATAGACGATCATACCACCTAAAACTACTTGTGATGCCCCTTCAATACGCACCATTTCATGACATGCTCCGCCGCCTGTCATGCTTTCAGCAAATGCGATTGTTAAGCCTTTATCAAGGCATTTTTGATAAACGCTTATGACACTCATGATAAGATGATTGTAAATGTTAATTCAACAAATTGACCTTCAACTTTACGCATCACAGTGAGTGTGTGTGAATCGTTAAATTGTGCACCTTCTAAACGCGCTGCAATGTCTGCAATCGATGTTACTGTGACGCCATCCATCTTAATGATCAGATCGTAAACTTCAATGACATCTTTGGCTTGACGTGTTGGATCTAATCCGACAACGACAACACCAACTGGATTTGCAGGAAGAAGATCAGGACTATTTTCAGTTAAGAAAACATCGATTTCTTGGACGGTTACACCAAGTCTAGCTTTACGTTCTACAAGGATATAGTCGTTTTCTGTAAATGCATTAATAATCGGTGCAATCTTATTGATCGATAGTGAGTAATTTAGGCCTTCAGCAGCAATGACACCATCTGATGTTGTAATCGATGGAACTTTAGCAACATTAATACCGATGACTTCACCTTTTAAGTTAAATAATGGACCACCACTATTTCCAGGATTAAGTTCTGCATCATGCATGATAGCTAAACCATCAATACCATTGTATGGATAGGATGTCATCGCAACAATCCCTTGAGTCACATAATTAAACTTTTCAATATCTTCAGGCGTTCCAATGGCATAAACATCTTGACCTTTAACGATTTGCGTAATCGAATTGTCATTGATTGGAGCAATATCATGAACACGAAGTACCCGATCAGTTGCAAAACGAACAACTGCAATGTCATAGAGTTCATAAGTTGCATAATCTTGAACAGGGATATCAAGTGCTGCATTACCGAAATGAATTTTCATTTCGCCACCATCTTCAACAACGTGGTTATTGGTAAGAGCATAATACAGTGTTTGATCAGTACCTTCAATCGGTTCAGATTTAAAAATGATGCCAGAACCGTGACCTGAATCGGCCTTCACCACAATAACTGATGGTTCAACGGTTTGAATCATCGAAATTCTTAATTCTTCATAGGTTGATGGTGATGTATAAGGCACTTCTGCTCTGAGAGCAAAACTACATCCTGTTAACATGAGTCCTGTGAAAACCACCATCACAATCAGTAATATTTTTTTACGCATGTCTAATCCTCCTTGATTTGAAACAATCGTCTTGCATTTGCGGTTGTGATATCAGCAACAACCTTCATGGGACATTTTTTAATTTCTGCAATTTTTTCAACAACATACCTGGTGTTACCAGGTTCATTTCGTTTTCCTCGATGTGGCACAGGTGCCATATAAGGACTATCTGTTTCTACTAAGATATATTCTAATGGGATTTGTTCAATGATCTCTTTTAAGACCTGATTATTTTTAAACGTAATCGGTCCATCCATGCCAATCATAAATCCGAGTTCAATCGCTTTTTTGGCATCCTCGACATCACTCGAGAAACAATGAAAGACACCTGTCACTTGTCCTTGATATGGTTTTACCATCTCATAAGCTTCAGTAAATGAATTTCTCGTGTGAATCACCAGTGGCTTTTGATATGTAACTGCTAGTTCAATTTGTTTTTGAAAAACTTCTTTTTGGAGATCTTTATTATCGTCTCTCCAATAAAAATCTAAACCACATTCTCCAATAGCAACCACCTTGGGGTGACTTAAATAAGGAATGATGCCTTCGACATCCTGATCATCATCGATAGATCCTGGATGAATACCAACGGTTGCGTAAAGCATTTCATGCTCTTCTGCAAGTTCAATAGCTCTTCTGTTACTTGGTGTATCAATGCCAATCACTAGGATCTTAGTCACATCATGTTTTAATGCTCTACCTAAGACGAGATCAATATCTTGATCAAACTCTTCCATATTGATATGTGCGTGTGTATCTATGATCATCATTTCACCTCATCTCGTAATCTTATTTTATCACATCAGAACAAAAAAATGATGATTTGAATCTTATCACAAAATCTTTCATCATTCATCTAAAAAATCACATATTTTAGATAAAAAAAAGAGGCCGCAGCCTCTTATCTAATACTATTCAAGAATTTTAACAACTGAACCAGCGCCTACTGTACGTCCGCCTTCACGAATTGAGAACTTAGTTCCTTCTTCGATAGCGATTGGGTGGATCAATTCAACAATCATCACAGTGTTGTCGCCTGGCATAACCATTTCTGTACCTTCTTGAAGTGTAATAACACCTGTAACGTCAGTTGTACGGAAATAGAATTGTGGACGATAGTTTGAGAAGAATGCTGTGTGGCGTCCACCTTCTTCTTTTGAAAGCACGTATACTTGTGCTTCAAATCTGAAGTGTGGGTTAACTGATTTTGGTTTAGCAAGAACTTGACCACGTTCAACTTGGTCACGGTTTACACCGCGAAGAAGCGCACCGATGTTGTCACCAGCTTCTGCATAATCAAGTAATTTTCTGAACATTTCAACACCTGTAACAACAGTTTGTTTAGTGTCAGTAATACCAACGATTTCAACAGGATCGCCAACTTTAACTTGACCGCGTTCAACACGTCCTGTAGCAACTGTACCACGACCAGTAATCGTGAATACGTCTTCGACTGGCATTAAGAATGGTTTGTCTGTTTGACGAACTGGAGTATCGATATAAGTATCAACTGCATCCATTAATTCTTGGACTGTCTTTTCCCATTTTGGATCGCCATTTAATGCGCCAAGAGCTGAACCTCTAATCACAGGAATATCGTCTCCTGGGAATTCGTATTCAGAAAGAAGTTCGCGAACTTCCATTTCGACTAAGTCTAATAATTCTTCATCATCAACCATATCTGATTTGTTTAAGAATACAACAAGCTTAGGTACACCAACCTGACGAGAAAGTAAGATGTGTTCTCTAGTTTGTGGCATAGGGCCGTCTGCTGCTGAAACGACAAGAATACCACCGTCCATTTGTGCGGCACCTGTGATCATGTTTTTAACATAGTCGGCATGGCCTGGGCAGTCAACGTGCGCATAGTGACGCTTTGCTGTTTGATATTCTACGTGTGCTGTATTAATTGTAATACCGCGTTCTTTTTCTTCTGGTGCTGAGTCAATAGTTGCATAGTCTTTAATTTCTGCTAACCCTTGTTTTGCTAAAACGGTTGTAATTGCAGCTGTTAAAGTTGTCTTACCATGGTCAACGTGGCCAATTGTACCAATGTTAACGTGTGGCTTAGTTCTTTCAAATTTCTGTTTTGCCATTTTGATTTTTCCTCCTAATTGAGTTTATTTTAGTTTTTTTTGTTTATAGCCATATTCATTGTATATTAAAATATACATTTTTGCAAGTGGATTAGTTTGTTCCACGCTTTTTCACAATTTCGTCCATAATCGACTTAGGTGTCTTTTCATAACGTGAGAATTGCATCATGAATGTTGCACGTCCTTGTGTGTTTGAACGAAGTGAAGTTGCATAACCAAACATTTCAGAAAGTGGTACAAGTGCGCGGATAGAAACGGCGTTACCACGACCTTCTTGAGATTCGAGGCGTCCACGTCTTGATGTTAAATCACCAATAACGTTACCGACATATTCATTCGGTGAAACGACTTCAACGTCCATGATAGGTTCTAAGATGATAGGGTTAGCTTTGCTCTTACATTCCTTAAGTGCCATCGATGCTGCAATCTTGAAGGCCATTTCAGATGAGTCGACATCATGGTAAGAACCATAATGTAATGTCGCTTTCACATCGATTAATGGATATCCAGCAATAATACCGTTAGGTAGTGCTTCTTCTAGACCCTTTTGAACAGCTGGGATGTATTCTCTTGGAATAACACCACCAACGATTTTGTCAACGAATTCAAAGCCTTTGCCAGGATTTGGTTCGAACTTGATTACAACGTGACCGTATTGTCCTCTACCACCTGACTGACGTACGAATTTACCTTCGATATCAGCTTCACCGCCAAGTGTTTCGCGATAAGATACTTGAGGTTCAGCAACGTTAGCTTCAACCTTAAATTCTCTTTTCATACGATCGACGATGATTTCTAAGTGAAGTTCACCCATACCAGCAATAATCGTTTGACCTGTTTCTTGGTCTGTAAAAGTTCTGAATGTTGGATCTTCTTCAGCAAGTTTCTGAAGAGCAACACCCATTTTTTCTTGGTCTTGTTTTGTCTTTGGTTCAATAGCTACGTTAATAACGGGTTCAGGGAAGTTCATAGATTCTAAGATGATGTCATCCTTTTCTGCAGTTAAGGTATCACCTGTCGTTGTTTCTTTTAAACCGACGACAGCTGCGATATCACCCGCATAAACTTCTTTGATTTCTTCTCTGTGGTTAGCATGCATTTGGAGCACACGACCAAAACGTTCTTTTGAACCTTTGTTTGTGTTTAACACGTAAGATCCTGCAGAAATCTGACCTGAGTAGACTCTGAAGAATGTTAAGCGTCCAACATAAGGGTCTGTCATCACCTTAAATGCTAATGCTGTGAATGGTTCGCTATCTGATGGATGACGTTCAATTTCGTTACCATGAGAATCATGACCGATAACAGCAGCAATATCTGTTGGTGCTGGAAGATAATCAACGACTGCATCAAGCATCTTTTTAACACCCTTATTTTTGAAGGATGATCCACATAATACAGGGAAGAACTTAACGGCAAGCGTACCTTTACGAATAGCTGCTTTAATTTCTTCGTTGGTGATTTCTTCACCCTCTAAATACTTCATCATAAGCTCTTCATCAAAATCTGCAATCGCTTCGATGAGTTCTTCTCTTTTCTTTTCAACAACATCTGTGAGGTGTGCAGGAACAGCTACTGCTTTAGCAGCTTCATCCGCAGATCCATCATAGATGACAGCAGTTCTTTCAATGACATCAATGATGCCTTTGAAATCTGATTCTGCGCCAATAGGATATTGGATCGGGTATGCTTTAACACCAAGGCGGTTGTGGATTGTTTTGATAGCGCGCTCAAAATCAGCACCAATCTTGTCCATCTTATTGATATAAACGATTCTTGGAACTTTGTATTCGGTGGCTTGTCTCCAAACAGTTTCTGTTTGTGGCTCTACCCCGGCTTGTGCGTCTAGTACAGTGACAGCACCATCTAGTACACGAAGTGATCTTGAAACTTCAACCGTGAAGTCAACGTGACCTGGGGTATCAATGACATTGATGCGATATTCTTTCCAATACGCTGTGGTTGCAGCGGATGTAATCGTAATCCCGCGTTCTTGTTCTTGTTCCATCCAGTCCATTGTAGCAGCACCATCGTGAACCTCACCGACCTTATGAATCTTACCCGTATGATAGAGGATTCTCTCAGTCGTTGTCGTTTTGCCCGCATCGATATGGGCCATGATGCCGATATTGCGGATTTTCTCTAATGGGAATACACGTGGCATAATATAACTCCTAACTTACCAGCGATAGTGAGCAAATGCTTTATTTGCTTCAGCCATGCGGTGTACATCTTCACGTTTCTTCACTGCTGCACCTAATCCTTGTGATGCGTCAATGATTTCTTTCGCTAATTTTTCTTCCATGGTTTTTTCGTTACGCAAACGTGCGTAGCTCACTAACCATCTTAATCCTAATGCTGTTTTTCTTACAGGTCTAACTTCAGTTGGAACCTGATAATTTTGTCCGCCAATACGACGTGAACGAACTTCGATGACAGGCATAATGTTTGCCATGGCTTCATTGAAGACGTCAATGGGTTCGCGTCCTGTTACTTCTTTAATACGATTGAACGCTCCGTAGAGAATGCCTTGTGCTGTACCTTTTTTACCGTCTTCCATAATGGTATTGACGACACGGGTAACTAGCTTTGATTGATAAATTGGATCTGGTAAAACGTCGCGTTTTACAATGTGTCCTTTACGTGGCATGAGTTCACCTTCTTCCTTTCTTTTGATCAGTTAATTAATTGTTTTTTTGTTTACTTCTTTCCAACGGGCTTACCAGCGTTAGCCTTTGGACGTTTTGCGCCGTATTTAGAACGACCTTGTTTGCGATTTGCGACGCCAGATGCATCGAGTGTACCTCTCACAATGTGATAACGTACCCCTGGAAGGTCCTTAACACGTCCACCACGAATCAGCACGACGCTGTGTTCTTGGAGTGAATGACCGATGCCTGGAATGTAAGCAGTCACTTCAGTTTGGTTGCTCAAACGAACGCGGGCATATTTACGTAAGGCAGAGTTTGGTTTCCTTGGTGTCATGGTTGTAACACGTGTGCAAACCCCACGCTTTTGTGGTGAACTGTAATCAGCTTCTTTCTTCTGTAAACTGTTGAAGCCATAGCCGAGTGCAGGTGACTTTGATTTGTACTTTTTGTCCGTTCTTCCGTTTTTAACAAGTTGCGAAATTGTTGGCATTTGTAGATCTCCTTTCTTTTGACACATATCCATGTGTTTCTTTTTTTGATTTACAAAATCTTCAGGGCTTTATTAAGCCATCGCTTTGTTCATTATTTGCGCTTTATACGCAGCGTGTTTATTATATAACGAAGTGAGGGTGATGTCAACGATTTTATACAAAAAAATCGAAAAAAAATCGAAAAAGACACGCCTGGTTACGTGTCTTTTATGATTTGTTACTTTTATCGATGGTTATGGCTGGTTTCTACGTCTTAATTGTACAATGATCACGCGAATAACAGCATAGATAATCAAGATGCCTACAATACTAAATATCAACATTGCACCATATTTAACTAGATATGCTCCAAGAATGAATAGAATAATAATGGCATAACTATGTTTTTCATTTTCATATGTGATATCAAGATGATAAGGTTCATCAGCATCAAAATCTAGATTGACATCGACATAGTCACCACGCTCGTTTTCATCTTGCGTTGGTATTTCTGATGATACATAAAGGGTTGTTCCATCGTTATCGAAATAAACGAGTTTAACTGCTGAAAATATCATCATGTCTTCCATACCCATCATTGTGACATCGCATGATCCAATGTAGTCTATGTAAGCATCTGATACAAATGCTTGATAACTGATCCATGTTGTTGAATAAACTGTTAAGTAATCAATGTTATCAATATCACCATAGTGATAGGTATATTGATCACTGATTGTTGATGATAATCGATCTCCAATCTCATCTCTCAAGACGAGTAAATCAAAGTGTCCATTATTAAAATAACCGTTGTTGCAATCCTTAGAATCTATCTTAAGCTTAACACCAATTTCAATAGGAGGTGTCGCTTCGACGGTTAAAAAAGGTAATGTTAACACAATGAGTATCAATGCCATCCATTTTTTCATAAATACCCCCACATACTTTTCTTGACTTCATTATACGACAATATCAACAAAAAAACTGCTTTTTCAAACAGTTTTATTCATTCACATAGCGATATTGATCTTTTCCTAATCCTTTAACTTCATATAAGACTTTATCAGCTTTACGAATCACATCTTCTCTTTGATTGGCTTTAATGATACCAATCGAGACTGAGATGCCTTCTTCGTCTGGTTCAAATCTAATGTTTTTAGTTTTATAAATGATCTGTTTTGCGACATCTTTGATATAGGATGTTGTTCCCCAAAAAAGACCTACAAATTCATCACCACCTACGCGATAAAACATGTTGTAATGGTCTTGATGTGATGCTAATATATCAGCAAATGCTTTTAAGTAAAGATTGCCAAAGTTGTGACCATAGGTATCATTAATCCGTTTAAAATCATCTAAATCAAGATATAATACATGAAAATGTGGCCATAGGTAACGTTCACCATAATGAAAATCTAAAGCGTATTTATTAAATAAACCAGTCAGTGGATCTTGATGTGATTTTTCATAGTTTTGTTCTTCTTGATTCATGGCTTCTGTAACTTCTGTGATAAATACTACAACGATATCTTTCGTTTTATCGATGGGTAACACATCAATCGTAATCCATCGTCTTTGATCTGTGATGATAGGCAATGTGACAGTGGACTCAGTTGAAAATGCGTATGCACGTGACCTAATATAATCTAAGTGCTTTTCAACACTTGCCATTTTGGCATAACTGTTATTGGGATCATAACATTGAAGAATGTCTTCATAGCGTATGCGATCATGATCTTTCATGCCTATCATTTTAAATGTTCCAGAAATAATAGACAAAAAAACGTTCTTAGGATCTTTGATTTCTGCATAGCAGATCATCCGGTTTGATTTTCCTAAAAGAACGTCATGAATCATATCAAGTTGGTATTCTTGTTGTAGTGTGAGAAATGCCTTGTCAAAATAAGGATTTTTCATAGACACCTCCGTACATCTTATAGTATAGATAATAAACCATCAAATGTAGAGTGATTTAAGAAATTCTTAAGAAAAAAGGCTTTTAGCCTTTAAGATTCGTGTGATTCAAGTAAATTTAAGATGACTGCACCAATTCCATTTCCAACAATCCAAAGACCTGTAAAAAGGATGGCTTGAAGTGACCAAGTATTTCCCAAGAAGAAATAAAGCATGTTGGCGATACTGTGTTCAAACTTACTTAAGATGAATATGGTAACAGCTAAGATAACGATTAAGACTTTCATGATGTCAAGTTTCATAACTTTATATCCATGAACGCCTACATACATCATCATGCCGCAGAAAACAGCTAAGATGAGTGTTTCATACCACGCATGATCAAGTTTTGCTAAGCTGAGTGTCT
>ERZ795053.4202-NODE-4202-length-15741-cov-8.085299_pt1 | contig 15741 bp, 15 predicted proteins | sample MGYA00375137_ERZ795053 | MGnify/ENA primary metagenome ERZ795053 (study PRJEB30182, sample SAMN05720284) | activated sludge metagenome | isolation source: Anaerobic digester | place: Hong Kong | collected 2014-12-17 ...
TGTGCTTCCCCGACCTTTTCGATCGCGCCGGCTAGTTTTTCCGCCGATTCCGTCGCCTTGTCGGTCTCCGTGGCGACCTTTTTCATGTCGCCAGCAACCTCTTCGATCTGCTGAGCGCCAGAGGTTAATTTGCTGGGATCAGTTTCGTCCAGCGCCTCTTGCAGACGCTCCGCCTCATCAGCGATCTGCCCTAGGCGCGCTTCGCTTTCGGCTGCCGTGCCGGCGCTATCTGCGCTGGCTTGCGTGGCAGCTTCAGCCGTCGCCATTTCGGTGAATTTGGCCTGCATGGCAGCAAAGCGCACTTCTGCCTCTTGCGCTTGCCGCGACGCGTTGGTGATGGCGTCGGTGACGCCTTGCACCGCCCCGGATGCCTCTTGAGAATAGGTGGCGATGAGCCGCATCGTGTCGGCAAGCGAACTGGCGGCGATGTCGAATTCCGAGATGGCGCGCGGGTCAATGCCACTCATAGCCGTGACCAGTCGCTCGATGCCGGCTACGGTCTGGTCGGTCTTCTGCGCAGCATCGCGCAGACCCGTCAGCGCGCTAACTGCATCCGAGACCTTGGCGGCAAAGTTGGTCATGCTTTCGGCCGCGGCGTCGGCGCGTTCGGCTACGCTCTCCAAGGTGGTAGTAGCGCGGTCTCTTAGTACAACATCGCCTTCCAGTGGCTCAAAGGTCGGCATCTATCCCCCAGAAATAAAAAGTGCGCGTGTCCCTTCTGGGACACGCGCACCGGGCGCACAGATATATGGCTGTCTGCTATCGGCTACGGTATGATGATGTGTGCCTCATCGATTGTCAGGTGCCCATTGTCGAGCATGGTCGCCGTCACCTCATACTGGTGCAATTCCTCAATCGACTTGCCCGGCGAACTCCAAAGGCACTTGACCAAAAACGTGTACGTCATTCCGTCTTGCACCAGTAACCGATCTGCTGAATACTCATCACATTCGTACTCGCCGCCGATCTCGGCCGGCGCAACCAATTTGAACCCATCTACCAGGGCCGCGTAGGCCCGCTCCGGGTCAGCGCTCTTTTGCGACACTGTTGTCGGTGTTGCCGTTCGTGCCGGCCGGGTCGGTGGTGGCGGCTCAAATGCCGTTCTACTTCCCACCCCGCGGGCACACCCTGCCAGTGCAAGAGCCGTCACCACCACAAGAACCAAAAGACTTCGCATTACGTCACCCCCCTTTCCGCATCATTGTAGCAAATGAAGCGTCAAGGTTCAACGTTTGACCCTACTCGTTTTCTGGGTCGCCTTCGATGTTCTTCTTTGTCATGGCGATCATCTCTTCCAGGGATAGCCGGCGCTCTTTGCGCTTGCCGCCACCAACCATGAGCGAGCGCTGCGCGGCCGTCATGTTCCACATGGAGTCTTGTCCCGGAAATCGCTTGGTAAACTGGTAGATGTCTGCCAGCCTGAATTTTAGCTCGAACTCAGGCCGGCATCGGAGTTTTTTGCGATGGTCACCAGGACAATGGCTTGCGCCAGAAAGCCGCGCAACTGTAGGCGCGTCTTGCGGCCGATGTTCTGCCAACGGTGCTCGCCTTCGGCCGTGCTCGTGTCAAAGAGCAAGGTGCCCTTCTCATCGACCACCAGACGCGGCAGGAGCCACAGGTCACGCGCCCGGTTGGCGTTCGTCGCCGCGATCTCATCGGCGCGGTTGTAGGTGTTCGGGTCAATGAGCCGGTCGAGGTAGTCGCGCAAGCCGATAAGCTCAAGGTCTTCCTCGGGCGTCAGCTTCTTCTTGCCTTCGAGTTCCGTGATCCGGTTCTGGGTGCGCCGTCGCGATATGGTCTGCTGATTCAGCCAGTCCTTGGACGGCGGCAGCTTGCGCATTGTTTCCATCTCGGGCAGCGCGTACGTTTCCGCTTCAGCCGCTTCACCCACGGCCAACCCCATGTCATAGAGCCAGTCGGTTGGCTGCATGACAAACCACTTAAACCCCTCGCCTTGATCGTTCAGCGGGTACGGGATCGTGATCTCGATTTTCTCGCCAGACACGATCCGATTGATGTCAAACGTGGTTACTTTGGTCATGGTTTCCTGTTCGTCTCGACTGTCAAAGAGCACGCGAGGTGATGGCACCCCCATCACCTCGCGCTCGATTCAGTTGTTACGCGCCGTAGCCAGCTTCGGGGCTGTAGTACAGATCGCTGATTTCGCCGTTGATCGTGTGGGTCACGACGTTGTCGGCCTGTACCGGCACGCTCAAGCTGCTGGGCTTGAAGTCTGCCAGCGTCCAGGTGCCGGCAAGCTCATCGCTCGTGCCGGTCGCCGTCTCGTACACATCGACCGACAGATCGAACGCCGTGACGGTAGGATTCAGGCGTAGCTCTTCCGTGCCGACCCAGCCGCCAGAGACGGGCTTGGTCGTGCCGCCCAGCAACTGGGCCATCTGGGCCGGGTCGCGTTCGGCGTAGATTTCAATGCTGACGCTGTGCTCAGCCGGCGCGTAGCTGGTTGCCTTGTTCGTGTCGCCCAGGCGCGGGATTTTGCGCGTGGGGACATTCGATTGTGGCTGCACGCGCACGGCCTGTCCGATGACGCTCGTGCCGCGACGCAGCACGTACAATTGACCTTCCTGCACCTGTAGGGTAGGCAGGGTTGTTGGTGATGCCATTGTCAAACCTCCGTGGCACTATTGCCGTGAAAAATTGATGGTGCAAGCTGTCGCGTATTCCATGGCCGTGTCAGTCAGAACCATCTCGACGCGTTGCGTTGGGCCGTAGCGCACCACCAAGCTAAGATCGTTGACGCTGACCGATGCTACGGTGTCCTTGACATCGCCAAGGGCATCGACCAGGGCCAGTAACTCAGGCTCGTTGTTCGCAAACAGGTACAGGGTAGCCACGATGGTTCTACCTGCCGGTGGCACTTGCCCCAGGCGCGGTAACGGCCGATGGTTGGCGTAGTCCTCGGTGGCGAAAGCGAGCGATGCACACGGCAGCGCCGGCCCGGTGCGCCCGGTGCCCGGAAAACCCAGCATCACATTGACGCCAAGGCCCCCGCTGCCCTTTGCGCGCTCCATGAGCACCATGAACTCGGCCAGTACGTCGGCTGCTCTCATCGATACTTCCCGTACATTTCCATGAAGCGCTGGCGCAAGATTTCCGGCGTTCTGACGATCGCCTCATCCCACGCGCTTGACGCCCAGCGTTTCGGCCTGATCCACACGTGCTGGGCGAAGATGACCTCGCCATTGATCACGAACCGCAGGGACTTTGCCCGCACCGGGTAGATGTGCGCCCCGCGCTCGTGCACGTGTGCCTTGATGTAGTCGATCTTGCGCGCTCCCCGCATAAGGCCAACGCGCACGGCATAGACGCCGTCCCCGCGCTCTTCCACCGGGCCGGCAACGATGGTGTTCTTCATGCGGCCGGTCGCCGCATAGCCCGGAAACACGTACGGCATGCCGGTCGTGTTCGAGGTGTCGGGCGGGATGCGCGCCCTCATCAAATCGCGTACGCTGCGCCCCACGGCCGGCATAGATGCTCTCGCCGCGTAACGCACGCGATCCTTTTCGCGTTGAAGCGCTTGACGCCACTGGCTGTAGTTCTTGAAACTCCCGTTGTCAGTTGGCATAGTGAAGGGCTTTCACCGATTTTCTTCAGCCAGTTGAACCGCAATGCTTGCCGGGTCATCCACCCCGGCCGGTTGACACTCCCAAGAGCGCACTCGATATATTTGACCGTTGATGTTGACGCCCCAGGCTGCTGCTATGCGCTCTTGGGCTATGCTCGACCAGGGCAAGACCACGGTCATTTCGTTGACCGTTGATTGTCCTGGCAGTTGCAACCGCACCGACCGTGGTGCCTGTCGCGTCAAGAACGGGCTTGACAATGATGGCTGTGAAGCCCAATCGACATTCACAGCAACGCCATTTTCGTCTACAAACTGGTCGTAGTGCCGGCTGTAGTTCACGCCTGTCGGCAGCACCCACTCGCTGATCGGCACGACGATGCTCAAGGTTGGCTTGCCCAGCATGCGCCACACCTTGTTGAATGCCGTAGCGGCTTGGTTCTTGCCCACAACGCTACTGGCCATTTACTGCCGCCTCTATCCGTCTGCGCCGGTAGAGCGCAAGGATTTCCTGCACTTCCATCGGCGGTGCCGCCTCGCTAGCCCAGGCCATGCCGACACTCATGCCGGCCGCGCCGATGCTGTTGAATCCCTGTACGTCAGCCTTGTTGTACTCGGTCAGCACCCACTTCATGGTGGCAAGCCGGATCGGGTTGGGTACGGTCGCCTTATATCCCCAGGTGCCTTCCACAGACACGGCATCGACCTCCGTGCCGCTGTACAGGAATTGGTCAGAATGACCCGTCAGGGTTAGCCATAGGTACGGCGGCCCTGACCTCGGCTCCAGGCGCACCGATGCCGGCAAAAACGTCTGGCCGGCATTCGTCGTGATCCGCGTCAGCGCGACCAGTTCACGATCCAGCCGGATCGTTTTCCCGTCGATGCGGTCGTAGGTGCGCGTACCCGATGCCGGCACGAACGTGCGCCGGCACCAACGATCCACCAGGTCGCTGACCGACTCGATCAACAACAGCAGCACGGCATCATCTAACGTGCTGTCGCGGCCAAAAGCCTTGACCTCAGCCGCCGTGCAGTATGCCGCCATGCCTCACCCTACTGGTTTGCCCAGTCGGCCAAGTTCTGCGCCGTCTGCGGGCCAATCCCCTTGACTGCCGTCAACCCTTCCAGGCCGGCAGCAAGCACACTCTGCTGAATCGCCAGTTTGCTGGTGAATCCAGCATCGTACACGGCGCGCGCCAGCCGGTCACCCAGGCCGGCCCCCAGCAGGAACTCGTACGACTCTTGCGCCTCCGCCAGCACCGGGGCCTCTTCAGCCGGCGATGTGCCGGCCCCTACCGAAACCGGTGAAGGTTCGGCAGTTTGTTGCTGGGCCGGGGCGGTGTCGGTGGTCAGCTTGACAAGGCCATCTGCGAGCAACGCTTGCAGGTACGGGCCGGTGGCCACGCGGATCACGTCGCCGGCATCGGCCCAGGGCAATGCCTTGTGCTTGGGGCTGTTGTAGACCCCTTCCACCAGCACTTCGACCTCAGCGCCGGCCGCGGCATGTTCCATGGCTCGCTGGTATTCGAGCCGGCCCTGGAACGTGTTGCGCCGGTTCCGGTTGGTGTAGTAGGACTGGATGATCACGCGTGTTCCCCCTCGATCAAGCTATGGCCGGGGGGCGGCCCGGCCATAGCTGCTGACGCTGGCTTAGTAGCCGCCACCAGCCACGACAACCTTTTCCGCGTACGCGGCCGGCTGTGTGGGCGGCATGTGGCGGGCGTTCTGGATGATGACGGCCGCGGCATATGCGCCGGTCGTGCCGTCGCCTGCCGTGATCGACAACCGAACGTAGTCGAAGCCGTTGGCGAGATCGAGATTTTCCGTCGCCAGATCGATACTGACGAACCGGTTGTCGCCGGTTCCCGCGATCTGGGTGATCGCCGCGCCGGTGATGTCCTTCGCGCCGGTGCCGCTGCTGTCGGTCGCCTGCTGAAGCTTGGCATCGACGGTGGTGTCGGTCGCACCCACCTGGACGATGGCCGTCAGGCGGGGCGAGTTGCTGACCGGCAACCAACTAGAGGTGGCCGCCGCATTGTCAAGCAACTGCGGTGCGATGAAGTTCACGAGGTTGCGCTCGTGGAACGTTGCGTTTCCGCTGCTCATGTCGTTATTCCTCCAAGAATACTGACCGGTAAAAAAACCGGATTAGCTCGACGCGACCTTCTGGACTGCGAAGCGCCACGGCTCGACAGGCTGGCCGCCCAGGCGTCGGCGCATCACGTACATGACCATGTTCTGGCGCGCCGTGGTCGAATCCAGGTAGCGCTCGACGGTCATGCCGATGCGGTCGAAAATCTGGTAGCCGCTCAGGTCGGCGAAGACGATCGGGTAGGCGTTGGCCGCCACGCTGGGCATGGATTCCTGCTCGACCACCTCATAGCCCAGCAGCTTGGGCGGGGCTGCATCCGCGCCGCCAGCGTACTGGTAGGGGTTCCACAGGTAGTCGCCGCTCGTAGCGTCCTGAATCTTGGCGATGGCCTCATAGGTGCCGCGCTCGGCGATCCAGACGGCTTTCTTGCGGTACTGGGTCGGGATGGCGTAGGACAGGCTGATAAGCCCGTTCCACGTCAGGGTGCTAGCGCCGCCAGACACACGCTCGGTCAGGCCCAGGACGTTGGATGCACCAGGGAGGATACCCTGGGGGCAACCGACGCCGTTGCCGGTCAAGAAGCGGTTGTCCTCATCGATGGACGCTGCCTCGGCAAACTTCCGGGTCAGGAAGTTCTCGATGTCGAAAGCGGAGTCCTCGATCATGTTGCGGCTCAGGCCGGTCTCGGCCATAACCGTGTGGACAGGCACCGACTCCATGCCGAACGTCAGGCTGGTGTCGGCCGTGCCGGCAGTCGGCTTTTCATCGACCCAGGTCACGCGCACGGCGCTCGTGTACTGGTCGTCACCACCGGTCGAGACCGGGATTTCAACCGTGTCGCGGCTGGTGTTGTCCACACTCGCGCGACCGCGCACAACCGTCTCGCCCTTCAGCTTCTCGATGACGCGAGACTGGAAATCGACCGGGACGGCGAAGCCGCCCAGGGTGTCGATCGCCTCGACCATCGTGGCCTTGATGGCCGACACGCTGTCCATGCCCTGGTCGATGGCTGCCTTGACAAACGTCGGGGTCAGCACGATCTGCTTCAGCAGCAGGTAGTTCTCACGATCCAGACCATTCTCGCCGCGGCGAAGATAGGTCTTGAACGCGTGGCGCTGCTGCCAGTACAGGGACTCGTAGTCACCGCCGTGCAGGTCGGTCAAGATGCCCTTGACGCTGGATGCGACATCACCGAAACGGGCGATGTAGGCCGCGTTGACCGCATTGACGTTGATGGCGGCCTCGACACCGTTCGTGCCGGGCAGGGGCGGCCGGCCGTAGGACTTCGTGCTCGGGGCGCTCAGTTCCTCCAGCCGGATACGTTCGTGGGCAGCCTCGGCCTCTTCGCGGTACGTGCGCGTCTTGCGAAGATCGCCGGCCTCCGCCGCCTTGCGTGCGTTCTCAAGGGCTGTATCCTTGACACGCTGTAACTCTGCAATGCTCATGGTAAAAATCCTCCGTGTTAGGATAATTCCAGAAGAGCGATCAGCTCGCGCTCGCGCGCCAGATCATCGATCCGCTGGTTACGCTGCTGCGGCTGTGGCCGGAGAGCCTCAGTAACAACATTGAACGGTAGGCCGGCCTGCTGATAGACGGCCTTGATGTTCTGCACTGGCCATTGGGCTGCCATGCGCCACTCCATGGGGGTGGGGGTCATGGACGCTTCTACGATGGGCCAGCGCAGAATTTCACCGGTTGACTTGTTGACCTGCCGGCCACCGGGCAAAGCGCCCGACGACCAACCAAGCAACCGCTGATCAACCAGTGGCTTGATGAATTGCTTGTACGCTTGGTGCTCGCGCACCTGGGCCTCAATCCACAAGCCCGTATCATCCATCTCCATGCGGTCTACAAGGCCAACCACGGCGCTCTTGACCGTATTGTCAAGCGCGTGGTGGTAGATGGCCGGGATAGTGCCGATGGCATCGAAAATCGAAGTGAGTTCCTGCGTTTGCGGCGTGAAGAACTCGCCCGACAGATCGCGGTGCTTCTGGTCTCCCCACACCACGAGGTAATTGCCCACGCGGTTGCGGCCAAGCGACTTGATGGCGAGTTGGTCTAGCACCGCATCGCCTTTCCGGGGAAACTTCGCCACATAGGGAAACTCAGGGCCGGCGACGGTCTTTGTGGCCGCCCAGAGCGCCACCGTCGCCGCTTTCTTGTCGTAGTCGTCACGCGCCCGAACATAGACCGTCTCGCCGGCAGCGATGTCGTAGTAAGCCTCTTGCTTGTGCTGCATCGACAACTGCGCGGCCTGCTCGGGGCTGTCGGCAATCACCGAGACATCGAGATAGACCTTGTTGTCTTCGGTGTTGAACCATGCGCCAAAGTAGTGGTTCGGCTTGTTCCACATATCTTCGTTGTCACGCATGTACTGCTCGATGCTATCGGGATTGAGCCGGCCCACCGGGATCACGCGCTCGCGATCCGGGTAAGGCGACAGGGCATAACCGGTTGCCGGCGAGTTGTCGGTGACTGGCTGGTAGCTGAATCCCTCATCGCGCAGCAAGCGCGAAAACATGGTGCGGTCGTTCTTGTCCCACTTCTCGCGAAGCTCGGGCAGCTTCTGCTTGTAGCCCTCCTCGCGATTCATGGAGCCGCCAGCCTGACCGGGCCGGCCAAAATGCGGGGCCGGATACGTGGCGGAGCGATCCATCTGGCCATCCTCGATCAAGGTATCCATGTCCGGATCGCTGAACGGCTCGTCAGTCTCGAACTGGGACGCCGGCGCAGTTTCCTTTGCGCCACCCCAGTGAACAACGCCGTTTTTGTCTCTGCGTTCGTCAGGTTGCGGGTCGAGCGTTGACGGATCGTCCACTACCTCGAAAAACTCACCCTTATCGACGTAGTGCTGATACGCTTCCTGTCGAACCTGAGCGCCGGCCGGCCCATCAACATTCCGATCCGCGAAATCTTCCGAGTGCTGGAAATCGTCTTTGAGACGTATCGCCTCATTTTCGGAAACCGGATACTTGCCGTTGACCTTCTCGCGCTTGGACACCACGTTGTCGAAGTATTGCTGCGCTTCCTGTGTCCAAAACTGCGGCTTGGGTGCGGCCGGCTCTTTCTTGGGCGCTGCCTGGGCCGGCTTTTTGTCGCCGGCTCGATCATTGCGCCCGCCACCGGCACTTGAGCCACCGCCGCCACGCGGTGCGCTGCCACCCCAGACGCCGGGCAAGCCAACGTGCGGGCCGTGATAGCCAGAACCGCGACCACCCTTACCAAACTGGCCGGCACTGGGCAGCGACACATTGAAGGTGAATCCTGCGTCAGCAGGGCCGGCAAGTCGCTGCGACAGGTTCTGGCTCATGGCCGGCGACACCTCTTGCATGGCCGCCATCATGTGCTGAAACTGGTCAGAGTCGATCACGCCATTGCCCAGCAAGTGGTCGCCAAGCGCCTGAGCGAACTCCAATACCCGATTCGCGTACCACTCACCGATCTCGGCCTCTTCGCCGTAGCTGGTCAACCCATGGCCATCGGCTTGATAATCCATGTTGCCCCGCGCCTCGCCGGGCTGTTGATCCTGCTGCGAATCGGCTTGCGCCGGCTGGTGCTCCATGGCCTGCTGCGCCTCATCCTCCAGGTCAGTGCCCGATCCCCATGTGCTCTGATCCCAACTCATTTCCTGTTGGGGCTGGTCTGGGGACTGAGCGTCGCCTTCATCCTGTTGCTCAGGTTGCTGTCGCTGTTGCGCCGGCTGCTTCTCATGCTGCGCCGGATTCTGTTGCTCTTGCTCGGATTGCGGCTTGGCCGGCTGTTGCTGGCGCGGCTGGGGTTCATCCCCTTGCTCACGCTGTTGACCATCGGGGCGCTGCTGGGGCTGCTGGCGCGCCTGACCGTCCTGTGCCTGTTGCTTGGGCGGGGTCTGTTTCTGCTGCTCTTGATCCTGCTGCTTTGCCGGCTGCTTTGCCGGCTGCTGCTGGCGCTGCGCGGGTTTCTGCTGCTCTTGCTGGGGCTTGCCTTGAAGCTGGTCAAGGGCCGGCTTGCCTTGCTGCTGCTGTCCCTGCTGAGACTGGCCGGCAAGCATGTCGCCACCGTTGACCATGCTCCATGCTTCTTGCGCGAGACGGACGGCATCTTGTTCGGTCAAGTTGCCGTCAACCCGCATAAGAGCCGGCACCGCGCGATTGAGCCACGTCTGCAACCGTTCGCCCTTGGTCACCACCGGCAAACGATCACCGGCAGACCCGTTGTTATTGTTGGCAATCGGCATGCGAATGCTCCTAGAACAAAAAAGCGTGCGCCCTGGATATCTCCAGAGCGCACGCGGCGCGAAAGCGTATATTGACCCGTGCCTAATCACCCGAAAGGGGAATGGACGGAATTTGTCAGATCATATTCCACTAAGAATATAGCACGGCAAAATAATCCCTGTCAAGCATAGTGGCGATCTTTCGCCGGATTACGCTAAGACAGGGGTGGCAGCTTCAAGCTTGATGTCGAGCCGTTCCACGTTATGGGGTGATGCGAGCGGCCAGGATTCGTGCTCGAAGTAAAGCGCCAGGGCGCTCCTGCGCTCGTTGTAGGTAGATGCCACCAGTCGGGCACCGTCCGGCAATCCGGTGACGCACCGAAACGGATCGGTGAACGCGCCGGCCGTCAGCATGTGCGTGATCGTATCGGCAGACAGGAAAGCGACTTTGACGCGTGCTGGCCACTGTAGCATTGTCATCCCCCATTCAAATGGTACTTGGCACCGAAAATCAGGCGAAGTACGTCGATGCTGACGCTGTTGGCGTGTTTCGCTTGGTGCCAAGATACCACAAAAAGCCTGCCTTTTGCAACAATTCCCCACGGCATGGTGCAACGTTTGTCAATGCAGATTAGCTCAAACCCATCGACCGGATCAATGGCGTCGGGCGTCGTCACCATGGCGCGCCGGGCCGTTGTCATGGCGAAATCCGCGCCCGACATCGCATCGATGCCTTGCGACTGGCGCATGATCCTGTACAGTTCGCCCAGGCCGATGGCGTTGTTATGAATGTGACCGGAGTGCCGGCTTTGTACTGTCATCACGCCGTTGTAGATGTGCGCCCATGGCAGGTAGCAGCCGGCATGGCTGCACTTGAATTCAAACACTACGCGCCGGCACCGTCCTCTTCGGCGGCATCACCCTCCGGGCCGTCGCCGTCATCGTCGGCGACTGTGCTCGGCACGATAATGGCGTTGTCGCCATCCTCTTCATTCAGCAGATCGGCCCAGAACGCGGCATCGGATTGACCAGGTTTCTTGGGATGCTCAGCACTTGCGATCACCAGCATGGTTCACTCTCCAGACAGCTTGGTTTGCTTGAAAATCGGCTCCCAGGCGCGGCGTCGGCGCGGCTGGGTCTTGCGGCGCTCTTTCCACCAGTTGTGGAACTCGATAAGGCCCTCGACAAGTTGGATCATGACTTCGGTGTCGCCCGTTGACTTGAATCGTGGCATGCCAAGCCGATCCAACAAAAAGCCCTTGCCGGCTGCCAACTCGGCATTCTCGTTGATGTGCGGATTGAGGATTGCAGACCCCTTGACTCCACCGATCTTCGACGCGTAGCTTGCGAAGTCGGCGGGCTTGGTCATGTACGGCTTTTCTGACTCGGCCAGCCCATGACGCTGGAGCCATTGCTGAAATCTGGCGTTGTACTCAGGCACCTTGGCCGGGTCACCAAAGTCCATGCCGTACTTGGCCCAGCCGTAACGGCCCACGTCGCCGTCAACGTCAAACGAAACGGCCTTGTAGCCGGCATCTTTGGCCATGGCCAGCACCGGTAGCAGAATGCCGGCCGCGTTTTCGGACTGGGCATCATCCATTTCGAGATGATCGATCTCGATGCCGTCGAGCGCGTGATAGGTCTCAGGTGCGGACGGCGTGTGCGTGGCCAACACACCGTTGATGAGCCGGAACTGCATTTTTGCCACCACTCGGCCAAACTGCCTCGCCTGCACATCAAACAGCAACTCGCCACGGCCATTGTAGACCACGATGGCCGTGGTTTTGGTGCCCGGCAGCGCCAACGACTCGATGGCCTTCTCTATGTCCTCTTCGGAGATGCCAAAGTGCCCTTCCAGATCAAACTCCCCCTGGCGCTCCTGGCTCCGGTAGTCGAACTCGACACTGACCGATCCGCGCGGCAAACTGCCGCCGCGATGCCCAGGCCGGCCCGGTCGCGGCCCAAAGTAGCCAGACCCGCGCCCGCCTTTGATCGACTTTTGGGCGCTGTTGCCCAGCCCCTTCTTATCGCGCATGGTCGCTATGGCGGCGCGCAAGTCGCGCGGCGAAGTCTCGCCCATCCACCAGCCCAGCCCCTCGGTTTTCGGCGTGCCGCGGTAGTCGATCACGCCGTCGAGCATGTACGCCTTGCCGACCTTCATCTGAGCGTCATCATTGACGCCGAAATTGGTGATGTCGCTGCCGGCCACCCTGACTCCAGGAATGTCGAAGTCCGCAAGGTCTTCGGCTGTCTCGATATGGCCCAGGTCGATGGGGTCGCCGTTGGCATCTTTGGCATTCTCGTAATCGATGCCGCGATCGTCCAGCCACGACGCAAATTTGTCCGCGTCGAACTCATAGCCCGGCGCGAAGTCGAACCCATACTTGGCCCAGGCGTACCGGCCGATGGTGATGTCCGCCTGTAGTTCGATGGTGTCTAGGCCCTGCTGCTCGGCGAAGCGGGCTACACCCGACATCAGGTCAAGCGCAAGCCCCTTGTTTTGGTGATTGCCGTTGATTTCGACGTAATCCACATGGACTACCGGATACATATCCTCTGGGTCATCGGCATGCGCCGCATCGATCACGGAAAACTGAAACGTGCCGATCGTTTCGCCCCCGTCAATGATGCTCGCAGAGTAAAGCATGCCGCCCTTGTAGTCCCTGTTGTGGTGCCCGGATATCGTGCCGACAATCTTCTCTCCGCCAACCATCTGCCCATCAAAGGATTCTGCCACGGCGCTGGCGTTCATGTAATCCCTGAAGATCGCCTTGCTGGCCCGCGACAAATCGCCGCGGCGCACCTCCGTGTTGGCCCAGCAATCGTCATTCTCTGCCACGTCCTCTAACGGCAGATCGGCATCGCCCCTGTACTCCAGCCACGCGTCGTACTGCTGCTGATAGAGCGCGTCATCCTCTGACGTAACTTCTCGCCCGGAAAAATTGCGCATGAAGAACAGCGAGTCGTGCAGGCTGTCGAACTCACCGCCGTTACGCTCGGTAATCATGTCGGCGACCTCGGCAGCGTAATCATCGTACCCGCGGTCAAGTGCGAGGATGGCCCCAGGCAGCGCCAACGGATCAACGACCCGTTTCAGCATATCCTTTTCGGGGAACGGCCATTCCCCGCCAGCATCTTCGATGTACCATGACACTTGTTCGGCAGTGGTCGGTACGCGCTCCATGAACGCGTTGACAAAATCAGAGTTAGTCCACGACTGATCGTAGGCAGGGAACGTATATGCGCCACCGGCCGGCGACGGCGCGCCCGTCAGAAACTCGCGCCGGAACTTGTCAAAGTCATCGATGCCAAGGTCTACACACAGATCGACCATGACATCGACCGGGATGATATCGCGCAGCTTGCCGTGTTCGCCGCCCTCTAGCTGCGCCTCCAGCCAGTCGGCCATTTCCTCTGCGCTCACCAAGCCATCGACGTAGTCGCGGACTATGGGGTCGTACCCGTCAACATCTCGGCGGCGAACATTCTCGCTCGCCTGCACGGCCGGCACTGTACCCGGCAACAAACTGTTCTGGCGCTGGCGCTCCGGGTCGAAGTCCGCCCCCTCAAAGTCAAAGGCCGGCGAAGGTTCGCTGCCTTCCTCGACTTTCCTGAAGCGACCGCCACCGGCCCCGGTGCCGTCATCGACCGCCGTACCCTCGGGATGGCGCGGGTGCCTGTCCGGGTCAAACGACTTGCCGGCGCTGACAATGTTGTCCGCTGCGATCTGGTTGTACGTCCCTGGCAGATCGTCACAGCCAAAGCGCTGCGTACCACGTTCCAGCATGTGGTCGATGTCCGATTGGTCGGTTACGCCGTTCTCGGACACGTACTTATAGAGCGATGCCGCAACCTCTTGACAATCAGGCCCCTTTTGCTGGCGCTTGCCGCCCCGATCCCGCGGCTCTTGCTGCTCTTCCGCTTCCTCTTCCGGCTTGCGCTTGCCGCCGCCGTTGGAGCCGCTGCCGGGTGACCACGCGCCGCCGCCAGACCCGCCGCTGGAGCCGCTGCCAGACCCACGACGCGCCGCGAGTAGTTCGGCCCAGTAGCCCATCAGCCGCTGCTCGCGCAGATCGTAGCGGCCCGGATTACCGCCGACCATGGCGGCTACCCAGTCCTTTGGCGTCGCCTGGGCTGGGTCGTAGTTCTCGCGCGTGAACGTCTGAAGCTGCCGCACGTTCTCGACGGCAGACTGAGCGCCCCCGCCTGACTTGCCGATCATCTCAGACACGTAATCTTGCGACTGGGCGCTAAGCGCCGAACCTTCACCGGGTTTGCTGCCGGCCGATGTAAAGCGACCACCACCGGCCCCGGTGCTATCGTCTACTGGCGTGCCGGCAGGGTGGCGCGGGTGCTCCTCTTCAGCCCATAATCCCTTGGCCGCTTTGCTGCCGACCAGTTTCCTGGCGGCATCGACCATCTTGCCGCCCAGGTTCTTGGCCTTCTTGAATTGCAGCATCTGGTACAGGTGCTCGGGTTTGGTGGCTGCCGGCCAGTCGCCAAACCCATCGTCATCCAGCATGTACGCTTTGCCGACGTGCATTACGGTTTCGGGGGCAACATCCTCATTGGCGATGCGTTGGCCATCTACCCGTATGCTCGGGTCTGGGTCGTAGGTCGCAAGGTCGTACGGCCGCTCGATCTTGTCAAGGTCTGGCCATCCGCCTTTGGGTGGTGCAACCCGCTTGGCGTGCGCCCAGTTCTTGAACGCTTCGGGGTCAAAGCTCGCGCCCTCGGCAAAATCGAAACCGTACTTGGCCCAGGCGTACCGGCCGATGCTGATATCTGCCTCCATTTGCAACTCGGAGACCGCTGAACGCATCGATTGCTTGGCAACTGCCTCCAGCATCTTCTCGGCCGCGCCGGCATTCTGGTACTCATCCTCGACGGCGAGATGGTTCAGATAGCCGACCTTCTTGCCACCCTCATCAGCATAGATCACCTCGAAAGCGCCCGCGTACTGCCTGCCCTTCTCTGGGTGCTCTTTGTCCTTGGGCGCGTAGAAGACGCCGCGCACACCGATCCTGCCGTACGGGTCAACGCCGGCCCACTTGTCATCGACAACATCCTGGGCGAAGTAGACAGCGGCAGCCTGCCAGCCATCCGGCAAGCTGTCCTTGAGTACCTGTGTCGTGTTGTCAAGATCGATACCGAAACGATCCTCTGCCTGGGCCGGTTCGTAGTTGTCGATTTCCTGTTGGGCCAGAAACCGGTAGTTCTGATCGTCCTCGATCCTGACCATGGCGACTTGAGCGCCGCCATCGAATTGCTCGACAAAGCGATCGTTCAGAAATGCAGAACGTAACGATGAGACGCCCAACGCTTCCTCAAGTTCGCTCAGGAAATACTCGCTCGACGCTGCTTGAGCGCCGCCATCGATCCTGGCCGCGGTGCCGGCAGGAAGTAGCGAGACAAAACGCCATGCCTCATCGGTCGGGATGGGGCCGACAAGCTGCCGAATCGAATCGAGTAGTTCGGCCGGCTGTCCTAGAGCATCACTGATGATTCGCCAGTCACTGTCAGTGTAGTAGTTGAAAAAGTCCTCGCCATCCAGACCCAACCCATCGGCGACGTAAGAAACGAAATCGTCCGTGTTCTTGTCGAACGAGTCGGGCAAATGCTGAAGCATCTGGGGTAACCGATTCAACGCAAACGCATCTTGCGGGGTCAAGCCGTACCGCGCCAGCGCGTCGGTGATGTCATCGAATGAAGAGATACCGGCATCGCTCATCAGCTTGCCCAGCCTCTCCCATCCTACCCCGGTATCGAGTTTGTCGATCGTGGCCCTGGGTAGCTTGCCGCTCTTGATGCCGGCATACATCGCCAGCACGTCATCGAGTTCCACACCGTCGTACTGATCGATCCAGTAGG
>ERZ795053.4203-NODE-4203-length-15738-cov-14.039916_pt1 | contig 15738 bp, 17 predicted proteins | sample MGYA00375137_ERZ795053 | MGnify/ENA primary metagenome ERZ795053 (study PRJEB30182, sample SAMN05720284) | activated sludge metagenome | isolation source: Anaerobic digester | place: Hong Kong | collected 2014-12-17 ...
ATGAGCCCCTGCTTTTCAAGGTTGCGAATTTCAGGTGAAGAGAAACGGGTATCCTCCGCTTTTGCAGTGATTCCGGAAAAAAACAAAAGTGAGATAAACAAAGCCGATAATCGTTTCAAATTGATCCTCCTTGTTACTTCATGGCACATATTATAAAAAATATTTAAACCTGACCAGGCAAGTAAAATATCTTTTGAGTCTTGACAAATCATCAGAGGATTTTCTTTATGATAAACAGAGGCCTTATTATGGAGAGAGATATTACAATATACAGCAGACTTAAAAAATGTGTTTCTGACGCGATACCCTCCGCGTTTAAATCAGCAAAATTCCTGCTGTCGATAATGATACCTGTTTCATTAGGAGTTACACTCCTTAAATACGCGGGTATTCTCGAAATCATTGCGGGGTATATGGACCCGCTCTTTAAACTTGCCGGACTCCCAGGTGACGCGGCAATTGTATTTATTACCAGCATCTGCCTCAACATATATAGCGCCATAGCTGTAATAAGCACAATTCCATTTACAGGGAGAGAGCTTACAATACTGGCGCTCATGTGCCTCATCTCCCACAGTTTCTTTCTTGAAACTCCCATACAGAAAAAAACAGGATCTTCAGCTGCTAAAATGATCACTGTGAGACTGGTTTACAGCTTTATCGGAGCAGGCCTGCTCAATTTCCTGATGCCCCCTGACAGCGGAGCTGCTGTTACAGCATCCGCATTGATATCCGGATCAAATAATCTCACGGCACTTCTCACAGCATGGGCTTCCGACTCGCTGCTCCTTATCGTTGAAATACTTATACTGCTGTCACTCCTTATGATTATGCAGAGGATACTCGATGAGTTCGGAATAATAAAATGGATGTCAAAAACATTTGCCCCTCTGATGAAGGTGCTTGGACTTCCGGAGTCAGTAACATTCCTCTGGATCGTAGCATATACATTGGGACTGGCCTACGGATCGGCAATAATGCTTGAGGAATCTGAAAACGGAAGGCTTAGCCGGGAGGATGCAGATCTTATGAATCATCATATTGCGATTTCGCACTCGCTCCTTGAAGATACCCTGCTCTTTGTTGCAATAGGTGTGCCGGCAATGTGGATAATATTCCCCAGAATTTTTCTTTCAATGGCGGAAGTATGGATAATGAGAATCAGAAGACTTTTTATAATCAGGGAGGTGCCTGCCTGTGAAACAGAATGAATTATATGAAATATTTCTCGACAGCCTTAAAGATGCCTTTGTTTTTGCGGATAATGATCATATTATTAAATATATGAACTCCGCAGCAGTTAAACGATATAAAGAGGGGGAAGCACTCCTTGGAAAATCCATTTTCAGGTGCCATAATGAAGTTTCACAAAAAATGATAATTGATATACATGAAAAGATGAAAGCCGGACTCGAAGAAGAGCTTATAACAGATAATGAAAGGCACCGCATCTACATGCGCGCAGTTCGGGACAGGGACGGGAACCTTCTCGGTTATTATGAACGGTTTGAGCCGCCTGTATTATTAAAGTAATGGAGGTATTCAATGGAATTCACATTCAGCATGCCGGTTAAGGTATATTTCGGAAAAGGGTGTATTGATAAAAACAGTTCTGTAATTGCCGCTGCCGGGAAGAAGGCCCTTATTGTTACAGGTAAAAGCTCTGCGGATAAAAACGGATCTCTTAAACAGGTTCTTGATGCCCTGGCAAAAGAAAAAATCAGCAATGAAAGATTCAACCGTGTTGAAGCAAATCCATCTGTTGAAACTGTCCGTGAAGCTGGGCAGATGGCGCGGGATGTTAAAGCGGATTTCATTATCGGCATTGGAGGAGGCTCACCCCTTGATGCTGCCAAGGCCATTGCGATTCTGGCAACAAATGATCTTGACGATGAAACTCTTTTCAGCGGTGTATATAAAAACAGGCCGCTCCCCCTCATCGCCGTACCCACAACAGCGGGCACTGGAAGCGAAGTAACTCCTTACTCGATTCTGACATTCAGGAAGATCAGCAACAAAAAAAGTATAGCGTCACCTGAAATATTCCCCGTGGCGGCATTTCTTGACGCGACATTCACTGAGACCCTTCCCGTAGACACAACAATAAACACCGCGGTTGACGCGCTGTCGCATACAGTTGAGGGGTATCTCTCTGCAAGGGCGACTGATGTTATTGCTCCAATAGCAATTGAAAGCATGAGGCTCCTCGGTATATCACTTAAAAAACTTACAGATAAATCAACTCCCTCATTCAGCGAAAGGGAAAACCTTCTCTACGCCTCAATGCTTGCGGGTATGGTTATCGCGCATACAGGGACAACAGCAGTTCATGCCATGGGATACCCTCTTACATATCACAGGGATATTGATCACGGCCGGGCCAACGGGCTCCTCATGTACGGGTATCTCCGTTTTCTGGAGCCGGCGTCACCAAAAGTAAAGAATGTAATAAACGCAATGGGGCTGAAAGATGTCGAAGAGTTCGGAAAGCTTATAGAAGCGCTCCTTGGAAAAAGGGAGGAGGTTACAGATGAGGAGATTGAACTCTTTACAGATACTGCAATGACTTCAAAAAATATTGCCAACACACTCCCCGCTCCGGCACGGGATGAGGTAAAAAAAATATTTCAGCTTTCCTTCGGGAGATAAGAGAGCGGATTACGCTTCCGCTTTCTCCACACGGTTTCTCCCCAGATCCTTGGCCCTGTAGAGAGCATTGTCAGCCCTGGAGAGGAGTCTGTCTATGCTCTCATCCGGCAGCCTGAGCGCACACCCGAATGAGGCTGTGATTTTCCCTGCGCCGGGGACTTCAAGGTTTTCAACCGCCAGCCTGAGTTTTTCTGCGAGGTTGACAACACCGCATTCCGGCGTGTCGGGGCAGATGATGATAAACTCCTCTCCCCCCATTCTCCCTGCGTGATCAATCCCCCTTATACCGGAAGTTATGGCTTCAGCGACCAGCTTCAGCACTATATCACCTGTCTCATGCCCGTAAGTGTCATTTATCTTTTTGAAGTGATCCAGATCAATAGATATTACAGAAAGAGGCTGAGACATCCTGTCAGAACGGATAATCTCCTCTTCAAGTACAGCCTGAATTTTACGCCTGTTTGCAATTCCCGTAAGGGGATCTGTAAGTGAAAGATATTCCACTTCAGCGATCTTCTCTTTCAGCTCAGCGGTCCGTACATCAACCTCGTTCTCAAGCACCTCCGTAAAAAGGGTAAGCCTCCTTGCGAAATAAACAGATGCTGCAATAACAAGAACAAGAGATACTGCAAATATCTGGTTAAATCTGTACGAAAGTTCCTTAAGACTTGAAAGCATCTCCTCCCTTTTAAAAACAATACCAAGGTACCAGTCAGACGTCGTTATTCTCGTAAATACAACATACTTCTCCTCGCGGGCTCCGTATTCAATACGCCCCTGCTTAAGAAGAAGAATCTGCTTCATAGCATCACCAATCTCCGGGTCCTCGGTAAGATTCTTACCTATCATTGCTTTATTCGGATGGACCAGGGAGACACCCCTGTTGTCTATTACTGCAGCGAATCCTTTACCCCTTACCCTGACATTCTCAAGCTTGGCACTGATTGTTTTCAGAAGCAGATCTGCTGCGAGTACACCCCGCAATGAACCGTCCTTCCTGTATACAGGAGATGACACCGACACCGAAAGAGAACCTGTTTCCATATCAATATACGGGTAGGTAATTACAGTTTCACCCCTCTTTACCGGAGAGATATACCATGGCCTTTTACGGGGATCGTAACCGGGCGGGGGTTCCCACCCTTTACCGCTGATAAAGGTTCCACTTACACTGCCGAAATACATATCAGAAAAAAAAGCATCCCTGCTGATATTTGACAGCAGTTCCGGAGTAATCGCCCCGTCACGGATCCCGTTCTCTATCAGGTATGCGTTGGCATTAATAACAGAGACCATGCGCTTAAGCCACTGATCAACCTCTGAAGCATAGGCGTTCAGAACCTCCTGAACCTCAACATTAATATCCTTAATTATAAAGGCCTTACTGACACTGTAACTGACAAGAGAAACAACTGTAAATGCCGTAATATAAAGCATTGTGAAGACAATAACAAGCCTTGACCTCATAATAAAGAGGTGAGAAAGATCTTTTTTCTTTCCTGCTTGAACAGATTCAGCTTTTTTCCGGGAAGTGATACTAATCATATTTTTATAATAATATAAAAATTCAATTGTTACAACAATAAAATCTTAATTACGGCGCACATGAAATATGCAGACAGCCTATTGACTAACCATCAATTTTTACTTACTTTAAATAAGTGACATAAATTTCAGGAGAACCGGATGGAAGAGATCAAATGGCTTGGACATAGCGGATTTAAAATAAAGGGCAGAGGTAAAGTTCTATATATTGACCCCTTTGAAATCAAATGTACTGATACCGCTGACTTTATATTCATCACCCATAGTCATAAGACTCATTTTTCCGTTAACGACATAAAAAAAATCTCTGCAGAGAAAACCAACATTTATGCCACACCTGACTGCATTGAACAGCTCGACTGGTTCCCGGGATGGACAATCAGTGTTGAACCCGGGGGAGTTTACCAGGCCGGGATCTTCACTGTAACAGCTGTTCCTGCATACAGCATAAAAGATGAACGTCACAGGAGAGAGCTTGGATGGGTGGGCTATGTAATCGATTTCGGGGACATGAGAATATACCACGCCGGAGATACTGAACTTATACCGGAGATAAAGGATATCCGTAAATTAGACTACGCGTTTCTCCCGGTTTCAGGAGCCGGAGTAATGAATGCTGCTGATGCAGCAGCAGCCTCTGCTATTCTGCGGCCGGTTCTCTCGATTCCTATGCATTACGGACACAAAACAGGATCACTGCAGGACGCTGAAAGTTTTAAAGAGAAATGCCCCGGCGCAGTGAGGATTATAAAAAAGGACTGAGTTACCGCATACCACTGCCGCAAAAAAATTTTAACAAAAATTCAGGCATCTATACATAATTTTCTGTAATATGAAATTATATTTTCCGGACGAGGAATTACTTTATGAAAAAGAGACGTCTTGTTATTATGGGTGTAACTGCACCTGCACTTACTTTAATTCTAACATTATTTTTTGTTTCAGGCGTTTTCTGCAAAAACAGTGCAAGTCCCTTCGGTTCATCCGGGGTCTCACCACTTAAAAATGACAATGCTGTTGCAGACGCAGTGAAATCCCAGGAGGCATTCAGAAAAGTCTATGACATGAATAAAAACAGCGTTGTATTTATCAGCACAGAACAGACTGTTAAAGTACAGCGTCACCCCTTTATGGATGACCCGTTTTTCAGGCAGTTCTTCGGGCCTGAGGCAGGCAAGCAGCCTAAAACACAGAAACGTACCGGCCTTGGTACAGGATTTATCATATCCGAAGACGGGTATGTCTGCACCAACCACCATGTGGTGAACGGTGTTGATAAGGTTAAGGTAAAAGTCGGAGATGAAAGCTATGATGCCTCAATCGTGGGCTCTGATGAACGGACAGACCTTGCCCTCCTGAAACTCGACTCAAAGAAAAAGTTCACCCCGGTATATTTCGGTGATTCTGACAAAGTTCAGGTGGGTGACTGGGCCATAGCAATAGGCAACCCGTTCGGCCTTGACAAAACGTTCACAGTGGGTGTAGTGAGCGCCACTGCACGGCGTGACCTTGATTTCATGGGGGGATCGCAGACTCATATACAGACTGATGCATCAATCAATCCGGGAAACAGCGGCGGGCCTCTCCTGAATGTATACGGAGAGGTTGTGGGTATAAACAGGATGATTTATTCCCAGTCAGGGGGCAACGTGGGGATAGGTTTTGCAATACCTGTGAATACGGCGAAATCCGTGCTGGAACAGTTAAAAACACATAAAAAAATAAAACGCGGTTATATCGGAGTTCAGATAGTTCCCCTTACAGAAGATTACGCAAAGGAGATCGGCCTGAAAGATGCTGAAGGCGCACTGGTGGGGGGAGTAGCTGAAGACAGCCCCGCAGCAAAAGGCGGGATAACGGCCGGTGATGTGATTCTATCTGTTGACGGTAAAGAGATTAAGAACTTCGGGGATCTCCTCTCAAAGGTTGAAAGCACTCCAATCGGCAAATCTCTGAAAATACAGGTGTGGAGAGATAAATCAAAACTCAATCTTTATATAACTGTTAAAGAAAGGCCTTAGTTATTGTAAACTCCTTATTAAACGTCTCACATGCGGAGGGGGAATACCCCTCCGTTTTTTAAATATTACCCCCTGCATACTCTCTGCATAGGACAGCGGAAAACTCAGAATTGCCTGCTATATTAAAACTAAATTGACATTTATTATACATTAAACTAAACAATATATAATAAATCCTTTAAGGAGTAAATCATGCTCAGTAAACTTATTGCGGAATTAATACTTCTTACAATAATGATTTTCCCTCATGGAACTGACAATGGCCGGTTCGAGATAGCAAATAAATCGGGTGACACAGTTCAGGTCAGCTTCACAAGGGCTGAGATTAATTCCATTGTGGAAGGCATGCACGAATATACAGTTACAGTCCACTCTGCAGAACCTGAAGTTATTAAATACAGATTTATTGATAATGGCCTGTACCTGGTATATAAAGATATAAATAATCAGAAGGATGCATACGAACTTGATATTATCAGATTTTTAACGGATATAAGAAGAGACACAATAACGAAAAAACAGCAGGTTTTCAAAACTGTCAGCGGTAATGATAAAATTATAGTTAAACCTTCTGATGGCAATATTACTCTGACTTTACAGAAGAATAAAACAGAAACGATCATCGACAGAAAATATTTAAACCCCTCCATTACTGTTTTATTTTAATAATCTAATTTATTATTCCTCTACCTGAACCGCCTGTAAACAGGAGGCCCGAAATTCAGATTATCCTCAAGGTATTTCCCGTAACCCTCAAGTGTAAACCATCCCTCTCTGCCGTAACGGTCATCAGCCCTTTCAATATGAAACTGCTGGGCAGGCATGAAACTGTACCCTACGAGGTAGAGCTTCTCACCGGCAGAATTTCTGCATACATCCATCACTATGGAGACGTGCCCGATACCCCCTGTTTTATTCTGAACAAACATGTCCCCTCCCCTTATGCCGGAGGAGAGTACCTTATCACAGCCCGATTTAATAGAATGGGAATTGGCGTAGTTCATGGAGTATTTCAGAAATCCGTTATAGTTCATCCCGCTTTTACTGTAGTATCTTTTATTCCCGCTGTAATCAAGGAGGTAAAGCCTGTTAAGCATTCCCGAATCCCTGTGGTATTCAGACCAGAATCGGAATCCCCAGTCGGCGCACTGTTCAATATTACCGGTAAAAAGAAGGGGCATATCTACCACGGCGAATACATTATAATAATTGTCCGGGACTCTACTGCCGTCATGTCGCTTAATTGCATTTTCCTCTTTCAGGGGGAGTGACCTCAGCCAGGAGGAATACTTATTATCCCTGCAATCTCCCCGGGCGTACCCCCGCGGAGCCTTAATTTCACCAACAGTCTTAGCCGAAAGTCTCTCTCCGCCGCAGGCAATATGGAACATGATGAATAGATTCATCATAAATATTCCGGCAGGCTTCATTTTAATAATCCTCACCACGATGAAAGCGAAACAAGAAGACGCCCTGTTTCTTCATCATATATAATACAGCGGGATGTCTCTCCGGTTGTTTTTGAAAACATAAGGGGGGACTTCATCTCAGATGTACTCCAGAAACCTGGGATATTAAGAGAAAAACTGTCATTCCCATTCAGTGCTGAAAAATCTTTTTTCCTTTTACCTGAATACATTTCTATAAACTTCCAGGCATCTTCACGGGGGAGGTCCATACCGACATTCAGAAAAGAATCCTGGAATCCCTCCTCCCTGTAATAAAAATTACCCGCAGACCCAGGGAGCGGAGTTCCGAAAAACCCCTCAATTCTTGAGCGCGCTTCATTCCCTGTTATCTCCTGGGGATTGAACATCCCATCCCCGAAATCTATGATAAAATATACAACCCAGGCAAAAAACAGAAGAACCAGAACCGTTGGTATGAGTACCGCCAGTGACGGAAACTTCCTTTTTTTTGACTTCCCTGCTTCGCCATCGGACATCAATGAACCTCCATCATTTATTATACCAATAAGCCTGAATCGGGTAACTCATACAGAGAGTACCTGCTTACCTGACAAATAATTTCTTTTTAATCTTACCTGCCAATGGCACCAGGTAATAGAAAAGTATAATCAGCAGAACAAGGTAAATCCTTGGTGAGACATTATGTTTAAATGCATCCAGCTTCAGAAACTCAAACAGATTCTGTATGGCCATAACAGGATAAGCATAGAGATAAAAAGCTATCTGCTGCAGAATCTCAGGGAAATACGGGAGCAGCATGGCTGAACTGAACAGCAGAATCAGTATTAATGTGATATTCAGAAGCCTGTTAAGAATAATAAATTTCCCTGATGCAAGGAACATGAGGAAAGCATATAATGCTATCATAACTGCAATATTAACAGGTACACTTACACCGGTCATATCAGAGCCTTTAACCCTGTAATAATAATTAATTCCCCTTTCTTCTGTCTCCTGTTTATCAGACGAACCCGCAGTCACAATTTCCGTATCAAAGTAAGGTGCGGGAAATCCGCATGAAACAGTATAGACGACCTGATCAGGCACTATATTGTTTGTTTTATTGTTAACATCAAGACACCCCTTACACTGTGTTAAAAAACAGGTAAACGATAAAAGAATTAAAATCGTTATAGTTTTCACTTTTTCATTCATAAATAAACTCTCCCTGATTGTGCCTGTTACAGCACTTTTTTTATTAATATACTGAAATTAAGACAGCATAACCTGAAAACAGGTTCTCATTTTTTTATAGTGTGATATTTTTTAATAATGCATTGCGGGATGTCTTGTATCGAACAAACCGTTGCCCTTAGATTATCCCTCTTATCTTTGCGGCAATGAGAGGCGACAGCATGAGAAACAACATACCAAGAGATAGAAAACCACCATTAAGAATATTAAAATCGGAGAGTATTCTGTCCCATCCGGAATTCATCACGATCCTTCCAAAACATATTTCAAATGCAACAGTCAGCACCATCCAGATCACCCCGGCTGGCAGGAACTCCTTCTTTTTTTTTGCTTCTATCCAGCGGATTGTCATATATACCACTACAAGAATGATCAGCGAGCCGGTGAAAACACCGATCTGCCGCGAGGCAAAGTCCCCGAAAAAAGGCACAAGAAACAGACCGCGAAGAATGCCGTGGATCATCTCCGCAATAATTATTATAAACCACACTGAAAGCACTCTAAACAGGTGCATATTATTCTCCATAGCTGAAGTCTGACAAAAACTCTATCATCATTTAATGACTGATTAAGCAGTCTCTATTTAAAACCGATCTGTGTCAGATTATTCCCCGGCCTTGCAAGTGTAATTATTACATCATTAATTACCCTCCCTGCAAATCCCGCTTCGCATACATAGAGATAATAGAGCCACTTCCTCTGGAACTTCCCGTCATAACCGAGAGACATGAGATGTTCAGATGAAGCTGTAAAACGCTTTCTCCATTCCCGAAGTGTAGTCGCATAATGCGGGCCGATGTTTTCAAGGGCCTCAATGTACAGCCTGCTGTTAGCTGCCATAGACTCAGAGAGAGCGGTAACTGATGGAAGATGCCCCCCGGGGAAAATATGTTTCTGTATCCAGTCGATTCTTCTCTTGTAATCTTTGTAATGATGATCCATTGTTGTGATAACCTGTAACACCGCAACACCCTCAGGCTTCAGAAGCCTGTCGATTGCCCTGAAATATGAGGCGAAATTCTCGTGCCCCACAGCTTCAAGCATCTCAATTGAAACAATCTTATCAAATGAGCCTGTCATATGCCTGTAGTCGATAATTTCAACATTGACCCGCTTTTCAAGACGCTCCTTTTTAATCAGAGCCTGTACATGATCGTGTTGTTCTTTAGAGAGGGTAATTGTTGTCACACGGCACCCTGTCTTTTTAGCTGCTTCAACAGCAAAACCACCCCAGCCGGAACCTATCTCCAGAACATGATCATTTTTACCGATCCCCGCCCTGTCAATGATCTCATGGATCTTATTAAGCTGTGACTGTTCGAGTGTATCTGTCTTCTTTCTGAATATCCCGGATGAATATATAAGCCTCTTATCAAGAAACTCCCTGAAGAAATCGTTGCCAAGATCGTAATGCTCACCTATATTTTTTCTGCTGCCGTTTATTGTATTCTTTTTTCTCCTGTTAAGGAGCCTGTTCATAATGAGTCCGATAGTTTTCAGCGCAACATGGTTGTCCTCATCGAGGTCAAGGTGCTTTATAAAAAACAGAATAAGTTTAACAGGATCTGATGAATCCCAGCCGTGCTCCATGAAGGACTCACCGAAACCGATCTCACCGTTAAACAGAACCTTTGAAAAGAAAGACCAGCCGTTTACAGTAATATCTGCCATATCTTTTGAACCGGGAGATCCGAAATGGTTCACTGAACCGTCGGGATAAGTCACAGTAAGATAACCGCTTTCTATTGATGAGAAGATCTTTTCCAGCCCCTTCTTAGATAGCTTCTGCATGAAGGTCGCAGGGAGCCTGCCGATTGTCATAGAGCTCCGCGGTTCAGGTTTCGGGTTATAACCTAATTTTCTGAAAAAGAAGAGCTTAAATGCCTCTTTATAAATTCTTGCCACAGTAAGAAGTGTCGTAACAGGGAATACCCGTATAACAGAGCGGAGGTTCTCTGAATTTAACGGCAGCGCGTCACCGGAGAGCCTTGCTGTAAGTATATCCCCCTCAGCCCTGTGGAGAATAATCCTCACATCGATCTTTTCACCTGGCTCCGAAAAAAGGAAAGTGTAGTAACCGTCAACATTATTAAAGGGGGAGACGTGAAACTTTTTGTCATGCCTGAATTCAATAAAGCCTTTCTCTCTCTTTACAGGTTTATCAAGGAGATAAATGTGTTTTTCCCCGAAGGTATTATTCACCTCAGCTACAACGCATGAGACTGCGCCGCTCTTTCCGTAGCAGAAGTAGAAACTCACAGGATTAAAAACATACCCCAGGTAGCGTGCCTGTGTAACAAGTATAATCCTCGTTACACCTTTATTCGCGCCATGACTTTTAAGCAGAGCAAGTATCTTCTCCTTTATTGAACCATCACCTTTAAGGTAATCCCGGTCGTGCAGGGAAACCATGCTCCGCCTGTTGTAGCCGAAACGTTTTATCTCCTTATCAAGAAGCGGGAGTTCATCAAGATCAAATGCGTAAAAATAGTGGGGATACCGCAGAACATGGTTTGCCGGGCGTACCCTGGCGTGCATCACCTCCCCTGTATAAATCAGAGACTTCATAGATCGCACCCCAGTAGTTTCGCCACATCAACACCTGACCGAACAGCGTCCTCATGGAAACCGTACCCGAAGTAGCTGCCGCAGAAATATGTTCCGTTTACCCCGTTAAGTTTGTGAAGCTCTATCTGAGTATTCATGGATTTAAAAGTATATGTGGGGTGATAGTAGTCCATTGACGCAATAATCTTATCCTTAGGGATCTTCTTTACACTGTTAAGTGTAACGTAATAATTATTAACAGTTTTAAGCCCCTGAAGCCTGTTCATGTCATAGGTCAGTGTAAGGGGTGCCCCCTTCTCCTTCCCGACGCTCCTGATGAAGTTCCACGACGCCTTTGCGTTCTTATTGGTGGGCATAAGCGTATCATCCGTGTGGAGCACTGTGCGGTTCTTCTGGTATCTCCATGCACCCAGGAGTTTCTTCTCTTCAGCAGTGGGATCACTTAGGAGTTTAAGCGCCTCGTCAGCATGGGCAGCCACTATGGCAATATCAAAAGTCTCCTCCTTTCTCCCCTCAGACTTGATCTTCACAGCACCTTTTGTGCGTTTTACAGACTTTACAGCGCTGTTTACAAGGACATCTTTTTTCAGGGTTTCCCGAAGGGCTTTAACATAAGTATGGCTCCCCCCCTCAACTGTTCTCCATACATGCTGCCCGGTTAAACTTAATAGTTTATGATTATTGAAAAAGCGGAAGAATGAATCCGCCGGGAACTCCATCATCTCGTCATCCGGTGTTGACCAGATAGCTGATCCCATGGGGAGGATATGGTGTGTCAGAAATATATCAGAAAATTTTCTCTCTTTAAGGTACTCCCCGAGAGTCAGTTTTGCAGCGGCGCCTGTCTCCAGGTCGGACTTCGCGTGTTTATAAAATCGCAGAAGGTCATAAACCATACGCTGAAATTTCGGGCTCACAATATTCCCCCTCTGAGCGTAAAGGCCGCCTAATCCTCTGCTTGAGTACTGAAGTCCTGTCTCCTCACAGTGGTAACCGAAGGACATATCGCTGTCGCGAAGCGCAACGCCAAGCTGCGAAAGGAGCTTTGTAAAGAGCGGATAGTTCGCGTGATTCATAACAATGAAACCGGTGTCAACTGGTGTTCCTTTATCAGGCCCTTTCTCAATTACTATTGTATGAGTATGGCCCCCGGCGTAATCGTTCTTCTCAAATACTGTTACATTATGCTCCCTATTTAAAATATAAGCTGCAGTGAGACCCGCAACACCTGAACCAATAACTGCAATGTTAAGTTTCTTCTTTGCCACAACTCCCCCCTGTTTTATGAAAAATATTTTGTAAGATAATATACATAAAAGCCTGCAAAGACACCCTGCATTGTGCCCCAGGCAATATCAACTACAGACATAAGGGCCCCGTACCCTTTGATAAAAGAGAGGTTGGTGAGATCATAAGTTGCGTATAACGCGAAACCTGTTAGGGCTCCTGCAATTAATGACGTTAGAAGGGTATTCTGCGTGTTAAGCGCCAGGGTAATAACAGATACAATGGCAAGAGCGATAACCACCTGCGCCAGGATCCCTGCGTAAAGATTAAAAACAATCTTCCCATTCTCCACTGTCGCAAGGTGCCCGAAATGCTTCAGATAAAATGGACTCGCTATGACCGCAAGCCATAGGAGGTCGAGTATTATAAATATCACTGCTGACAATGAAGCAGTTTTAATAAAAGCCTGTGACATGAAAACCCCCATATTTACCCCCTGTAGACTCTTTTAATATAAATTTAATAAAAAAGAAAAACCGAGAATCTTTTTTGTTATATTTAACTACTGAATTTATCATTAAATAAACATTAATCCCCGGGGAAAACTATTAAAACATGGTGAGGTTATGCCTGAACTGATACAGATACTTTTAATAAACATTGCGGCAGTGATAATAATGGAAATTGCCGGGTGGCTCTTTAGCCTTAAAAGGAACAATGTCACAATAGCAGATTCTCTATGGGGACTTGGATTTATAATTATAGCGTGGCTTACATTCTATCAGAGTGACGGATTTTTATGGAGAAAGGTGATTATAACTGCGGCAGTTACAATATGGGGACTCCGCCTCTCATACCATATAACAAAGCGGGGTCTCGGGAAACCTGAAGATCCGCGTTACACCGAATGGCGGAAAGAATACGGCAGCAGGTTCCCCATTGTAAGCCTCTTCAGGGTATTTCTTGTGCAGGCGCTCTTCATGTGGCTCATTGCAATGTCCCTGCAGGTGGCGCAGTCAGCAGAGATGCCGGATTACATCACATTAACTGATATTGCAGGTGCAGCAATATGGCTCACAGGATTTATCATTGAATCATCGGCAGACAGGCAACTTGCACGGTTCATAAAAGATCCGGCTAACAAAGGGAGGGTGATGCGTTATAAACTATGGAAGTACAGCAGGCACCCGAATTATTTCGGTGAAGCAACAATGTGGTGGGGGATATACATAATATCATGTTCAGTGGAGTACGGTATCTTCACAGTTTTCAGCCCGGCGCTTATAACTTATACCCTGCTGAAAATCACAGGCGTTTCACTCATGGAGGAGACGATGTTCAAAGATAACCCGGAGTATGCTGAGTATAAAAGAACAACCAGTTCCTTTATACCCTGGATACCGGGAAGAAATAAATAAATCAGGGGGAATCTATCCGCCTGATTCTTATTGTTTTCGGTGTAACAACAGTGAACGCATTATAAAACTCATTGCCGTGTGTTTTAATAATACGCACGGCAAGCTCTCCTTTTTCATGATTAGAAATGCCGAAAATACGGAACAGCACTACCCCGGTAAAAATCATCTTCTTACGAAAAACCAGCTCACCGAAATCTTTATCAGATGTTAATAAAAGGGCATTATTTGAATTAGCAATTTCCAAAACTTTTTCATCTTTAATGCCTCTCTCCATTTCAAGGATATATAGAACCTTAAAACCGGCTGTTTTAAGAGCTTCCGCTATTGAACGATCAATACTCTCATCAAGTACAAGTATCATACTTCGTCAGGCGCTTACAGGATATATTACATCGGATTTTAAAGCTTTAGCTGCAAAATTTAACGCAGCATAAATTGATTCCCTTGTTAGCTGAGGATATGATTCAAGAATCTGTTCAATAGATTCGCCATAAGAAAGCTTTTCCAGAATTAATTCCACTGTTATTCTCGTTCCGGAAATTACCGGTTTTCCCATCATAACTTCCGGATCTGATACAATCAGATTTTTATTCATAAAGTTCACCGCAATATTGATTTTGTACTTAAACAATAAAGCAATGATATACACTGAAGTCAAACTCTTTTATATCCATTAAATCCCACTTTAAATCATCAGATTTACAACAAGTCTGATAAAAACTATATCTCCATCTTTTCAATTCTCCATAGCGACCCCGCGATAAAAAGCAGTGACCATACTACTGTCATCACAATAGGGAGAATTACCTTCGCGTTCCATGCGATGTTTACCGAAAATGAGAATGCAATCTTTGAAAGTTTCCATGGCATGATAAAATATGATTCCGGATAGAGCAGAGGAACAAGATTTCCTGTGAGGAAAAAAAGAAAGGCAATACCAAGCACTCCCCCCCTTGTTTTAACAACTGTGCCGAGAAAAATAACAAAAGTAATATAGAATAAACAGATAAGCCATATAACACCAAGCCCTTTAAAAAATGGTATAAGGCCAATCTCTCCGTGGAAAATCCAGGTAATTAGAAACAGAAGAAACCCCTGGAGCAGCACCATAATCAATGTTATACCCATGAGGCTCGCTCCCAGCTTTGAAAGCACAAAAGCTTTACGCGAAAGGGGCTTTGAGAGAACCCATTCCGCAGTACCTGACTCCTTCTCGCTTATAATCAGATCATGCGTAAGAATAATAACACCAATTACATAAGTGAAACCGCAAACATTGAAAAAAAGCTGCAATGCCGCAGCGCCTGTACCAAGAGTATCATATATTTCCGGCTTTGCCGCAACGGGCAGAGTAGTAAAAACATAAAGTACAAAAGCAACGCTCCCTGTAACTACACCAGTCCAGAGTACTGTCTGCACAATCCACTTCCCTGTACCCCACCAGGCCCGGTTCTCCTTAAGAAACATATTCCACATCCCATCCGTCCACTCCTTTCTGTTCCCTTTATTATAATCAGCCATTACAGTCACCCTCCACTACCCTCATGAACACATCCTCAAGCTCATCTCTTCTCCGGGTAAACTCTTTCACAACAATATTATCATCACCAAGGATCATGCGGAGAAGATTTCTTTCAGCGGAAATTT
>ERZ795053.4208-NODE-4208-length-15728-cov-4.746379_pt1 | contig 15728 bp, 10 predicted proteins | sample MGYA00375137_ERZ795053 | MGnify/ENA primary metagenome ERZ795053 (study PRJEB30182, sample SAMN05720284) | activated sludge metagenome | isolation source: Anaerobic digester | place: Hong Kong | collected 2014-12-17 ...
TCCTGGATCTTCCGCCAGGCGGAGCTCTGCGACAGGCCGGCGCGTTCCGAGAGGAGTGCGCGCAGCCTTTGACTCTGGCTTCCTTCCCCAATGATCGCCACCGAGCGGCAGGCGTCGTCGTATCCGAGCAACTGCACGAAGGCCATGCCGATGCCGCACCTGATCAAGGCGATGCTTGTGACGCAGGATGCGGCGAAGGCCACGAACCAGATACGCGAGAAAGTGGCCGATACCTTGATCGAGTAAGCAGCGGCAAGAAGAAACAGGTAGGCTGTGGCTACAGCAACCAGAATGCCATGCAGGTTCCGCAACGGGTTGACAGCAACCTCGAAGCGATAGAGCGAAGCGTAGTTCATCACGGTCAGCGTCACCAGCCACACGAAGAGCACGGCAGCGATGTAAAGATCCTGCGCTGGCGAATAGACGACGATCGAGTCGTAGGTCAGATAGCCCGAGATCAGGATCGCGAGACTGTCCGCAAACACCAGCAATGATGCCGCCGTCGTCGCCGACAAGGTCGGAAGGCGCGATCTCGACCGCGCTGAAGCAGATTTTTCTGGCATCTTCAGCATGTTGAACAACATTTCCTTGGTGGAGCGGTCATTGCAAGGATTGGCCACCAAGATCCGGCATCACTTCGGAACATAGCGAGGCAGCTCCTTCAAGACGCTGGACATGAACGACTGGAGTCTCCTGTCAGCGGCGGCCTCGGTTTCACCGGGTTGCACGGGCGTTGTCAGGCGGACGAGGGCTCCATCCGTGCGCCCCCTGGACATGGCGTTCCAGATCGTCCGGAACTTCGCCACGTACTCATTGGCAGATCGGTCGCCGGCACCTTCGAACCAGTAGTAGACGAGTTGCCTCTGCGCATCCTTTTGAATGATCGCCCGATTGAGGCGGAACGCTGGGATACCATTGTCCGGCGTCACACCGATGGAACTCCACCGCGAAACCTCCCAACCATGGCCCGGAATACACACCTCGGGCGAATGAATGCCGGATTGTCCTGTGGTCGAATTGTAATAGGACACGAACAGATCGATGGGCGCCTTCTTTCCCGCACCCGCGTAGCTGACAACGAGATAATCATCCGCGGCCAGCACCTTCTCGATCACCGGATCGAGTGTCATCTGAGTCCCGCGCATGCCCTCAAGTGCCATTGGAAATGTGGTCAGCGATGCCCTGTCGACCGCGGCAGCCGCACGCGGGGGAATCAGCTGCCAGGCTGCGCCGCTGGCGATCAGCATGATTGCCGCCACCATCAAGGCTGGCGTCGCGCGGATACCCGCTTTCCAGGGAACGCCTTTGAGCAGTCCCGATGTATCCAGATCGAGGACGCCGAGGGCCGCGTCGGGCCGGCGGGTCAGCCGTTGAAGGATGAAGCCGGTCAGGTAGAGGATCACGACGCAGGAGATGAAGATGATCCATCCCTCGAACCAGTGGAGGAAGCCCTCTGCCTGCGAAATCCCGAAGTAGTTCACCAGCACGCCGATCGCACCGATGCGGAAGCTGTTCATCAGCACGGTAATCGGGATCGTCAGCGAAAATAGGAGTACTTTCTGCCAGACGGGGCCGCGATACAGAACGCCGAACAGATAGCCGAAGCTCATCAGGGGAAACAGGTATCTCAAGCCATTGCAGGCCTCGGCCACCTGCAGCTGATATTGCCCCAGGTCGATGACGTTGCCTTCCAGATAGACGGGTATGCCCAGCGAGTTAATCACGCCGGCGCCGAGCGCGGACGAAATGAGCTGCAACTTGGCAGAGACTTGCCAGTAGATCATGTTGGGCAATGGCACCATGAAGAAGAGGTGCAGCCAACCCGTCCAGTAGTGCCCGGCCTGGCGGATGCCCACAATCACGAGCATAAGGCCGCCCGCCACGATGATCATCCCGTAAATGATGAGATCCGGGATTTGCGATACGTTCCCGACAAAGCCAATCAGAAGGCCGAAGCCGATGACGAAAAGGCCGGGTACACGGCTTCCTCCCTCCAGCAGAGGCGGGCGGTCACGGATCTCGCGCAGCAGCATGAAGGCCGAGACGAAGGGCACCAATGGGCCGTAGCTGTATTCGGGGCGGGACCAGCCTTCGATCAGCGCCGCACCACCGTCCCAGAAAAAGGCCACGACCCCGAGAATCGCGAACAGAAGCAACATGAACCCAGTCCGGCCGCCGCCTTCACGGATCGCGCCTTCCAGTGGCTTGAACGACTGGCTGGATACCGTCATGTGCCACCCCTTCGCCGGTTTGCGGCCGGAGAACCGCGGCGCCCGAACCCGCTTGTCAAATTTGCGATCCTGCTTTCAATCATGACATGCACCTGGACCTCAGTCTGCAAGCGGAATGCCATCAATCCGACATTGCCAGCTTGGAATAGGCATCATTGACGCGCGGCTTGATCGGGTCACCATCTTTCATGGTGGCCAGCAAGTCCTCGAGTTGCTTCTTGGCATCCGCCTTGCGATCCAGTGCCGCATAGGTCATCGCCAGATGATACTTGACCAGGGCCATATCCGGCAACTTGGCGGCCGCTTCCTCGAGATTGGTCAGGGCCGTCTGATAGTCGCCGCGGCGATAGGCAACCCAGCCAAGCGTGTCGTGGAAATGCGGCACATCAACGCTTTCGAGGCTGCGGGCAAGCTGCGCCGCCTGCTCCAGGCTTGCGTCATCGCTGCGATAGTCGACCAGAAGGCTGGCGAGATTGTTGATGACGATCATGGCGTCGGGCGTCGTCTTCAGCTGCTTTTCGTAGACAGCAATTGCGCCTTCGATGTCGCCATTGGCCTCCAGGATCTGGCCGAGGCCAAGACTGAGGCCCAGATTTCCCGGCGCATGTTCGACGCCCTGCCGGAACGCATCTTCCGATTCCTTGAGGCGGTTCTGGCCCCTGTAGAACTGGGCCAGCGCGTAATAGCCCACGGCCGAGTCAGGGCGCTGGGTCATGGCCTGCTTGAAGGAGTCTTCGGCGTCCTGCGGCCTTTTCTGGATGATCCGCAGCGCACCCATCATCACCAGTGCGTCGGCATTCCTGGGATTGGCTGACAGCACCGATGTCAGGAAGTTTTCCGCATCGGAGAGCCGGTTGGCGCGAAAATAGGCGTAGACCAGGTTCTGCAACGGCAATGCATCGGTGGGCGCATCTTCATAGGCCCCCTTCAGCAGCGCAATACCTTCGTCATACTTCGATTGTCCCAGCAGCGCTGCGCCGAGAAGCTGCTCGCCGACGTCGGAGGCCTTCTTGGAGTCCTTGAGCGCTTCAGCAATCTTCTGTGCGCCAACCCAGTCCTGGCGGGCGAGCTTTTCACGGCTCAACATGGCCAGCAGGCGGCCATCATTGGGATGAAGCGCAATGGCGTCTTCCAGCACGCCCATCACCTGGTCGGCGCGGTCCCGGCGCTTGAGGAACTCCACGTATTGGACCACCCGGTCCGGGGCGTGGCCGGAGATCTTGACGGCCTCGAGATAGCGTTCGGCCGCCAACTGGATCGAGCCCTGACGCTCGAAGGCCTGTCCGATGAGCGCCAGAAGCTGAACCGACTTGGGTGTTTGAGCCAGCGCTTCACGCAGGTCCGCAACAGCTCCGTCAATGTCGTTGGTTTTCAGCTTCAGGCTCGCCCGGAAGCCAAGCGCGTCGGCGTTCCGCTGGTCCTTCGCCAGCACCTCGTTGGCCAATTCGAGGGCCTTGTCTCGATTTCCATCCCTGAGGCTGAAGCTGGCAAGCAGAAGCTTGAGGCGGTTGGCGTCCGCCATTTCCATGTCATCGCTGGCGAGCGCATTCAGTTGCGCGGCAGCCTCATCCTTCTTGCCATTGCCGTAGTCCAATTCGGCCAGGGCCAATTTGAAATCGATGACCGCCGGCCGGTCATGGATCAAGCCCTGAAGTTCCGCGCGGGCCTCGTCCGCACCACGCTGGGCGTTCACGAAGCGCACCAGATCAAGCGCCTGGGTGGTGTCCTTCGGGTCGGCTTTCACCATTTCCCGCATTTCGGCTTCGACTTCCTTGAACCGGCTCTGGCTGGACAGGAGTGCCACCAGCGCCTGCCGGAACTGCTTGGCTTCCGGATTGGCGGCAATGACCTGGCGCAGCACCGTTTCCAGTTCCGGCAGGTTCTTCTGCTCGTCCAGAATCTTGATCTTGAACAGCAGGAGGCCGAGATTCTCGGGCGCCGTCTTGAGGCCGCGCTCGATGAATTGCAGGGCGGCCGTGTTCTTGTTGTCCACCATCTGGTCGGCAGCCAGAACGCCAAGTGCATCGGCGTTATCCGGATTGATCGCCAAGGCCGCTTCGGCATCCCTGCGGGCCGCCTCGCGGTCTCCGAGACGCAGCAGAATGGCGCCGCGGAGGGCCAGGATGTCGGTGTCTTCCGCCCGCAGATCATAGGCTTCATTCGCAGTCTTCAGAGCGGCCTGAAGGTCAATTGCCGCAAACTGCAGCTTTGCCAGCTTGATTCGCGCGTCGACATCCTTGGCATCAAGTTCGGCCACCCGCTTCAGCGCGGTAGCGACGCCCTGCCAGTTCTTTGCATGCTCCTCGACCTTGGCCAGCCCCTGCCACGCCGGGACCAGCTTGTCATTGTATTTGACCGCGTTGCGGAATTCGAGGCCGGCCTTCACATACTCGTTGTTCTGGAGATAGGTTTGCCCGCTCTCGTAGTGGGCCTGGGCCCGCTGCTCGGGTGACGAACATGCCGTCAGCAGGCCAATCAGAACGACGGCCAGCAGGCTCAACACACCATGTCCAGTAAGTACCGATTGCTTACTCATCCTGATCAACTGCTCACTCGAGATTGGTCGAATTTGATTGATATTGTAACGAAGCGGCAACCGGTTTTCCATGAGATCGCGGTTGTGGCCGGGGCTAATCGTGGTTGTCGTTAATATAAATGGTTGATGTCTGTGACAGATGTTAGGCAAATTTGCTCTTGCATTCGAAGATCCAGCAAAAGCACAGGCACAAAAGCAAAAGAGCGGCGCCATGCGCCGCTCTTTTCTTGATTCACGCGTATTGGGACGTCAGGCAGCGGCCTTCTTCGTCTTCAGGCGTCCAAGGAATCCCACACCGAGAAGACCCGTCAGCAGCAGCAATCCACCTGCCGGCAGCGGCACATTCGGAATGCTGGAGAGAGGAACCTGAGCCAGAATGACGTCGTTGGCGCAGGACATTGCCCAAGCCAAAGTCAGTGAACTTGGCACAGCTACGGAGGTGAAGAAGTCCTGGATGGTGAACGTCACCGTTCCGACACCAACCTGCCACCGGCCACTGGCCAGAGAGGCCTGCGCACCCTGATTGTAGCCCACAGCCTGATTGGCGCGGAAAATGCCGCTCGCGTGAGACAGGACGACCTTCGAGTCGTCGATCGCGTAGAGCGAACCGCTGCCACCCTGACCTTGCACACCGGCCACCGGATTGGTGTCGAAATCGAACACCCAGCTAAACCGGTCCTTGTCCGACACATAGTCGTCAGTGTTCTGGTCGGTGATGTCGAGCTTTGCCGTATCACCGATGAAGAGCGACCCGATGTTGGTGCCGAGATAGCCAAGGACGGTCGAAGCGGGCTTGTCACTATAGTTCGTATTGATCACGACCCGCAGCGTGTTGTTGATCCGTTGCACATCCATGCTGTGGATCTGGAAATTGCTGTCGCCGATCACATCCGCGCCGATGAAGCCACTTCCGGTCGGGTCGCCGCCGATATACGTGTCGGCAAACGTTGCCGCACTGGCAACGCCCGCGGTCGCGCAAAGGCCAAGGGCCCCCACGAGCGCTCCGCGTATGAAGGTTTTTAAACGCATGTCCCTGACTCCTGATAAACCCTGTTCCGTTCTGGCCCCTCTTGCAATTGATTAATAGACTATGAATAGCCCTAGCCTGTCAAGTCATTTTGGTTATCGTAAGGTTAATTACATCGCTAAATTGCAAGCGCTCAAAGCCCAGTTTCAAAAGGGAATTCGACATTCCCTAGGGTAATTTCAACTTAACCGCAGCCCGCCTGCTTAACCGCAAGTTGATGACTTGACTACGTTTTTACGTGTATTTGCGGGCCGATTATCAGGTCCCTGTAAGGTTTACTTGTTATTGATGCCGTCAAAGAAAATTGGGTCTGTGCATCAGCGTCGGACGGTCTGACAGCGCAGTCATCACTAGGGGAACTAGCGTAAAATGTGTGAACTCTGCCTGCAATTCCCGACGCTTGACTGGCATAATACCGACCAGCCGCTGGATGCGGGGACAGTGGACGGCGCCACGTCGAGCGGCGAATCAGTGAGCTTCAACAGCGCCCTCATCGACCAACTCGTCAGCGGGTCCAAATGGACTGACAGCACCAATGCCGTAGCGTCGACCATCTCGTTCGGGTTCACGACCAACAATTCATTTGCCACCGGCTATGGCGAGGCAACCGGCTGGTCTGCTACGACCACAGCCCAGCAGGTTGCCATCCGCGAGATGATGCAGACCTGGGATGATCTGATTGCGCCGAGTTTTGTCGAGGCGACGGGGTCAGCCGGAAACACGGCGGACATCAAGTTCTCGAACACGACGTCCAACAACGGCTACGCCCACGCCTATTATCCGGGCCAGACCAACAATGAGTCCTTTTCCTACGCCAAGCTGCAGGGATCGGTCTGGCTCAATCCAAACTATAATACGGGCACGAATAGCCTGGTCACGCCGACCAAGGGCATTTACGGCTACCAGGCGATCCTGCATGAAATCGGCCATACGCTCGGTCTCAACCACGCCGGCAACTATAATGGTGGCACCCCCAAATACGGCGATACGTCGACGGGATGGCTGTTTGCCGAAGACAGCCACATGAACACCATCATGTCCTATTTCACCGCCTCCAATACGGGCGCGGCATGGGGCGGCAAATATGCCCAGACGCCAATGGTCTATGACATCATGGCGATCCAGCAGATCTACGGGGCGGATTACACGACCCGTGCCGGCGACACGGTCTACGGGTTCAACTCGACGGCCGGCCGGGACGTCTACAATTTCACCCTGAACACCTCGCCGATCCTGACGATCTGGGATGGCGGCGGAAACGACACCATCGATGTCTCCGGCTGGTCGACGTCGTCCACGATCTTCCTGGCCGCTGGATCTTATTCCAGCGTCAACGGCATGAAATACAACCTTGCCATTGCCTATGATTGCGACATCGAGAATGTCACCTGCGGTGCCGGCAACGACAACATTACCGGCAACGACCTCGCCAACATCCTCATCGGCAACGGCGGCGCCGACACCATCAACGGCGCCTACGGTAACGACCTGATCGACGGCGGCCTCGGTAATGACATCCTCAACGGCAACCGCGGCATCGACATCATTCACGGCGGCGACGGCATCGACAACATCAACGGCGGCCTCGACGACGACACCATCTACGGCGACAACGGCGCCGACATCCTTGCGGGCGGCCAGGGCAATGACATCATCTATGGCGGCAATGACAACGACACCCTCGATGGCGGCGACGGCAACGACATTCTCGACGGCGGAGCGGGTGCTGACGTCCTGACCGGCGGTGCGGGCGACGACATCATCTATATCGACGCGAACGATGTGATGGCCTCGCTGGACGGCGGCACTGGCTATGACGTCGTGATCGAGACCGGCGCCTATGTGCCGTTCGATCTCAGTGCGCACAATCTGGAAGAACTGCGTGTCGTCATCAACGACACCGGGAGCGCGAACTGGTCCCAGACCACCGACTACTACAACACGGCTGGCGAGTTGTTCCGTCACGACATCAGCTTCGACAATGGCACCAGTTCGGTCACCGATTACGATGTCGACAACACGCAGTCCTGGTCGGAACGCACCCGGACCTATGACACCAACGGCAATCTCCTGTCGGAAACGACCGTTCAGGACTCCGGCGGACCGACCTCAAACTCGGCACCGACCAACATCAGCCTGTCGGCCGCGGCGATCGCCGAGAATTCCACCAATGGCTCGATCATCGGTACGCTGTCGACGGCAGATCCCGATGCGAACGACACCTTCAGCTACATGCTGCTCAACAATGCCGGCGGCAGGTTCGCCATTCAGGGCAACAAGATCACGGTCGCAAACGGAACGCTCCTGAACTTTGAAGATCAGACCTCGCACCAGATCAGCGTTCGGGTCACCGATTCAGGCGGCAACCAGATCGACCGGAACTTCACGATCAGCGTCACGGACGTCAACGAGGCGCCCAGCAACATCACCATTTCCAATGCCACGGTCGTCGAGAACGCCGCGCACAATTCGCTTGTCGGTACGCTGAGCGCCACAGATCCGGACACTGGGGATACGCTGACCTATACGCTTCTCGACAATGCCCTGGCGCGATTCAGCCTGTCGGGCCAGGACATCCTGGTCAATGATGGCCCCCGCATCGATTATGAAAGGTGGACGTCGCACACCATCACGGTCCAGGCTATGGATTCCGCCGGTAACACCACGACCCGCGACATCGTCATCAGCGTGATCGACCAGCCGGGTGTCGTTCTCACCGGAACGAATGGCCGGGATACTCTCACCGGCACGGCCGAGGACGATGAACTCTACGGATTGAACAATTCCGACAAGCTTTATGGCATGGGCGGCAACGACATCCTCAGTGGCGGAGACGGGGGCGACCGTCTCGATGGCGGTACCGGTGCCGACGCCATGAGCGGCGGCGCAGGAAATGACCGTTACATCGTCGACAACGTCAATGATCAGGTCATCGAACTCGCCGGTGGCGGCAAGGACACCGTGGTCTCGACCGCGACGATTGCTCTGCCCGCCAATGTCGAAACGATCAGCCTCAAGGGCAACGCCAATATCGGCGCAGTCGGAAACGACCTCGATAACCGCATCAGGGGCAATGCCGCCGACAATATCATCGCGGGTGGCGGCGGTGTTGACATCCTCGTCGGTGGCGACGGTGCAGACACCTTTGTCTTCAGTTCGCTTCAGGCCGACGGCAGCATCAGCAAGATCGTCGACTTCACCTCTGGCGTGGACATGATTGCCCTGGATACATCCGGCGCATCGCTGTTCTCCATAGTCGACGGGTCCTACGGCGCGCTGGCGCAGCAATCGCCCGCCGCATTCGAACTTGTCGTTGGGCAGGCAGCGGCGACGAATGTGGCTACCATTCTCTACGACGCGTCAAACGGAATACTGTCCTATGACGCAGATGGAACGGGTGGGCTCGATGCCATCGTCATTGCCAAGATCACAGGCATGCCCGCCATCACTGCGGACGACTTCCTCATCCTCTGACGGCGTCTCGACTTTCATCTCCCCGGCAGGGAGACGGCTTCAATCCGTCTCCCTGTAATGCGCCGGGATCTCGCAACGGCGCCTGCCATCAGGAAATGTGACGGCATAACAGGTTGAAATGCCTAAGGTTGCTGTCATTCCCTTCCTGCATGCTTGACTTGCAACCTGTAATCCTTAAAATCCCGTCTAGATTGCGGCACTGAAAACAACTGGGAACGGGATTATCACCATGATTGGGATGAGAGGGGCTGTATTCAGCCTCGCCTTTACCGCCATGCTCGCGACAGGCGCTCAGGCGGCGACGTATAATTTCAACCTCACCTATGACGGGTCGAACGTGTCGTATGACACTGGCTCTGACATTGCGGGTGGAACGGTCCTGAATGTCGGTGACCAGTTTATCATCACGCTTCAGACGGCCGGCAATGCCTTCTGGCGGGTCGATAGTGCCTACATCAATAAGTTCGCACCGCTTACTTTCGCGATGCAGGAATCGGCAGACCGGACGGCCAACATTGCCACGGACTTCTCGCGGAACGGATCTACCGTTAACACCATCACGGATACTGGCATTGTCCAATCGGAAGTCCATACAGGCGCTCAGTTTTGGACGCTCGCGACAGGGCTCGAATTCGATACGGTCACCCTCGTGTGGGATTTCGTAGCGAACAACCCACTTCACGGCGGCCCGAACACGTCAACGATCTCGGCGCTTGCCCAAATATTCATCTTCAGTTCGACGAATACATTCTACAACAGCTCCGAGATCAGCTACAACACGCCGACCGTTCCGCTGCCTGCCGCCTTGCCGCTGCTTGCCGCATCACTGGCCGGACTTGGCTTTGCTGGTGTCCGCCGCCGCAAGAAGGTCGCCCAGCCAGCCTGAGCTCAAGCCCAAGGCACGACAAAAACAGAAATGCACGCCGGCGCGTCATGGCGCAGGCGTGCATTGATCGTTTGAGGGTACGGGGTCAGAACCTGTAGTTCACGCCGATGCGGGCCGTATGCACGCTGGGGCTGGCCACGGTGGTTTCGCCCCCGCTGGTCAGTGACTTGTTGCCGAGCCCCACGTAGAGATATTCGGCCTTTGCCGACCAACTGTCTCCAAAGGCGTATTCGACGCCGCCGCCGACAGCATAGCCCCAGTCGCCATAGTTCGCCTTCAGGCTGCCGCCGGCGCCAACGATGCTGTAGTCGATATCGGCATAGGCGATACCACCGGTGACATAGAACAGCGCGTTGTCGAGCGCGATGCCGGCGCGGCTGCGTAGCGTTCCGAAGTAGTTGATGTCGCTGCTCATGGTGAACGGCGCGACCGTGTTGTCGTCGGAGATCCACGACCACTGCATGTCGGCCTCGGCACCCACCACGAAGCCATGGCCCTGGATGTTGTAGCCAACCTGTCCGCCGCCGAAATAACCGGAGTTCTCGAGCTTGCCGATGTTGCCAAACGTCGGATTGAGTCCCACCCGGTCATCGCCGCCGAAGGCATAGCCACCGTTGACGCCGACGTAGGCGCCGGTCCAGTCGTAGGTCGACATGCGAAGATCCGGCGGCGGCGGTGGCGCCAGATCAGCGGCCAGCGCACAGCCCATGGGAATCATTGTGGCTGCCATCGTCGCGATCAGCCGGAAACTCTTTTTCATGGGTCTCTCCCCAACAATCGTTAAACCTCGTATCGGCGAGATCATCACCTATTAAGGTTAACGGTTGGTTGCCCCGGGAGCGCTCTTGAGGGTCAGATCGCGAGATATTGCAGGCGCAACTCCTCGTTGTCGAGCACATCCTGCGCGGTGCCGTCGAAGACCACCTGCCCCATGTCGAGGATGATGGCGCGGTCTGCCAGATGCAAGGCCGCGATGGCATTCTGTTCGACGAGGATCGAGGTAATACCCAGTTCCTTGATGCCTTCCAAAATGCGCTCGATCTCGTGCACGATCACCGGCGCCAGGCCTTCATAGGGTTCGTCCAGCAGCAGCAGCTTCACGTCGCGGGCCAGTGCACGCGCCACCGCCAGCATCTGCTGTTCGCCGCCGGACATGGTGACGGCTTCCTGGTTCCGGCGCTCGGCAAGCCGCGGAAAACTTTCATAGATGCGATCGATGCTCCATCCAACCGGCGGCACGATTTGCGCGAGCTTCAGGTTTTCCTCTACCGTCAGCCCACCGATGATGCGGCGGTCTTCCGGCACCAGCGCCACGCCAAGGCGGGCGGCATCATGCGACTTCATGAGGTGCAGCGGCTTGTGGTCCAGCCAAATCTCGCCATGGCGGAGGTCGGGGCTTCCGGCGCGCGCGATGCTGCGCAGCGTCGAGGTCTTGCCTGCGCCGTTGCGGCCCAGCAGCGCCACGATCTCACCCTCGCGGATGTCAAATGACACGCCCTGGACGATGTAGCTCTCGCCGTAATAGGCGTGAAGATCCCAGGCGGAGAAGAAGGCCGGCTGGCCGCCGCGGTTACGGGCGGGCGCCACCCCCGGCGCATGGGTCTTCTTGAAGATATCGGAGCTGAACAGTCTGCTGGGGCTCATAGATGCGCACCTCCAAGATAGGCTTCCTGCACGCGTGGATCGCCCTTGATCACCGCCGGCGGTCCTTCGGCGATCACCGTTCCCTGCGCCATGACCGAGATCTTCTTGGCCAGCGAGAACACCACGTGCATGTCATGCTCGATGATGATCTTGGTGATGCCGCGTTCGGCGATGCGCTGCAGAAGGTCGATGGTATTGTTGGTGTCGGCGCGCGACATGCCGGCCGTGGGCTCGTCGAGCAGCAGGAGCTTGGGATGCTGGATCAGGCACATGGCCAGTTCCAGGCGGCGCTTGTCGCCGCGCGACATGCTGTTGGCGATGACGTTGCGCTGCTCCACAAGGCCGATATCCTTGAGAATATGTTCCGCCTCGTCGCGGATGTCGCTGCGGCCCGACACCAGTTCCCAGGCGTTGAGCCTGTAGGCGCCGTCGTGCTTGGCGAAGGCCGGGATCATCACGTTCTGGAGGATCGACAGATCGCCGAAGATCTCCGGCGTCTGGAACACCCGCACCACGCCGAGCTGATTGATCTCGTGCGGCGCGGTGCCAAGCAGCGACTTGCCGTTGAACGTCACCGTGCCGCTGTCGGGGATCAGCTTGCCGACCAGGCAATTGAGCAAGGTGGACTTGCCCGCGCCGTTGGGGCCGATGATGGCCTGGATCGTCCCCTGCTCGACGCTGAGATTGACGTTATTCAGGGCCTTCAGGCCGCCGAAGGCCTTGTTGACGCCGCTGATTTCAAGAATGCTCGCCATGTCCGCTCCCCTACTTCGCGTCGGCCGTGCCGGTGGCCGGAGCGGCCGGCGCCGGCGGCGGCTTGCGGAACAGCCGGCCGATGCGCCGGAAGCCCTCCATCAGCCCGCCCGGCAGGAAGATCACGATCAGCATGAACAGCACGCCGAGCGTCATGCTCCAGCCTTCGCCGACGAAGGGGCTGGTGATGGTAACCAGAAACTCCCTCAGGCCCTCGGGCAATGCGCTGTAGGCTTGTTCCAGGGCGCGGTCGTTGAAGGCCGAGAAGATGTTCTCGAAATACTTGATCAGTCCGGCGCCGAGGATGGGTCCGACGAGGGTGCCGGCGCCGCCGAGGATGGTCATCAGCACGACCTCACCCGACGCCGTCCACTGCATACGCTCGGCGCCGGCCAGCGGATCGGTGACCGCCATCAGCGAGCCGGCGAGACCGGCATACATGCCGGATATGGCGAAGGCCGACATCAGATAGGGCCTGGTGTTGAAACCCGTATAGCGCATGCGGGTCTGGTTGGCCTTGATGCCCTTGAGCATCAGCCCGAAAGGCGAGCGCATCAGACGGAGCGCGATAAAGAAGGCAATGATCAGGGCGGCCGCGCAGAAATAGAAGCCCGCCATGCCCGTCATCGGAATGCCGAACAGGGTGGTGGAGGGCAGGCCCGCTTCGGCCTCGAAGAACAGGCGGTCGATGACGCGCGGATCCTTGAGCGTCAGCTGCAGGCCGGTCTCGCCGTTGGTGACCGGCGTCAGCACCGAATAGGCGAGGTTGTAGCTCATCTGGGCGAAGGCCAGCGTCAGGATCGAAAAGTAGATGCCCGACCGGCGCAAGGTGATGAAGCCGATGACCATGGCAAACAGGCCGGAGAGGATGATGCCGGCGATCACCGCCGGGATGACGTTCATCGTCAGCAACTTGAACATCCACACTGCGGTATAGGAACCGATCCCCAGAAAGGCCGCATGGCCGAAGGAGAGGTAGCCGGTCAGGCCGAACAGGATGTTGAAGCCCAGCGCGAAGATTCCGAAGATGCAGAACTTCTGAAGGATCGCGGGATATGCGGCACCGATGGGCATGAACAGCACGGGTGCGGCGATGACGACGGCCGAGAAGATGAAGAACAGCAGCCAATCGTTGCGGGACAAGCCTTGGGACATGATGTGCCTATTCCTCCATGACGCCCTTGCGGCCCATCAGGCCACGCGGCCTGGTGAGCAGGATGACCACGGCGACGAGATAGATGATGATCTGGTCGATACCCGGCAGGATGCTCTTGATCTCGTTCATCGAGGCGAACGATTGCAGGATGCCGAGCAGGAAGCCGGCGGCGACCGCACCGGGCAGCGAGCCCATACCGCCGACCACGACCACCACGAAGGACAGCACCAGGAAGTCCATGCCCATGTGATAGTCCGGCGGCAGGATCGGCGTGTACATGACGCCGGCAAGGCCCGCCACGACAGCGGCCAGACCGAAGACGATGGTGAACCGGCGCTCGATGTCGATGCCCAGGAGCCCGACGGTCTCGCGGTCGCGCATGCCGGCGCGCACCACCATGCCGAAGGTGGTGAATTGCAGGAAGGCGAAGACTCCGGCGATGACCAGAAGCGAGAAGCCGAGATAGACAAGGCGCCAGGTGGGATAGGGAATGGCGTCGCCAAGGCCGATCAGCTGGCCGATCTGGGCCGTGCCAGAATAGGCCGACGGCGCCGGCTGCGGAATGGGGTTGGCGCCGAAGAACCGCTTGATGACTTCCTGCAGGATGATGGCGAGGCCGAAGGTCACGAGGATCTGGTCGGCGTGCGGGCGCTTGTAGAAGTGGCGGATGAGTCCACGCTCGAAGAGGATGCCCAACACCAGCATCACGGGAATGGCAATCAGGATCGACAGCGGCACGGAATAGTCGATCAGGACCTTACCGAACTCACCGAACCAGTTTTCGATGTAGGGCGTCCTGATTTCCAGCGGCGTGCCCCAGGCGGTGGTCTGGGTCGGATCTTCCACCACCTTCTCGATGTGGAGCACTTGGTTGAACAGCACCGCGCAGAAGGCGCCGAGCATGAACAACGCACCATGGGCGAAGTTCACCACGCCCAGTGTGCCGAACACCAGCGTCAGGCCAAGCGCGATCAGCGCATAGGCGCCGCCCTTGTCCAGGCCGTTCAAAATCTGAAGTAAGATTGCATCCATCGCTGTCCCGCCCCGCGCCCCGTGCGAAAGCTGTCATGTGGGCGGCCCGCCCGCAAGGCTCCGGCCGCCCCGCATGGGGACGGCCGGCCGTTTCAGGTGTTATCGATCAGCACTGCTTGGCGTCGTAGGGGCCGAGCTCACCGCCGAAGATCGCCGGATCGTAGGTCACGTCCTTGGCCGGCACGATCTTCTTGATCTCCATCAGGTCGTACTTGTCCTTCGGGTTTTCCTTGCCCTGCACCACGAGCACGTCGTGGAAGCACTGATGGTCGCTGTCGCGATAGAGCGTCGGGCCGTTGCCGAGGCCGTCGAACTCGAAGCCTTCCAGCGCCTTGATGACGGCCGGCGCGAAGAAGGTGCCGGCGCGCTCGCAAGCATCAGCGTAGAGGATCGCCTGCGAATAGGCGACCTGGGCGGCCTGCGACGGCGGTGCGCCGTATTCCTTGCCGAAGGACTGCACGAAGGCCTTGGTGCCTGCGTTGTCCAGCGTCCAGTTCCAGTTCTCGGTGCCGTAGATGCCCTTGATGGCATCGCCTGCACCTTCGGCCATCAGCTCGGAGAACAGCGGCACGACGATCTCGAACTTCTTGCCGTTGACCATCTTGTCGCGCAGGCCGAACTGAACGGCCTGAGTCAGCGAGTTCACCATGTCCTTGCCGTAGTGGTTGAGGATCAGCACGTCGGCGCCGGAATTGAGAACCGGGGTGATGTACTGCGAGAAGTCACCGGCACCGAGCGGCGTGCGGACGGCGGCAACCGTCTTCCAGCCCTGGGCCTCAGTGGCGTTCTTCATCGACTCTTCCTGGGTCCAGCCCCAAGTGTAGTCGGCAGTGAGATGGTAGGCTACGCGATCCTTGCCATAGGCTTCGGCCAACACCGGGCCCAGCGCAACACCCGACATGTAGGCGTTGAAGAACTGGCGGAAGCCGTAGCGCTTCTTGTCCTTGCCGGTGGTGTCGTTGGAGTGCGTCAGGCAGGCCATGAAGATC
>ERZ795053.4209-NODE-4209-length-15726-cov-18.476804_pt1 | contig 15726 bp, 13 predicted proteins | sample MGYA00375137_ERZ795053 | MGnify/ENA primary metagenome ERZ795053 (study PRJEB30182, sample SAMN05720284) | activated sludge metagenome | isolation source: Anaerobic digester | place: Hong Kong | collected 2014-12-17 ...
CAGCGGTTTCCAGCGCATCGCGCGCGGCGTCCACCGCGCCCTCCGCGCTTTCCACTTCGATCATCAGCAGCGCGCCGGCATCAGGAATGTCGGCGCCGCCGCGTTCACGGGCGAGGCGCACGGCTTCGGCGTCCATGAACTCCAGCGCCGATGGCAGTTCGGCCTGCACCATCAGCCGACCGACTGCTCGCGCCGCGCTTCCGGTATCGCGGTACAGCGCACGCAAGCTGCGTCGCGACTCAGGTTTGGCGCTGAGCTTGAGGCTGGCTTCGACGATCAGCGCCAGCGTGCCTTCCGAACCGACGACGAGCCGAGACAGGTCGTAGCCGGTGCTGTCCTTGCTGGTCGGCGCGCCGCAGCGGATGCGTTCGCCGCAGCCGGTGATGGCGACCAGACCCAACACGTTGTCGCGCGAGCTGCCCCAGCGTACCGCGCGCGGACCGCCAGCATTGCAGGCGAGGTTGCCGCCGACACTGCTGTAGGGCGCACTGGTCGGGTCAGGTGGCCAGAACAGGCCATGTTCGGCCAGCGCCGCCTGCAGGTCGCCGTTGAGCACGCCCGGTTCGACCACAGCGACGCGATCATCCGGGCTGATGCGCAGGATGCGGTTCATGCGCTCGAAGCTGACCACCACGCCGCCTTCGATCGGTACGCTGGCGCCGGTGGTATTGGTGCCGCGACCGCGTGCGGTGATCGGCGTGCGGTGTTCGCGACACAGCCGCACCAGTCGCTGCACCTGGTCGGCGTTTTCCGGCAGCACCACGGCTGAAGGCGTGGCGCGTCGCTTGGAGTTGTCGTAACCGTAGGCCAGGCACTCGCCCGGATCGGTGAGCAGCGCATCGCCGAACAGCTCTCGCAGGGCGCTGGCAAGTCTTGGGTCGAGCGGCGACACGAGTCGTCCTCAGTCGGTGTACTCGAATACCTTGACCACACGACGCACGCCGCGCATGCGGCTGATGCGTTCCACGGCGGCCTCGGCTTCCTCGTGCGAGACCAGGCCCATCAGGTAGACCTCGGCGCGAACCGTGGTGACGTTTACGCGCGTCGGGTCGAAGCCTTCGATGCCGAGGTTCAGCAGGCCGGTCTTCACCTTGGCGGTGATGGTGCTGTCGCGGGTGCGTCGCCAGAAGCCGGCGTCCTCACCGATGGCCAACTCGTTGACCACGCGCTTGACGCCGCCGATCTTGGCGGCGATCCGACCGGCGGCATCGCGCTGGGCGTTGTCCTGCACCTCGCCGATCAGCAGCAGGGTGCCGTTGTAGGCGACGCTCTTGACCCGTGCGCCGCCCATTTCGGCGGAATTGGCGAAGTGGTCGAAGGCGGCGATCTCGATGCTCTGGTCGTCGACGATGTTGCCGAAGCTGCGGCGGTCATGCGCGGCGCAGCCGGCCAGCAGCAGGATGGCCAGTGCGGCCAGCGTCAGTCGGATGCTTGTCTTGCGGATGTGGTTGGCGTCGCTCATGTCAGCTCGTCGAGGGTGAACGCGTTGCGGATCCAGTCGATGTCGGGATTGTCCGGGTTGCCGCCCAGCGCGACCACGTCGAAACGGCAGGGTGCACGTTGCCAGCGCGGGTTGGCGGCCAGCCAGGCCGAGGCGGCCTTCGCCAGTCTCTGCTGCTTGCGGCGATCGACGGAGTCCGCGCCATCGCCAAAGCCGTGGCCGGCACGGTAACGCACTTCGACGAAGGCCAGCGCATCGCCATCGCGCATCAGCAGGTCGATCTCGCCGAAGCGATAGCGCACGTTGCGGGTGACGGTGGTGAGCCCCTTTGCCTGCAGGAAGGCTTCCGCCCGTCGCTCTCCTTCGGCGCCACGTTCGCCGCTGTTGCCGGCACCCGAGGACGAGGCAGCCGCCGGTCGCTTGAAGAGGGCTGAGGCCATGCCTTCACTGCAGTCCGGTGGTTTCCACCAGCGGGCGCAGTCGACCGTTGTTGAGCATGGCCCAGGCCGGCTGCCGGCTGACGTTGCCGAAACCATCCAGCGACAGCTGCCCGGTGGCGCCGTCGATTCGCGCGTCGACCACGCCGGTGAGGTGCTGCAGGTAGCCGCTGAGTCGATAGGCATCGATGCCGAAGGCGAACAGTCGCGCCGCCGCGCCATCGGCGCTGTCGAGGTCTCGGCCCATGGCCTTGCGCGAGGGCAGGCCCGGGTGGTCGTGCAGCAGCCACGGCGAGTCGGTGACGAGGATGTCGTCCAACTCGCGATCCAGTCGCGCGTTGGGCGCATTGAGGATGGCGGAAGTGGCGACCGTCGGCAGGCCCTGGATGCCCTGTACCTTGAGCTGCGGAACCAGTAGTCGCGCCTGTGCGGTGGGCACGGCGAAGAACACGGCGTCGGTGGCATTCGCATGCGGTATGCCGGTCTCCGGATCGACGGTCACGCCGCCGGCGTTGGTGACCGCCTGCTTGAGCACGGCGTCATAGCGCGGGCTGTCGCTGGGCAGGATCGCTTCGGCAACCACCTGTCCGCCGCGAGCCTCGAACTGGCGGCGGAAAGCGGCCAGGCTACGGCGGCCGTTCTCGTCGTCACTGCCGACGGCAAGTACGCGGTGCAGGCCCTGCGTCCACAATCGTTCGGCGGCAGCCTTGGCATCGTCTTCCGGCGCCAGCGAGAAGCTCAGGCTACCCGGCGGTGGCGGCAGTTCGCCAGCGCGGTTCAGCGCCAGCAGCGGTGTCGCCAGTGCGCCATGGGCGAAGATCGCGGCGACGTTCTCGCGCGACAGCGGGCCGACCACGAGCCCGGCGCCATCGGCGACCGCCTGGTCGTAGGCGGCGCGGCTGGATTCCGGGCTGCTGCCGCTGTCGTAGACGCGGATCTCCGGGTGCCGCCGGGTTTCGCTGAAGTTGGCGGCGAAGAAACCATCACGCACGGCGGCGGCGGCGGCGGCGAAGTTTCCGCTTTGCGGTAGCAGCAACGCGACCTGGAAAGGCGGGCGCCAGCCATCGGCATCCGCTGGCGGCAGATCGCGGGCGAACTCGATGCCGCGATCGAAGGCGCGCGGCAGCGGCAGGCCCCGGCGCATCAGCAGGCGGCCCATAAATGGGTACAGCGGATCGCCACCGGCAAGCGCTGCCGCTGCGGACTGCAGGCGGGCGTCATCCAGTCGATCCAGCAATGACTCGATCTCGGCGAGGTTTGCCGCACGCTCGTCCGTCCTCAGGCGCGCATCGAGGCGGGCGCGGGCACCGGCGGCGATTACCGGATCGGTGTCGGCAAAGGCACGTGCGCGCAGGTCGAGGTAGCGGCTCAGGTAGGCATCACCCACGCTGTCCGGCGGCAGTCGCAGCCAGTCCTGCGCGGCGCGCGGATTGCCATCGGCGAGGTCGATCTCGGCCAGCAGCAGGTTGAGGCGCAGCGGCTGGTCGCCGGTCAGTCCCTTGTGTCCACCGGCGGAAAGCACCTCGCGGGCGCGGTTGAGGTCGCCGTTCTCGCGCCAGGCTTCGGCGGCGCGCAGGCGGTAGTAGTTGCGTTGGCCGCGCCGCAGGCTGGCGGCGTTGAGGAAGCCCTGCGCGGCGGTGGCGAAGTCGCCATCGCGATAGGCGGCTTCGGCGCTGCTGGCGGCTTCGGGCTGCGTCTGGCGCGTTGGCGTGCCGCCGCAGGCGACCAGCAGCAGGAGCAGCGCGGGGGCTGCGAGGCGAAGGAGGGTGTGGCTGAAGGCGGGCCGTGGCGTCATGCGATTCGTCGTCCGGCGGGTCAGGAGGCGGGTTGTCATGCGTATGATCATACCGGCCTTGTCCCGTCACGCGCTCGCTGGTAACTGAATGTCCGCAGACTCAAGTTCACAATCCGGAATGCTGTTCGTCGTCGCCACGCCCATCGGCAATCTCGACGACCTGACGCCGCGCGCACGTGACACGCTGTCGCGCGTCGACCTGATCGCCGCCGAGGACACGCGCCACACGGCGACACTGCTGCGGCATTTCGGCATCGACACGCCGAGCCTGTCGCTGCACGACCACAACGAGGCGGCGCGCGCCGAGCAGGTCGTCCAGCGGTTGCGTGCCGGCGAGAACGTCGCGCTGGTTTCGGATGCAGGCACGCCGCTGGTCAGTGATCCCGGCTTCCGGCTGGTGCGCGCGGTGCGCGAGGCGGGCATCCGCGTCAGCCCGGTTCCCGGTGCCTGTGCGGCCATCGCGGCGTTGTCTGCTGCCGGGCTGCCCAGTGATCGGTTCGTTTTCGAAGGCTTCCTCCCGCCCAAGCCGGCCGCGCGGCGTACGCGATTGAAGGCGTTGGCAACCGAGTCGCGTACGCTGATGTTCTACGAGTCATCGCATCGCATCGTCGAGATGCTGGCTGACGCGGCCGAAGCCTTCGGAGCGGATCGGCCAGCGGTACTTGCCCGTGAAATCACCAAGCGTTTCGAGACGCTGCTTGACGGTTCGCTTGCCGAACTCCATGAGCGCGTGATGGCGGACAAGGACCAGCAGCGTGGTGAGTTCGTCGTGCTGGTTGAAGGCGCATCCATGGATGAGGATGCCGCCCTCGGGGAAGGTCGGCGTCTGTACGAGCTGCTGTCGCGCGAACTGCCGCCAGCCAGGGCGGCGAAGCTGGCCGCCGAATTCAGCGGCGCGCCGAGAAGAGCGCTCTACGGAGGTTGATGCAGACTTCAGGGGCCGTAGTCAGCCCCGGGGGCGAGGGCCATTCGCGTCTCGGGCGCGCATGGGATGTGGAGAACTGAAGTGGGGAAATGAATCCGCGCCCAAGGATCACGAGGCAAGTCTTGGGGTATTCGACGGTGAAGCCGTAGAATGCGAACGCGGAGTCGGCCGGACAGTCGCTGCGGTGCTTGCACCGGGGAGGAAAGTCCGGGCTCCACAGGGCAGGATGCCAGGTAACACCTGGGCGGCGTGAGCCGACGGCCAGTGCAACAGAGAGCAGACCGCCGAACGGTCCTGCTGCCGCTTCAAGTGGCGCGGGATGCGTGGTAAGGGTGAAACGGTGCGGTAAGAGCGCACCGCCCGTGGGGCTAACGCCACGGGGCACGGTAAACCCCATCCGGAGCAAGGTCGAATAGGGACGCAATGCCGTTGCCCGCGGTGCGTCCGGGTAGACCGCTGGAGCGGCGTGGTGACACGTCGCCTAGAGGAATGACTGTCCTCGACAGAACCCGGCTTACAGGCCGGCTCCGCTTTTCCGCGCCGCGCGCGGAAAAGCGTTCGCCACGTCGCGCGCGGCGCGAAGTACCGGGCCGCTGCGCGACCCGGAGGGCGAAGTCGCTTCCACACCCCACTCACGCCTTCGGCGTTCGCCGCCGCTGACTCAGGGGCTCTTGCTCGGAAAAAGCGTTCGCCGATTCGTGCTTGCCGCGAAGCACCGGGCCACTTCGCGACCTGATTGACGAAGTGGCTCCCACACCCCGCTCACGCCTTCGGCATTCGCCGCCGCTGACTCAGGGGCTCTTTCGTTTGGTCCTTGAAAGCGCATGAGATCGAAGGGATATGCCCTGATCCCGCCCGCGTTTCGCCGCCACCTGCCATCACCTGTACCGAACTGTGCGCCCGTGCACCTTCAATCTGCGCACTTCCGCGCAGTTTGTTGCGTGACTGCCATCCATCGGGGGCAGTGCGATCCGGGTGAACGAAAACCGAACAATCTTGCAGAAATTTGTGAAGTAAATCCGCTAAGGGATTGTATCTGCATGTATTTATCCCGGCGTTATCCGGGCGAACAGAAAAGCCTTTGCTGACATGGGTTTGCGTGCGTTTTGCGTGCTCGCGGATTTGCTTGACACGCCATTTCAGCGGGTCATAAGGTGGGCTCTAGTGGGAAAACCGGGGAATCAGTGGTTTTCTGGGGAAATCGATTGGCGAAAACGGTCGATTTTCGAGCTCTCTCAGGTACTTGCAGGCAATGTTTCAGGGCGAAACCGCAATCACCATCGACGACAAGGGCCGCCTGGCGATACCGACAGCGTATCGCGAGCAGGTCGCGCGCGACTGCGGCAACCGTCTGGTGATTACCTACAACCCTTGGGAGGAAGGCTGTCTCTGGATCTTCCCGGAGTCCGAGTGGGAGCCGCTGCGCGACCGCATCAATGCCCTGCCGAAGGCCAAGCGGGTCAATCGCGCGTTGCAGCTCAAGCTGGTTGGCGCAGCGGCGGCCGTGGAGCCGGATGGCAGTGGCCGCATCCTGCTGCCGGCCAGCCAGCGAACGGCGGCGGGCCTGGACAAGAAGGCCGTGCTGCTGGGCATGGGCAACAAGTTCGAGCTGTGGACCGAGCAGGCGCACCTCGCGCAGATCCGTCAAACCATCGGGGAAGACGAGATCGGTGAGGACATGCTCGATCTGCCGCTGTAGTGGCCATGACCGGGAACGGTGCAGTCGCCGCCCCGAGTCATCGCCCGGTGTTGTACGCGCAGGTGCTGGAGGGTCTGCGGGTCAAGGGTGATGGCCGTTATCTGGACGGTACCTACGGTCGTGGCGGGCACGCCGCGGGCGTGCTGGCGAAGCTGGGGCCGGAAGGTCGGCTGCTGCTGATGGACAAGGATCCGGAAGCGATTGCCGATGCGGCGAAGAAATTCACGGGGGATGTCCGGGTGGCCTGGCGGCGCGGCAGTTTCGCGACGCTGGCGGACTGGGACGCCGTGGCGGATGGCCTCGATGGAGTGCTGTTCGACCTCGGCGTCTCATCGCCGCAGTTGGACGTGGCGGGTCGTGGCTTCAGCTTCATGCAGGACGGCCCGCTGGACATGCGGATGGACCCGGAAACGGGGGAGAGCGCGGCCGATTGGCTGGCGCGGGCGGACGAGCAGGAGATCGCCTCGGTGCTGTGGCAATACGGTGAGGAACGCATGAGCCGACGCATCGCGCGGGCCGTGGTGGCCCGTCGTGGCGACGCGCCGCTGACGCGCACCAGCGAACTTGCCGACCTGATCGCCTCGGTGATCGGGCGTCGCGAGCCGGGCAAGCATCCGGCCACGCGCAGCTTCCAGGCGATCCGCATCCACATCAACGGCGAACTGGATGACCTCACGACCGGCCTGCAGGCCGCGCACGATGCGCTGAAACCGGGCGGCCGCCTGGCCGTGATCAGCTTCCATTCGCTGGAAGACCGCATGGTCAAGCGCTTCATCACCGAGCGCTCGCGGCCGCCGGCGGGCAATCGTCGCCTGCCGCAGATGGACGACTTCAAGCCGTCGCTGATCGAAATTGGTCGCGCCCAGCGTGGCGAGGCCGACGAAGTGGCGGACAACCCGCGTGCCCGCAGCGCGGTGCTGCGCGTGGCGGAGCGCTGCGCATGAAGACGCTCACCCTGATCAACATCGCGGCGCTGGTCGGTGTGATGGCCAGCGCGATCGCCGTGGTGGTGGTCCGCCAGGAACATCGCCAGCGTTTCGTTGAGCTGACCAACCTCGAAAACGAACGCGATGCGCTGCGCATCGACTATGGCCGCCTGCAGCTGGAGCAGGCGACCTGGGCCGACAGCGCGCGTATCGAACAGATTGCCCGCGAGCGCCTCGGTCTGCGTGACCCGACGCCCGACGACATCGTGGTGCTGGGTCGATGAACGCGCGCAAGAGCCGCATGCGATCCGCCAACTTCCGCCTGCGTCTGTACGTGGTGCTGGGCGTGCTGGCGCTGGCCGGTGGCGCGCTGGTCCTGCGTGCGGCCGGTCTGCAGCTGCTGGATACCGAGTTCTACCAGCGCCAGGGCGACGCGCGTTTCCTGCGTGAGCTGCCGATCCCGGTATCGCGCGGCACCATCACCGACCGCAATGGCGAGCCGCTGGCCGTCTCCAGTCCGGTGGAATCCATCTGGGCCGATCCCGGCGAGCTGCTGCAGCATCCGGATCGCTTCCCGCAGCTGGCCGCCGCGCTGTCCACGCCGCTGGAACCGCTGATCGAGCGCATCGCGCAGCGCAAGGACAAGTCCTTCCTGTACCTGCGTCGGCAGATGAATCCGGACGATGCCGCGGCCATCCTGGATCTGGATATTCCTGGCGTCTACAGCCAGCGCGAGTTCCGTCGTTTCTATCCGCAGGGCGACGTGGCTGCGCACGTCATCGGTTTCACCAACATCGATGACCGCGGCCAGGAAGGCCTGGAGCTGGCCTTCGACGACTGGCTGACCGGCAAGCCCGGCGCCAAGCGGGTGATCCGCGACATGCGCGGCGCGGTGGTCGAGAACGTCGAGCTGGTGCGCGCGCCCGAGCCGGGTCGCGATCTGGCGCTGTCGATCGACCGGCGGGTCCAGTACATGGCCTACCGCGCGCTGGGCGAGGCGTTGCGCGACAACGATGCCAGCAGCGCCTCGATGGTGGTGATGGACGTCAAGACCGGCGAGATCCTCGCCATGGTCAACCTGCCGTCCTACAACCCGAACGCTCGCGCAGCCGACAACACGGCGGCACGCCGCAATCGCGCGGTGACCGATGTGCTGGAGCCGGGCTCGGTGATCAAGGCCTTCACCGTGGCCGCGGCCATGGAAACCGGCCGATGGACGCCGACCACACCGATCAACACGCATCCGGGCGAGTTGACGCTGTTCGGCTACACCATCCATGACTTCCGCGACTACGGCGTCATCGATGTCACCCATCTGATCACCAAGTCCAGCAACGTCGGTGCGACCAAACTGTCGATGGACATGACCGCCGACCAGATGTTCGACATGCTGCAGCGCTTTGGTTTCGGCAACGCCAGTGGCAGTGGTTTCCCCGGCGAATCCGCCGGCGTGCTGCCACCAGCACGCAGCTGGGGGCCGGTGGAAAAGGCGACGATCTCCTACGGTTACGGTCTGGCGGTGACGCCGATGCAGCTGGCGCAGGCCTATGCGGCGATCGCCAACCATGGCCGCTTCGTCACCCCGACCTTTGTTCACGGCGCGCCGGTGCAGTCGCGTGCGGTGGTCGATCCGCAGATCGCCGATGCGGTGATCGGCATGCTGGAAACCGTCACCGGCCCCGAAGGCACGGCCCGGCGTGCGGCCGTTCCCGGCTATCGCACCGCCGGCAAGAGCGGCACCTCGCGCAAGGCCGCGGCCGGTGGCTACGAGAAGCGCTACCAGTCGCTGTTCGCAGGCCTGGTGCCGGCCAGCGATCCGCGCTTCGCCGCGGTGGTGGTGGTCAACGATCCCAAGAATGGCGACTACTACGGTGGCCTGGTATCGGCACCAGCCTTCGAGTCGGTGATGGAAGCCGCGCTGCGGCTCTACGACATCAACCCCGATGACGTCGATGGCTGGCTGGTGCAGCGGCAGCAGTTGCCGGCACTGGGGCCTGATGGCCTGCCGCAGGAAGCGGAAACCGTCTCGGTGGCGACGCTGGGAGGCATGCAGTGAGCGCCGGCATGCCACTGTCGACCCTGTTGACCGGTTTCGCCGACGTGCCGCCGGCACGCGATGCCGTCGTGTCCGGCCTTAGCGCCAACAGTCGCGAGATCCATCGCGGCGACGCCTTCGTCGCCTTGCGGGGTCTCAGCAGTCATGGCCTGCGATTCGCCGGGCAGGCGCGCGCGGCAGGCGCCAGCGCCATCCTGTTCGAGCCGCCGCTGCCGGATGAATTCTCCGCCGAGGCGGCGAACGCCGACCTGTTTCCGGTGCCGGGCCTTCGCGAGTACCTCGGCAGCATCGCCGACCGCTTCTACGCCGAGCCTTCCGCCGCCATGACCATGGTTGGCGTTACCGGCACCAACGGCAAGACCTCGACGGTGCAGCTGCTGGCGCAGGCGCTGCACGACGCCGGCTCGCCGGCAGGTACCATCGGCACGCTGGGCAGCGGTCTGTATCCGCTGCTTTCGGCGGGTGAGCGGACGACTCCGGATGTGGTGGCCGTGCACCGCCTGCTGGCCGGTCTGCGCGACGAAGGCGCACGCGTGGTGGCGATGGAAGTGTCGTCGCATGCGCTCGACCAGGGTCGCGTGGACGGCGTGCGTTTCGACGTGGCGGTGTTCAGCAACCTCACGCAGGACCACCTCGACTACCACGGCGACATGCAGGCCTATGGCGCGGCGAAGGCGCGTCTGTTCCAGCGCTCCGGGCTGCGCGCGGCGGTGGTCAATCTGGATGACCCGTTCGGACGCGAGCTGTTTGCCACGCTGTCGGATTCATTGCGCCGCATCGGGGTGTCGGCTGCCGGCAGCGAAGGCGCGACGCTGCGCGCGGAAGACCTGCATCTGGATGGCAACGGCATCGCCTTCACACTGGTCGCGGGAGACCAACGCGTCAGCGTGGTTTCGTCGCTGCTGGGCCGCTTCAACGTCGACAACCTGCTGGCCGTTGCCGGCTGCCTGCTGGCGCTGGACTGGACGCTATCGGCGATTGCCAGCGCACTGTCGCGACTGACGCCGGTGCTCGGACGCATGAGTCGCCTGGGTGGTGGCGAGCTTCCGCTGGTCGTCGTCGACTACGCGCACACGCCGGATGCGCTGGAGCAGAGCCTGCGCAGCCTGCGCGCGCATACCGAAGGGCGCTTGATTTGCGTGTTTGGCTGTGGCGGCGAGCGTGATCGCGGCAAGCGCCCGCTGATGGCGGCGGCTGCGGAACAGCTGGCTGATGTGGTCATCGTCACCGATGACAATCCGCGCAATGAAGATGGCGATGCCATCGTCGCGGAAATCCGGACGGGCTTCGGGAATCCGGATGCGATTCTCGTCGAGCGCGATCGTGCCGCGGCGATTCGGTTGGCCGTTGATGAAGCCAGCCAGGACGACGTGGTGCTGATCGCCGGCAAGGGACATGAGTCGTACCAGGAAAGCGCCGGTGTCCGCCGTCCCTTCGATGACCTGGACGTGGCGCGGTGGGCGCTGGAGGCGAGGGCATGAAGTCTATGCAACTCTCCCGGCTGGCGACCTTCTGCGATGCGCGCCTGATTGGCGATGACATTCCAGTGTCGGCCGTGGCCATCGATTCGCGCAGCCTGAAGCCCGGCGCACTGTTCATCGCGCTGCGCGGCGAGCGTTTCGATGGTCATGAGTTCGCGGCCGAGGCGGTGGCGAACGGCGCCGTGGCGGTGCTCTGTGAGCATCCGCTGTCCGTGCCTGCGCCGCAGTTGGTGGTGGGCGACACCCGTGAAGCGCTCGGGCGCATCGCCGCTGGCATGGCCGCGCAGCGCGAGACAAAGCTCATCGGCATCACCGGCAGCAACGGCAAGACCACGGTGAAGACGCTGCTGGCGGCGATCCTGTCGCGCGCTGGTCGTTGCTACGCGAATCCCGGCAACCGCAACAACGAAATCGGCCTGCCGCTGGCGCTGATCGACCAGCCCGAGGACGCTGAGTTCGGCATCTACGAGATGGGCGCCGGCCAGCCGGGTGACATCGCCGTGCTGACCGCCATCGCGCCGCCACGGGTGTCGCTGGTCAACAACATTGCCAGCGCGCATCTGGAGCGCATGGGCAGCCTGCGTGGCGTGGCCGACACCAAGGGAGCGATCTACGAGGCGCTGCCGACGGATGGCGTGGCCGTGGTCAATGCCGACGATGCCTTCGCCGAATACTTCGCCGGGCGCGTCGCGCCACGACGCGTGCTGCGCTTCGCGCTGGAGGCCAGTGCGGATGTCTATGCCAGCGGCATCCGTGACGATGACGATGGCCTGTCCTTCCGGCTGCATGCACCGGTGGGCGACATCGACGTGCACCTGCCGCTGCATGGTCGGCACAACGTCGGCAATGCGCTGGCCGCGGCCAGCCTGGCGCTGGCGCTGGATGTGCCATTGTCGGCCATTGCCGAGGGCCTGGCTGGCGCCAGCGGCGTTGCCGGCCGGCAGACGCGTTACCGCCTCCACAATGGCGCATTGCTGATCGACGACAGCTACAACGCCAATCCCGCTTCGGTGGCCGCGGCGATCCGCACGCTGGCGGCCAGCAGTGGCGAAACCTGGCTGGTGCTGGGCGACATGGCCGAACTTGGCCCTGACAGCGAACAGCTCCATGCCAATTGCGGTGCCCTGGCGAAAAGCGCCGGCATCACTCACCTGTTCACGGTTGGACCCCAGAGCGCGGCGACGAGTCGCGCATTTGGTGCCGGTGCGCGGCACTTCGATGACCAGGAAGGTCTCATCGAAGCGCTGCGTGCCGGCCTTTCTCCCACCGTCCGCTGCCTGGTGAAGGGCTCGCGTTCCAGCGCGATGGAGCGCGTGGTCCGCGCCCTGCTCGACAGCCATGCGGCATCGACTGACAAGGAGGCCGGGCATGCTGCTTGAGCTGGCGCGCTGGCTGCAGGGACTGGACCGCTTCTTCGCGTTGTTCGGCTATCTGACGTTGCGCGCGATCCTCAGTGCGTTGACCGCGCTGCTGGTGTCGCTGTGGCTGGGTCCGCCGATCATTCGCCGGCTCGCGTCGTTGAAGACCGGTGGCCAGCCGATCCGCAGCGATGGCCCGCAAAGCCACCTGAGCAAGGCCGGCACGCCGACCATGGGCGGTGCGCTGATCATCGCGGCCGTCGTCGCTGCCACGCTGCTCTGGGGCGACCTGCGCAGCCGCTACGTGCTGGTGGTGCTGGGCGTGCTGGTCGCCTTCGGCGTGATCGGCTGGATCGACGACTGGCGCAAGCTGGTGCATCGCGATCCGAACGGCATGCCGGCGCGCTGGAAATACCTGCTGCAGTCGCTGTTCGGCCTCGCCGCTGCGATCATCCTCTACATGACCGCCGACGCACCGGCGGCGACCACGCTGTACCTGCCGCTGTTGAAGGGCGTGGCGATTCCGTTGGGCATCGGTTTCGTGGTGATCGCCTATTTCTGGATCGTGGGTTTCTCCAATGCGGTGAACCTTACCGATGGTCTCGACGGCCTCGCCATCATGCCGACGGTGCTGGTGGCTGGCGCGCTGGGCGTGTTCGCCTATGCGTCGGGCCACGCGGTGTTCGCGCAGTACCTGCAGATCCCCGCCGTGCCGGGCGCGGGCGAGCTGGTGGTGCCCTGTGCCGCCATTGCCGGTGCCGGCCTCGGCTTCCTCTGGTTCAACACTTACCCCGCGCAGGTGTTCATGGGTGACGTCGGCGCGCTGGCGCTGGGTGCGGCGCTGGGCGCGATTGCCGTGATCGTCCGCCAGGAGCTGGTGCTGGTGATCATGGGCGGCATCTTCGTGGTCGAAACCCTCTCGGTGATGATGCAGGTGGCGAGCTTCAAGCTCACCGGCCGGCGCATCTTCCGCATGGCGCCGATCCACCACCATTTCGAGCTCAAGGGCTGGCCGGAGCCGCGGGTGATCGTGCGCTTCTGGATCATCTCGGTGGTGCTTGTGCTGCTGGGTCTGGCGACCCTCAAGGTGCGCTGATGCTGCCGACCTTCTTCCAGCGCGAAAGCGATCGCCAGGCGCGACGCCGCGACGACGTCGGCGGCCACTACGACCGCGTGGTGCTGGGCGCCATGCTGGCGCTGATCTGCATCGGCATCGTCATGGTGGCGTCGAGTTCGGTGGCGGTGGCCGAAGGCAAGGGCCTCAGCCCGCTTTACTTCCTGTGGAAGCACCTGCTGTTCCTCGGCATCGGCGGCATGGCGGCGGCTTTCGTGGCGACGCGTGAGTTGCGCGACATCGAGCGCTACAGCCTGTGGATGCTGATTGCCTGTTTCGTGCTGCTGGCCATGGTGTTCCTGCCCGGCTTCGGCCGCACGTTGAACGGTGCGCGGCGCTGGATCACGCTGGGCTTCACCACTTTCCAGGCGGTGGAGGCGGTCAAGCTGCTGCTGATCGTCTGGCTGGCCAGCTACCTGGTGCGTCATCGCGAGCAGGTGCAATCGGAATGGCTTGGCCTGATCAAGCCGATGGGCATCGCCGGCGTGCTGGTCGCGATCCTGCTGCTGCAGCCGGACTTCGGTTCGGCCACGCTGCTCTGCGCGATCGCCGGCGGCATGGTCTGGCTGGGTGGCGCCAAGTTCCGCTACCTGTTCTCGCTGGGCATGCTGGTTGTCCCGGCGATGGGTGCGCTGGCCATTGCCGCGCCGTACCGCGTTCGCCGTCTGACCTCGTTCACCGATCCGTGGGCGGACCCGTTCAACGACGGTTTCCAGCTCACCCAGGCGTTGATCGCCATCGGTCGTGGCGAAACCTTCGGCGTGGGCCTCGGTGGCAGCGTGCAAAAGTTGTTCTACCTGCCCGAGGCGCATACCGACTTCATCCTGTCGGTGATTGGCGAGGAGTTCGGTTTCGTCGGGTTGCTGGTGGTCATCGGCCTGTTCGCCTTGCTGGCCGGTCGCGCCTTCCAGATCGGGCTGCGCGCGATGGAAATGGGTCGCGGCTTTGCCGGCTATTGCGCTTTCGGCGTTGGTCTGTGGGTCAGCCTGCAGGCGCTGGTGTCGATGGGCGTGAACCTCGGCCTGCTGCCAACCAAGGGCCTGACCCTGCCGCTGATTTCCGCGGGTGGCTCGAGCATCGTGATGACGCTGATGGCATTGGGTCTGCTGCTGCGGGTGAGCTTCGAGCTCGACCGCGCCAGCCGTCAGGTGGCCAAGGTGCGCAGTGACGACTTCGTCAACGCCTTCGATCCCAGCGAGCTGCTGGGGCAGGGCAAGTCTGGCGCCAAGCCGTCCGGCGAAACGCTGCGGAGGGCCGCATGAGCGTGCGTTCCGCGCTGAATCCGTCGACCAACAAGCCTGTGCTGATCATGGCCGGCGGCACCGGTGGCCACATCTTCCCGGGTCTTGCCGTTGCCGAGGCGCTGTCGCGCCGTGACGTGCCGGTGGTCTGGCTGGGCTCGCAGGCGGGCATGGAAAACCGGCTGGTGCCGGAGCGCGGCATTCCCATGGAGACGCTGGCCATCAGCGGACTGCGTGGCAAGGGCTTGACCACCAAGCTGCTGCTGCCGTTGCGCCTTGGAAAGGCGGTCTGGGAGGCGCTGCGGATCGTCATGCGCCATCAGCCGCGAGCGGTGTTGAGCTTTGGCGGCTACGCCGCGGGTCCCGGTGGTCTTGCTGCCTGGCTGCGCAGCCGACCGCTGCTGGTGCATGAACAGAACCGTGCGCCGGGCCTGACCAACCGCGTGCTGGCGAAGCTGGCCACACGGGTGCTTTGCGGCTTTCCGGATGCGTTCCCGAATGGCGAGTGGGTGGGCAATCCGGTGCGCGCGGAAATTGCGGCAGTCGATGCACCAGAAGCGCGCCTGGCCGGACGTGCCGGTCCGTTGCGGTTGCTGGTGATCGGTGGCAGTCAGGGCGCGCGAGCACTGAACGAGGCGCTGCCGGACGTGATCGCGCGGCTGCAGAAGACCTGTGCCATCGAGGTGCGCCACCAGTGCGGTCGCGACAATGTCGATCTCACCATGGCCGGCTACATGCGCCACTCGCTGTCGGTGAGCCCGGAGCCTTTCATCGAGGACATGGTTGCCGCCTATCGCTGGGCCGACCTGGTGGTCTGTCGTGCCGGCGCGCTGACGCTGGCTGAACTGGCGGCAGTTGGACTGCCGGCGATCCTGGTGCCGCTGCCGACCGCGGCGGATGACCACCAGACCCGTAATGCCGAATTCCTGGTCGAGCGTGGCGCCGCGCTGCTGGTGGCGCAGGGCGATGCCTTCCGCGAGCGCCTCGGTGATGCCGTGGCCAGTCTGGCGGATCATCGCGAAAAGTTGCTGGCGATGGCGCAGGCCGCGCGGGCGATGGCGAAGACCGACGCGGCTGAGCGCGTTGCCGATGCCGTGCTTAAGGAGGCCGCATGATTCGCCGCATCGCCCCGGGCACGGACCTGTCGCGCACCTTCAAGCGCGTGCATTTCGTCGGCATCGGTGGAGTCGGCATGAGTGGCATTGCCGAGGTGCTGGGCACGCTGGGCTACCAGGTGTCAGGTTCCGACAAGG
>ERZ795053.4210-NODE-4210-length-15725-cov-11.484301_pt1 | contig 15725 bp, 19 predicted proteins | sample MGYA00375137_ERZ795053 | MGnify/ENA primary metagenome ERZ795053 (study PRJEB30182, sample SAMN05720284) | activated sludge metagenome | isolation source: Anaerobic digester | place: Hong Kong | collected 2014-12-17 ...
GGCGCGGCGGGTTTTTCGGGGGGCGGGGGGAAGTCTTTGAACTGGCAGGAGTCGCGGCCGGTGGCCCAGAGGTCCTTGATCATGTCGGCAGGGATGCCGGTTTCGTCCTTGCGCCAGGGGAAGACGCCTTCGGGGAAGTCTTCGGGAAGGAAGAGGCGGCGGCCGTCGGGGATGTCCACGACTTCGATGCCGACCATCTCCTGTTTTTCGCGTTCGCTGGTGAGGGCGCCGGGGATGATGCCGCAGATGGAGGGCACGCGCAGGTCGGCTTTGTCGAGGGGGACGGTGAAGGTGACGAGGATCTCCTGGCCGGGGATGCCCCAGTACACATAGAAGTGGTACATGAGTTCGACGGCGGGGCCGGTGTCGGCGGAGGCGATGACGGACACATGGGGATAATGGATGTCCACGAGGCGCTTCAGCGCGGGGATCAGGGCGTCGCGGTTCAGGCGGACCCAGACCTGGTGGCTTTTGCGGCCCTTGAGGCCTTCGGCCCACTCGGTGGTGCGCGCGTCAAGGAAGCCGGAGCCGGCGGCGGTCCGGAGGGCATCGGCGATTTCCTGGGGAGTCAGCAGATTCATGATGCGGCATTCTCCTTGGCTTCGAGGCGGGCGAGGGCCTTGACGACGCCGTCAATGATGGCTTCGGGCCGGGGGGGGCAGCCGGGAACGTACATGTCCACGGGGATGACCTGGTCCACGGGACCGACGAGGGTATAGGAATCGTAGAAGGCGCCGCCGGTGGTGCCGCAGGCACCGACGCAGACGACGAGTTTGGGGTCGGGCATCTGGTCGTACACGCGGCGGAGGCGGGGGGCCATCTTGCGGGTGACGGGACCGCTGATCAGCAGGAGATCGGCATGACGCGGGGAGCCGACGACCTTGATGCCGAACCGTTCGAGGTCGTAGCGGGGGGTGACGCAGGCCACGGATTCGATTTCGCAGCCGTTGCAGGAGCCCGAATTGAACAGGAAGGCCCAGAGGGATTTGCCGAGGGTTTGGGAGAGTTTCATTTCAAGGGGCTTTCAATATCCAATGTCCAACAAGGAATTTTCAATGTCCAAGGGATGGAAAGTTTCCATTCTGAATCCTGAATTCTGAATCCTGACTCCTATACCGTTAGGGCGATGACGAGCATGAGGGCCATGACGCCGAGGAGCCAGGCGACGTAATCGGAGGGGATGCCGGTGTGAAAGGGGACGAGTCGGCTGTAGTAGGCCTTCATGGCCTCGGTGAAGCCCCAGTAGAGGTTGGAGGCGGGGATGTGGCCGCCGGCGTTTTCGGGTTCTTCGTTGCCGGAGATGAACGGCTTGAGGGCGTCGCCGCTGCGGTTGTCGGGGCGTCCGCGGGAGCGGACGAGCCAGGCGACGCCGAAGGCGACAGCGAAGCCGACGAGCCAGAGGAGGGGATTCCAGGCGCCGGCGCCGGTTTGCAGGGTCCAGGGGATATCCATCTCAATGTCCTCCGAGAATGGCGGCGATGTAGCCGGCGCGGTCGACGAGGGCGTTGACGGCGGGGGCGATCATGCGGTCGACGAATGCCTGCGGGACGAGGCCGGCAAGGATGACGAAGGCGGCGAGGATGGCCATGCCGGCGATCATGGGGGCGGGGACTTCGCGGACGCCGGCGAACTCGGCGCGGGGCGGGCCCATGAACATGGAGTGGAAGACCTTCACGAAGGAGGCCAGGGTGAGGATGCTGACGACCATGGCGAGGATGGCGAGGAAGGGGGAGAAGCGGAAGACGGATTCGTAGATGAGGAGCTTGGAGGCAAAGCCGTTGAAGGGGGGGATGCCGGCGATGGCGAGCGCGCCGATCATGAAGAAGACCATGGTCCAGGGCATGGCGTGGCCGAGGCCGCCGAGGCGGTTGAGGTTGCGGGTGCCGGTGCGGTAGAAGACGGCGCCGGCGGTGAGGAAGAGGAGGCCCTTGTACATGGCGTGGTTGATGATGTGGAAGAGGCCGCCGGCCATGGCGGTTTTGCCGTAGGCGGCCAGCGCGCCGGCATCCGCGAAGACGGCGAGGCCGACGCCGACGCCGAGGAGCATGTAGCCGGTCTGCGAGACGGCGTGATAGGCCATGAGGCGTTTGACGTCCTTCTGGGGGATGGCCATGGTGACGCCGACGAAGGCGGAAAGGGCGCCGAGGATGACGAGAAACCAGCCGAAGACGGCCCAGTTGAAGCGCAGCAGGTCGCCGTAGAGCGTGAAGAGGATCCGGAAGAGGCCGTAGAGGCTGGCCTGGCTGGACACGACGAGCAGGGCGGTGATGGAGGATGGGGCGGTGGTATAGGTGTCGGGGGTCCAGAAGTGCATGGGCACGGCGCCGCACTTCATGGCCAGCGGCACGGCCAGCAGGACCAGGGCGATCATGTCGAGGGCGCCGAACCGGAGCCGGGAGGCGACGGTGGCGATGTTCAGCGCGTTGTACTGGGCGAAGAGGATGCCGATGGCCATCAGGACGCTGAGGGCGCCCACGGTGCTGAGCAGGGCGTACTTCAGGCCGCCCTCGACCGCTTCGCCCTGGTCAATCCGGTAGGCGACGAGGGCGGCGCCGGCCAGCGAGGAGATTTCGAGGAAGACGAAGAAGTTGAACAGGTCGCCGGTGGAGACCATGCCGAGGACGCCGGCGACGAGCAGGAAGAGCATGGAATAGAAGCCGTCCTTGCCGGACTGGCGGGATTCGGCGGCGAGGGAATAGAGGGTGATGGCCAGGGAGGAGAGCGCGGCAATGACGACCATGAGGGCGCCGAGGGCGTCCACCTGGAAGATGATGCGGATGGGGATGCCGCCGGAATCCATGGGAATGGCGGCATGGGGGGCGGCGGCGCCGAAGACATAGAGGACGGTGCCGCCGGCGAAGACGCGGGCGGCGAGGGCAAGGCCGGCCAGCGAGGTCAGGGCCGCGCCGAGGATCACGAGGGCGGAGCGGACGGTGCCGCCCGCGCGCCCGGCGAGGGGGATGAGGAAGGCGGTGAAGAGGGGAATGGCGACCAGCAGGGCCGGCAAATGGAGGGCGAGCGAGTCCATCATCCGTTGAGCTTTCTGATGTTCCGGACATCCACGGTTCCGTACTTCTTGTAGATCACCATGGCGAACGACAGCATCATGGCGGAGGTGGCCACGCCGATGACGATGGCGGTCAGGGTGAGGGCCTGCACGGTGGGCAGGACCATGAGGGTCTGGGGGGCGTTGGTGAAGATGGGGGCGATGCCGTCCTGGCGGTAGCCGATGGCGACGAGGAACAGGTTGACGGCGGATTCCATCAGGGAGAGCCCCATCAGCATCTTGATGAGGTTGCGCTTGAAGAGGAGGGCGCCGAGGGCCAGCAGGAGCAGGACGGCGACGGTCAGGAAGGGCATGGCCAGCAGCAGGCGGGTGATCATGGCTCGGACTCCTTCAGGCCGGAGAGCATATAGAGCAGGATGACGGTGAGGCCGCCGAGGACTTCGATGCCGACGGCGATGTTCAAGAGCGGGATGAGGCCGGCGGTGTTGAGGACGCCGGGGTTGGCGCCGAAGGCGACGGGTTCGCCGAAGAGCCCGCCGGCGCCCGCGAGCCGGTTGTGCAAGAAGGCGCCGCCGGCGAACAGGCCGGCGAGGCCGGCGGTGATGAACATCAGCAGGCCGACGGCTTCGCAGAGCTTCATGGTGTTCTGGCGCAGGCTTTGGATGATGTCGGCATAGCGGCGCGAGACGAGCAGGAGGGCCGCGCCGGTGGCCATGACGGCGCCGCCCTGGAACCCGCCGCCGGGGGTCAGGTGGCCGTGGAGAACGACGTAGAGCCCGAAAACGAGGCAAAAGGGATAGAACAGGTCGGCGGTGGTCCGCACGATCTTAGTCATGTTCATATTCTTCTCCGGGCTTGAGCTTGCGGAACATCATGCCGACGCCGAGGACGGCGGTGAACAGGACGGTGGCTTCGCCGAGGGTGTCGAAGCCGCGGAAGTCGAAGACGACGGAGGTGACGACATTGTTGGCGGCGGCCTGATCCTGGGCGTGGGCCAGGAAGTAGTCGTCCATGTCGGTGCGGGCGGGTTTCCCGAAGGGCAGGCCGACGGCGATCTGGAGGAAGCCGGCCAGCAGGACCAGGAGGATGGCGGTAAAGAGGGCGGTGCGCATCAGTCCTTCTCCTCGTAGCGCTGGGTGCCGCGGATGGCGATGATGAAGATGGCGGTGGTGAGGCCGGCGCCGATGCCGGCCTCGGCGATGGCGACGTCGGGGGCCTGGAGCAGGTAGAATTCCAGCGCCAGCAGCAGGCTGAAGGCGGCGAAGGCGATGGCGGAGGAGAGCAGGTCCTTGAACGCAATCACCAGGACGGCGGTGACGATCAGGCCGAGCAGCAGGAGGGCTTGCAGCAGCAGCAGCGGGGTCATGGGGCGGGTTCCTCCAGCTTGTCCACCACGGCCTGCGCGGGCTTGTGGCCGCGGCGGCGGGCGGCGCGGGCAATGGCATGCGCGCCGGTGGCGTTGGTGATGGCCAGGACGACAACGGCGACCAGCGTGTGCAGCAGGAGCGTGGCGTACTGGCCGTCGGCGGTCTCGAACAGGCGGCCGAGGGCGTAGAGCGCCACGGCCAGCGACGTGAAAATGGAGCCGAAAGTGGTGGCCTTGGTGTCGGCGTGCAGCCGGGTATAGACGTCGGGGAAGCGCAGGATGCCGAACACGCCCAGGGCGTTGAAAAACAGTCCGATCGCGATGGCGGCGCCGATGAGCAGGTTGAGGATCACAGTTCGCCTCCGAGGTACTTGGCGATATAGAGCGTGCCCACGAACGACAGCAGGGCATAGACGATGGCGACATCCACGAAGAGGATCTGCCGGAAGGCGGCCGCCAGCACGATCATCGAGGCGACGACGAGGGTGTTGATGGCGTCGAGCGCGACGACGCGGTCGGCGGAGGTGGGCCCCTTGAAGAGCCGCACCATCGCCAGCAGCATCAGCGCGGCCAGCACCGTGACGGTGAACAACCAGATGCTCATTCGGCGATCCTCCGGATCCAGCTGGGGCAGTCAAAGGTCGAGAAGACCTCGCGCGCCTCCAGCGACTCGCGGGTTTCGATGCCTTGGGGGACGTTGATCATGTGGACAAACAGGTCGTTGGTGTCTTCGTCGATTCCGACGGTGAGGGTGCCGGGGGTGAGGGTGATGGAGTTGGCCAGCATCAGGACGCCGAGGTCGGACTGCATGCCGGAGCGGACGCGGACGATGCCCGGGCGGATGCGGCCGGTGATGACCCGGTAGGCGACATCCACGTTCGCCTTGGCCATTTCCAGGAAGAACGGGCCGCAGACATAGCCGATGGCGCGGACCCAGCGCATGGGCTGGAGCGCCGCCCGGCGGCGGGGATCGCAGAAGAATCCCCGGGCGACCCAGCCGACAACGGCGGCCAGGATCACGCCGGCCAGCAGGTCGGCGCCCGACCACAGACCCAGCAGGCGGCCGGATCCGGCCGTGAGCAATAGATAGACAACAAATGAAAAGCAACCCGTGGCAATAAAAGAGGCCATATTTGTCCAATCCGTGAAAAATCGCCAAGACTGTGCCAGAGCCAAACCGCCTTGGCCAGCGCAAAATGTACTTTTCGGCAGTGCGGCCCGAAGGAGTAAAGCGCTTGACAGCGGCGAATCTGTATCCATGGCGTGCGCCGGGAGGCGGAAATCCTCCAGAGAGGAGGAGCGGCCCGGTCAGCCGGGCGATGTCCGGCGGCTCTACTGCCAGAGAGCGGGCTGGCCGGTGGCGGCGATGACGGACCGCCAGAGTTCGCCTTCGGGGTCCACTTTCTTCCGGCTGGCGGTGGCGAGGGGGATGGGGGCATGGACATAGACCATGTGCCAGAGGCCGATGATGAGGTCGGTCTTGCCGGCCATGGCGGCATGGACGGCATGGCGGGCGAAGCCGTCGCAGAGCTGTGCGTCCTGCGAATTGGCGGGGACGGAGCGCACGATATAGGACGGGTCGATGTACTTGAGATTGACCTCGGTATCCCGCTCCTTGAAATACGCCAGGATCCGGTCGCGAAGGAACAGGCCGATGTCGGCCTTTTTCCGGTTGCCGGATGTATCGGTTTCCTCCAGCTGCTCCATCAGATCCTGGCCGGCGCCTTCGGCGACGACGATGACCGCATGGTGGCGCCGGGTCATTCGCTGGTGGAGGGCGGCCAGAAAGCCCGTCGGGCCGTCCAGCAGGAGGGGAATTTCGGGAATCAGCGCGAAATTGACCTCCTGGGAGGCGGCGGCGGCTCCCGCGGCGATGAATCCGGAATCGCGGCCCATGACCTTGACGAGTCCGATGCCGTTGGGCGCACCTTTGGATTCGCAGTGGGCGCCGTCGAGCACGGCGCGCGCCGATTCGATGGCGCTGAAATAGCCGAAGGTCATGTCCACGAACTGGATGTCGTTGTCGATGGTCTTGGGAACGCCGACCACGGCAATGGGCAGCCCGCGCCGGAGGGCCTCCCGGGCGATTTCGTGGGTGCCGCGCTGGGTGCCGTCGCCCCCCACGCAGATCAGGATGTGGATCTGGTGGCGGACGAGGAAGTCGACCATTTCCGCCGTGTCCTGCCGTCCGCGGGAAGAGGAGAGGATGGAGCCGCCGTCGCGGTGGATATGATCCACCCGTTCCGGCGTCAGCACCAGCGGAGGTTCGCCCTTTTCCGTGAGTCCGCGGAACCCGTGGCGGAGGCCCAGGACTTCCCGGACGCCGTAGTTGAAGTGCAGTTCGAGGAAGGCGGAACGGATGACGTTGTTGATGCCGGGGCAAAGGCCGCCGCAGGTGACGATGGCGGCGCGGGTTTGCGAGGGATCGAAGAACAGCTGCTGGCGCGGGCCGGCTTTTTCGAAGAACGCGGCACTGTCTTCGGGCTCCCCCGGGCCGACGACGACCTGATGGCGGACGCGCATTTCGTCCGAGACAAAATTGCTGATGGCGTCGTCCTGAACCGTATTGAAGGCGAGGGGGGAGGGGTGGCGGGCGGGGCCAAGGACGGGGATGCGGGTATCCAGCATGGGGGCGGCTCCTGGGGGTGTCGTGTGCGGATGGTTCATGGCAGCTGCGGATTGCGTGCGGTCAGGCGCAGGCGGTAGGTGATGGTCCGGGTGGATTTCGGCGGCACGGTGGTTTCGAAGCGCAGCTCGCGGCCGGCGGCCGTGGCGGGGATTGAAGAACGGACCAGATTCCATTCCATGGGCGTAACGGGTTTTTCAATGGCCGTGACCTGAACCGGGGTGTCCAGCCGGTTGGCCAGCAGGATGGAATGGTCGGACTGCCAGGCGCCCTCGGGCAGGGGGATTTCTTCGCTCGTCTGCCGGGTGGCGCGGACGGTATCGGTCAGCCCCATGTCCACCTGCAGGGTGCCGGGATGGGGGGTATGGGCCACGTGGCCCGTCTGGAGAGGCGCGCCGCGGGCCGCCCCCAGAAACAGGTCGGCCTGGCCGGGGGGCAGGGGAAAGCCGAGTCCATGGGATGCGCTGTTTGGAATCAGCAGCAGCCGCCGCAGGGGAAGCCCCCCGGACCGGGTGGGCGCGGGGATTTCGTCGGAATGGCACAGGTGGACGATTTGCGCGGGCTTGCGGACCACCCGAGCAAACAGGATTTCCGTTTCATTGCGCGCCGGAATGTCCGCCGGGGCGTCGAGGGGATAATGGCGGGGCAGTTCCGCCGGCGGATCGGGATGGAACAGCCAGAGATCGGAGAGCGGCGTATCGGGGTTGACCGCCAGCAGGCCGAACGGCTTCGGCGGCGGCAGAAGAGTGGCGTCACTGCCCGTCAGGGACAGCCGGGCATCGGGAAACGCGGCAGGCGTATCGTTGCGGATGCGGACATGGGCGGAGAGGTCCACCTGGACGGATTGAATGGATTCCGGTCCGATGCCGCGGACCACCACGCGGTAGAACGCCTGCCAGCCGAGACCCGGCAGGCGATAGGTCAGCGAGTGTCCCATGCGGTGGGACATGGGACGCTCCAGTTCGATGTCCAGCACGTCGTGCGACGGCCGGCGCACGGCGATGCCGTCGCGCGGCGTCCAGACCAGCGGAGCGGAATCCTCCGGGCCGGCACCGGGTTCGGGGGTGTCGCGCCAGCGCCATTCCCGAACCGGCCAGGGGCGGCCGATGCTCCAGACCTGCAGCGTGTCGAGATCGATTTCCGGCGGGGGACGGGTCCAGTGAACCGCCGAAATTTCCGTTTCTCCGGACGGCGGAAAGAACTCCCGCACCTGCGCCCATCCCTGGCCGATCGTCAGCAGCGCCGGGGGGGCGCCCGCAGCGGAAAGGCCGGCCAGAACGGTCCCGGCCAGAACCGACATGCCGAGATGGCGGGGACATTTCATGTGGAACCGGAGCATAAGCGCCGCATGCGGACGGGGCAAGGCGAGAATGGCTGCCGGGGGGCGGAGAGGGGAGGAGCGGGGCGACGCCGGCTTTGGCGTAGCGCGGGGCTCCCGCCCCGCGAGGATCGGGAAGAGGAGGAGAATGTCCAATGTCCAACAAGGAATATCCAATTATCCAAGTAGGTGAACAGCCTGCACGCGACAGAGCCGCGTGCTACGGGGGTGCAGGGCGCGGGAGGACTGCCGGCCGTCAGCCCGCCATGGTTTGGATGACGTCGGCGGCGGTATAGTCCGTCTGTCCGTCGGCGCAGAAGCGGCCGACGCCTGCGAGGTCGTCGCCCAGGGTGACGAGGGGAAGTTCGGGGGAGCCGTCGGGCTGGAGGCAGGGCAGGCCGATGTTGGCGACCAGGGCATTGCAGAGGCACTTGCGCCCGGCGGCGGCCTCGGGCTTGCCGCCCTTGGCGATCCAGGCCGCTTCGGGTTCGGCGGCGCAACGGTAGCCCAGGGAGCCGTCCGCTTTCCGGTAGGCTTCGCGCAGGAACCCGAGGTTGCAGACGCGTTGGCGCCGGGCGTACACATCGGGATCGGACAGCGTGCCTTCGAGTTCGGCCACCTTGAAGGGGAATCCGGTCGGGGAGGCGAGGGCATCGGTAAACACCCGGGCCTTGCCGGTCAGGGCTTTGGTCACCAGCGCGCGCCGCAGATCCGGCGCAAGGCCGGACTCCGTGCACAGGGCGAAGGCCGTGCCCATCTGGATGCCGGCGGCGCCGAGGCCGAGGGCCTCGCGGTACTTCTCGGGCGAGCCGTAGCCGCCGGCCAGCCAGAACGGCAGGCCGATCTTGCGGAAGATGTCCAGGTCGGCCACATCGCGCGGGCCATACACCGGCTGGCCGTCGGGGGTGAACTGCATCTGGCCGCGCGGGGGCGCGTTATGCCCGCCCGCCACGGCGGTTTCGATCACGAACCCGTCCACGCCTCCGGGGAGCCGCCGGGCCATCATCGTGCCCAGCGTCGCCGACGACACAATCGGCAGGAACGCCGGCTTCTCCAGCGGGGGCAGGGTCTGTCCGGGCTCCGCGAAGTCCGCCGGGTCCAGCGTCAGGACGACGGGTTCCGCCGCCTTGGGACCGCTGACCGCCACCGTATAGGACGCGGGCTGGTGGTTGGCCAGGGCCTGGATGGCCGTCGGGAACTCCAGGGGGATGCCCGCGCCGACAATGATAACGGCCGCCCCGGCGAGCATCGCGCCGTAGAGCGACGGCAGGTGCGGCATCTGGATCTTCTCCAGAAAATTGATTCCCACGGGGCCCGAGTGCCCTTCCCGGGCCAGAAAGACCTCGACGAAATTCGCGGCGATGCACAGCTCCTGCGCCGGCAGGTTGCGCTCCGCCGCAAGCATTTTTCCGGGCTTGCGGGGCTTGGACGGGTCCTGTCCGCCCGGAACGAAATAGGCGTCCAGGATTCGCTTGGCCACGCGGGGAAAGGGAAAGTGCTCCAGGGCGCGGCGGATGGCGCCGTCGGCGTCGCCGTTCTGCAGGCGGAGCGACAGCAGCTGGTCCAAGGCCGTGCCGGCCACGACGCCCAGCTGGCCCAGGCGGGCCACGGCCTTCGCCAGGCGCCAGTTGGAGACACCGGCGCCCATGCCGCCCTGAATAATCGAAGGGATGGTTAGATTCATGGAGAGCACCATACGCCCCTTGCCGGAAATGGCGAGCACCATTGCGCACCCCGCCGGGGCGCGGCTGCCGCCTCAGGACGATGGATTGTGTTCGGAGTTTCCGGCCCGGGGCGGAATGAGCAGAACGGGGCGGGTGGCTTTGTGGAGAACGCCCTTGCTGGTGGATCCCACGAGCCATTCATGCAGTTTGCCGTGGGCTCGCGTCCCCATCAGGATGATATCGGCGCCGATTTTGTCCGCTTCGCGCAGAATGGTGTCGGCGGTCGGCCCCTGCACCAGCAGGGCCGTGACCTCCAGACCGTCGCGGCGCAGCGTCTCGGCCATCTCTTCGAGTTGGACGCGCTGAACGCGCAACTGGTGGGCGATGGCGTCGCGCACGGTGTCGGGGCCGGTCTCGTATCCCACGAAGTCGGGGTTGGGCGCGGCCACATGCAGCAGCCAGAGCTTCGCCCCCAGTCCGCGGGCCCAAGGGAGGGCTTCCCGGAGAAGATCGGGGTGATCGGCGGCGAGATCCAAAGCGGCCAGGATTTTCATGATCAGCCCTCCTGCGTTGGCGTTGTCGTCTCTTCTATCCGGACTATATCGCATCCGGCCCGGGCGGACAAGGGCGACTTCGGAGGAACAACCGGGGGAACAGCCAGGCAGAAAAACAGGAAACACCGGAACACAGGAGAACGGCCGGGGGAGGAAAAACTACGAAAGGCGCGAATAGAGGGAGGGGAAGGCAAGGGAGTATTGCAGCAGGAAGACAGGAAACACAGGACAACAGGATGACAGGATGTTTAGGATGGGAAACGGGGGTTCCGCGGACCCCGGACCCGGAATATATGGAATGATGGAATGGAGGACCCTTTCGCCTGCCCCCCTTCTGTCCCCTGACCCCTGTCCCCTGTTCCACCGACCTCGGACCTCGGACCGCGGACCGCGGGGCTTGCGGTTGGCGGGTTTCGGGGTAGGTTGGGAGGCATGAAAACCATGATGGTGCATCCCAGTTGGCGAGTATGGATCCTGGGGGCGGTCCTGGCGGGGGCGCGGGCCGCGGGCGCGGCGGAAGGAGCGGAGCCGGTGCAGAGCATCCATGAATTCACGATGACGGACATTGACGGCCGGGAGGTGGCGCTGTCGGACTACCGGGGCCGGGTGCTGCTGGTGGTGAACGTGGCGAGCCGGTGCGGGTTCACCCGGCAGTATGCGGGGCTGGAGAAGCTGTACCAGGCCAACCAAGACCGCGGATTCGCCGTGCTGGGATTTCCCGCCAACAACTTCATGGGGCAGGAGCCGGGGACGGAGGCCGAGATCAAGAGCTTCTGCACGCTGACCTACGGCGTGACGTTTCCGATGTTTGCCAAGATCTCCGTGAAGGGCAAAACCATCCATCCGCTCTATGCCTGGTTGACGGATAAGAAACTCCACCCGGAGCATGGCGGGGCCATTTCGTGGAACTTCAACAAATTCCTGATCGGGAAGGACGGGCGGGTGCTGGGGCGCTACGGCAGCCGCACGGAGCCGGACGATCCGGAACTCGCGGCGGCGATCGAAACGGCGCTTTCCGCGCCCGTCCCCTGAGTGCAGACCGGCAGAGGCCGGCGCCGGACGCCAGCGGGTGAGCGGCGTTGAGCTTGTGCGCGGCCCGGAACCGCGACGCCCGGGCTTGACTGGGACGCAGGGCATGATAGTTTCGGCTCCGATAAATGGTCGCTAGGGGTGTCCTCGAGAAAGAGGGCTGAGAGTTCCCGTTGGGCGGGATAACCCTTGGAACCTGTTGGATCATTCCAGCGCAGGGACAGCGGATCGCTCGAAAGAAGCCGTGGTTTCTCCGATGGAACCGCGGCTTTGGCATGCCGTGGCGGCAGGCTCCCCGGCGCACCGGAAAGGAACCGGAGACATGTCAATCAGCGGACCCATCGGCAAGGAGGAACGGACGCTGCGGGAATGGGATTTCTTCCTGCTGTGGGCGGGGGCGGCGATTTCGCTGTCGGAGATCTGGGCGGGGGGCCTGCTGGTGTCGTTCGGGCTGGCGGCGGGCCTGGGGATCATCCTGCTGGGGCATCTGGCCGGCAATACGCCGATGGCGCTGGGCGGGCTGATCGGCAGCCGTCACGGGGTGCCGGCCATTGTCAGCACGCGCGGGGCGCTGGGCAACCGGGGATCGGCGCTGCCGGCGGTGCTGAACGTGGTGCAGCTGGCGGGCTGGACGGCGGTCATGCTGTGGATCGGCGGGCAGTCGGCGGCGGGCCTGGCGGGCGGGGCGGAGCACGCGGGGATCTGGATCGTGGCGCTGGGAGCCTTGACGACCGTCTGGGCCCTGGCGGGAAGCCGGGCCTGGCGGATGCTGCAGAAGATCGGCGTGGTGCTGCTGCTGGCGCTGTCGGTGGCGATGACGGTCCTGGCGCTGAGGACCTACGGGTGGCGCGAGCTGCTGGCCGCGCCGTCCGCGCCGTCCATGCCGTTCATGCTGGGGCTGGACCTGGCCATTGCGATGCCGATTTCGTGGATGCCGCTGGTGTCGGACTATACGCGCCACGCGGCGGTGCCGGGGCGCGGGATCCGCGGGACGTGGTGGGGCTATTTCATCGTGAGCTCGTGGATGTATGCCGTGGGACTGGTGGCGGCGCTGGCGACCGGCTCGGGCGCGCCGGAATCCATGCTGCTGCAGCTGATGGGCGGCCACGGGCTGCTGGCGCCCGCGGTGGCGATTGTGCTGCTCTCGACCCTGACGACCACCTTTCTCGACATCTATTCCAACGCGGTGTCGGCCCAGAGCCTGTTTCCGAAGATGGGCACGCGGGGGCTGGTGCTGCTGGGCGGAGCGGCGGGAACGCTGATCGCGCTGTTCTTCGATGCCACGAAATACGAGGCCTTTCTGCTGTTCATCGGGTCGGCGTTCTGTCCGCTGTTCGGCGTGGTGCTGGCGGACTATTTCATCCTGAAGCGCGGATGCTACGTGGCGGAGGATCTGTACCGGCGCGGGCGGTACTGGTATGCGGGCGGGGTGAACTGGAGGGCCATGGGGGCGTGGGCGGCCGGGTTCGGCGTCTACCACGCGTGCGCGAAGACGGGCTTTGCCGGCGGGGCCTCGATCCCGGCCATGGGGCTGGCGGCGGCGATGTATCTGCTGATTTCCATGAAAACGAAAGGACGGACATGAATCCGGAATCCACATGGGCCGCGCAGGCGGCCGCGAATCGCCAGGCGGTCAGGGCGCAGAAGCCCCTGGTGCACAACATCACCAACTATGTGGTGATGAATTTCACGGCGAATGTCCTGCTGGCGGCGGGGGCGGCGCCGGTGATGGCGCACGCGGAAAACGAGGTCGAGGAGATGGTGGCCTTAGCGAAGGCCCTGGTGCTGAACATCGGGACGCTGGATGACGCCTGGATTGCCTCCATGCTCAAGGCGGGGCGGAAGGCGTCCGAACTGGGCGTGCCGGTCATTCTGGATCCGGTGGGCGCCGGCGCGACAACGCTGCGCACGGAAGCGGCCCGGCGGATTCTCGGCGAAGTCCGGGTGTCGCTGGTGAGGGGCAATGCATCGGAGATTCTCGCATTGAGCGGTGCCGCGGCCCGGACCCGGGGGGTGGATTCGGCGGACACGGTGGAGGCGGCGGCGGCCCGGGCCGGCGCGCTGGCGCGGGACCTCGGCGTGCCCGTGGCGATCACCGGGCCGGTGGATTACGTCACCGACGGCCGGCGCGTGCTGCGGGTGGCCAACGGGCATCCGCTGATGGGGTGCGTGACCGGCACGGGCTGCGGGGCCACCGCCATCATCGGGGCCTTCGCGGGGGTGGAGGCCGACCCCGTTTCGGCGGCGGCCACGGGACTGGCCTATTACGGGCTGGCGGGCGAGCACGCGGCGGACGGCGCGGCCGGGCCGGGCTCGTTCATGATCCGCTTTCTGGATGCCTTGCATGCGCTGACGGCGGAGGACCTGGCACAGGGCGTCCGCATTCAGGAGGGATGAAATGGCCGCTGCGGATTACTCCCTGTATCTCGTCACGGACCGCGCGCTGGCGCGGGGGCGGCCGACGGCGGAGATCGTGCGGCAGGCGGTGCAGGGCGGGGTGACCTGCGTCCAGCTCCGGGAAAAGTCCTGCGGCACGCGGGAATTCCTGGAGGAAGCCCGCACGGTGAAAGCGGTTCTGGCGGGCACCGGCGTGCCGCTGATCATCAACGACCGGGTGGACGTGGCGCTGGCGGCGGGAGCGGACGGCGTCCATCTGGGCCAGGACGACATGCCGCTGGCGGAGGCCCGGCGGCTGGGACCGCCGGGGTGGATCATCGGGATTTCGGCGGAATCCGTGGCCGACGCGGTGCAGGCGGAACGGGACGGCGCGGATTATGTCGGCGCGAGCCCGGTGTTCGCCACGCCGACCAAGACCGACACGGCGCCGCCGCTGGGCCTGGCGGGGCTGCGGGCGGTTTGCGCTGCCGTCAAGATCCCGGTGGTGGCCATCGGCGGCCTTCATGCGGACAACGCGCACGACGTGGTTCGCGCCGGTGCGGCGGGCCTTGCCGTGGTGTCGGCCATCGTGGCGGCGGAGTCTCCGCGCACCGCCGCGGCGGAGTTGCGGCGGAGCATTCAAGGCATCCGGGAGCCCGGAAAGGAAGCTCTATAGTTATTGCAATATGTATACATATTGCAATAACTATACAGGATCAAATCATGGTAGACGGCAGGCAGGGAGAGGGCGGCATGAGTGAGAAAGCGTATCGGCGGGTGTTGACGATTGCGGGATCGGACTGCGGGGGCGGGGCGGGGATCCAGGCGGATCTGAAGACCTTCGCGGCGAACGGATGCTACGGGATGAGCGTGATCACGGCGCTGACGGCGCAGAACACACAGGGGGTGACGGGAATTCATCCGGTGCCGGTGGAGTTCGTGGAGCGGCAGCTGGATGCGGTGCTGGGGGACATCGGCGCGGATGCGGTGAAAATCGGCATGCTGTACTCGGCGGAGCTGATCGCGGCGGTGGCGGGGAAGCTGCGCGCGTACGGCGTCCAACGGATCGTGGCGGATCCGGTGATGGTGGCGCAGAGCGGAGACAAGCTGCTGCAGGATGACGCGGTGGAGGCGTTGAAAACGCATCTGTTTCCGCTGGCGGAAATCATCACGCCCAATCTGCCGGAAGCGGCGGTGCTGCTGGGCCGGGAGGTGGCCGGCGCGGCGGACATGGAAACCGCCGCGGCGGATTTGCTGCAATGGGGCAGCCGGCATGTCCTGGTGAAAGGGGGGCACCTGGAGGCTGACGGAAGCGAGGATGTCCTGGTGTCGGCCGGGAGCCCCGGGGCGGAGCGCTTCGGGGGCGAGCGGATTCAAACGCGGAACACGCACGGGACGGGCTGCACGCTGTCGTCGGCCATTGCGGCTCATCTGGCGAAAGGCGAAGGCGTGACGGAGGCGGTCGGCCATGCCAAGGAATACATCCGCCGGGCCATTCGGGCCGGCGCGGGATATCGCATCGGGCACGGGCACGGGCCGGTGCATCATTTCTGGCCGTTCTGGGAGTAAGGAGGGAGGCCGAGGCCGGAGGTCCGAGGAGGAGCAGCCAAGCAGGAAAACAGGAAACCCAAGAGTCAGGATTCAGCAATCAGCATGCGGTCATGCACTGGCAAAGAGACGGTTCAGTGTCGGTTGATTCTGAATCCGGATTTTCCACGGTGTGGAAAACTTTTTTCCATGGCGTGGAAAACCGGCGGAAATTTTTTCCATGGCGTGGAAAATCCG
>ERZ795053.4211-NODE-4211-length-15721-cov-4.591536_pt1 | contig 15721 bp, 12 predicted proteins | sample MGYA00375137_ERZ795053 | MGnify/ENA primary metagenome ERZ795053 (study PRJEB30182, sample SAMN05720284) | activated sludge metagenome | isolation source: Anaerobic digester | place: Hong Kong | collected 2014-12-17 ...
CCGCAGATATGTTTCTCTTTGCTTGATTCGCCGTTGGCGGCGATGGCGCTACTATCAAGTGACAAGCATTGTCACTACCCGTTGGAAGGGTGCCGTGCGCCCTGGCGGGACTGAAAACTGTCTACTTCTTTATGCCATCATGTACTAGCTACTCAGCCGCTCGCGTGCCTGATCTTCCTGCTCTTGCAGGTAGGCATCCATATTGGCCAATGCCTCGGTAATGCTGATTTCGTTGCGCATCGCGCGGTCGAGTTCATCCGAGGCCGGTGTCTGCTGCGCCACGTGGTCCTGCGGATAGCGCGCAATCGGCCACATGCCTTCCGCCACCCGCTTTGACATGAGGCCATACTTGACATCGTTAATGCGCGGATCGTTGTAGACATCCTTGGACGGTACGACGCCGGAGTAAAATTCGAGTGCCTGCAAGAGTGCATCCGGGCCGACAATGAGCATGGCATAGTCGACACCCGCCTCGAGCTTGGTCGGATTGTCGGCGAGACGCTTGGAGAGGCCCCAGCCGGCCACATGCTGCGGGTAGAGCGCCGGTTCGACGGCATTGGCCAGGAGGGGCGTGACGATGTTATCAACCGGAATCTCCGCGACATCGGTCTGTACACTGGCCGTCCATGCACCATCGCCCCAGATCGAGACAAGTTTCTGGCTCACCGCTTCATACTCGCTCGTGAAGAGTTCAAAATCGCAGGTCTTTTGCGTCCAGTAGATATCATAAATGAGCTGGGCTGCGGCTTCGCCCTCCGGTGAACTGTGTGACCAGACACCGCTCTCCCGGTCAAAGAAGTCGCCGCCCATTTGCCAGATGAGGCTCCAGAGCAACTGGTACTGCGAACTGCGCGGCGAATAACCGGAGCGGGTAATCTTGCCTGCATCGTTGGTTTCGGTGAGGGCAACACCGGCCTCAACCATATCTTCAAAAGAGGAAAAATTGAGATAGTCAATCGATTGTTCGGCCAGTTGATCCGTATTGACCGAGATCGTCGCCCCGCGGATACCGGCCAGCCACGGCAGATAATAGACCTTGCCACCGGGCGCTTCCACCGCTTGGAAGGCTGCCGGCCACATCTTTTCTTCCAACGCGGCTGAGCCACCGGCGGCATCGGTGATGTCGAGGAAGACTTGCGAAATATCGGTGGCCACCACCCAGTCGGTGTACATCATCATGACATCGCCTTCCGTGCCGGCGGCAATCGACGGCAACATTTTGGCCAACAGATCGCCAAACCCGATGGGCTGGAGATCGACGGAGACATCGGGTTGCGCCTTTTGGAATTCGGGGGTCACCCAATTCATAATGCGATTGGCGCCATCCCAATCCTGGTACCAGACGACGAGTTCGGTTGCGGCGCTGTCGGCGCCAGTGCCGGCCTCACCACTTTCCGTGGTAGTGGTCTCAACCGGTGTACAGGCTGCCAACAGGGCAACAGTGCTGGCCCCCGCACTCAATTTCAGAAAGCCTCGACGACTCATGCCCCGATCAAAGCGAAGATGCTGCACTGACATAACTTTCTCCTTGTCATCATGTTAGGTAGTCTACCGGGACGGAGTCGTTCAGGTGCAAACAGCGCCCCTCGATTCCCGTGTAATCTGATGGTAACAACGCCATACCGGGAGACCACCTCATTTTGAGATTGCGATTGGTCGGATCCGTGAATACATAAAACCTGCGCTCATAGGGGTAGAGGTGAAATTGGTGCAATTTCTCTGAAAAGTTACGCAACTTCACCCGGAGACCTATATGAGCCAAAACCGTATGCGAAAGAAGAAACACAAGTGGACCGCACCCACCGTCTCCGGTGGGATGCTGAGAGGGATTCAGAGAACGATGACATCAACATTGAACAAACATTGAACAAACCAAGTTGTGTTATCGTGTTTAACTATAGGATAAATTGTAGTGCAGGATAAGTGCCTTGTCAAAGGCGATTTTTCTACCGGGTGCGATTCAGTTTCGGGGCGAATGTTGTAGCACCAGAGTGCGACGCACTCGAGCTGCCCCCAAACTGCAAGGCACCCTTTTCTACCACGTGCGTATCACAACATTCTTCGCTCATATAGGTATGCAACTGAAGCACCCATCTTTCTCTGAGCGAATTTACACCAATTTCAGTCAGTTGCCCATATGAGCGACATTCTTTGAGTTACATCTGACGGTTTAGGCGCTCCTTTGTTGTAATGCTAAACGAATGGGACGCACCCAAATTGACGGGATGTAGCACGCAGCCCCTTGCAAAAAACGCGTTTGACAACCCTCCTTGCTTCTGTTACTATCGGTTGTATGACAACTGACAACATACAAGTACCTTCCCCCAACGGCAAACCGGTGATGGATCTTGGCGGCGATGGGGCAACGTTGCAACCTATTGCCGAGATCAATCGCGGCCAGGAAATCCGCGATCGCTTGAAGCGCTATATCATTCAAAACAAGCTACGCCCGGGCGATAAGCTCCCAACAGAAGAGACCCTGGGCAACCGACTTGGTGTGAGCAGAAGCGCCGTGCGCGAAGCGTTGCGCAGCATGGAGGCGCTGGGTATTATTGAAGCACGCCAAGGCTATGGACGTGTTGTCTGTGACTTTACCTTTGATGCGATTCTGAATAATCTCTCCTACGGTTTTGCGTTTCTCAATCACAATTTTTTGCAAATGCTCGAAATTCGCAAGGCGCTGGATGTCTATTTTATTGCTGCGGCCATTGCGAATTTAACGGCAGCAGATCTCGATACCCTCACTGCCACTGTCGATCGCATGGCTACGCGCGCCGAACAAGGGTTAGATATCTCTCAGGAAGATTATGCATTTCATGCGCTGCTCTTTGCGCGTGCTGAAAATCCCCTAGCTGTGCAACTTTTTGAAATTCAGTGGGCGGTGCGCATGAATGCGTATCATCAACCGACGCTGGATGATCTCTTGCCAGGGACGGCGGCGAAACACGCTGCTGTTCTGGATGCAATCAAGCAGGGCGATGTGCTGGCTGCCCAACAAACCTTGCTCGACCACCATCGCTCGATTGAGCAATGGTTTCACCAGCAAATTGCCGCCGAGGATGCGCAATAGTTGCGCAAATTTCCCCGCTCCCCAATTGAACTCTGCGGTTTTGGCAAAGATACACGTTGCTTGCGCAATCCTGTCTCTTTGTGCAGAGCGTATGTAAGAATCTTGTCTTCGTTTGATCGTCTTGTCCAACAGAATCAAGGAGAACCATCATGATGAGAACCACTGGTCAACTCTCACGACGGAATTTCATGCGTCTCTCGGGCGGGGTCGCTGGTGCCGCGCTGATGGCGGCATGTGCCCCTGCCGGTCCGAGCGCCGCGCCCGCCGAAGGGGAAGCCGCGGGCGCCGTCCCTGAGATCCATCTGTGGCCATCGATTGCCCCGCTGCGGCCCGAGGGTAGCCACCCCGCGCGTTATGACATTGTGCAGCAGTATATTGCGGAACAGTCCGGCTTCAAACCGGTAGGTTTTGTTGCGCCGCCGGGATCTGCCGCGCAGGAAAAGCTCAACCTGATGCTCGGTTCGCGCGACGAACGGCTCGATCTCTTTGTCGGCAGTTGGCCCGATTACAAGGAAATTGCCGTCCCGCTCAATGATTTGCTCGATCAATATGGCCAGAATATTCTGGCCGCCCACGCGGAGATCAACTGGGCCGGCATGAAAGATGCCGAGGGGACCATTTGGGGTATTCCCCGATTGGGGCTGATGGGCCACACCTGGAACTTTACCTGGATCCGCACGGATTGGCTCGACGAACTGGGCTTGCCCTTCAACAAAGAGCAGATGACCGTCGAAGAATTGGAGGAGATCATCACGGCCTTCAAAGAACGTGATCCCGATTCAGTGGTCGTGACCAATGACCTTAATGGTCTGCGTGGCTCTCTGGTTGGTGGCTGGACCGAGCACGGTTATACCCGCTGGTTTGACGAATCCACGCAGCAGATCAAACCGGCTGAGTTGCAGCCCGGTTTTGAAGATTGGCTGGCCAAGATGAACGAGTGGTGGAACAAGGGGTGGTTCCACCAGGAAATCTTTAGCGGTATGGACTTTGAAGAAGTGTTGCGCTCTGGCAAGTTGGGCGTTCACTGTGGCTGGTATTCACGCATCACTATTTTGGGCCAACGCATCATTCTGGAAGGTGTTGTGCCGGGCATGGACTTTGACTTCCCACTCAAATTGATGGGGCCGATGGGCATCTGTGGCACGAACAACGCCAACATGACGCAGGCATACATGATCACCAAGAAAGCCCCTGACCCCGCCGCGGTGATCAAGTATCTCAACTGGATGTATGATCCCAGCAAAGAGAATGTCGTCACCGCGCACATGGGTATCCCCGGCGAGGATTGGGAATGGGTCGATTCGGAGAATAAGTACTACGTGCGCCGCCTCCGTCAGGTGGATGAGGGCGATGAGATCTACGCCGGTGAATTCTACGCCGCCGCCGGTTTGGGACCGGAAGTCTGGTACGCGCCGGATGACGATCTGTGGCGCCGGCACTACGAACATATCCGCGACTACGCCACGGTCTATGACAACGGCAAAATGCCGATTGACTCTGACGTACCCTACGACTACAGCGTGATCAATGACCGCGTGCCCGGCATGGAAGATATCAACCGGCTGCTTACCGAGGAGACAATCAAATTTATCACCGGAGTACGTCCCCTGAGCGAATGGGGCGACTTTACTGACACCCTCTACCAGGCCGGGCTGGACAGTTGGATTGATGCCTTCACCGAACAATATTTGGCCGTGCGCAACGGTTAAACGGAGTTTGGGACCGGATGACAAGATGACAAAACACTCGTTCTCCCCACCCCGCGTGGGAATACAGGGTAGACGCTCCGCGTCATCCTGTATTCCCTTCATCTTGTCATCCTCTGCCCCTCCTCTGCTTCATTGATTGAAACAAGGACAGAATTTATGGCACAGGCGAGCAGTGCAGTTGTGGTCCAGGGAACACAGACGCGCAAGCAGCGGGGCGTGGTAACGCGGGCGCGCGTCTTTCTGCGCAAGCATGGCTTTTACTACCTCCTTTTCCTGCCCGCGGCGCTCTATTTTCTCATCTTCAAATATCTGCCTATGTTTGGGTTGGTGATTGCCTTTAAGGATGTCAGCCCCTTTTCCGGGTTAGATGGCATTCTCTACGAGCCATTTGTGGGCTTCAAGCACTTCATCAACTTTTTCAACTCCTACTTCTTCTGGGACATCATGGAGAACACGATCATGATCAGTCTCTGGAAGACGCTCTGGGGTTTTCCCGCGCCGATTCTGTTGGCGCTCCTGATCAACGAAGTGCGCCATACCTTCTTCAAACGGACGGTACAGACGATCTCCTACCTGCCCCACTTTCTGTCGATGGTAATTGTAGCCGGGTTGGTCTATGTGGTGCTGGGCGTGCAGGGTGGGTTGGTGAATCATGTCGTACGGCTCTTTGGTGGCGAACCGCAGAACTTCTTGGGCAATCCCCAATATTTCCGCACGATCCTGGTCACCACCACTGTTTGGCAAACGGTGGGGTGGGGCAGCATTCTCTATCTGGCCGCAATGGCGAATCTCAACCCCGAACTCTATGAGGCCGCGATGATTGACGGTGCCAACAAGCTGCAACAGGCGTGGGCCATCACTTTGCCGGGGATCAGCTATGTGATCGTGATCCTGCTCATCTTCCGCATTGGCGATCTGCTCGACGCCGGCTTTGAACAGATCTTGCTGCTCTATTCACCATCGGTCTACGAAGTGGCCGATATTATTGATACCTATGTCTATCGGGCCGGTCTGCTCAGCCTGAAATATTCCTTCGGCACCGCGGTGGGACTCTTTAAATCGTTGCTGGCGCTTATCCTGCTGCTGGTCGCAAACAAAGTCGCCCACCGTCTCGGTCACACTGGAATCTGGTAAGACTGCCTAAAGCAGCATTGTTACCTGCGCAGCACCACCATCTCGACACGTTCACGCATCAAATTTCGCATTTCACGTTTCACGGAAGGGTATCCTATGTATCTATCCCGCGGTGAGCGGATCTTTGAGGTCTGTAACATTATCTTTTTGATCTTTATCAGCCTGCTCTTTCTGGTTCCCTTCTTGAGTGTGTTGAGCACATCATTGATTGGGGTGGAAGAGTGGGTGCGACGTGGCGCTTTTGTCCTGATCCCGGAAAAGATTGATTTAGCGGCCTATCGTATGTTATTGGGCAGCAAGTCGATCCTCTTTAACGCCTACGGTGTGACGCTCTTGCGCGTCACCATTGGCACCTTTCTCAATCTCTTCTTTACCATCACCGCTGCCTATGTGCTCGCCCGGCGTAACTTGCCCGGCCGCACTTTGCTCACGCTGATCGTCTTTATTCCCATGGTCTTTAGCGGCGGCCTGATCCCCACCTTTATCGTGGTCGATGCCGTTGGGCTGGTCAACTCCTTTTGGGCGATGGTCATTCCGGGGCTGATCAATCCGTGGTGGCTGCTCATCATGCGCAACTTTTTTATGTCGATTCCCCAAGAACTAGAGGAAGCAGCCATTATCGACGGCGCCAATGCGCTCGACGTGCTCTGGCGCGTTGTACTGCCACTCTCCATGCCCTCGATTGCCACCATTGGCCTCTTCTACGCCGTCTGGCACTGGAACTCGTGGTTCGATGCTGCCATCTACCTCAAGGATCAGATTCAATATCCCATGCAGTTGATCCTGCGCTCGGTGCTCTATTTAGGGGAGGCCTCCTACCGCGGTGAGATTGGCCAGATGTTCGAACCGGAGTTCATGCCCCCTGCCCAAACCTTGAAGTCGGCCATGATCATCGTCTCCACTGTGCCGATCCTGCTGGTCTACCCCTTTATCCAACGCTATTTTGTCAAGGGGATGTTGATCGGCGGGATCAAGGGGTAATGGTGACCCTAGCCCTCTCCGGTACCGGGGGGGACGATTGACTCCTTCCCCGATGTCGGGGGCAGGGCGGGGGTGCCAGATCAAAGGACAACATGCGTAACATGGTAGCTCTCCAGTGGGCGAGCTTGCTCCTCACCTTCCGCCGGTTGATCGCACAACGCTGGTTGGCGTTGGCGGCGCTGCTTGGCCTGACAACGTCGATTGCGCTGCTGGTCAGCATTCCGCTCTATGTCGATGCAGTCTACTTTCGGCTGCTGCAGGACGAGTTGCAGGGGGCGCAGAGCCAAGCCGCGGCCTTTGACAGAACGCCGTTCGTCTTTTTATTCCGCTACCAAGGTTTTGGCACGGGTACAACCCAACGCACCCAACTGGAAACCGCGGACCGCTACATCGCCACCCAAGCCGAGCGCGACTTAGGATTGCCCCGTGCGCTCTTCGCGCGCCACCTGCGCACCGCACCGTTCCGCCTCTTCCCTGCCGACAGCGCCGATTTTGCCAACGACAGTGCGCTGGGTTGGTTTGGTATCGGCTCGCTCTCCAACCTGGGACAAGAACTGACGCTGGAAGCGGGCACCTTTCCCATCACATCTCCAGAGATGGGGGACGCACTGCCCGTGTTGGTGAGCACGACGACCGCGCGCGAACGAGACATACAGGTGGGGGATCGCTATGTGTTTTTTCATCGCGACCTGGGCGGCGGTCGCCAGTTACGTCTCCCCGTGCAGGTTACCGGCATTGCCCAACTAGAACCTTTTCAGAAGCGTTTTTGGTTTTACGAATTTCAGACGCTGGATACCGTGTTGTTGGTCGACGAGGCGGCCTTTGCGGCGCGGGTTCTCCCTTTGCTCGAGGCCGAACAAGGCATTGTCGGCATGGATCTGGCGCTTTGGTATTTGGAATTGAACGGTGATAGCGTGCGCGCCGGAGCCGTAAATCCGCTGGTGACGCGCATCAATCGTGTGCAGCGTACCGTGGCCGCTTTTCTTCCCCAACTCCATCTCGCCACCTCGCCGGTCGAAGCACTCAACCGCTATCGCCGGGGGTACAACGAATTGCTGCTCCTGCTGGTGGTCTTTAGCCTACCCATAGTTGGGTTGACTCTGGCCTTTGCCCTGTTGGTGTTGCGGCTGCTCTTGGAAAATCAGCAACTCGAGTTAGCGATCCTGCGCAGTCGCGGGGCTACTGTGGCACAGACCGTCGGCATGATCCTGTTGCAAGCCGCTTGTTTGGGCGGCCTGGCCCTGTTAGTGGCGCTGCCGCTGGCGTGTGAACTTGCGCGCTGGATTGGTTCCACGCGTGCCTTTCTCGATTTTGATCCCGCGCCAGCATTGTCCGTACGCCTGACGAGTGGCGCGTTCAGCTTAGGGATTGGCGCGGTCGGTGCCCTGCTCTTGATCCAGTGGCCGGTGGCCCTGGCCACGGCGCGGGTGACGATTGTGGACTACAAGCAACGGATCTCCCGCCGGCGCCGTCCGCCCTGGTGGCAGCGCAACGGCATCGATCTGCTCCTGCTGCTGCCCGCCGGTTACGCAGTCTACATTCTCCAACGGCAAGGGCAATTGGTTTTGCCAAGCACAACCGGTGCCACATTGAACGATCCGTTGCAGAATCCGTTGCTCTTGCTGACACCGGCACTATTGGCGCTCGCCCTCACACTTTTCACCTTGCGCGTCTTCCCCCTCGTGACACGGCTGGCGACCCACCTGTTGACACCTGCGCCAACTGTGAGCCTGTTGCTGGCTGCTCGCCAACTGGCCCGCTCGCCCAGCAATTACCATCCACCGCTGATCCTGTTGATGTTGACACTGAGCTTGGCCGGCTTTACCGCGTCGCTGGCGCGCACGCTCGACCGCAACCAGCTCGACCAACACTACTACCAGGCCGGCGCGGATTTGCGCCTGTCGGACTTTGAAGACCCCGCCCGCAGTCGGCGCAGCGAGGCCGCTGGGGGAACGACTGCAGCCAGTACGGATGCTAACTCGACCGCAGAGGATGGAACAGCGGCCTGGCGCTTCTTTCCCCATCGCAACTACACCCAAGTGGAGGGTGTCACCGCGGCCACCCGTGTTGCCCGTTACCCCAGCCTGCTCCACACCGGCAGTGGCCAACAACCGGTTACGTTGTTGGCACTCGACCGCATCGAATTTCCTCAGGTTGCCTTCTGGCGGCAAGACTTTGCCCAGGAAACACTTGGGGGACTAATGAATTTGCTAGCCCTAAAGGATGACGGTGTGCTCGTGCCGCGTGCCTTTTTGCAGGCGAGCGGACTGACGGTGAGCGATGCACTGGCCGTCAAAGTTGACGTGGGTGGACGGCGCCTGGACCTCTCGTTGATTATCGTCGGTGCCTTTGATCTCTTCCCCACCTGGTATCCCGATGAACCACCCCTGCTGGTCGGCAACTTGGGCTATCTCTTTCAACAGACCGGCGGCGAAGTTCCCTACGAGCTCTGGCTGGCGCTGGCACCGGCTCGCTATCCCAGCCAATTCAAGGCGTTGGTGGCTGACTTACAGCGCCTCAACCAATGGGTCATTGTGCAGGCGCGGCCGGGGGTTGAGTTGGTTGCGGCCGCGGCCGCGCCTGCGCGTCAAGGACTCTATGGTCTGTTGTCGGTGGGCTTTCTCGGTGCGCTGCTGTTGACGGTGCTAGGGGTTGGCCTTTATGCCTTTTTCTCGTTGCGGCGGCGGCGGATCGAGTTGGGCGTGTTGCGCGCGGTTGGCCTCTCGGGCGCACGCATGGCACGCCTGATCGGCTGGGAATTGCTGGCGGTTAGCGCTGTGGGGATTGGGGTGGGGGTGGCCCTTGGCGCGCTCGTTAGCTATCTTTTTATTCCCACGTTGCAGATCGGTGCCACCGCCGCCGACCGCACGCCGCCGTTCCAGGTGGAAATGGCATGGCCTTTGATCGGCAACATCACGTTGGGCATTGTCGCCGCGCTGCTGATCACCTTGGGAATGCTTGTGTTGTTGCTGAGTCGCATCAAGATCTTTGAAACGATCAAGTTGGGGGAAACAGTATAGATGACGAACCAGCCGAACCAGCCGCCACGGCCACACATTCTCTATATGGACTGTCACGATTTGGGCAATTGGTTGGGTTGCTATGGGCGGGCGCACCTCAATACGCCGAATCTCGACCGGCTGGCCGCCGCCGGCGCGCAATTGACCGCGATGATTGCCACCGCGCCGATCTGTATGCCCAGCCGCGCCAGCCTCTACACCGGCCAGATGCCGCACACGGTCGGTGTGAACGGTCAGTTTCCGCTGCAGTCCGGCACGCGCTGTTTAGCCCACTATTTTGCGGACGCAGGCTACGATACAGTGCTGGTCGGAAATCCCAAGCTGCGCGCAACACCAACCGAACTGGGTTTCCGCACCCATGTCCCCGTGCCGTCGAATGCAACGTTCGAGGCGACCGCCGCAGACTGGATCCGCAGGCACGCCAGCGGTGCGTCAACGCCCTTCTTGCTTTCGATCTCCTTCGACGCTGTACATCGGCCCTTTGGCAACATCTATGATCCGGCGGTGGCCGAGCAATTGCCGGTGCCACCCTACCTGCCGGACAACGCGCTGGTTCGCCGCGACCTCGCCACCCTGCATTGTGCCATTAACGCATTAGACAACAAAGTGGGACAAATTCTCGCTGCGTTGGCGACCGCCGGGTGCGCAGATGATACCTTGGTGGTCTTCACCACTGAGCATGGTCCCGCCATCGCCCGTGCCAAACACACCCTTTATGACGCGGGGCTTCGCACTGCGCTGCTGCTCCGCTATCCGCGCTGGATCGCCGCCGGTCGCAGTTATGGGGAGCTGTTGAGCAACGTGGATCTGCTGCCCACACTGCTTGACCTGGCTGAGGTAGATGTGCCAAATGGGCTACAAGGGCGCAGCTTTGCCAACTTACTGACTGACAGTGAGCACGGTGAGGGACATGCCGAACGCACCGCTGTCTTTGCTGAACATAGTTGGGGGCGGCGGGCCGGACTCTATCATTACACGCCCAGTCGCGCCATCCGCACCGCCCGTTACAAATACATTGCCAATTTTACCGACACACCTCCCTACATCGATACCGACTGGTTGGCCCGTTTCGGCCCACAGCGTCAACTGCCTGCGGCGCGCTATGGAAACCCCGCACCCGCTGCTGAGCTCTATGATCTCAAGGCCGATCCCAATGAATTGAACAACGTCGCCGCGCAACCCACTTATGCTACGATCCGTAACGAATTGCACCAACAACTTATGGCGTTTCTAGAAGCAACCAAGGATCCCATTCTGATGGGACCGATTCCCCACCCGGAAGGTCTGCCCAATGTGCCGCTGTGGGAAAAGCAAGTCGACGGTTCCTTTCAGTTACGGGCTTATCACGCGGCAGAAAGCAATGAAGCGCCGATTGAGGAGATAGATCCATGACCGATCACACCGACTTTCCCTACACTCGCCACCCCGATCTAACCTATGCCGTTGTGCAGGCATCCGGTCCCGATAACCCGCGCAACGATACGGCCTCGGTTGCCAAGCTGGCCAACGGTGACCTGATGGTCGTCTGGCATAAATATCGCACCGGCGCGCAAGGTAGTTCAGACTTTGGCGTCTGCGATATTGCCACCAAACGCTCTTCGGATCAAGGGCGCACTTGGGATCGAGAACGTATTCTGGTCAAAACCGCCGCGGGCGATAACAATGTACAGGCCCCGGCGCTGCGCAAGTTGCGGAATGGCGATCTGCTGCTCGTCAGCCTCCAAGGGCACAAGGGCGGAGAGAGCAGCACCATGTGTCTCTTCCGTTCAACCGATGATGGCGAGACCTTTTTGCCGGAACCACCTATTTGGAAACGCAGCCCCGGCCAATGGCTTCAGGGTGGTGCGCCCAGTTTACTCGAATTGCAAAACGGACGACTCCTGCTCCCCTTCCATGGTGGCGTGGGCCATCAGGGTTCCCAGCATAACGTGGTGCATTGTTTTTACAGCGATGACGGCGGCCAACATTGGCAACGCAACGTCGAAGCGCTTGATCTGCCCATGCGCGGCGCGATGGAAGCGTCGGTGGCTGAACTCCCCGACGGCGAGTTAATCATGTCGTTACGCACACAGTTGGGCGCGGTCTTTCTCTCGCGCTCGTTGGATGGTGGCGAAAGCTGGGCATTGGCCCAGACCAGCGGCGTGAAAGCGCCGGAATCCTGCACTTGTCTGCGGGCAATTCCCGGCACAGATCACCTGATTCTGCTCTGGAACGACAGCCTCTACGACCCAACCCACCACCACTACGGCATCCGTTCCCCACTTAGCCTGGCCCTATCCACGGATCGGGGGCAACACTGGAGCAAAGTGGCCGACCTCGCCCACGACTTCGATTTCAACTTTACCAACTTGGGGTGTGACTTCATCAACGCGCAGCAGGCAATTGTCACCTACTGCGCCTACGGTCCCAACCAGACCGTCCAAGGCAAACAACGTGGCTGGCTAAATCCCGAATATTTCGATTTACATGCATTGATGCTTGACAGCGATTGGATTTATCAAGTTACAGGAGTGTGAGGAACGATGAAAAACGATGGGTTGACCAAAGAACAAGTACGACAGTACCACGAGCAGGGCTGGCTGGGCCCGTTCCCATTGATTTCCGCCGCGGAGATGGCGGAGGTGCGGCGCACGATCGATGAGCAGATCCTTGAACCCGGCCACGCGCAGGGTCTCCATGAGCGGGAATATTTTCATGATCGGCACCTGGACAACCGCTGTGTCTATGAGTTGTTGAGCCACCCCAGTTTGGTGGAAAAAGCGGCCAGCATTCTCGGCCCCCATCTCGTGCTCTGGCGCACCAACTTTCAGATCAAGCTCCCCTTGAGCCAACAGGATGACTGGGACACGGAAATTCCGTGGCACCAGGATTGCGCGTACTATCAACCCTCGCCCAACGTCATCCTCTCTGCCTGGATTGCGGTGGATGAAACAACGCGGGCCAACGGCTGTATGCAGGTCATCTCGGGCAGTCACAAGCGTCTCTATCCTCATATCATCACACCGGGGGCGGAACGCTTCGGCAAGGCCGCGGATCCCACCACCTTTGATGCAAGCGATGCGGTGCACATCGAACTCAAGCCCGGCGAGTTTATCTTCTTCAACGAGAGCACGCTGCACTATTCACCCCCCAACAAATCGGAAACCCGCCGCTTCGGCATCACCCCGCGTCTGACTGTGCCCTTTGTGGACCTGGGCCGGCGGCAAGACCTCAAGGTGTTGATGTTGAAGGGGGAAGATTATATGGCCACGTATGATGTGGTGGAACCGCCAGTGTAAGACGCTAATCGATAAGCGGCCAGCAAAATCGTGGTAAATGATGACCGCTCGAAGGGATTGCCAGATCCCCGCTGCGGTTCCGGGATCTGGCAATCCCCTTCAAGCGTGTAACCAGACAATACATTGCTGACGCTGTCATAGCCTCCCAAAGAACCAGGGCAAAGGGAAACATGATGAACTCCTACCAACAAGATGGCTATTTGCTCGTCAAACAAGCAATCCCACTGCATGACCTGCAGCCTTTCCAGGCGTGCATCGTGCGCCAAGTGGATGCCCACGCGCAAGCGCTGCTGGCGGAAGGCAAAATTACATCGCTACATAAAGATGCACCGTTTGGAAAACGGTTGGCCGCGCTCCACGCCAACAACGAACTGCGCATGCGTTCTTGGGACGCGCCGGTCTTTGGCCCGGAATTGCACGCGCTAATCCAGCACCCAGCGATAGCTGCCGCCTTGGAACCGCAGCTTGGCCCTCATATCAGCTTCAACGGCGATTACCACCTGCGCCCCAAAATGCCGGACAGCGAACTGACAGCCTTTCCGCTGCACCAGGATAGCCAATATTACGGCAAGCCCTCGCAACATGCGCACATCATCACTGTCTGGGTCCCGCTGGTCGATGTCGATGAACGCAACGGCTGTCTGTACGTCATTCCCGGCAGCAACCGCTGGGAATTGTTTGAAAGCGCCCGCGATGTGAACCAGAACATGCGCTCCTTTGTTGATGTTGAAGCGCGTGGCACGCCGATCCCAGTCCCGATGCAGCTTGGCGACATCCTCCTCTTTTCCAACATGACCTTCCACGGCAGCAAAGTCAATCGGACAGACGCCGTGCGCTGGAGCATTGACATCCGCTACTGCCGCACACGCGGCACCTACACGGCCACTGCGTTGGAACAGGCCGGCGAAGATTTTATGTACGACAAACTCAAAAAGAGCGGACGCCTCCCCATGGTCGTGCGTGGTGAAGGTCCACACTGGTCATTCGCTCAATGGGAAGCGGCATTGGCGCGTGAGTAAATCCTTGCATGTGAAGATTCGACAATGGGTAACAGATGCAGAGTTCATTCTGTGTTAAAAATTCGGCATTGAGAATGCTATGTCCAAACCAAAGGAACGATCATGAAACTCAACCAAAGCAACCTTTTCACCGCGGGCCAGAAAGGCTACCACACCTTCCGTATCCCGGCACTGGTTGTTACTACCGAAGGCACGCTGCTTGCCTTTGCCGAGGGGCGCAAAGCCGGCCGCGGCGATGCCGGGGAGATTGACCTCGTGCTTAAGCGTAGCTTCGACAACGGTGCCACTTGGCAACCCCTGCAAGTCGTTGTCACCGAACCGGCCATGACCTGTGGCAACCCCTGCCCTGTTGTCGACCACAACACCAACACGATATGGCTGCCCTTCTGTAAAAATCTGGCCGATGGTGACGAAAATCTGATCACACAGGGCAAAGCACCGCGCACTGTATGGGTGACCCACAGCGCCGATGATGGCGCAACCTGGGCGGAACCGACGGAAATCACCGCCGCGGTCAAGGACCCAACGTGGACCTGGTACGCAACCGGGCCAACCCACGGCATCCAGTTGCAGGATGGACGTTTGCTCGTTCCTTGTGACCACATGGTCGGCAAATATTTTGACCGCAAGCGCGATCCCTACCATTCGCATGTGATCTACAGCGACGATCACGGCGCAAGCTGGCAAATCGGCGGCATTGTCGATGATGGCACGAATGAATGTGCAGTGGTCGAATTGGTTGATGGTACGATCTATATCAACTGCCGCAACTATGTGGGGGACAAACGTCGGGCGGTGGCGTGGAGCCAAGATCGGGGGGAAAGCTTTGCGCAATTTCGCTGGGACAGTACGCTGATCGAGCCGATCTGTCAGGCCAGCCTCGTGCGGGCGAGCGATGATCGACAGCACGGCCGCACTCACATCCTCTTTGCCAATCCGGCCAGTACGGCGCGTGAAAAGCTAACTGTGCGCCTCAGCTACGACGAATGCCAGAGCTGGCCGGTGGCGCGGCGTTTGCATGATGGACCCGCGGCCTATTCTGACCTAGCCGTGACTCCCGACGGCATGATTCATTGTCTCTATGAGCGGGGAGATGAACATCCCTACGAGGCGTTGTGCCTGGCGCGCTTTGATTTGGCCTGGTTGACGGAGGGGCAATCTTGACCCCACGTATTATTTTGCTCAATGGCCCGGCCGGGGTGGGCAAGACCACAGTTGGTCGCGCGTTGGCGGCCACAGCGGCGAACGGCGTCTGCATTCATGGCGATGACCTGAAGCACTTCATCGTGACCCAACAACCAGGCCAAGTTGCGGCTGGGTTGGCCTATCAAAATGCCGCCAGTGTGGCGCGCAACTTTGCCGGGGGGGGATATGAACTCATTGTGGTCGAGTTTGTCTTTGAACACCCGCGCCATGTCGCCCGTTTTTGCACAGCACTGGCCACCGACAGCATCCCGATCCATCTCTTTACGCTCTGGGCGCCACTGGAACTTGTGCTGCAACGTGAACG
>ERZ795053.4213-NODE-4213-length-15720-cov-5.680370_pt1 | contig 15720 bp, 14 predicted proteins | sample MGYA00375137_ERZ795053 | MGnify/ENA primary metagenome ERZ795053 (study PRJEB30182, sample SAMN05720284) | activated sludge metagenome | isolation source: Anaerobic digester | place: Hong Kong | collected 2014-12-17 ...
TGTCACCCGGGCTGGGTAGGTTGCCGAGGTGCCCGTCCCCGGTCCGCTCGCCCTCGGTCGCGGCGTCGTCATCGACGCCGGCGATGCCATCCCCGCCCCGTGGATGAGCGCGCCGGTGCTCACGATCGACGAGGCGGTGCTGCGCGAGCCGGCCGAGGCGGTGGGCCGCCTGCACCGGGCCTGGGCTCGCCGAGAGCCGCTGGTGGTCGAGCTGGCGGTCGATCCCGGCCGCTTCCGCGCGCCTCGCTCGGTGGCGGGCGAGCCGTGGCGCCTCGCGGCCGACGCCGAGCCCTGGTTCGACCGCCTGCACTTCCTGGTGTGGGCCAACACCTACGACGCCCGCGGCGGGGCGCTCACGTGGTGGTGGGGGCGCAAGGCGGCGCGGGCCGGCGCGCAGGACACCCCCGATGGTGCGGCCGACGTGGTGCTGGCCGACGGGCGGGCCGCCTGGGTCGACGGCGGTCCTCGCCGCCCCTGGGACCCGGCGGCGCTCGGCGGGCACCCGGTGGTCCACCACGAGTCGATCGAGCTCGGCCGGGCGGTGGCGGCCCCCGATCCGGTCGACCCGGCTGCCGAGCTGGCGGTCGACCAGCTCGCCGCCGTCGCCCACCTGAGCGGCCCGGCGCGGGTCATCGCACCGGCGGGCTCGGGCAAGACCCGGGTGCTCACCGAACGGTTGCGGCACCTGCTCGGCGATCGTGGCTGGGAGCGCGACGCGGTGCTCGCGGTCGCGTACAACAAGGAGGCGCAGCTCGAGCTGGAGCGGCGGTGCTCGGCCTTCTCGCCTCGGGTCCGGACCCTCAACTCGCTGGGCCTGTGGGTGCTCGCCCAGCACCGCGGCGGCTCGCCGGCCGTGGTCGAGGAGCGCGAGTGCCGGCGGCTGGTCGACTCGCTCCTGCCCGGGCGGCGCCGGCACCGGGCCAACACCGATCCCATCGGCCCCTACCTGGAGGCGCTCGGGTTGGTCCGCCTCGGGCTGCGCGACCCTGCCGAGGTCGAGGGCGGGCGAGACGACGTCGACGGCTTGGCCGACCTGTTCGACCCGTACCGCCGCCACCTGGCCGAGCGGGGCGCGGTCGACTTCGACGAGCAGATCTACGGCGCCATCGAGGTCCTCCTCGCCGACGGCGAGTTCCGGCGGCAGATGCAGCAGCAGGTGCGGCACCTCCTCGTCGACGAGTTCCAGGATCTCACGCCGGCCCACGTCCTGCTGCTGCGCCTCCTCGCCCTGCCCTCGCTCGACGTGTTCGGGGTCGGCGACGACGACCAGGTCATCTACGGCCACGTGGGGGCCGACCCGGCGTTCCTCATCGACTACGAGCGCCTCTTCCCCGAGGCCGCCCCCCACCCGCTCACCGTGAACTACCGCTGCCCGGTGGCGGTGGTCGACTCGGCCCGCACGCTGCTCGGCTACAACCGCCGGCGCGTCGACAAGCAGATCGATCCCGGTCCCGGTGCGGACGCCGCCCCCGAGGCGCTGCGGGTCGTGCGCCACGAGCCCGATGCCGGCGCGACGGCGACCGCCGAGGTCGTCCGCAGCTGGCTGGGCGAGGCCGAGGTGGCGCCGTCGTCGATCGCCGTGCTGGCCCGGGTGAACTCGCTCCTGCTGGCCCCGCAGGTGGCGCTCGCCGACGCCGGCGTGCCCCTGCGCTCGGTGCTGCGGCCCGAGGTGCTCGAGCGCACCGGGCTGCGCGCGGCCCTGGCCTACCTGCGCCTGGCCACGGCCGGCGACGAGATGGACCCGCGCGACATCGTCGAGGTCCTCCGGCGTCCGACGCGCGGGCTGCCCCAGTGGTTCCCCGATCGCCTCGAGCGACGGGCCCGCTGGTCGGTCGAGCAGGTGCGATCCATCGCCGACCAGGTGCCCGACAAGGAGGCGGCCAAGGTCCTCCACCTCGCGGGCGACCTGGCGGCCGTGGGCGCCGCCGCCCGGCGGGGCACCACGCGGACGATCCTCGAGGTGGTGCGCGACGAGGTGGGCCTCGGCTCGGCGATGAACCTCCTCGATCGCACCGGGGCCAGCCAGGGCTCGAGCCACCTCGACGACCTCGAGGGGTTGCTCGGCGTGGCCGACCTGCACCCCGACCCGGAGGGCTTCGAGGGGTGGCTGCGCGGGTTGTTCGGCCGCGAGCAGGACCCCGACGGCGTGGTGCTGTCCACCATCCACCGGGTGAAGGGGCGCGAGTGGGATCGGGTGCTGCTGTTCGGGGTGTCCGACGGCGTCGTGCCCCACCGCCTCGGCGAAGACCGCGAGGAGGAGCGCCGGGTGCTGCACGTGGGCATCACCCGGGGCCGCCACCGGGTGGCGCTGCTGGTCGACGGCAGCCGCCCGTCGCCGTTCCTGGGCGAGCTCGACGGCACGGCACCCAAGCGACCGGCGGGGTCGCCGGCCCCGGCGCGCTCGTCGTCGGTCGAGCCGCTGTTCAAGGAGGCCAAGGGCCGCAAGGCGAAGGGTCCCGCCGGCGACGGCATCGCCGCCGAGCACGGGCGAACGCTCAAGGTGCTGGGGGGCTACGAGGGCACCGTGGAGGAGGTCGACGCCCGCTCGGCTCGCCTCGCCCTCGCGTCGGGGGGCTCGCTCACCGTGCGCTTCGGCGAGCGGGTGGAGCACGAGGGGCGCACCGCCCCGCTCGCCGCGCCCACCGAGCTGTGGGGCCCGGCCGCGGCCGCCGAGGCGGCGCTGCGGGCGTGGCGGACGGCTCGGGCGAAGGACGACGGCGTCCCCGCCTACGTGGTGCTCAACGACGCCCACCTCCGGGGCATCGCCCTGGCCCGCCCGGCCACCGCCGCCGAGCTGGCGGCGTGCGACGGCATCGGGCCCACCAAGCTCGACCGCTACGGCGACGACGTGCTCGCCGTGCTCGACCAGGTCGACGCCTGACCGGCGCCGTCGGCGGTGGTCAGCTCCTGGCCGGCTCGGCCCGGAGCCGCTCGATGGCCGGCGCGAACGCGTCGGCCTGCGCCTGGTACGGGGCGTAGAAGCTGATCCGGTCCACCAGATCGCCGAAGCGGCCGAGCAGCTCGTCGCCCACCCGATCGGGCTCGGCCACCACGGCGAAGGTGGCGAGGATGTCGTCGTCGATCAGCTCGCCCATCTCGGTCCACTTGCCCTGCTTCGACAGGCCGTTCAGCTCGGTCTGGAGCTCGCCCCAGCCGTGGTGCTCGAGGACCCCGCGGTAGGCGGGGGTGGAGCCGTAGAACGCGATCTGCTGGCGCACGCCCGCCGCGGCGGCCGCCGTCTCCTCCTCGGTGGTGCCGGTGACCACGAAGGCGGGAAGCGAGAGCTGCACGTCGCCCCGGGTGCGGCTCGACGCGTCGAGCCCGCTCGTGAGGGCGGGCACGGTGACCTCGCGGAGGTACGCCTCGGTGGTGAACCCGTGGCAGAGCATCCCGTCGCACACCTCGCCGACGACCTTGGTCATCAGCTCGCCGACGGCGGCGAGGAACACCTTCGGCGCCCCGAACTCGTTGGGGCCCGGGTCGAAGAAGGGCGTCATGAGCGTGTGCTCGTAGAAGTCGCCGCGGAAGTCGAGCTTCTCGCCCGTCTCCCACGTGTGCCAGATGGCCTGCATGGCGGAGACGAACTCCTTCATGCGGGCTGCCGGGTGCGACCAGGGCATCGAGAAGCGCCGGGTGATGTGGGCCTTGATCTGCGAGCCGAGCCCGAGCAGCAGGCGCCCCTCGGCGAACGCGTTCAGGTTGTACGCCGTCTGGGCGAGGGTCATGGGGGAGCGGGCGAAGGCGACCGCGATGCCGGTGCCGAGCTGGATCCGTTCGGTGTGCTCGGCCGCCAGGGTCAGCGCCAGGAACGGGTCGTGGTTCGTCTCCGCCGCCCACAGGCCGTCGAAGCCCTGCTCCTCCTGCCCCTGCGCCTGGCGTGCCGCCTTGGCGAGATCGGACCCGATGCCCCCGTCGACCAACATGGCCCGGGACCCTACGTGAACAGCTCCTCGACCGCCGCCAGGTCGATGGCGGTGAGGCCGATCGACGAGTCGACGATGGTGAGGCCCTCGGTGCTCGCCGCCTCCTGGCCCACGCGCACGAGCGGCGCGTCCGCCGGTCGCTCCGGCGCCACCTCCCACCCGGGCAGGTCGGGGATCTCGCCGCCGTCGAACGCCGCCGGGAGGAACCGTCCCTCGACCTCGAGCGTCTCGCGGTCGATGCGCACGATGGCGCCGTCGGGCGCACCGCCGTCACCCACCCGCCCGGCGTAGATGGCGTCGCGGGTCGGGTGGATCCACGTGGGCGGCAGCCCGGGCAGGGGCCACGCCCGGACGACCGCACCGTCGGCGTCGACGAGGAGCACCTCGCCCGACGTCGGCGCCACCTCGTCCGGGCTGCGGACGATCGCCCAGGTGCCCTCCCGGGCGTCGAACCAGCGCAGCGGCGTCGCCCGATCGGCCAGGGGCAGCTGGGCGAGGGCCGCCGGCACGTGGTCGCGCTCGGCGGCGGTGGGCGACTGGCTCGGGCCATCCATCGCGGGCCAGGGCGAGAGGTCCCGCTGGAACCGGTCGAGGGCCCGCTGCCCGGCCTCGAGGCACGTCGCCAGGTCGCCCGCGAAGCCGGGGTCGGCCCGGTCCGCGTCCGTCCATCCGAGCTGGGCGGCGGGCTGGCCGTCGATGGTGCGGCCGATCTGGGCGCCCAGCTGCGGCTCGTGGCCCCGATCGACCATGCAGGCGAGCAGCGTCGACGAGCTCGGGCTGCCGCTCTCGGGAACCTGGCTCGGCTCCGAGCCGTCCGGGCCCACCAGCGGCCAGCGGATCGAGGCGACGATCTCGCGGGCGATCGCCAGGTCCTGCTCGCTGGCGTCGTCGGCCGCGAACACCCGGACCGAGTAGTAGCGGTCACCGCCGACCACCACGGGCAGGTAGGCGAGGCGCGCCCCTTCGGGCACCGACGGGTCGTCGCCGTGGTCGAGGAACGTCAGGTCGTCCGGCGACAGCGGCGCCCGCGTGTCGGGCGGGACCTCGAAGATGAAGGGTTGGGAGCCGAAGTAGTGGCTCACCTCGACCGCGACGAGGCCGGGGCGCTGGAGATCGGCGGGCTCCCACTCGGAGGTGCACCCGTTCGGCACCTGCTGGCGGGTGAACGGCACCGGGTCGTTGCGGATCAGGATGCCGGTGGTGGAGCACAGGCCGTCCCAGCGGTCCGTATCCCAGTCCTCGGGCCGGGCGATGGTCCAGCCCAGGTCGTTCGGCGGGCTGGTGGTCCAGCCGTCGGCCAGTGGTGCGGTCGGCGCCGACGGTGGGGAGGTGGTGGTCGTCGGGGCGCCCGAGCGCACGGGCTCGCTCGCCCCGTCGCGGGTCGCGACCGCGGCGATCGCGCCGACCGCCACGATGGCGGCGGCGATCGCCACGGCCGGGGCCGCCCGCCGGGCTCGCGGGCCGCGGGCCGGTCGCCGGGCGAGCACCTCGTCGGCGGCGACGGGCACGACGGCGCCCGCCTCGTCGTCGAGCCACGCGGCGATCTGCTGGTCGAGCTCACCCATCGGTGCCCACCTCCTCGTGCACGCCGAGCTGCGCTCGGAGCTGCTCCATCGCCCGAGCGACGTGCGTGCCGACCGACGACTTGGCCACGCCCAGCGCCTCGGCCACCTCGGTGTACGACCAGCCGCACCCGTGGACCAGCACCACCACCGCCCGCTGGCGCTCGCTCAGGGCGGCGAGGGCCGGGCCCAGGCCCGGCTCGAACGCCGAGGCGTCGCTCGGCTCGCGGGCGGGGAGGAGCGCCCGGCGGCGCCCCCGGCTGCGGCTGGTGCCCACCCGGTAGAGGTAGCCGGCCGGGTTGTCCATGGTCTGCACCTCGGCCCAGTGCTCCCAGGCCCAGGCCAGCGCTTCGGCGGTGGCGTCGCGCCCGGCCTCTCGGCCGCGCAGGCCGACGAGGGCTCGGCGCAGCCGGGGCTCGACCTCGGCGACGAACGCCGTGAACGCCGCCCGCTCGTCGACCGCCCCCGTCACCTGCACGACCCTAGAGAGCACCGAACCGCCCGATCGGACGACGCCCGCCGGCCGAACATCGAACGTGAGTGGAGCGTTGCGGCGCGCTCCGATGCGAACCTCGTCGTCGGGGCAGGGGGCGTGGTCAGTCGGCCTGGTCGCGGAGGAACTGCTCGACCTCGGCCGCGAGCTCGTCCGCGCTGGGGACCTCGGCGTCGTCGACGGGCGGGGTGGCCGAACCGACCATCTCGTCGTGGCGCTCCTCGAGCGCCCGCAGCATGGCGAGGTGCTCGGCGTTGTTGGCCACCGCGGCGTCGAGGCGCTGGCGGGTGGCCTCGGCGTCGCCCGGCAGCGAGCCGACCGGCAGCGACAGGCCGCCCACGGCCTCGAGCTGGCGGATGAGGGCGAGCGAGCCGGCGTGGTAGGGCATCGGGTCGCCGCCCACGTAGTGGGGGATCTGGGCCCACAGCCCGAGGGCGGGGATGCCGAGCTCGTCGCAGCGGCGCTCGAGGACGGCCTGCACGCCGGCGGGGACGTCGAGGGTGCCGCGCAGCAGGCCCGAGGTGGCGGCCAGGTCGGGGTTGGCGGCCGTGACCGACAGCGAGACCGGCCGGGTGTGGGGGACGGTGGCCGGGTAGGCGCCGAGGCCCACCACCATGCGGGTGCCGAACGCCTGGGCCAGCTCGAGCGCCGCTTCGGTGAAGGCCCGCCAGCTGTGGTCGGGCTCGGCGCCGAGCAGCAGCAGCACGTCACGGCCCTCGCCGTCGATCCCGGCGCGCAGCTCGAGGCTCGGCCACGACAGCCCGGTGTTCACGCCGTCGACGAGGTGCATGATCGGCCGCCGGGCCCGGTGGTCGAGCAGGGCGTCGGTGTCGAAGGTGGCCACCGGGTAGGAGTCGAGACCGCCGAGGAGCGTCTGGGCGGCGGTGGCGGCCGCGTAGCCGGCGTCGATCCAGCCCTCGAGGACCATGACCATCACCGGCTCGTCGAGCGACGGGCGGTCGTGGAGCTCGTACAGCACGCCTTCAGCCTCCCATGCGATCGAGCGCGTCGAGCGACGCGCGGCCCAGGAGCCGCACGGTATCGCCGAACACCTCGGCGTCCGCCCCGTCGTTGCCCATCGCCCCGGCCTTGTAGCGGGTGTAGACGCCCTCGAGGATGCAGGCCAGCTTCCAGTAGCCGAAGGCCACGTAGTAGTCGAGGTCGCCCACCGGCCGGCCCCCGGCATCCTGGTAGGCGGCCACGAGCTCGGCCCGGCTGGGGAAGCCCTCGAGCGTGGTGGCGGCGCCCGGGAGCGCGGCGATGGGGTCGTCGGCCTCGGTCCAGTAGACCATCAGCAGCCCGAGGTCGGCGAGGGGGTCGCCCAGGGTGCAGAGCTCCCAGTCGAGCACGGCGATGACCTCGCCGGAGGCGTCGACCATGCAGTTGTCGAGCCGGTAGTCGCCGTGGACGATGGCCGCTGCGCCCTGCTCGGGGATGGCGGTGAGGAGGCGCTCGTAGGCCGTGGTCACCTCGGGCACCTCGCGCTGGGCGGCCAGCTCGAACTGGCGGTTCCACCGCTTGAGCTGGCGGGCGAGGTAGCCCTCCTTGCGGCCCAGCTCGCCGAGGCCCACGGCGTCGGGGTCGATGGCGTGGATCTTGGCGAGGGTGGCGGCCACCGATCGGCCGATGGCGGCGCGCTGGTCGACCGAGAGGGTCTCGGCCACCCAGGCGTCGCGCACCACGATGCCGTCGACGAAGTCCATGACGTAGAAGGGCGCGCCGTTCACCGCCTCGCCCGTCTCGAGGCCGACGACCGGCGCCACCGGCACGTCCGTGCCGGCCAGGGCCGAGATGATGCGGTGCTCGCGGCCCATGTCGTGGGCGGTGGCGAGGACGTGGCCGAGCGGGGGGCGCCGCAGCACCCAGTCGCCGCCGGCCTGGTCCTGCACCCGGAACGTGAGGTTCGAGCGGCCGCCGGCGATGAGCTCGAACGACAGCGGCGGCTGCGCGCTGGTGTGCTCGGTGAACCAGGCGGTGACCGGCTCGACGTCGATCCCGGGGATGGCGGCCTCGTCGTTCATCGGGGCGAACCTACCCGTCGCCCGCCGTCCGTTCCGGCGGAGCTGGGACCCTCGGCCCTGGCGGGAGCCGACACCCCGGCCGGTATCGTGCTCGCCATGGTCGATGTGAGCGAGGCGACGTTCGAGCAGGACGTCATCGAGAAGTCCGACGAGGTCCCGGTGGTGGTCGACCTCTGGGCCGACTGGTGCGGGCCGTGCAAGACCCTCGGGCCGATCCTCGAGAAGGTGGTCGACGAGACCAACGGGCAGGTGGTGCTGGCCAAGGTCGACGTCGACGCCAACCCGCGGCTGTCCGACGCCTTCCAGGTGCAGGGCATCCCTGCCGTGTTCGCCATCCACAAGCGTCGGGTGGTGGGCTCGTTCGTGGGCGCCCAGCCCGAGGCCCAGGTGCGCCAGTTCGTCGAGTCGATCCTGCCGAGCGCCGACGAGCAGCTCGTGGCCGACCTGATGGAGGTGGGCGACGAGGTGGCCCTGCGCCAGGCGCTGGCCGCCATCCCCGGCCACCCCGGGGCGACCGTCGCCCTCGCCGAGCTGCTGGTGGCCGACGGCCGCACCGACGAGGCGCTGGCCGAGCTGGCCAAGATCCCCGAGTCGGCCGAGACCCGCCGGGTGGCCGCCCTGGCCCGCACCCACGGCACGCCGGGCCACGAGGCCGACGCCGACGGCCCCCTCGCCGGCGTCGAGGCCAAGCTCGACGCCCTGCTCCCCAAGGTGAAGGGCGACGACGAGGCCCGCCAGGAGTTCCTCGACCTGCTCGAGCTCATGGGCGCCGACGACCCCCGCACCGCCGAGTACCGCAAGGCCCTCTCCCGCCAGCTCTTCTGACGGGGTCCCCGCCCCACGGCGCCTGGTGGACGACGCTGGTGGCCGTGGGATGGGGGAGCATCGAGCGACGACCCGGCTACCGCCTGTGGGTGGGCGGGCCGGTGCCGCCGGGAGCCGACGCCTGGACGCTCGGCTCGCTGGTGATCGTGCGGCGGGGCCACGAGGCCAGCACCCACCTGCTCGCCCACGAGCTCGAGCACGTGCACCAGTACCGCCGGGCGGGGATGGCGGCGTTCCTCGGGGCGTACCTCGTGGCGTACCTGGGCCTGCGGCTCCGGGGCTGGGACCACAAGGCGGCGTACCGCCGCATCCCCGCCGAGATCACCGCCGAGTGGCGGGCCCGGCGCCACCTCGGGCTCGGGGTGGGGCGCCTCCGAGCCTGATGGGTCGCAACGAGCCCGGGCGCTCGAGCTGATCGGTAGGGTCGCCGGGCCTTCCCCGCATCGCTGAACGAGCGCGCCGGGAGGGGCTGTGGCCCACCGATCCATCCCATCGCTGGAGCCCGCCTCGGGGCCGCCGGGCGACCGACCCTGGCCATCGCTCACCGGGCGGCTTCCCGCCGGTGCCCCGGTGCTGCTCGGCGCCGTCGGCCTGCTGGTCGCGGCCGTGCTCGCCTGGTGGCTCCTCCGGCCGGCGCCACCGCCGGTGGAGGCGACGCTCCCGCTCGCCGAGGGGGCCGCGGGCACCCTCGCGACCGACGCCGGGGCGGAGGGCGCGGCCACCGCCTCCACCAGCGCGCCACCGTCGTCCACGATCCCGCCGCTCGTGGTCCAGGCGGCCGGCGCCGTGCGGTCCCCTGGCCTGTACCGCCTCGACGCGGGCGCGCGCGTCGACGATCTGATCCGGGCGGCGGGAGGCCTCACCGAGCGCGCCGACCGAGATCGGATCAACCTGGCCGCGCCGCTGGCCGATGGCCAGCGCGTCTGGTTGCCGGTGCGAGGACAGGAGGAGGTGCCCGACGTCGTGACCGAGGGGGGAGCGGGCGGAGGAGGCGGCGGAGGTGGGACCGGAGCGGAATCGCCGTCCGGCGGCGACGGCGGCGCCGCCGGGCCGATCGACCTGAACCGGGCCGACGAGGCGGCGCTCGACGCCCTCCCGGGGGTGGGGCCGGCCACCGCGCAGGCGATCCTCACCTATCGGACGGAGTCCGGTCCGTTCCGCTCGGTCGACGACCTGCTCGAGGTGCCGGGGATCGGCGAGGCCAAGCTCGCCCAGATCCGACCGCTCGTCACCGTCGGGTGAGCGATGCGGTCGACCGTGGCGCCATCCCCGATGCGCCCGCAGCGCTGCGCCAGCTCGGCGACGGGGCAGCGGTGGCCTTGGCGGTCGCCACCTGGCTCGGCGCTCGCTCGGCCCTCGCCGTGCCCGTCGCCGTCGGCGGGGCCGTGGTCGCGGTCGCCCTCGTGGGGCGCCGGCCGGTGCTGCTCGTCCTCGGGTGCGGGGTGCTGGCCGCGGGGCTCGGGGCCCGGTCGCTCGCCGGCCTGGTCCCGCCCGACCCGCGCCCCGTCGACGCCGTGGCCACGCTCGTCGCCGATCCGGTCGCCGGCGACTTCGACGTGCGCGGCGAGGTGCGCCTCGACGGACGGCGCTTGCTGGTGCGGGCCGACGGCGGGGCCGGCGGATCGCTGCGATCGGCCCGCATGGGGGAGCGGGTGCGGGTGGTGGGTCGCCTGCGACCGCGCCCACCTGGCGCCGCGTGGATGATCCCCCGCCACCTGGCCGGCCAGATCGACGCGACCTCGGTGGAGGTGGCCGATGCGGGTGGCCCACCGTGGCGCGCCGCGAACCGGGTCCGCGCCCTGATCGAGCAGGGCGCGCGGGGGATGGACCGCGACGATCGCTCGCTGTACCTCGGCTTCGTGCTCGGCGACGACCGAGAGCAGGCCGCCACGCTCGTCGACGACTTCCGGGGCAGCGGCCTCAGCCACCTGATGGTCGTGTCGGGGCAGAACGTCGCCTTCATCCTCGTCCTGATCGGTCCGGTGCGGACGCGGCTCGGATGGTCCGGCCGCTGGCTCGTGACCCTCGGCGTGGTCGTTGCGTTCGCGGCGATCACCCGCTTCGAACCGTCGGTCCTGCGGGCGAGCGCGATGGCGGTGGTCGCCGTGTCGGGCCAGGCGGTCGGCCGTCCGGCGCCGGCGTGGCGCAACCTGGCACTCGCCGTCACGGCCATGGTCCTGCTCGACCCGCTCCTCACCCGGTCGGTGGGCTTCCAGCTGTCGGTGGCCGCGACCGCCGCCATCTCGCTCCTCGCGGCGCCGCTCGCCGCCCTGCTCCCCGGGCCCCGGCCGGTCGCCCTCGCCGTGGCCACCTCCGCGTCGGCGCAGCTCGGCGTGGCTCCGATCCTCGCCGGGTTCGCGGGCGGGGTGCCCGTGACGTCGCTCCCCGCCAACGTGCTGGTCGGGCCGGCCGCGGCGCTGGTCACCACCTACGGGCTCCCCGCCGGCCTCGTCGCGGGCGTGCTCGGCGACCCGTGGGCTGCGCCCCTCCACCTGCCCACGGTGGCCGGTGTCCGCTGGGCGGCGCTCGTGGCCCGGGCCGGCGCCACCGCCCCGCTCGGCGAGCTCTCGCTTCGGCACCTCGCAGGTCTGGTGCTGCTCGCGGTCGTCGCTCGCTGGCGACCACGGCTCCGTTCGATGCTCGCCGTGCTCGCCGTGGCCGTGCTGGTGCTGCCGGCCCTCGCCCTGCGCTCGCCGCCGCTGCGGGTCGCCGTGGGGTCGGGCGGGTCGGTGTGGCGCTCGGGCGGGGCCACGGTGGTCGTGCTCCCGGGTCGGAGCCGACCCGCCACCGTGCTGCGCGACCTGCGCCGAGCCGGCGTCCGGCGCATCGACGTCCTGGTGGTCGCCGGCTCGTCGGCGCCCCTGCTCGGCCCGCTTCGGCACCGGTGGACCGTGGCGAAGGTCGTCGACGACGACGCCTGGCCCGGCACCCTCCGCGTCGGCGACCTCGAGGTCGTCGTGCGGCCGCCCGCCGATGCCGAGGTCCGCCGGGTTCCGCCGTGATCGCGTCGCCGGGGTGGGCGGTAGGGTCCCGAGCCGTGGGTGCGCAGGCCGTGGCGATCACCGAGCCCGAGGAGCTCGAGGCGGTGCTCGCGGGTCCGCCCACGCCCGTCGGGCTGATCGTGTCAGCCCCCGTGGCCGCCTGGGTCCCCGACGCGGTGGTCCGCCTCCGGGCCGCCCACCGCCCCCTCGCCGTCGAGGTCGCCGATCCCGGCGACGCCGGCGAGGCCCGCGCCGGGCGGGAGATCGGGATCGTCACCGCCCTGCTGGTCGCCGGCGTCGCGCCGGGCGAGATCGTCGGCGTCGACCCCCGACGGGTCGCCCGGGTGGCCGAGGTCGTGCGGCGGTGGGAGGCCGGGGGAGCGGGCTCGTGAGCGCCGTGGTGCCGGTCCGGCTCATCAAGGGCAGCGACGACGTGCTGCGCGGCGAAGCGTTCTCCAAGGTGCTCGACGAGGCGGTGGGCGACGCCGACCGCACCCTCGTGGTCGACGAGATCGACCTCGACCGCACCACGCTCGGCGCCGCGATCGACGCCGCCCAGACGCCGCCGTTCCTCACCGACTTCCGGGTGGTGGTGGTGCGCCGCTTCGGCCGCTACTCCAAGCAGGACGAGGTGGCGCCGCTCGTCGCCTACCTCGAGGACCCGCTCCCCACCACGGCGCTGATCCTGGTGTGGGAGAAGACCAACCTGACCGCCGCGGTCGAGGGGGCCGAGCCGTTCACCAAGACGCCCAAGATCCCGCCGTCGCTTACCAAGGCCGTCACGGGCTGCGGCGGCGTGGTGATCGAGACCGACGCCGCCACCCGCAGCATGGACTCGTGGGTGGCCGACCAGTTCCGCGCTGCCGGCCTCGACGTCGAGCCGCGGGCCGCCAAGCTCGTGGCCGAGACGATCGGCGAGGACGGGGGCGCGGTCGTCGGCATCATCGAGCGGGTCAAGGGCGCGTTCGGTCCCGGCGCCCGCATCCGGGCCGACGAGATCGCCGACTACGTGGGTCCCGCCGGCGGCGTCCCGCCCTGGGACCTCACCGACGCCATCGACAAGGGCGACGCCGCCACCTCCATCGAGCTGCTCCAGCGCATGATGGGCGCCGGTGGCCGCCACGCCCTCGCCATCATGGCCACCCTCCAGACGCACTACCTGCGGATGCTGCGCCTCGACGGCGCCGACGTCCGCGGCGAGAAGGACGCGGCGGCGCTGCTCGGCATGAAGGGCTCGTCGTACCCGGCGAAGAAGGCCATGACCCAGGCGCGCAAGCTCGGTTCGGCCAAGGTGCGCCGGGCGGTGGGGCTGCTCGCCAGGGCCGACCTCGATCTGCGCGGCAAGCAGGCCTGGCCCGACGAGCTGGTGATGGAGGTCCTGGTGGCCCGCCTCGCCCGCCTGTCGCGCTGAGCCGCGGCCGTCCGAAAACGGCGAAGGCCCCGCCGGAGCGGGGCCTGGGTGCCGGAGCGGGCTCGGTCAGGCGTCGGCCGAAGCGGCGGCGAGCCGCTTGGCGAGGCGCGACTTGCGGCGGGCCGCCGCGTTCTTGTGGATGACGCCCTTGGTGGCCGCCTTGTCGATCCGCTTCATCGCCATCCGCTCGGCGTCGGCGGCGTGCTCGGCGCCCGCCTCGGCCGCGGTGACGGCCGACTTGGTGCGGGTGCGCAGCTCCGAGCGGACCGCCTTATTGCGGACGCGGCGCTTCTCGTTCTGCTTGTTGCGCTTGATCTGGCTCTTGATGTTGGCCACGGGACTGCGGGCTCCACTCGGGTCGTTCGGAAAGCTGGGACAGCGTAGTGGGGCCACCCCTCGGTTGTCACACCCGGGCGGTAGGGTCCCGCTCACCACCCCTTCGGCCCACCCGGGCCTGCCCTTGCCAGCCCGACCCCGAAGGACGAACATGACCAGCACCGCCGATCGCCTGCGCCTCTACGAGCACGCCAAGGAGACGTGGGGCGACGAACCCGCGAGGACCCTCATGGAGCTCCTGCCCGTCGATCCCAACGATCTGGCCACCAAGGCCGACCTGGCGGTGCTCCGCGCCGAGATGCGCGCCGAGCTGCACCAGGCGTTCGCCGACCAGACCCGCACCCTCGTGCTGGGCTCGGTGGGGGCCATCATGACGGCGACCGCGCTGTCGTTCGCCGCCTCGCACCTGGTCTGATCTGGGCTACGGCCCAGCGGCAGAGGGTCGGTAGCATCGGCCGACCCCGCACGCCCGGCCCGAAGGCACCATGGACCTCGCCAAGATCCGCAACTTCAGCGTCATCGCCCACATCGATCACGGCAAGACGACGCTCAGCGATCGCATCCTCGAGGTCACCGGGGCGGTCTCGGCACGCGACATGCGGGCCCAGTACCTCGACTCGATGGACCTCGAGCGCGAGCGGGGCATCACCATCAAGCTCCAGTCGGTGTGCCTGGGCTACCAGGGCCACACGCTCAACATGATCGACACGCCCGGCCACGTGGACTTCGGCTACGAGGTGAGCCGCAGCCTCGCCGCCTGCGAGGGCGTGATCCTGCTGGTCGACGCGGCCCAGGGCATCGAGGCCCAGACCCTGGCCAACTGCTACCTCGCCCTCGAGAACGACCTCGAGATCGTGGCCTGCCTGAACAAGATCGACCTGCCCGCCGCCGACCCCGACCTCTACGCCGGCGAGATCGAGCACGTGCTGGGCATCCCGGCCGAGGACGTGCTGCGCATCAGCGCCAAGACGGGCGAGGGCGTCCCGGAGCTGCTCGAGGCGGTCATCGAGCGCATCCCGGCGCCCCAGGGCAACCCCGACGACCCGCTGCGCGCCCTGATCTTCGACTCGCACTTCGACCAGTACCGCGGCGTGGTCTCGAGCGTCCGGGTCATGGACGGCACCCTGCGCACCGGCGACAAGCTGCGATTCATGCAGGCCGGCGCCACCTACGACGCCGACGAGGTGGGCGTGCGCCGCCCCGAGCCCACGCCGGTGCAGGAGCTCGGCCCGGGGGAGACGGGGTACCTCATCGCCGGCATCAAGGACGTGGCCGAGGCCCGCTCCGGCGAGACCGTGAGCACGGCTCGGGGCACCGCGGCCGAGCCGCTCAGCGGCTACCGCGACCCGAAGCCGATGGTGTTCTGCGGGATGTACCCGGTGGATGGCGACCAGTTCCCCGAGCTGCGAGAGGCGCTCGAGAAGCTCCGGCTGTCCGACGCCAGCGTCACCTACGAGCCCGAGACCTCCGGCGCCCTCGGCTTCGGCTTCCGCTGCGGGTTCCTGGGCCTGCTGCACATGGAGATCGTGCGCGAGCGACTCGAGCGCGAGTTCGACCTCAGCCTCATCGCCACCGCCCCGAGCGTGGAGTACAAGGTCCACAAGGCCAACGGCGAGGTCGTCGAGATCGACAACCCCTCCGAGATGCCGCCGATGGGCGAGGTCGAGGCGATCGAGGAGCCGTTCTTCGACGTCACGATCCTCACGCCGTCGGACTACACCGGCACGATCATGGACCTCTGCCAGACCCGGCGAGGGGTGATGGACAAGCTCGAGTACCTCTCGCCCGAGCGCGTCGAGCTGAAGTACAAGCTGCCCCTCGCCGAGGTGGTCACCGACTTCTTCGACGAGCTGAAGAGCCGCACCCAGGGCTACGCCAGCCTCGACTACGAGGCCGCCGGCTACCAGATCGAGAAGCTCGTGCGCGTCGACGTCCTGCTCAACTCGGTGCCGGTCGACGCCTTCAGCCAGATCATCCACAAGGACAAGGCCGACGACTACGGCCGGCGCATGTGCGAGAAGCTGCGCGAGCTCATCCCCCGCCAGATGTTCGACGTGCCCATCCAGGCCGCCATCGGGGGTCGCATCATCGCCCGGGAGACGGTGAAGGCGAAGCGCAAGGACGTCACGGCCAAGTGCTACGGCGGCGACATCACCCGCAAGCGCAAG
>ERZ795053.4214-NODE-4214-length-15713-cov-8.904138_pt1 | contig 15713 bp, 10 predicted proteins | sample MGYA00375137_ERZ795053 | MGnify/ENA primary metagenome ERZ795053 (study PRJEB30182, sample SAMN05720284) | activated sludge metagenome | isolation source: Anaerobic digester | place: Hong Kong | collected 2014-12-17 ...
GCCATGAAGGCCAATGGCCTGGACCGGGATCTTGATCCTGGTCTTGAAATTTACGTGATGGCAGAAATACCCAGCAATGTATTGTTGGCTGAAGCATTTGCCGGCCTGTTTGACGGATTTTCTATCGGGTCCAATGACCTGACACAGCTTGCTTTAGGTATTGACCGTGATTCGGCGATTGTGAGTGCTTTATTTGATGAGCAGAATGACGCAGTCAAGCTGTTAATCGGCATGGTGATCCGGAAAGCGCACCAGGCAGGGGCCAAAATCGGATTGTGTGGCCAGGCACCCAGTGATTTTCCGGAGTTTGCCCAGTTTTTGGTTCAGCAGGGCATCGATAGCATTTCATTTAATCCGGACGCACTGGTTAAGGGTATTGAGAATATCAAGAAGGCGGAAGAGAGGACAATACTTTCTGTTTGAGATGAGATTATTTTAATGAAAAAGATTGAAAGTTTTCAATGCTTTAGTGACGATTTAATTAAATAATCACAATAGCTATGAAGTTTGTTAAATGATTGGGGGACTTGATAAAAATTGATAAATTTCATCAAATAGCATATAATCTTGGTTGGGATGATTTTCTTGAAGCGGATAATGCGGCCGAAAATACCTTCCATGCCTGCATTTAAATTCAGTGTTCGTGGACGTAGCATTTGATCCTTGAATTTGCATATTCTGCTCCCTTCTTCCAATAACCCAGTCATGTTCTTTGCCTAAAAACAATTTTAGGGCTAAGTCGGCTCCGCCGCTTAAAGCTTTGCATACGAAACGTTTAAATTCATCAGTTTCTTTGTCATAAAGTCTTTGGTGATAATCCGCAGACATCGATCTGAATTCAACCGGATATCTGAGATCTGTAGAATAAGCTGTGGAAAGAAAAGTGCTATTAGGAAATGAATCCTGCATTCCTGAGGTTCTTAGTAATGCTGTTGCCCCAGAGGTTATTAGTGCAAGTATATCCAGAATACTTGAAGGGTCAATTTTGCTGATTAAGGTTAGCCACTTACTAATACCATCCAAGGAGGTAAGGTATCCACATCCTCCGGGTGAGAACATGATTACTTTTCCAATATCCATTCTTGGATTTAAAATCGTTAGATCGAAAGCGACCAACGAGCCTCGACTAGTCGTCAGAAGATCAAGATTGTTTCCACTGAACCTGTTCCCTCCAAATAATACATCATTTAAATAATTTGCATTTTTTTCTGGACGATCACCCCACGAATCATGATCAAAAAATAGTATTTGCTGATAAACAGGGCCCATCAAGCTTGCTAGAAAGCTGGGAGACATGCTTAGTAAATCCTTAAAGCTTTTATCAATACTTGACAATGCTCCGTGAATAAGAAGTAAAGTTCTAACTTGAAAGTCAATTTCATTTGGATTCTTTATAAGCTCAAGCTGGTGGTATTCACTACTTTCCGTATGGATCAATCTCCTCAGTCGATAATTATTTGAGAGCTCCATGGCAGTCTATTGTTTAAGTTCACGTACGCGATTAAGGATATTGTTTATTGATTTATTATAACGTCGAAATGTAATGATGCGTACAAGAAAGTTAGTATGTATTAAATTACTGGTATTTTCTGAATCATTTCCGGCGTATGCATCTGTGAAATGGGTTCGAGTCACAGGTTGTTTCGGAGTAGGATACTTATAAGAAAATTTGTCATAGGGTATAAGGTCTAAGTTTTGGTAATTTATTCGATAAGGAATGTGAAATATTTCAGTCCTGGTGTTTATATTTTGTTCAAATGATTCATTTTGAATATCGGAATGATGTCGAGCCAAATATTCAATATATGGTTCCGAATCTTGATAACCTTCACCAAATTCAATGTATGCGAGACAGCCTTGATCGCTTTCCATAAACACCTGAAGTTCTAAATTATGCAAATTTTGGATTGTAATTTCATTTTCCGGTAGCGGCATATTCGCATTTGTTAGATCAATTAATCTTTCAAATATTGGCCCTTCCTCAATTTCGGGATAGATTAATGCTAATGTCCGTAAATGAAATTCGGCGATTTCATTCCTGTCTTCACTTTGGCTAATTGACTTTATTAGAATGTCGTTTTCAAATTCAATACTTAATGCAGGGTCTCTCCATTTTAAGGTTCCCCAAGCAAAATCCCGGACTTCGTCCATGCTGATGTTTAGGGATCCTTCGTCAAACGGTGGTGAAACTTGATCTTCTTTCAAAAGGGCCAGATATATTTGCTCACCGCCTGAAGCATCTCGACTTCTAAACAGAAATGTGGGTAATTCCGATGAATCCATTTACTCGAAATTTTGTAGTGAATATTAGTTAAACTTCAACTGATATTAATTAATGGAATATTCCAGTATCAGGAATATTGGATAGATGTAATGGTAGTTTTTATTTGTTGATTCTGGAAGTTGGACTTAAAGCTTGATTAAATATTTATTGCTAAAGTGTAAATTTTTTATAAAATATATTTCAATATAATGAAAAGTATTGTATAAGTCAAGCTTTAAAATAAGATAGCTGAATATTTGTTGAAGGACGAGTAGGTGGAGAAAAAAATAGTGGAGCTGCCGGGAGTCGAACCCGGGTCCAGAGAAAGTACCCATAAGCTTTCTACATGCTTAGATTAAGATTTGATTTTAAGACAACTGCCGGCTCTTAAACAGACGTGCAGTTATCCGGTTTCCTTTATTTCGCCCAAGCGTCGGAACGGTCGCTCAAGCTATCCTGCGGGTTTGTTATACGCGGTACATTGTGTATCAGGAATCAAACGTACGGCATAAAGGCATTCTAACTCCTAGAATTAGGCTGCCAAGGCGTAATTGTAGTCGCCAATTGTTGTTTGATCGTGTGGATTTACGTAGTTAGACGATCATCCTACGGCATGCTTACTTACCGATATCATTTCCTGTCAAATCCAGTCAGCCCCGTTAGTTATTGGTTCGAGCGGGATGGTCCTTCGAGCCATCAAGTCACAAAACTAATGAAATCCCTGAAAAGTTCCTTTGGCTTTGACTTCAAAACAAATTGTGATCAAATCGTCTTCTGATCCCGGTCATTGTATGGTCATCGGATTAATATTAACTATTCCAGATATCAAAGCCTCTGACGGATGAGCAAAGAAAAGAGTAACCTCAGCAAGCTTCGCGAACCGCCTGGCCGGGAAGGATCAGTTTCCCCAATTCTTCCGGATCCGGAAGTTCCGCTAATCAACGAAGATGATCAACTGGATGAAGCAGAGGATATGGATTCCTTTGTAACTCCGGGATATGAGCCACCGACTCTGGGTGAAGGGCCGTAATAATTCGTTCTAACCTGGACTTCTTTCAATCTGGTTTTTCCTTGTGGCTTCAATTCCATCTGTGTCGCGTGGTTAGGGTTTTATGACTTTTATTAACCAGAAGCCAGTTATCATGCGGAGAATCCTATTCATTCTGTGTCTTTTTGATGCCTTATCAGCCATCCCGTCTGGTGGGTTATTAATGCTTATCCCGGACGGTCGGATATTCCATTTCCCATCAGATTTATAAGAAACCACGCCATTTCAGAATTACTTCGTTCCCGGAATATTACTGGCGATGATCGTGGGAGGGTCGTCACTGATGGCGGCCATTTCACTTTTTAAAAACACAAGATATCAGTATTGGCTGGCCATGTCTGCCGGGTTAATACTGATTGGTTGGATTTTATCCAAACCATACTTATACAATCGGTCCATTGGTTGCATGCAGCATACTTTATCCTGGGCTTCACCGTATTGCTTTTATCCGTAGCGTTAATCAAACAAGCTAAAAAGGCCCGGGTGTGATACGATAAGGGTTCATTGTCGCTGTAGTTTGCACTTAATCCTGTCCGGGGGACCACTCAGACTTTCCTGGGTCAGGGATGCTGAACAAAAAATGATTTGCATCATTTGATGTGGCGCAGGTATTCTCAGTATATTCGAACCTGCGGGATGGCGAAATGTCAGCCCAATTTAAAAGCCTAACCAGAATATGAAAATTGGTATTGTTCGAGAAGGGAAAATACCTCCGGACACGCGGGTACCTTTGTCGCCCTCACAATGTGCCCTGGTCATCGAAAAGTTTGGTATAGAAGTCTTTGTGCAGCGATCAGTCAATCGCTGCTACCAGGACGAGGAATACCTGAAAGCAGGAGTTCCGGTCGTAGATGATATAGCGTTTTGTGAGGTGTTAATGGGCGTCAAAGAGGTGCAAATACGCGATTTGATGCCAGGAAAAATCTATATGTTTTTCTCCCACACGATCAAAAAGCAACCCTACAACCGCCGAATGCTCCAAACGATCCTTGAACGGAAGATTACACTTATAGACTATGAAGTCCTAACCGATGAATACAACAATCGGTTGATTGCATTTGGCCATTTTGCCGGAATGGTTGGCGCATACAACGGGATCTGGACCTACGGTCAGCGTACCGGGCTATTTGCGCTAAAGCGGATGAAGGATTGCAGGGATTACCAGGACGCCAGGACCCAGTTTAATGCGATTACCTGGCCACCTTTGCGCATTGTCGTGACCGGAACCGGGCGGGTAGGCACGGGAGCCGTACAGGTGCTGAAGGACATGGGATTTCACCGGGTCTCACCGGAGGATTTTCTGGAGAATGTCTACGAGCGGCCTGTATTTGCCCAGCTATCGGCTGAAGATTATGCAGAACACCTGGAAGGAATTCCTTTTAACAAAAACGAATATTATACCGATCCACAGCGATTTAGATCCATATTCGCAGACTATTACCGGGTGTGCGACATTCTGATCAATGGCATTTACTGGGATCCGAAAGCGCCTGCGTTTTTCACCAGGGAAGAGATGGTTCAGCCCGATTTTCGCATTCAGGTGATTGCCGATATCAGCTGTGACATTGCTCCGGAAGCGTCGGTACCCTGTACTTTGCGGGCTTCAACCATTTCCGACCCTGTCTATGGCTACGATCCCTCAACAAATCAGGAAACCCCTCCTTTTAACTCAAAAAGCGTTGATGTAATGGCCATCGACAATTTACCCAATGAATTACCCAGAGATGCCTCCCTGACCTTTGGCAATCAATTTATCAACCACATCCTACCGCAATTTTTTAATGGAGACGAAGGAAACATTCTCAAAAGGGCTACTATTACCAGAGATGGGTTATTGACTGAGAACTTCTGGTACCTGCAGGATTATGTGGGGTAACGTGTTTAGGTATTTACGGGTTGATGATGATGTTGTTGTGGTGTTTTGGTGTTGTGGTGTTTTGGTGTTTTGGACTAGCTCTTTAACTTATTCTCAGATTAACTGATTAACTCAAAGAGTGGTGTTGTGGTTTTGTGGACTAATTCATTAACTTATTCTCTGATTAACTGATTAACTCAAGAGATGGTGTTTTGGTTTTTGGGTATTATGAACTGACCCATTAACTTATTCTCTGATTAATTCCCATACACCGATTAACCCTTAAATCTGCCGACGGATTACTTATTACCGGCTAATTCCCAAATAGGTTTCCACATTGCGCTGAATCCGGTCCAGCACCTGGCCATAGTCTGCTTTCTCAAAGGTGGTGCCCGTCATCAGTTCGTACAGGTGAATATATCTTTCGCTGATCTCGATGACAAAATCATCTGGCATATCCGGCATGTCCTGGCCTTCGAGTCCCTGGAAACCATGATCCATTAGCCATTCACGGACAAATTCTTTGGAGAGTTGCTTTTGATGTTCTCCGCGTTGTTGTCTTTCAGCATACCCTTCGAGGTAATAATATCGCGAGGAATCGGGGGTGTGGATTTCATCGATAAGCACAACTTCATCCTGGTAGATGCCGAACTCGTATTTCGTGTCAACCAATATTAGTCCACGGGCTTCGGCCATTGCGGTACCACGTGCAAAAAGTGCCCGGGTATAACGTTCCATCCTTTCGTAATGACCGGGGTCGACCAGGCCGCGGCTCAGGATATCTTCTCTGGTGATGTCCTCGTCATGACCTTCATCGGCTTTTGTGGCCGGAGTGATGATGGGCTCCGGAAATTTATCGGATTCACGCATGCCATCGGGCATGGCAACTCCGCAGAGCACTCTTTCGCCGGACTTATATTGACGCCAGGCGTGGCCGGCAAGGTATCCCCGGATGACCATTTCCACTCGTTGCGGAATGCATTTTTTACCGATCATCACATTGGGATCCGGGCAGGCCTCCATCCAGTTGGGTACAATATCGCGGGTGGATTCAAGGAAAAAAGCTGCCATCTGATTCAGCACCTGTCCTTTGTAGGGAATGGGCCGGGGCAGGATGTGATCAAATGCGGAGATCCGGTCAGATGCAACCATGACCATCCGCTCTCCGATGGTGTATACATCACGTACTTTGCCGTGATAAACTTCCTGCTCCGGATGAAAATAAAAATCGGTGGTTTGGATACCGTCCATGTTCAGTACTTCTTGAGCAGCGAAATTAACGAATTGATTCTTGTCGTAAGCATCAATCGTACACCCGGTCATCCATAATTACGTTTAGCCCAGCATTTCAAAACGCGCCGTGAAATGCCTTAACATAGGCGCTTCGTAGGTGATTTTCATCCCCCGGATGGTATTACGATGGTGATAGACATCGGTAATGACTTCTGTGACATAATCCATATGGCTCTGCGTGTACACACGACGGGGAATGGCCAACCGGACCAATTCGAGTGGGGGGCTGATCAGCCCTCCGTCTTTACCATATTTTCCAAACATCACACTACCGATTTCCACGCCACGGATTCCGCCATGCAGATACAAAGCGCAAGCCAGCGCCTGACCCGGGTATTCATGGCGTGGGATGTGGGGTAAAAAGGAAGCTGCATCCAGATAAACCGCATGTCCGCCCGTCGGCAAGACCAGGGGTATGCCTTGTTCGGACAGCTTGTCGCCAATGTATTCGATGCTCCGGATGCGATATTTCAGATAGTCTTCATCCACAATTTCCTCCAGGCCCTGCGCGATGGCCTCGAGATCCCGGCCTGCCAAACCGCCGTAGGTAGGAAATCCCTCGGTAACAATAAGCAGGTTGCGGAATTGCTGAGCCAGGACTTCATCCTGCAGCGCTAAAAATCCGCCTATATTGGCAAAGGCATCTTTTTTAGCGCTCATGGTGACCATATCCGCGTGGGAAAATAATTGCTGGGCTATTTCCAGAACCGTGTGGTTCTTGAAACCCGGCTCCCGCATTTTGATAAAATAGCAGTTTTCAGCAAAGCGGCAGGCATCAATAATCAAGGGAATCTGGTATTTCGTACAAATGGCGCGTGCCCCACGAATGTTTTCCATCGAAACCGGCTGACCACCCCCAGAGTTATTGGTGATGGTAATGACGACGGCTGGAATATTATCTGCTCCAAGCTGTTTGATATGGGTGTCCAATGCGATAAGATCAATATTTCCTTTAAAATCCGCGATAAGACCAGGTTGTTTTCCTGCCGCACAGACCAGATCCAAACCTTCTGCACCGGTAAATTCCACATTGGCACGGGTGGTGTCAAACAACGTGTTACTCAGCACGGTTTTGCCGGCACCGCCGAGAATAGTGAAGAGGATCTTTTCTGCAGCCCGGCCCTGGTGGGTAGGGATCACCACGGGTAATCCGGTTATTTTTTTTACGGCAGCTTCAAACTTGAAAAAGCTGTCGGCGCCGGCGTAGGACTCATCGCCCAGCATAATGCCGGCCCATTGGGCACTACTCATCGCAGAGGTGCCACTATCGGTCAATAAATCAATAATGACATCGTGTGCCTTGAGTAAGAACGGATTGTAATGTGCCGCTCGGAGCAATTCTTTACGCTCGTGAAAAGTCGTAAAATAAATGGGTTCTACCGATTTGATTTTAAAGGGCTCGATAATGGTTTTCATACAACGGAAGCTTACTTGATTAATTAGGAACCTGGCGGTTGAAAGCGGTTAATTAACGATCAGTTTCAAATCCGTCGTTCGGGTCCACCCGGCTAAAAAGCTTTTGATTTCATTGAGTTTGGTGGTGTTTGGTTTCCGGCTAAAACGGATCATTGCCACCGTCATCGAATCCAAGCGGGTGGAATCTACCTCAAATTTGGGAAGGCGTGCAATGGAGATGGATTGAAGATTGGGATCCATTTTCTTTAATTGGCCGGCGATTTCATCCAACGGATATTGCTGTGCGGAATAAGAGGCAATTTGTTTTTCCAGATTTTCGATTTGGAGATCTTTCCGGGTCAATTCTTCCTGATTCCGGGATAGCGTATTCTGGAAAAACTCCGTTTGCAACTGGACACTCATTTCTTTGATTAAGTTGCTGTAATTGACGGTATCCTGCTTCCCTACTTCGGGATGTACTTCCAGGGTGAAATGCCTGAGCTGATAACTTTTGTCTTCTTTGAGGCGGTCACTCAGGGCATGTACGGTAGTGGAGGGAATCGGATCACCGCTCAGAAACAGGGTAATGTGGCTGCTATCCCTGGTATAATAAATGTCCTTGGTGATCACCGAACGTTTAAGCATCCCTTTCCGGATCTCATTATCAATGAATAAGTTGACCTTGTTTTTAAAAATGCTTTCCTGGACGACACGAACTGCCGTAACGGCACTAGGAATGATGGTTATTAATGTAAAAAGGAAGATGAGTTGCTTCGTTCGCAATTCCCGTTTCGGGTCGATGAATTCCACATGGGGATAGTTCAGGAAACGAACGATGATCCAGGTTGCCAGGCTGATGAATACCCCGTTAATCAGGAAAAGGTAAAATCCGCCCCAGAAATAATCAAATTGCATGGTGCCCAGGCCGAACCCTGCCGTACACAGAGGAGGCATCAGAGCCGTCGCTATTGCAACTCCCGGTATGGCGTTGGATTTCTCCTGCCGCGATCCGGCAACTATTCCAGCCAACCCCCCAAAAAACGCAATCAGCACATCAAAGAGGTCCGGAGACTTACGGGATAACAATTCGGACTGTGCATCATTCAGGGGGGATAGGGCAAAATATAAGGCAGAAGTGACAATACTGATCAGGACTGCAATCGACAGATTTTTTAGCGATTTCAGGATCAAAGGAATGTCATTAATTCCCATCCCTAATCCGACACCCATAATGGGACCCATTAAAGGTGAGATCAACATCGCTCCAATGATAACCGCCGCGCTGTTTTTATTCAGTCCGATGGAAGCTACCATGATGGCGAAGATCAGAATCCATAAATTCGCTCCCCGGAAAATCACGCCTTTCCGAATGTATTCAATGGTGTCCTGGTCAGCGGCTTTGTCCAGATTCAGGTTGAACAAATCCTGTAGAAAAACACGGATCATCCGCAGTAGCATAGCAGGTGTAGGTACTCGGCGAGTCATGGATCCATCGTTTGCTCAAATATAAACATTTGTTTTAATAAGTACGTTTTGGTATCCCGGTGTATTTACCCTAATTATGCTATCTTATGCCTAAATCCTGGAAAAATGTATTTGCGTCGCATTGCCTACTTAGTAGTCCTGTTGCTGTCTTTTGGCAGCTGTTCGGAGTCCGGTCAGAAAGACCTTTCTCCTGTTACGGATCTGACTTATTATTTCGACCGACCGGCTGACTATTGGGAAGAAGGCTTGCCCATTGGAAATGGCCGAATAGGGATGATGATTTTGGGTGATCCCGGCAAACAGCGTATTCCGCTCAATGAAGACAGTTTCTGGTCAGGAGAACCCAGGACCTGGGACAACCCGGACGCCCCAAACTGGATAGATACCATCGTGCATAGCCTGCAGCGAGATGATTTGATCCGGGCTGATCAGCTGATCCGAAATATGCAGGGGACGTTCACGGAGTCGTATGCGCCGCTGGGTGACTTGTGGCTGGATTTCCTGGATAGCACAGAGGTTACCGGTTATCGGCGAAGCATCAACTTAAGAGATGGGTTGGTAGAAATCCAATTCGATCGCAAAGGTTACCACTGGACGCAACAATTTGCCATTAGTTTCCCGGACCAGGTTGCCTTGATCAACATCACCACCACAGATCCTGAAGGTATTCGTTTTATCGCTTCCATGACCAGCCAAACACCATTCCGGATAAGGCCGGAAAATGACCGAACACTGGTTATGCGTTGTAAAGCGCCCTATCATGCAGAGCCCAGTTATCGTGGTAATATGCCCGACCCGGTACGATTTGACGACTGGGGAGGCAAAGGTATGGAAGCAGAGAGCTGGTTGACAGTAATGCATGGTGATGCTGCATTTCAGGATACGGCGCTGGTGGTTTCCGGCTCGAACCAGGTCGTACTATTATTTACTGCGGCCACCAGTTTCAACGGGCCATTTAAATCTCCGTCATCAGACGGACTAAATCCAGCCGACCGGGCGGGGAAAACCATTCAGTCGGTATCCGGAATGTCCTACGATCAATTGTGGCAGCGGCACCTGGAAGACCATCATAGGCTGATGGACCGGGTCGTGCTGGATCTGGGAAGTACGGCTCAGAGCGAGAAACCGATTGATGTGCGCCTCAGAGAATACAAAGCAGGCGCAGCGGATCCGGAATTAGTTACCTTACTATTTCAGTTTGGACGCTATCTTTTGATCGGTTCATCACGACCGGGTAGCCAGCCGGCTAATCTGCAAGGCATCTGGAACCAGGAGTTGCGACCTCCCTGGAGTTCCAATTACACCACCAACATCAATGCGGAGATGAATTACTGGCCTGTGGAAAACACCAACTTGTCCGAACTCACCGAACCTTTCATCCGGATGATCCGCGAAATGGAAGCGCCAGGCGCTAAAACTGCCCGAACCAATTACCATGCGGAGGGGTGGGTTGCGCATCACAATTCAGACATCTGGAGGCAAACAGGGCCGGTCGGAGATTATGGCAAGGGCGACCCGGTGTGGGCCAATTGGAATATGGGAGCAGGGTGGTTGGTATCTCATTTATGGGAGCATTACCTGTTTACCAGGGATGAAGAGTTCCTCCGCAATACGGCTTATCCTTTGCTGTCCGGGGCATTGGCTTTCGTCGTTGATATCCTCATCCGGGATGGGCAGGGACGATGGATCACACGTTTTGGTACTTCCCCCGAAAATAAATTTTTATGGCATGACACGGCAACTGCTGTTTGCATGGGGCCAACCATGGATATGGCCATCACGCGCGAACTATTGGACCGTTCTCTGCTCGCTGCCAGCATTCTGAACATTGAACCTCCAAAGGAGTGGGAGGAGATCCAGGCGCATTTGTTCCCATATCAGATTGGCAATCATGGTGAGTTGCTGGAATGGAGCCAGCCATTTCCCGAAACCGATGTCCACCATCGGCACATTTCGCATTTGTATGGATTTTATCCGGGCAACCAGATAGACCCCCTGCATACTCCGGAGCTTTTTGCTGCGGTTCGTAAGACCCTGGAAAGGCGAGGGGACCCATCCACCGGGTGGTCCATGGGCTGGAAGATTAATTGCTGGGCACGACAGAAAGACGGTGATCATACGTTGCTCCTGATCAATAATGAATTAAATCCCGTTGAGCCGAGTGTTAGCGGCCGGTACAGTTACGGACCGGGAGGAGGTGTTTATCATAGTCTGCTGGATGCACATCCTCCATTCCAGATTGACGGAAATTTTGGAGCGACCGCAGGGATCGCGGAAATGTTGGTTCAGAGCCATTCCGGAGCAGTAGAATTGCTTCCTGCACTGCCCTCCAGCTGGAAAGAAGGAAGTGTTCGTGGATTAAAAGCCCGTGGTGCCTATACGGTGGATATAACCTGGCAGGGAGGAATGCTTGCGGATGCCCGGATAATGGCGGAGCGCGATGGATTTTGCCGGGTCCGAACATGGATTCCGGTCCAGGTTGATGGCGTCCAGGTAGTTACTAATCCGGATGAATTCCCGGAAGATCCGGTCTTTCATGTTCCACATGTTGGGGACCCGGTCATACTTGCTCCGGATTCATTGTCAGTCGTAGAGCCAAATGTGGGTTACCTGGTAGGATTCCCGGTTCGTAAGGGACAGACTTACCACATCCATCCACAGGAATGACCGAAAATCCGCTTTCGACGGTCGTCAGGATTTACTGGATGCCCGTTGGAGCTTGTCATTGAGGGCTATGCCTATGTGCTCCTCGGGAAATCGTTCAATAACTATGGTTGCAATGGCCGGATCATGATCCCATTGCTGAAGGGCAGCATAGAACTTTGATGCAGCTTCCTGCAGGTCTCCTTTGGTAGACAACCACACGGAACGGTATCCCTGATCCAATGCCTGGCTGAAGGTAATTAAGGCCACTTTGGGAGATTTGATAAGTGGTATAGCTTCTTCTAAATTACCGATGACGATGACTTGTTTATTCGGTGCATAATGTTTGGTAAGCATTCCGGGTGCTAACGGCTTGGACGTAGAATGTTGCTGGAGTTGTAACTGGCCTACCACGGATTCGATGTCCGCCCTGTCTAATGCACCCAAACGGTAGATCATCAGGTCTTCTCCTTCCATCCCGACGATGGTTGATTCAATGCCTTTTATGCAATGGCCTCCATCCAGGATCATCGGGATCATTCCATTGAAGTGAGCGGAAACATGATGCGCATTGGTAGGGCTCACATATCCAAAAGGATTGGCGCTGGGAGCAGCGAGAGGAAACTCGAGACGGGATAGTAAAACCTGGGTTAAAGGATGATCCGGGATACGTATGCCCACCCGGGGCAATCCGGCCGTCACCAGATCCGGTACGGACTCATTTTTAGGGAGTAACAAGGTCAAAGGGCCGGGCCAGAAAGCCCTGGCCAGGGCCATAAGTGGCTCCGGGAAAGAGGAGACCCATTGGCGTATTTTTCCAATCTCGTCGGTATGTACAATCAATGGATCATATTCGGGCCGCCCTTTCGTCATGAATATTTTCCGGACGGCAAGGCTGTTCAAGGCATTAGCAGCTAGCCCATAGACAGTTTCAGTGGGTATGGCTACCAACTCACCTTTGCTGAGCCAATAGGCAGCCTGATCAACATCGTCAGATATCAGCGTATTAAAACCTTGCATGGGTGCAAAAGTAACACTTTCGCAGAGTCGTCAAATTCAGGATTTTGCGATGGGCATGGGCCAGGGTTCCAAGGCAAACCGGTAGCGGTTGGACAAGCGCCAGAATTCCGGTACTGCTGACTTGGCAAATGGTGTAAACTCATTGAAAAGGAAAACGACTCCTAATCCGTCACACGGACGCATGGCGATCTCACTCCGGAAATTGTTCACAAATCCTCCGTGATAATAAACCGTGTCCTGCTGGTTGACAACGATGCGCCATCCCATCCCGTAATAAGCTTCATCAAGATGGTCCCAGTCCCGGAAATAACGACGTTCAATGGGAGTGATAATCTCCGGCTTGAAGAGCGGCTTAAATTCTGTCATATTCAGATTACCGTAGCCCATCAGATTCTTCACATAAGAGGCCATGTCATTAATGCTGGCATTCACCCCTCCGGCAGGTATGGCATTGTAGTATTTTTCACTGATCTTTTTAGGTACCCAGCCACGTCGGGTGTGCACATGTGGCAGGGCGGCGAGGCTGTCATCGAGCATGGAAGCCTGGTCGCAACTGGCGCGCTGCATGCCCATTGGGTCAAATACGTACTCTTTCAGCAGTTCCGGCATGGGTTTTCCAGTCACCTTTTCCAAAACAGGCTGGATGGCACTGTATGCCAGGTTTTGGTAGCTATAGAGCTGACCTGGTTTTGAAATGGTTTTAACCTCGGCGAGGTAGGGCAATGATTTTTCCAGCGACCATCTGCTTTCGATGAGCGAGGTGTGCGCATGGTAGGGTAGACCGGTGGTATGGGATAGCAACTGACGGATGGTAATGTCGCCATATTTTCCGATCTGAAAATGCGGGACGTAATCCGAAACGCAATCATCCCAGTCCAGCAATCCGGCGGCCACCAGCCGGGAGGTGAGGACGGCTGTTACGCCTTTGGACAATGATCCCAGACGGAACGGCGAGTCGGTGCTTAAGAGCTGTTCCGTTTTTACGGAGGTATATCCCCAGGTACCTGCATAAAGTATGGAGTCCCGGTAAACAACCGCTACCGCCATGCCTGGTAATTTCTCGGAGGCATAAACGGAATCAAGCCAGGATACTACTTCTTGTTTAAAATCTGCGATAGGTAGATGTAATGATTCTATGCTGGGCAAAGACGCTGCCGGCGGCGGTGCATCAACGGTGGAAGTTCTGGAGCTGCTGGCGAGGAAAACTGAGATACCGAGAACCCCAGCAAAAATCAATCGTTTAACACCCTTCTTTAATCCCGCCATGACCTAAATATATAAGAATAACTTTAAACGCGACCTATACTTCCTGCATTGCGTGCCCATTCTTAATTTATTTTGGGCGGGCTGCGCTCGGAGAATCTGTCAATTTCTCCCGGTAAAGAGTTTAGGCTTGCACAAGGCACAATTAACCGGTCTATTTCCCGTTATACTTCCGACGACACCCAGAGGTAATACTTCATTACCATTTTCCGTACCAAAATTTTTATCGAAGCATTCCCAGACATCTCCTGTGATCCAGGCATTTAGCGCATATGTACATTATTGCGTATGTATTCCGTGCTGATAGCCAATAACAATTGTAAACACACTTCAAAGCAATCAATCTTTGCCTTATGAGAACATTATTTATCCCGATTTTCTTTTTTTTAACGCTTGGATCGGTCAGGTCCCAGACCGTGTGGGACCTCATCGCCAATGATCCGGATCTCGACACCCTGGAGACCGCATTATTAGCGGCGCAACTGGATGGGCGGCTGAACGATACGGTACCGTTAACGGTTTTCGCACCAACGGACAGCGCATTCGCGAACTTACCTGCAGGGGTGTTGGATGCCTGGCTCCTGGATACCATGAAGCTGGGGCCACTCCTGCGGAATCACCTGGTTGATGACAGTTTGTCTGCCATGCAGCTGGCAACCAAATCCATGGTGCTCTCGCTGGCCGGTCAGGAGCTATCCATAAAAATGGACTCTACGGGTATGTACATCAACCAGGCCAGGATCATCATCAAGGATTTGCGGGGAAGTAACGGGATCGTGCATGTGATCAACGCGGTACTCCAGCTTCCTGCGGATACGACTACAGTCCGTGATGTGATTGCCGGCAATGCGCAGACGACGGTGCTGGATTCATTGATCACCCTGGCCGGTCTTGATATGTCTCTGGACGGAATGGGTCCCATTACCTGCTTTGCTCCAACCGATGCAGCATTTGCGTCATTGAGCCCGCGAGTTTGGAGCTTCATTACCGACTCAGCCGGTTACCTCCAGAGTTTGCTGGATTTGCACCTGGTAAGCGATTCTTTGCCGTCTACCGAGCTGACTGATGGTCTACAATTGAATTCTTGGCAGGGAGCTACTCTGGAAGTGGCTGTGGACAGTCTTGGTATCACCATCAACGGATCCCGCATTATGATGACGGACCTGACCGCGAATAATGGCGTCATCCATCTCCTGGAAGCCGTTTTAGAGCTGCCGGCGGTGGATACCATGGTGGAGCCGGTTACCATCGTGGATGTGGTCGGCAGGAATGCCCAATACAGTCTGCTTGATTCGGCATTAACCACTTCCGGTCTGGACGCAGAACTGGCCATGCCGGGTCCATACACCTTATTCGCTCCAACGGATGCTGCCTTTTCCGCATTATCGTCGACCATGCTGGATTCCTTGTTTGCCGACCCCAATGGCTCTTTAAAAGACTTGCTTCGT